>OEQY01000118.1_pt1 | contig 22803 bp, 18 predicted proteins | sample 1539871 | NCBI WGS metagenome assembly OEQY01 (sample SAMEA3891877, study PRJEB23780) | metagenome | biome: terrestrial biome; feature: animal house; material: Caecal content | place: Italy | collected 2015-05-05 | reverse complement strand
GAGTATCGCCTTGCCAAGGCGAGGGTCGCGGGTTCGAATCCCGTCTCGCGCTTTTCTTTTGGAATTCCGCAAGGGATTCCTTTTTTGTCTCATAGGAAATAGATGCTATGAGACAGAAAAGCATTTCATTATATCAGATGTATGAAAAAATAGCAAAGCTCACATTTTATTTTGATGAGTGAAGGAGGTTTATTGTGGCATTTAAAATGATTCACGAAAATTATAATGTATATGATTTAAAGCGCTCAATTAAATTTTATGAGGATGCATTGAATATGCATGAAACACGTCGAATTGAGGCAGAAGATGGCAGTTTTATTATTGTATATATGAGTACAGAGATGGATAATTTTGAATTGGAATTAACATGGATGCGAGATATGGAACGTCCATATAATTTAGGAGATTGTGAATTCCATTTAGCATTTGAAGCAGAGGATTTTGATGCTGCCCATGAAAAACATAAAGCAATGGGATGCATTTGTTTTGAGAATGAAGCAATGGGAATCTATTTTATTCAAGATCCAGATGGATACTGGTTGGAAGTAGTTCCAAAGAAAGAGAATAAATAGGTGAATAGAAAGTCCTTAATGAAATGTTGTACAAGGATGTTCCTCTTGATATGGTAATTTTATACAAGAAATAGAAAGTTGTCTAAAAATGGGAACGATAGAAATTTCCGTTTGAGACAACTTTTTTAATTCAACAACCTTGGAGTTACGGCAAATTTTTAATTTGTTATGCAATTACGGTAAAAGAATACAATATGTATAATAGTATACATTTATACAAAAGTACAAAAAATAATAAAAACTATTGACGTTGCATTATTTGTCGCTTATAATATGAACCAGACAGATGTCTGACACAGAGATACAAAAGTGTATGCAGAAAAGACAGTTTAAGATAGACATCGTTAATAAAATCCAGAATATAATATTGTATTTGTGATAATTAAGGAGGTAATACCAATGTCATATGTTGATGAGGTAATGGAGCGTGTAATCGCAAAAAACCCAAGTGAAAAAGAATTTCATCAGGCTGTAAAGGAAGTATTAGATTCTTTACGTATTGTAATTGAAAAGAATGAAGAAAAATTCCGTAAGAACGCAGTATTGGAGCGTATTACAGAGCCAGAAAGAGTTGTTTCTTTCCGTGTTCCATGGGTAGATGATAACGGTCAAGTACAGGTAAACCGTGGTTTTAGAGTTCAGTTTTCCAGTGCAATTGGACCATATAAGGGTGGTTTAAGATTCCATCCATCTGTAAACCAGGGTATTATTAAGTTCTTAGGTTTTGAACAGATCTTTAAGAATTCTTTAACAGGACTTCCAATTGGCGGTGGCAAAGGTGGTTCCGATTTTGATCCAAAGGGTAAATCCGATAGAGAAGTTATGGCATTCTGCCAGAGCTTTATGACGGAATTATATAAATATATTGGCAAAGATACTGATGTTCCAGCTGGTGATATCGGCGTTGGCGGAAGAGAAATTGGTTTCTTATACGGACAGTATAAGAGAATTACAGGTTTATATGAAGGCGTTTTAACAGGTAAAGGTTTAACATATGGTGGATCTTTAACAAGAACAGAAGCAACGGGATATGGACTTGTTTATATTACAGAAGAAATGTTAAAGGCAAATGGAAAAGAGTTGGCTGGTAAGACAGTTGTTATCTCTGGTTCTGGTAATGTAGCAATCTACGCTGCACAGAAGGCAATGCAGTTAGGTGCTAAAGTTGTTAGTATGAGTGATTCCAATGGTTATGTATATGATCCAGAAGGAATTGACTTAGATTTAGTAAAAGAAATCAAAGAAGTAAGACGTGGAAGAATTAAAGAATATGCAGAAGCTAAGGCAAGCGCTCAGTACACAGAAGGTAAGGGTGTATGGACAATTCCATGTGATGTTGCTCTTCCATGTGCGACTCAGAATGAATTAGACTTAGAAGATGCTAAGACATTAAAGGCAAACGGATGCTTTGCAGTTGCAGAAGGTGCAAACATGCCATCTACAAGAGAAGCAACCGATTTCTTCTTAGAAAACGATATGTTGTTTATGCCAGGTAAGGCTGCTAACGCTGGTGGTGTTGCTACATCTGCATTGGAAATGAGCCAGAATAGCCAGAGAATGAGCTGGACATTTGAAGAAGTAGATTCTAAGTTACATCAGATTATGATAGACATCTTCAAGAAGGTTGATGAAGCATCTAAGAAGTATGACTTAGAAAAGAATTATGTTGCTGGTGCTAATATTGCAGGTTTTGAAAAAGTAGTAGATGCAATGAACGCACAAGGTATTGTATAATAGTTAAACTTAAAAATGATATTGAGAAGTCCTGGAAATATTGAATTTCTGGGACTTTTCTTTATGCTGTGATAAAACAAGAAGTCGCATAGTATAGGTGATGTCTGTTGGATTTATATTGAGATAGAGTACATAATATTTTTCAACAAATCCCAGGTGCAAGGTTATGGGAGGGAATGGATGAAAGATAGAGCATTTAGATAATAGCATCTTTAATTCGATAATATATAATTGTCATAAATTTTAGCTTTTTCTAGGAGGTTATATTACAATATCTTCAACAAAATAACGAAGATAATCTTTTTATTTCTAAAAAATTTGTGATATAATAAGAATGTAGCAAAAATATTAAAATAATATTTGGAGAAGGAGGCTTTATGGCAATACATGTATTAGATGAGGCAAATAGATGCCTGAATTGTAAAGTGCCGCAGTGTCAGAAAGGATGTCCTATTCAAACGCCGATTCCACAGGTAATTCAACTTATGTTAAGTGGAAAACTGGATGAAGCTGGAAAAATGTTGTTTGAAAATAATCCTCTGACAACGGTATGTAGTTTAGTTTGTAATCATGAGGGGCAATGTGAAGGACATTGCGTATTGGGACGAAAAGGAGCACCTGTACATTTTTCTGCAATTGAAAATTATATTTCTACAACTTATAGCAGTAAAATGGTTCATGGACCTGCTCCATCCAATGGAATTCGTGTAGCGATTATTGGTTCTGGCCCAGCTGGATTGACAATTGCTGTAATTTTAGCACGTAAGGGGTATCAAGTAACGATTTTTGAGGGAAAAGACAAAATAGGAGGAGTTCTTCGGTATGGAATTCCAGAATTTCGTTTGCCAAAGAGTGTATTGGATGATTTTGAATACCGCCATTTGCGGTTGAAAGATATTAAAGTACGTCCAAATACAAGTATTGGAGGGGCAATTGGAATTGACGACTTATTAAGAGATGGTTATAAGGCAATTTTTGTAGGAACAGGAGTCTGGCAGCCGAATACATTACATATCAAAGGTGAGACATTGGGGCATGTTCACTTTGGAATCAATTATTTAAATAATCCAGATAGTTTTCATTTGGGAGAACGTGTCATTGTAATTGGGGCTGGAAATGCAGCGATGGATGTGGCACGTACAGCAATGCGAAAAGGGGCACGCTATGTACAGTGCTTTTCTAGAAGTGATACGGTTCAGGCAAGTAAACATGAATCGGATTATGCGAGATTGGAAGGCGTAGAATTTATCTATTGTAAAGCTCCAAAGGAAATTGTAGAGGAAGGTGTTATTTTTATTGACAGAGAAAAGCAAGAAGATGGCACCTATATGGAGATTCCTGGAACGGAACAGTTGTATCCAGCGGATAGTGTGATTATTTCTGTTAGCCAAGGCCCTAGAAATCGTATTGTTAATTCAACAAAAGGATTGGAGGTAAATAAAAGGGGATTGCTCTTAGCAGATGAAAGCGGACATACAACCCGACCAGAAATATTTGCAAGTGGTGACGTAGTAAATGGAGCCAGGACAGTGGTAGAAGCAGTTGCACATTCTAAAAAGGTGGCAGAAGCAATGGATGCCTATATTCAAAGCTTACCTGAAGTAAAAGCACAGAAGGAAAAATAAATTTTATATGATAAGAAAATAATAAAAAATGACCTTATCTCTTTTAAAGAGTAGGGTCATTTTTGGGATCGAGTATTAGTAAAAATAGAAGGAATTCGGCGGAATGACACTTCTATACGAATTGATTACGTGCTTCATCGTAAATATAGTTAATTGCGGAAAGCTTTGCTGTGATATCAAGCTTGTCACAGCCAGTATCTTCACAAAATGCATCAAGAGAGGAATAGTAATCTCTTAATTTTGTGTTAATGTAACTGAGTAATATAACTGGATCAGTCGGTATGTTCATAACAGGATACTCCTTTCGGACAGATCGATTTTAATAATTTATCAACAATGTGATGAAGTAATTGCGCTTCTTCTGTATCAGCAAGCGAATAACGAACCTCTTTTCCCACACGTCTTCCGCTGATTAAGCCGGCCTGTCTTAAACAACGTAAATGATGAGAGACAGCTGGCGGACTCATATCAATCGCAGCGGCAATATTTAATACACATTCTTCACTATGGCAGAGCAGCCAAAAAATCTGCAAACGAGTAGGATCAGAAAGCTGTTTGAAGCGTTCCGATGTTTGCATACAGATATCTCGATTTGGCATTGTCTCAAGAATAAAAGAAATATCACCATGATCGTGAGGCATAGTTTGAGCAGATGATTTCATAAAGAAAACCTCATTTCTTTCAATGGTATTTACGGATTATTTTATAACAAACTCAGATTCCCGTCAAGTTACAGAGAAAAATATATTTTTATATAAAAATAGCAGAGGTATGACAATAATTTAACTATTTATAACGAGAAAATAGAAAAAGATAGTGGAAAAGCACTAGATATAGTATAAAAATTCCATATTTTAAAAAAAATTACTTTACTCTATTCAAAAATATGATATAATATAAACAGTGTATTCCCACAACATCCGGAGGGAACACAGATAAAGTACAAAGCAAAACTTTGTAGAACTATTTTAGGAGGTTCAAAATGGCTAAATGGGTTTATATGTTTACAGAAGGTGACGCAACAATGAGAAACCTTCTCGGTGGTAAGGGTGCAAACTTAGCTGAAATGACAAAATTAGGCTTGCCAGTACCACAGGGCTTCACAATTACAACAGAAGCTTGTACTCAGTATTACGAAGACGGAAGAAAGATTAACGATGAGATCATGGAAGAGATCATGGAAGCTATTACGAAGATGGAAGAGGTTACTGGAAAGAAATTCGGTGACACAGAAAATCCTCTGTTAGTTTCTGTTCGTTCTGGTGCTAGAGCTTCTATGCCAGGTATGATGGATACAATCTTAAACCTTGGTTTAAATGAAGAAGTAGTAGAAGTATTAGCAAAACAGTCTGGAAATCCTCGTTGGGCATGGGACTGCTACAGAAGATTTATTCAGATGTACTCTGACGTTGTTATGGAAGTTGGTAAGAAGTACTTTGAAGAACTTATCGACAAGATGAAAGAAGAAAAAGGCGTAAAATTAGACGTTGAATTAACAGCAGAAGATTTAAAGGCTTTAGCTGGACAGTTCAAGGATGAGTACAAAGAAAAGATCGGTTCTGATTTCCCATCTGATGCAAAAGAACAGTTAATGGGAGCTATCAAGGCTGTATTCCGTTCATGGGATAACCCAAGAGCAAACGTATATCGTCGTGACAATGACATCCCATATTCTTGGGGAACTGCTGTTAACGTACAGATGATGGCATTTGGTAACATGGGAGATGACTGTGGTACAGGTGTTGCATTTACACGTGACCCAGCTACTGGAGAAAATGGACTTTTCGGTGAATTCCTTACAAATGCACAAGGTGAAGACGTTGTTGCAGGTGTTCGTACTCCTATGCATATTTCCGAAATGGAAGAAAAATTCCCAGAAGCATTCGTACAGTTCAAGAATGTATGCAAGATTTTGGAAGAACATTATAGAGACATGCAGGATATGGAGTTTACTGTAGAACATGGTAAACTGTATATGCTTCAGACACGTAATGGTAAGAGAACTGCTCAGGCTGCATTAAAGATTGCTTGTGACCTTGTTGATGAGGGAATGAGAACAGAAGAAGAAGCTGTTGCAATGATCGATCCACGTAACCTTGATACACTTCTTCATCCACAGTTTGACGCAGCTGCATTAAAGGCTGCTACACCACTTGGCAAAGGTCTTGGCGCTTCTCCAGGAGCTGCTTGTGGTAAGATCGTATTCTCAGCAGAAGATGCTGTAGAATGGGCTGCAAGAGGTGAAAAAGTTGTTTTAGTTCGTCTTGAGACATCTCCAGAAGATATCACAGGTATGAAGTCTGCACAGGGTATCTTAACTGTTCGTGGTGGTATGACATCTCACGCAGCAGTAGTTGCTCGTGGTATGGGTTCTTGCTGTGTATCTGGATGTGGCGATATCGCAATGGACGAAGCAAATAAGAAGTTCACATTAGCTGGAAAAGAATTCCATGAAGGAGATCCAATCTCTATCGATGGAACAACAGGTAATATCTATGATGGAATTATTCCAACTGTAGATGCTACAATCGCTGGAGAATTCGGACGTATCATGGCATGGGCTGATAAGTACAGAACAATGAAGGTTCGTACAAATGCAGATACTCCAGCAGATGCTAAGAAGGCTCGTGAATTAGGAGCAGAAGGTATCGGTCTTTGCCGTACAGAGCATATGTTCTTTGAAGGCAACAGAATTGATGCATTCCGTGAAATGATCTGTGCTGAAACAGTAGAAGAAAGAGAAGCAGCTTTGGACAAGATTCTTCCAGAACAGCAGGGAGACTTTGAAAAGTTATACGAAGCATTGGAAGGTAACCCAGTTACAATTCGTTTCTTGGATCCACCTTTACATGAATTCGTTCCAACAGAAGAAGAAGACATTAAGAAGTTAGCAGATGCTCAGGGCAAGACAGTTGAGCAGATTAAGACAATTATTGACTCCTTACATGAATTCAACCCAATGATGGGTCATCGTGGATGCCGTTTGGCTGTAACATATCCAGAAATTGCTAAGATGCAGACAAAGGCTGTTATTCGTGCAGCAATCAATGTTCAGAAGGCTCATCCAGATTGGACAGTAGCTCCAGAAATCATGATTCCATTAGTTGGTGAAATCAAGGAATTAAAATATGTTAAGAAGTTTGTTGTAGAAACAGCAGATGCTGAAATCGCAGCAGCTGGTATTGATCTGAAGTATGAAGTTGGTACAATGATCGAAATTCCAAGAGCTGCTCTTACAGCTGATGAAATTGCTAAGGAAGCTGATTTCTTCTGCTTCGGTACAAACGACTTAACACAGATGACATACGGATTCTCCCGTGACGATGCTGGTAAGTTCTTAAATGCTTACTATGATGCTAAGATTCTTGAAAACGATCCATTCGCTAAGTTAGATCAAGTTGGTGTTGGTAAGTTAATGAAGATGGCAATCGAATTAGGTAAGCCAGTAAATCCAAACTTACACATCGGTATCTGTGGAGAACATGGTGGAGATCCAAGTTCCGTAGAATTCTGCCATAAGATTGGTTTAGACTATGTATCTTGTTCCCCATTCCGTGTACCAATCGCAAGATTAGCTGCTGCACAGGCTGCAATCAATAATAAATAAGAAACTTTTTAGATGTTAAAGGGCAGTCCGATTTAGTCTAAAATCTTTGCCCCAAATATAACGACAGACCTTGTACAAGGGATTTTCCAAGTATAAGGTCTGTTTTTTTAAAATTATTTTTAAATTGTGGTAGTTACAATAGACTAGTTGACTTTTTCATTATCGTGTGATATGCTCATAAACGTTAATAAATAGCAACTCGCCGCCGGGGAGTAGGAAGCGTTGGATATCGTATCGTTAGGCCATAGAAGATACGAAGTTCGACGTTTTTTTGATTGAAAGGGAGGAGTTTCACTGTGCAAAAGTCAAATTGTTTTCAAGATTTTATTAAATATTCTTCTTTGAATGTATTAGGAATGATTGGATTATCTTGTTATATATTGGCGGACACTTTTTTTGTATCCAAAGGGCTTGGTACAAATGGTCTGACTGCTTTAAATCTGGCAATTCCTATTTATAGTTTTATTCATGGAAGCGGATTAATGATTGGCATGGGTGGAGGGACAAAGTATTCCATTCAAAAGAGCCAGGGGAAAGATAAGGTAGCCAATAGTATTTTTTCGCATGTGGTTGCCATTGCTGCGGTTTTTGCTGCTGTTTTTGTACTGATTGGTCTATTCTTTTCTGGTAATATTGTAACATTATTGGGAGCGGATGAAACAGTCTATCAAATGACAAAAACATATTTACAGGTTATTTTACTATTTGCGCCAGCTTTTTTAATGAATAATGTGTTGCTTTGTTTTGTACGTAATGATGGAGCGCCACAGTTATCCATGACAGCGATGATTACGGGAAGTTTGTCCAATATTATATTAGATTATGTATTTATTTTTCCATGTCAAATGGGAATTTTTGGTGCGGTATTTGCGACTGGATTGGCACCAATCATCAGTATGTTGATATTGTCTTCACATTTTATAAAAAAGAAAAACCAGTTTCATTGGATCAAATGTAGATTGGAAAGAAGAATGGCGGCGAGTATATGTTCCAGTGGGATTCCATCGCTAATTACGGAATTATCATCGGGAATTGTGATTATTGTATTTAACTCGATTATTTTAGGACTTGAAGGAAATGTAGGTGTAGCTGCATACGGTGTAATTGCAAACTTATCCCTTGTGATTATTGCAATTTACACAGGAATTGCTCAGGGAATTCAGCCAATTATGAGCCGCAATTATGGAGTAGGAAATCATCGAAATATCCAATTGATTTTACGGTATGCCTTAATAACTATGCTGATTTTATCCGTTCTTGTTTATATGGGGGTATTTCTGGGAGCGGAACAGATTGCGGCAATTTTCAACAGCGAACGAAATGAGCTGCTGCAAACGATTGCAGTGGAAGGATTAAAATTATACTTTATTGCCTGTCCATTTGCAGGATTCAATATTATTATTTCTATTTATTTTACCTCTACAGAATATCCAATTCCAGCAAATATTATTTCTATTTTAAGAGGATTTTTTGTTATTATTCCAATGGCATTCCTTTTATCTTCAATTGCTCAAATTACAGGAGTATGGTGTGCATTCCCAGCAACGGAATTGTTAGTAACAATTGTCGGAGTTATCTTTTTTGTTATGAGTAAAAAATTAAGAAAAAGGAGAGTAAGATACGAATAAACGGAATGGAAAGAATTATTATAAGTATACGGTTACGTTTCATACAGGAGTTACAAATAAACTCTTGTGAATTAGAAAAACTGATGGTATATTTAACTTAATGAGGTGATTCTGTTTATGGATATAAGGGTTTTGAAATATTTTTTAATTGTTGCAAGAGAAGAAAATATTACAAGGGCGGCAGAAATTTTACATGTTACGCAGCCGACTCTTTCTCGGCAGCTGATGCAGTTGGAGGATGAACTGGATGTTAAATTATTTAGAAGAACGAATCATAGTATTCGGCTGACTGAGGACGGGATGCTTCTAAAAAGACGGGCACAGGAGATTGTTTCATTGGCAGAGAAGACAAAAAAAGAGTTTCGCCATAAAGAAGAAGCCATCTCAGGTGAGATTACAATTGGAAGTGGGGAGACGAAGAGTGTACATATATTGGCTGAAATGATTGCAAAGTTCCGAGAACAATATCCAATGGTTCAGTATGACTTTTATACCGCCAATGCAGACGATATTAAAGAACGATTGGATAAGGGAATTTTGGATATAGGATTATTGACGGAGCCAGTGGATATTTCAAAATATAATTTTATTCGTTTGAAAAAACGGGAAAAATGGGGAATTTTGGTTCGGAAAGATTCGGAACTTTCTAATAGAGAAAATGTCGCACCAGAGGATTTGTTAAATATTCCATTGCTTCTGGTGAAGCGTCCACTTGTAAAAAATGAATTGGCTGGCTGGTTTGGCGATTATTACGATCAAATTCAGGTGGTTGGAACGTATAATTTAATCAATAATGCAGCAGTTATGGTAGAAAAGAGAATAGGAGCAGCGCTTTGTTTTGATCTTGGAAATAGCTACGATAACCTACAATTTATTCCGCTATCCCCATCCATAGAAACGGGAGCAGTCCTTGTCTGGAAAAAGAATCAGATTGTTTCGCAGACGACATATCGGTTTATTGAATTTCTGAAGAAATACAACTTATGAATAACTGATAAAGTAGAATAGGCATTAGACACAGAGAAATATAAAATGTTATGATTATAGATGTCCAAATGGGCATCTATTTTTTATCTTATAAGAAATAATATTCTAAATGAAAGCATTTGACAATTCTGTGAGATAAAAAGCATCAGGATGGGAGTGATAGAGATGACAATGAAAGAAGCGAATGAAACATATCAAATTCCACTGGATATTTTGAAACAATATGAAAAATGGAATTTATGTAAAGGAACGAAAAAAGTTACTGGAATGTGGCAGTATGATGATGGAGATTTGGAACGTCTGGGAACGATTGTGACACTATATGAGATTGGATTTTCAAGTAATGAAGTAGAACAATATATGAGATTATCCGTATGTGAAACGGATACGACAGAAAAAAGAATGCAGATTTTGACGCAGAAGCGAGAACAAATGTTAGATGAAATCCATTTCTATGAAAAACGGTTGGAACAATTGGATTATCTTCGCTATAAAATTCAAATACGCAAATAAAATATCAGAATGGAGGTAAGACTAACATGTTTTCAAACAAACAGCTGAAAGACATGATTTTTCCGCTTTTTATAGAACAGTTGCTTGTTATGATGGTTGGTGTTGCAGATACATTTGTGGTAAGCTACTGCGGAGAAGCGGCAGTTTCTGGAGTATCACTTGTAAATTCTTTTAATACAATATTTATTTTCCTATTTACTGCATTGGCATCAGGCGGTGCAGTTGTGGTGAGTCAATATCTTGGAAGACGGGACTGCAAAATGGCATCCAAAACAATAAGTCAATTGCTTACAGTTTCCTCGCTGTTTTCTTTGTTTATAACAATAGTTATTCTCTTGTTTGATAATCGTTTACTGGAACTCTTATTTGGAAAAGTAGAATTGGAAGTTATGGATGCATGTATAACATATTTAAGAATTTCTGCCTATTCCTATCTATCAATGGCAGTGTACAATGCAGGAGCTGCCCTTTATCGAAGTATTGGGAAAACAAGTGCGACCATGTATATATCAATTGCAGCGAATATCATTAATGTGGTAGGGAACTGTATTGGTGTGTTTGTACTTCAGGCAGGTGTTGCGGGGGTCGCCTATCCCTCTTTGATTTCAAGGCTTTTTTCGGCGGTAATTATTACAATATTCTGTTTTCAAAAAAAGAATGAAATTTATTATCGTTTTAAATGGATTTTTCGTTGGGATGGTTCGTTACAGAAACGGATTTTAAATATTGCATTGCCAAATGGAATTGAGAGTGGAATTTTCCAATTTGTGAAAGTTGTGTTGAGCAGTGTAGTTGCCCTTTTTGGTACTAGTCAGATTGCAGCCAATGGCATTGCACAGAGTATTTGGAGCATGGCTGCACTAGTATGTACTACGATGGGACCAGTGTTTATCACAGTCGTAGGACAGTGCATGGGTGCGAATGATCTGGAGCAAGTAAAACGATATTTTAAGAAATTATTGAAGATTACCGTTATATTTGCTGTGGCGTGGAATGTATTAATTTTTATATTAACGCCTTTTATAATGAATGGGTATATTATTTCTGATGAAACGAGAAAATTAGTAATTATTTTAGTATTATTACATAATATTTTTAATGCAGTTGCGTTTCCATTTGCTGATCCACTTGGAAAAGGTCTTCGAGCAACTGGAGATGTCAAATTTACAGCGGTAATCTCCATATTTACAACCATTGGAGTTCGGCTTGTATTCTCCATATTATTTGCGATTACATTAAACATGGGAGTAATTGGAATTGCTCTTGCAATGTGTTTGGACTGGACAATACGGGGGATTATCTTCTGGGGACGTTTTAAAAATGAAAAATGGAAAGAATTCCGAGTAATCTGATAGAGCGACAAAATGAAATCATGAAAAAACCGTGAAGTTACGTTGACAACTTTGCGGTTTTTTTGCAATCAACTGGGGAACCAGTGTGATAGAAAAAGTTCAGATGAAGGTTTGTTTCACTTCGTAGCAAAAGAAAATTTTAGCTCAAATTCATTAAAAAGTATTGAAAATAGAAATACAATATTTGTATATCTAAAAGCTTATAATAAGTATTAGACATAATGAGAAAAACTTTATATGATGGAGTTAAGATAAAACGAATTGAGGAGGGAATAAAAAATGAGCAAGAAGTACACAAGCCTTGCTGAAACAATTGTATCGAAAGTCGGAGGACCAGAAAATGTTAATGCAGTAAGGCATTGCCAGACAAGATTGAGATTTACTCTCAAAGATGCAAAAAAAGCCGATAAAGAGGGAATCCAAAACCTGGAAGGAGTTGCTCAGGTTGTGGAAAGCGGAGGTATGTTTCAAGTTGTAATAGGAATGCATGTGGCAGAAGTTTTTGAGGAGGTGGAGAAATTTATTCCAAATAAAGAGGCGGGTCAGGAAGCAGAAAAAGGAGAAAAAATGTCTCCGATTAATTTTGCAATTGATTTTGTATCGAGTGTGTTCCAGCCGATCGTGCCAGCGCTTTCTGGAGCGGGTATGTTAAAGGCATTGATGGCGTTGCTAACGGTTTTCAATTTGGTAGATGATACGTCACAGACGTATTACATATTAAACTTTTTTGCCGATGCAGCATTCGCATTTTTACCAATGCTGCTGGCTTATACGACTGCACGCAGAATGAAATGCAATGTAATCCTTGCTATGGCAGTTGCAGGTATTATGTGTCATCCAAATTGGAATCAGTTAGTGGCGGCAGAAGAACAGGTAAGTTTTTTTGGTATCATACCGTTTTATTTAGTATCTTATACGTCTACAGTTATTCCAATTATTTTAGTAATTCTTATCCAATCTTTTGTGGAGAAAGGATTGAATAAGATAATTCCAAAGGCTGTAAATTTGGTTTTTGTACCAATGTTTACGTTTTTAATTATGGGTACATTGGCATTATCCATATTAGGACCAGTTGGAGAGTATGTAGGTGAAGGATTGGCAGTTGTATTTGATTGGTTAAGTACAAATGCAAGCTGGGCACCAGCAGTTCTGATTGGAGGATTACTTCCAGTTATGGTTATGTTTGGTCTTCATCATGCAATTGCGCCGCTGGGAAGTATGCAGATGGCAAGTCTCGGATTCGACAGTATTTTCGGACCAGGTTGTGTTTGCTCCAATATTGCACAAGGTACGGCAGCGTTAATTGTTGGTTTGCGTACTAAAGATTCCAAAACAAGACAACTTGGTATCTCCACAGGCACGACAGCTCTTATGGGAATCACAGAACCAGTCCTTTATGGTTTAACTCTTCCAAAGAAATATCCATTGGTCGCAGCGATGATCGGTGGCGGCCTGGGAGGACTTTACGCAGGAATTACGCATACCCATCGTTTTGCTACAGGTTCTTCTGGTATCCCTGCAATTCTTTTGTACATTGGCAATGATACGATGAGCTATTTTTGGAATATTATCATTGCACTTGTGATTACTGCGGTGTCAACAGCAATTATTACATTTATACTTTCATTAAAATATGAAAATAAAGAAGAGATTCAGACGGCAACCCCAGTTGTAATTGAACATGCCGAACCAAACTCTGTATATGCCCCAGTGGATGGAACTTTGATTGCAATGGAAAAAATTCCAGATCCAACGTTTGCAGCAGGAGTTCTTGGAAAGACAATTGGAATTGAGCCAACGGATGGCGTGATTCACGCTCCGTTCGATGGAAATATTGTACAAGTATCGGATACGGGTCATGCAATTGGCTTGGTAAGTACCGATGGATTAGAACTTATGATCCATGTAGGTGTGGATACGGTTGAAATGGGAGGTGTTGGATTTAACGTAAAAACGAAGGTAGGAGAGACGGTAAAAGCAGGACAGGAGTTGTTGGCATTTGATCGTAAAGCAATCGCAAATGCTGGTCATCCTGACGTAGTTATGGTTATTGTACTGAATGAGGATACATATTCCTCTTTTGAAATTGTTCCAGAAGGAAAGGTAAGTGCAGGAACAAAGGTAATACAGGCAGTAAAATAGGAGGTAGAACGATGAGTATTAGTAAATTCCCAGAAAATTTTCTGTGGGGAGGCGCAACGGCTGCGAATCAATTTGAAGGAGGAGGGAATGAGGATGGAAAAGGTTTGTCCGTTCCTGATGTGATGACGGGAGGAACAAAGACAGAGCCACGTCATATTACCGATGGAATTTTTCCAGGCTACCATTATCCAAGTCATGGAGCAGTGGATTTTTATCACCATTATAAAGAAGATATTGCGTTATATGGAGAAATGGGATTTAAATGTTTCCGAATGTCTATTAATTGGACCAGGATTTTTCCAAAGGGAATAGAAGAAAACCCAAATCCAAAAGGCATTGAATTTTATCGAAATGTATTAAAGGAATGTCAAAAATATGGAATTCAGCCTCTTGTTACGATTAGTCATTATGAACTTCCATACTATTTGGCAAAAGAATATGGCGGTTGGGCAAATCGTGAAATGATTAACTTTTTTCTGAAATACTGTAAGGTATTATTTACAGAATTGAAAGGATTGGTCCATTATTGGCTGACATTTAATGAAATTAATATACTTCAAATGGGGGCTTATGGAAATATTATGGGCGGAGGAATTCTTCCTCCAGGCAGAGATACGGCAGTAGGTGTGCTGGCTGGTTTGGATGAAAGCTGGGATGATGAACAGAGACGTTATATAGCATTGCATCATCAGCTGGTAGCCAGCGCAAAGGCTGTAAAAATGGCGCATGAAATTGATTCAGAAAATAAAGTAGGATGTATGCTCTTAAGTCGTATCGCCTATCCATATACGTGCAGACCAGATGATGTACTGAAAGGACAGCATACAATGCAGTTGGCAAACTATTATTGCGGAGATGTTCATGTAAGAGGCGAATATCCAGCGTTTGCAGCACGGTTGTGGAGAGAAAAGGGAATTACAATTCCTTTTGCAGATGGAGATAGAGAAGCTTTGAAAGAAGGAACCGTAGACTTCTTTACATTTAGCTACTATTCCAGCAGTACTGCAACCGACGATCCGACTGTACCAGTGGCATCGGGCAATATGATGCGAGGTCCTGCAAATCCATATTTGGAGCAGAGCCAGTGGGGATGGACGATTGATCCGAAAGGACTGCGCTACTTATTAAATGAATTTTATGGAAGATGGCAAATTCCACTTATGATTGTGGAAAATGGTCTCGGTGCTGAAGACAAAGTAGAAGAAGATGGAAGCATTCACGATGCGTATCGGATTGCATATATGAGAGAACACATCCAGCAAATGGCAGAAGCAATTGAAGATGGCGTAGAATTAATTGGATATACGGTCTGGGGATGTACAGATTTAGTTAGTGCAGGAACAGGAGAAATGGCTAAGCGGTACGGACTCGTTTATGTAGATAAGGACAACCAAGGCAATGGTACATTAGAACGCAAAAGAAAAGACAGTTTTTACTGGTATAAAAAAGTAATTAAAAGTAACGGGGCAAACTTAGAATAAAAGAAGGAGCTGTTGCAAAAGTAGAGGAATAATCTACTAAAGCAGCAGCTTTCTTTGTACTAATAAAACATTTATGAAACCTATAAGATAGAAAAAGAAAATAAGTAGAATAAGAAACATTGGATAGATTTCACAAATTATAATTGTGAGCTTTGTGAAATATAGAGAAAATGAGGAAAACGGTTGGAACAATTGGACTATTTTCGCTATTCTATTGACAAAATTACTCATACAAAATATAATTAACTTTAAAGTAAATTACTTTTGTTTCACTTTAAGGAGATGATAGTATGCGTGAAGTTTTTATTGGCAGAGAAAAGGAGCTTGCGGATTTGCATGAGCTTTATGCACAGGATAAATTTCAGCTTTTCATTCTGTACGGTCGCAGACGTGTCGGCAAGACAACGCTGCTCAATGAGTTCTGCAAGGACAAGGACACTATTTTCTATTCCGCCGAGCAAAGTAACAACAAGCTTAATCTTGAAAAGTTTTCAGCGCTTGTCTTTAATTTTTATGGCGAAAATAATTTAGAGCCGTTTTCATCATGGACTAACGCATTGTCATATATTGATGAACGTCAGAAGGATAAAAAACTGGTACTTGTAATTGACGAGTTTCCCTATCTTGCAAAGAAAAACAAAGCTCTGCTCTCGGAGCTTCAGCACCTGATTGACCATAGGCTTATAGGCGGAAAGCTTTTCATGATACTCTGCGGCAGCTATATGGGATTTATGGAAAAGGAAATTCTCGGCTCAAAGAGCCCCCTTTTCGGAAGAAGAACGGCACAGCTTCATATGAAGCCGTTTAATTATCAGACAAGCTCGAAGTTCCTTGACGGATTTTCCAACGTTGCAAAGCTTGAACTGTACGGCGCATTCGGTGGAACTCCTTTATATTTACAGCAAATAAATGCAAGTGAAACTTTTGAAGAAAATATAAAGAGAGCGTATCTCAAAGTAACCTCGTATCTTTATGAGGAAACACTATTGCTTCTCCGCCAGGAGGTACAGGAGCCAGGAATTTACAGTGCAATCATTGAAGCTATTGCAAGCGGATACACGAAAGCAAATGAGATTTCCACAAAAATCGGCGAAGACTCCGCAAAATGCCTGAAATATATCAAGATACTGTGTGAGCTTGGAATACTGCACAAAGAAATACCATTCGGAGAAAAGGAATCTTCCCGAAAAACTATTTACGGCATTTCTGATTTTATGTTCCGTTTCTGGTATCGCTATGTTTTTGCAAACAGAACGCTTATCGAAACAGGCGCACAGCAGGTTGTATGGGCAAAACGAATTGAGCCTGATTACAACAGCTATATGGGACTTATTTTTGAGAGAGTCTGCACGGATTATCTCAGCGTGAAAAACGCAATGGGCGAATTGCCAATATTGTTTACTTCAATCGGAAGATGGTGGGGAACGAATCCTGTTACTCACGGTCAGGAAGAAATTGATTTGATTGCAAACGACGGAAAGGATTATATTTTCGGCGAGTGCAAATGGCGAAATGAGAAGCTTGACCTCTCCGTTCTTCGTAAGCTGAAAGCAAAGGCTGATATATTCAGCAAGAACAGAAACAGCACTTATTATATGCTTCTTTCAAAATCGGGATTTACCGAAGCTGTAATAAACGAAGCAAAGTCCGACAGCAGTATTATGCTTGTGGACTTGGATGAGATTATGAATTTCTGATATAATAATAAACCGCCCGACTGCCCTGGAATATTTCACAAATTATAATTGTGAGATTTGTGGAATATAGAGAAAATGAGGAAAACGGTATTAGTAAGATTGACTTATTCTGGGGATTATGTTACTCTATGGAACAGGAAAAGGATAGTGATTGTGTAAACAAGCTAGACCTATATATAGAAATATAACTAAGAGTAGTTACTTTTGGCTATTTTTCTGTATATAGGTTTTTTTAGTGCATAGGAGGAGTAGAAAATGAGAATTTTCAAAATTCTAAATAACAATGCGGCGGTTGTTCGGGATGGAAAAGGACAAGAAAAGATGGTTATGGGAAAGGGAATTTGCTTTAAAAGAAAGGTTGGAGAAGAAATTGCAGAAGAGGTAATTGACAAAACATTCTTTTCATTGCAATGGATTATACGGGAACGGTAATTCCAGTTATTTTTGTCGTATACTTTGCGTCGAAATGCGATAAGTTTTTCAGCAAGTTTATTCCAGATTTAGTAAAATTTTTCTTTGTACCAATGTTGACATTGTTAATTTCGATTCCAGTTGGTCTTTTAATTCTGGGTCCAGTTGCAACCTTTGCTTCTAAGATTATTGCAGAAGCAGTTATGACAGTCCGAAACTTCAGTCCATTGTTGGCAGGAGCAATTGTAGGTCTTACGTGGCAGATTTTAGTTATTTTTGGTTTACATTGGGGCTTTATTCCAGTTTATATTAATAATATTCAAATGAATGGTTTTGATAATGTTATGATGCCATTTTTTGCCTGTACCTTTGCTACATCGGCGGTTGTATTGGCAATCTTCTTTAAGACAAAAAATAAACAATTAAAAGAAATGGCATTGCCGAACTTTATTTCTGGTATTTTTGGTGTTACAGAGCCAGCAATTTATGGTATTTTACTTCCATTGAAAAAACCATTTATTATTAGTTGTATTATAGGAGGAATTGGTGGAGGATTTTATGGAACATTGAATTTCCGTAAGTTTTCGATGGGAGGAATGGGAATTTTTGAACTTCCAGCCATGATTGAGCCAGATGGAAGTATGGGAAATTTAATTGTTGCATTTGTAGGAATTGCTATTACGATGATTCTTGCATTTATTGTAACGATGATTTTATACAAAGAGGAAACTCCAAAACAGGAAGAAAAAGAAACTTTGATTACAGAGAAAAAACAGCAGGAATCTTCCGAAAATAAAATGGTAAAACAATTAGAAATAGCAAGTCCAATCAAAGGAACCGTATTAAAATTAGAAAAAATGAAAGATGACGCATTTGCATCTGGAGTACTTGGAAAAGGAGCAGCAATTATACCAGAAGAGGGAAACGTGTATGCACCAGCCGACGGCGTAATTACGGCATTGTTTCCAACACTTCATGCGATTGGAATGCAGGCAGATAACGGATTAGAATTATTAATTCATATTGGATTGGATACAGTGCAATTAAATGGAGAAGGATTCCGGGCAATGGTAAAACAGGGGGATCGAGTAAAGAAAGGACAGCTTCTGGTTACATTTGATAAAGAATTTATTGAGAGTAAGGGATTCTGTTTGGAAACTCCTGTATTGGTTACGAATTCAGATGATTTCCTGGAAGTGATTGAGACGAAGCAGACAGAAGTTTCTCCAGGGGATTGTTTCATTACGGTGTTACAGTAAGGAGGTGGATGTATGGGATTTCCAAACGATTTTTTATGGGGCGGAGCTACGGCAGCAAATCAATGTGAAGGCGGTATTTTTGAAGACGGAAGAGGATTAGCCAATGTAGATGTATGCCCAGCAGGAGCCGATCGAAATACGGTGATTACAGGCCGCATGAAAATGCTGGAATTGGATAATAAGCATATCTATCCAGCGGCAGAGGCGATTGACATGTATCATCATTTCCGAGAAGATATCCGTTTATTTGCAGAAATGGGATTTCGTGTATATCGAATGAGCATTGCGTGGACAAGAATTTTTCCAAATGGGGATGAAGAAAACCCAAATGAAGCAGGAATTCGCTTCTATGAGGAAATATTCAAAGAATGCTGCAAATACCAGATTATGCCTCTTGTCACAATTTCCCATTTTGATTGTCCGATTGGTTTGATAAAGAAATATGGAGGATGGAGAAATCGAAAGATGATTGATTTCTATCTCCATTTATGTGAAGTATTATTTAACCGCTATAAAGAATATGTAACTTACTGGCTGACATTTAATGAAATTAATATGATCTTACATGCGCCATTTATGGGAGCAGGAATTTATTTTGAAAAGGGAGAGAACGAAGAACAAGTTAAGTATCAGGCGGCACATCATGAACTAGTTGCCAGTGCGTTGGCAACGAAGCTGGCTCATGAAATCAATCCAGAAAACAAAATTGGATGTATGTTTGCAGCAGGGGCGGCCTATCCATATTCTTGTAATCCAAAGGATGTTTGGGAAGCCTTAGTAACGGATCAGGAAAATTATTTCTTTGTCGATGTACAGGCAAGAGGATATTATCCAAATTATGCAATCAAACGTTTGCATAAGAAAGGAGTATTTCCATTGATGGAGGACGGGGATGAGGAAATATTAAAATCCTATCCAGTCGATTTTATTTCTTTTTCGTATTATAATAGCAGGTGCATTGCAGCGCCAGGAGAAAAAACGGAAATCGCAGAAGGTAATCTATTTCGTTCTGTGAAAAATCCTTATTTAACGTTTAGTGAATGGGGATGGCCAATTGATCCATTGGGACTTCGTATTACATTAAATCAAGTGTATGACCGCTATCAGAAGCCAGTTTTTATCGTAGAAAATGGGTTAGGGGCGTTGGATCAACCAAATAAAGACGGATGGATAGAGGATGATTACCGGATTGCATATCTTCGAGATCATATTTTGGCAATGCGTCAGGCAGTAGAAGAAGATGGTGTAGATTTAATCGGTTATACGTCATGGGATCCGATTGATTTAATTAGTGCAGGTACAGGAGAAATGCGAAAGAGATATGGATTTATCTATGTGGATAAACAAGAGGATGGCTCAGGAAGTTTGATGCGAAGCAAAAAGAAATCATTTGAATGGTATAAGCATGTAATTGAAACAAATGGAGAATGCTTATAATAAGCAATCATAGAGGAAAAAAGTACTTAGAGTATAATTGTCATTGGTAGTAGAGTAGAAGGAGGGAGAATTCTCCCCTCTTCTACTCGATTTTTTAACAAAAATAATGGCCTAAATTAAAGCATTAAAGTGATAAGTTTATAAAAATTCTATTGTGTTAGCATGAGTATTATATATTTATATTGCATACAAAACGAACGAGATTATCAATATAAAATGTTCAAAAAAAGTTGAAAATAATCAACAAAAGAGATATACTATTAAAATAGAGAAGTAATAAGTATTAAAGTAATAGGAGGAGTGTCATGATAAAAATTGCTATATGTGAAGACGAAATATTATTTGGATATAAGTTGAAGAATATAATATCTAAGTATATGTTAAAAAAACAAATTCATTATGAAATTGACTTATATCAGTCAGGAATTGATTTTATTAGATGTGGAGCGGAAATGGCGAAGTATCATATTGTGTTTTTTGATATTAATATGAGTAAATTAAATGGGATTGAAGCAGCTCAAAAGTTACGTATTTTTTGCAAAGAGACCTATATAGTATTTGTAACTGGATATATTGATTATACACTTGAAGGATATAAGGTTGAAGCTATACGTTACATTCTAAAGTATATTCCAAATTTTGAAGAAGCAGTTTATGAAAGTTTAGATGCCATTTATGATAAGATGAATTATAAACCTAATATTATATGTTTTGAATTTAGAGAGGGTAAGAGAAGAATTTCTGTAGATAGAATTTCATATATAGAAAGTAATTTACATAGACTAGAATTTAATGTTTTAGAAGAAAGATATGTTGTATATACCTTATATAATAAGTTGAATGCGATAGAAAAAGAATATAATAACTATGGATTTATTCGAATACATCAAAGTTATTTGGTTAATCTGAAATTCATTTCTAATGTTGTGAATTATAGAGCCTATATGGTAAATAGTATTGTGTTACCAATTGCGAAATCCAGGTATAGATATGTAAAGAACAAATTTATTATGTATAAAGGAGAGATCTAATGATTTATTATATACAAGGATATTTGACGGTTTCGCTTGAAATTTTATGTTGTGTAACTTTTTTTGGTTTTTTCTGTGATTGTGTTGAGAAAAAGCAGAAAGTTAAACAATTTATTATTCTCAGTACCATAACATTTATTATTTCATTGCTTTTGCAAAAATATTTTTGGGTAAAAGAATTCTTAATAGTTACAGTTATAACGGCTATCATGAAATGGTACAATAAAAGCTCTTTAAGAAAAAATTTAGTTTTAACAATTATATATCAAAGTATTTTATTAATGGTTGATTATATCATACTTATAATATATTCAAATATTCAATGGGATTCAATAAAAGGATTATTGTACTTACAATCGCTAATTATTATTGTAATAAAAGGTACTATATTTTTAGCTATAATACTTAGTAAAAATATTCTAGGAGAAAAAACACTGAAATACGTTAAAGATTCACAATGGACAAAATTTTTGTTTTTTCCTATATTTACTATTTATATTATTACAGCTTTAATATCTACTACTTCTTATACAATAATTGAGATTCCAGAAAATTTGGTTAAAATTATTGCTTTTGGATTATTAGGAATGAATATAACAGTTTTTTATTTAATAAGTGATATATCATTAAAAAATAAACAAATATGTGAAAAAAAATTATTACAAATACAAGCTAGAAACCAATTAGAGTTATATAAGAGAAGCTTAGCTGAAATCAAAAAACAAAGAAGATTAGTACATGAATATAAAAATCAACTGGAGTGTATTTTTACATTATGTAAAACAGAACAATATTTGGAATTACAAAATTATTTATCCCAACTTACTAGAAAAGTATGGAAACAGTTAGGATATATTAATACCAATCATGCTATTATTAATGCTGTATTGAATGCTAAGTATGAAGAAGCAATTGATAAGAATATTATTTTTATATGTAAAATAAATGATATGTCTAAAATACAATTAGATTATCAAGATATAGTTGTACTATTGTCGAATTTATTGAATAATGCAATTGAGGCTTGTCAAAAATGTAATATGAATAAAATTATTAAGATGAAAATTGTACACGAAAATAATAACTTAATTTTATCTGTAAAAAATACATATAATGGAGAAATAAAATATAAAAATGGATTTATGATTAGTACAAAAAGAAATAATTCTCAAAAACATGGTCTTGGGTTTCAAAATATAGTATATATAATAAAAAAAAATAATGGAGATTATGCTGTTGATTTTACAAATGAAGAGTTCTATATATCTATTATTATTCCGCAGAAAAACGAACTTAATTAATATGGATAATCTTTGTAAAGATTTAT
>OEQY01000117.1_pt1 | contig 22813 bp, 12 predicted proteins | sample 1539871 | NCBI WGS metagenome assembly OEQY01 (sample SAMEA3891877, study PRJEB23780) | metagenome | biome: terrestrial biome; feature: animal house; material: Caecal content | place: Italy | collected 2015-05-05 | reverse complement strand
TGATTTCCTCTGAAATCTTTCTCTATTTCAACATAATCCCATTCTTTTGGAATGGATGGTTCTATTTTAATTCCACAGAAATCAGGACGCATACCTAAAATTCCTTCTACGCATCCCACCATAATCGTAGATGCTGTTCCAGTAAGCCAATGTACATGAGAACGTCCAAAATGTGGGCTATCTTTTCCTTCTGTAAACTGTCCATAACAATATGGTTCCAGTTTACGAATTTCTGCACAATCATTTTGTGCTGCTGGTGCATTTTCCATAAAATAAGTAAATGCACGCTCTCCATGTCCGCATAACGCTTCCGCAAGAATAATCCATCCCTGCGACTGAGAAAAAATACCTGAATTTTCTTTTGTTCCAGCATTATAAATTACTGCAAGTGCTCCATCGAATGCATGTATATGATAAGGAGGATCCATTAAAATTGCTCCATACTTTGTATTTAACCGTTCATATACAAGGTCCAGTATTTTATCTGCCTGTTGTTTCGTCGCAAGACCACTAATTACTGCCCAGCTTTGCGGATTCAACCACATATTGGCCTCTGGATCGGTACGTTTTCCAATTACTTCTCCTCTTTCTGTAAATCCACGAATAAATCGATCTTCATTCCAGCACCATTGGTTCATTATCTCTTCCAATTTTTTTTGATTTTCATCCAGATAATTAATATAAGCCTGATCTTTTTTATATTCTGCAAATTTTCTCATAATTGTCATTGCAAGATAAAACTGCATGGATACAAAAGATGATTCTCCTTGCTTTCCGAGTCTGAGACAATCATTCCAATCAGCGTATAATCCAGCCGGCATACCATGTGGTCCAAGATGATTCATTGAAAAATCAATCGCTCGTTTTAAATGTTCATATACACTGCCTTCATCCTTATTGGCAAATGGAATCACTTCATCTATAAAGGAAAGATTTCCTGATTCAGAAATATATTTATAAACCGTTGGGAATAACCATAACGCATCGTCTGCCCGATATTCTGGATGTCCTGTCTCTTCTACATAGGAAGGATCTTCTGGTGTATTCTCATTTCCTGGGTTATGAGTAAATTTCACAAGCGGCAGTCCTCCGCCGTGATCTACTTGTGCCGAAAGCATAAAACGAATTTTTTCCAATGCCATTTCTGGAGCTAAATGAATAATTCCCTGAATATCTTGCACTGTATCACGGTATCCATATCCATTACGAAGACCACAGTAAATAAACGAAGCTGCACGTGACCAAATAAATGTCATAAAGCAATTGTATGCATTCCATGTATTAATCATAGTATCAAATTCTTTACTTGGCGTTTTTACCTGGAAATGGGAAAGTTTTTCATTCCAATAAGAAACTAATTCCTTCCATTCATTTTCACAAGTTTGTTCTGGATTTTTATATTGTTTTAAAATTTCCTCTGCTTCAGCGTTTGGCTTCATTCCTAATACAAAACTCAAGTATTTACTTTCTCCTGCTTCCAATGAAATTGTTGAACAAAGCGCACCACATCCATTTTCATTATAGTTCAATGTATTTCCCAAATCACCTCTGATTACTCCAATTGGGTTTGCATAACTATGATAACGCCCAAGGAAATCTTCTCTATTTCCACAATATGAAGATATTTCTGCTCCAGCTAAACCAAAAAAGCGTTCTATAACAATTTTGTCATCTACATCTGATCCATCTTCTATTCCGTCTAAGTTTCCATGAATTGCCTGACAGATTCTATCACCACAAAATGACGTTCTTGTAATAAACTGCGAATACTGCAAATTAACTTGATCCTGTTCATAGTTATTATTATTTGTAAATTCTGCATATCCTGTAATATCCAGATTTCTTGTTTCATCGGAATGATTTGTTATTTTTACAGCCCAAACTTCATGCGATTTATTTAATGGAACATAGTACAACACTTCCGAATGAATATCACTATAATCTGCAATCATTTTTGTATATGCAATTCCATGGCGACATTCACTTTTGTATACTTCCAGATCTTTTCCAACTGGCTGCCAAGAAGCTGACCAATAATCATCTCTATCCCTGTCATGAATATAAATATAACGTCCTGGCTGATCGAAATTATTAAAAATATAACGCAAAATTCGACCATTTGCGCCTGACTTCGCAAAACTATATCCTCCTGCATTGTTGGATATAATCGCACCGTACTCTGGAGAACCAAGATAATTTGCCCAAGGAGCTGGTGTATCTGGTCTAGTAATGACATATTCCCGATTTTTATCGTCAAAATATCCAAACTTCATCCTTTTTTCCTCTCTATCCTTATTTTTTATATACAATTAGATGCGAGATCTACTGTAATCTCATGAATTCCTTCTCCCATTACATTGAGATCTTTATAAGGAATAACCGCCTGCTCTCCATTTAAAATTTGCAGTGGCACTCCGTCACAGCTTGCCCGATTTACTTTATATTCGCCAAACTCTAATTCATCTGAATTTTGGAACGTAATTTTAAACTCTTTTCCCCCAAAATACAGCTGAATCATCGCCTGATTCTTTTCATCAAACTGTTCTTTCACTAATTTCGGTTTTATTACAAGATCGCCCACTTCTCCATGAATTCCAAACACTTCTGTAATCATCGTCATCATATACCAACTGGCTGCCCCCGTCAGATAATGATACATTCCTCGTCCTTCTTTATTAAAATATTCTGGAATACCTGGATAGATTTTACTAGTATCAAAATCAAGTGCCGTATCCGCAAGCGCCTTCAATGCCCGATATCCCTCTTTTACAAAATTCCTTTTATAAAGAGCATTTGCGTACATAACTGTCATATGAGAAAATACAGCTCCATTTTCCTTTTCCCCATAGGCAAATCCAAACATTCTTCCCATATCAAATTTAAGTTCTTTAAAATCTGTATTCAGACGATATCCGCCAATCGCTGCATTGTATAAATAATGATCTGCACTTTTACAAATCTGTTTTATCTGATCCTGTGTTGCCGTGTTACTCATTATGGCAAATACCTGACCAGTTAACATCATTCGAACTTGATCTCCAAAAATACCTTCTACGGCATTTTTATGATTATCATAATAGCTATTGAACCAACCCTCGTTTTCTGTTATGCTAATCCATTCTTGTTCACGAATATGTTGTATCATCCAATTCGATTTTTGTTCCAGATTTCTAATCAAATCATCAATTGATACAACCATTGTTTTACCTTTGACATTATGTCTGCATGAATCTAAATATTTGGTTAATACTTCTCGTTTTTTTTCTACGCTCTGATAAATTTCCTGCTCATCCTTTAATAAAATACTCATCTCTTCCAGCAGTTCCATCTCTTTATAAGACGTTTTTTCTTTTAAAATACGTAGGCAATCTGCAATCTGTTTGAGGTTTCCAGCATATGCACAAGTAAAAGCAACACTTTCGCCATATTTTTCTGCCATATCCAATGCATCATTCCAATCAGCTCCCCTAAGGCGAATTTCATTATGCTCTCCTACCTCATAAAACGCACAAAAATGTTCCAATAAGATATGTTCTAAAATAGTACCTTTATATACCGTTCCATTCTGTGTTTTCTGTTTTACTCCATATTCATCGTTCCAATCACAGTCAATCGTCATTCCTCTTTCTGATTGTGCATCTTTAAAATAAGCCACCTTTTCCATTAAAACTTGAATATCACCCGTCTGATCGATATAAAGTTTTGTTGTCATAAATGGCCAAACACCATGATCCATCCAAACACGATTGATACCATTTCGATCTGAAACAAATTCTCCCTGTTTATGTCCAATAATTGTCGCATTTGTTCCATCAATTCGTACTCCATTGTAGTTTCCAACAATCATCTGACGTACATCACTTGGATCCATTAATAATAGAGAAAGGCAATCTTGCCATAAATCTCTCCATCCTCTTCCCCCTCTTCCATAATCATGATGAGGTAAAAAAGAACATCCATAAATCCGTCTTAAAAATGGCTGAAAACTAATCCAACGCATCCAAAAATCAAAGTCTGGATTTCCCGTATGATATCTGACATTTACTTTCTGCTGCCAGTATTCTCTGACTGATTGAAAAGCCTTCTGTATCGTTTGCGAGGAATGATATTGAAGTAAAATCTTTTCTATGTTATTTTCCTGATCTGTGATTCCAATAAAGAGATTATATTCTGCAATTTCATTTGGTTTCAGTACGACTGTTTTAAAACAAAGTCCTCCCATTGCTTCTCTTCCATCAATCTGAATTCCAGATGGCATTCCATTCTTCTCTTTATAAACAGCCTGTGGATGTGTAAAACTTCCACCCTCTCCAATAAAAGAATCTACCGTAGGATAAAATGATTCGGGCTTATCTCCATCGCCTTCCTGCCCTGCCACATAATATATAAGATGATTCACTCGATGTCCCTTTTCATCAAATGACATCGTTGGTTTTACTAAAACACCTGACTCTTTTGTATAAATTCTATGAAGCATAGAAGTAACATTTCTATGATCTCTAATATTATCTGCACTTCTTCCATAAATTGGAATGGCCGCAATTGGTGTAATTTTTTGTTCTGTTTCTGCCTTATTGCAGATTTTCACATGCATAATTTCTACATTCTGATTTACAAGAACAAACGAAGTAATTTCTGCTTCCAATTGGTATTTTTGTGAATTTCTTTTCACCGTCTGCCACATAAGACCAGCAGTTAATATACTAGAATCCTGTTCTTTTGTAAATTTTTTGTTTTCTTCTTCTGCCGATGCCCCTGTTGCCGACCAACAGCCAACTCCATCTACTTTACACCAAAAATTTCTCGTTGAACGATTATTATGTAAGTTTTCTGAACTTACTGGTTCCAATAAGAAAGATTCCTGATCTATCTTACTATCTCCACCCAGATTTGGTGTCAAAGAACTTTTCAATCCCATTTCTCCTGCAATTGGGAAATAAAGATAACTGTAATTTTCTGGATTTTGAATAGAAAACGTTCCATTTTGATCTATAAATTGTATTTTTTTCATAGACTAATCTCCTTGCAATATTCTCCCGCAAAACATCACATCATCATTTTGCGGGAGAACTTTTTATTCTTATCTTATAGATGGTTCCTTTGTACTTTCTGGAGCTTTTTGTCCTTTTTCTACTAACTGAATCTCTATTGATTCTACACGAAGGCTATGTCCTACACTTCCAGCAATCTCTCCATTCTTTGCCCAGCCAAGCCAGCCATAATTTTGGATATAAGTTCGATAATAAATATCATAACGCTCTGCCATTTCTTCAGTTAATTGCATTTTAACTGCCTCTATACGCAATGATTTTCCCGTTGTTCCTGCCAATTCACCTGATTGTACATACGATTGCCATCCAATATTTTGCACATGAGCAGCATAACGAATTTCTCCCTCAATTCCATCAGTATCCAGATTCACCTTCAACGCTTCCATACGTAACGATTTTCCTTCTGTTCCGCATAACTCTCCTGCCATTACCTCTGGCTGCCATCCAATATTTTGCACATGGGCCATATAGGAAAGCTCTGGATTTGCCTTTTCATCTCCTACCTTTATAAATGCTTCACCTGTACTTTCTGGACCAGTTTCCCCCTTCTTTACAAGCTGAATCTGAATTCCTTCCATACGAAGTCCGTATCCCTGGCTTCCTGATTTTTCTCCATTTTTTGCCCAGCCAAGCCAGCCATAATTCTGGATATGGGCACGATAATAAATATCATATTGTTCAGCCACTTCTTCTGTTAAGTTTATTTCAATGGCTTCCAGCCGTTTTGATTTGCCCGTCGTTCCTGCCAATTCTCCATCTGTTACATAATCTTGCCAACCGATATCCTGTACATGAGCACGATATACAATGCTGCCTTTTAACGAATTATTTTCCAGACGAATACGTACCGCTTCTAATCGTTTTGCCTGACCAGACGTTCCTATTAATTCTCCATCTGTTACATAATCTTGCCAGCCAAGTTCTTGTACATGAGCAGAGCCACTGACTAATAATTCTTTTGGTTCAGGCGTTTCAATTTTTTCTAGTTTTATATTGTCAATACATACACGATGCTTTTGTGAAATCTGAATTCCATCAACAGCTCCCATAGAAATACTTAACACCGTTTTTAAATCTGTTTCATCCTTCATTTGGAACACAATATCATACGTTTGATAATCACTTGTTAAATCTATAATCTTTTCTCCAGAGTATGGATTCCAATTATCATCTGCGCTGCCGTCTCTTTGAAGCGCAAACATAATTTTTCTGTCAATACTTGATTTCGCCTCTAAAGAAAGACGATACCATTGATCTTTCTCTAACTCTATATTGTTTTGTTTCAGCTGAATCTTCCATGCAGCATCTCCAGTATTTCCAATCGTAAAATCAGCTGCATTATTTTCACTGAGACTATCTACTACATAAGAGACTTCCGAAGAAATACTTCCGTCTACAAAACACTCATATCCTGCAAATCCTGCTGTAAAACTTCCATTTTTAATTAAACTATCTTCGACAACACGGATATCATCTAGATAAAAAATTCCTGGTTCATTTACTTGCAATACAATATCTTGATTTTTCAAATTTTCCTCGGTAGTAAACTTATATGTATAAACTTGTTCTTTTCCAGTAAGTTCCGCTTCAAATGACTGTCCTGCTACAATAACCTGAACTTTTTTTCCAGCTTCTCCTTCTGCCATAAAACTTAATTGATATTTCTTTCCGCCTGATAACGCCAGTTCACTTTGAGACACAACTGCTGGGTTGTCCGATGATACACTGTCCGATGCAGCAATTTTGAGTTTTCTTATATTATTCTCATTTGTCACACTAACTTCTGCACCATTATGTTCCTTTACATCCCAATATCCTAAACGGTTTTTTCCCTCTTGAAAACTTCCATTATAAACATAATTTCCATCGGCAAGTACCGTTTTTTTGTCATCTTCAATTGCAATCTCAGATATTTTCTTTAAAGAAACATTTCCAATCTTAACACTTGCTTTTGACCCTGCTGCACCTAGATTAAATTCTAATCGACCATTGGCATCATCATCATTTGTCATTGTAAATTCATATGTATAAGTTTTCTTTTCTGGTGACAATTCCACAACCGTATCTTGCATATAACGCATATAGGAGCGATCTGGTGCTGAAACTCCTACTTTCATTGTTCTGTCTTCCTCTGCATAAGCGTCAAAGGTAAGCTGATATACTCCCCCTTTTTTCATTGGAAGATTTGGCTGTACTAACTGCACACTGTAATCGACAGTTCCTTCATTCGTTGTATCAATATGAATTTGGTTCTCTTTAATTTGCGCAGATGCCTCTCCTCCTAAAGTAGTCAGGAAAATCCAGTCCGCTTCATCTGCTAAATCTTCTTCAACAGAGAAATCACCATTAATCATATAATTACCGTTTTCATCTGGATCTCTCAAAATTACCTCTTTTTCTGGCTTTTCTACATTCTCATCGTAGCTATCTTTCTGATATACTCTTACATAATCAATATTATATTCCGCATTTTCAAAATCTGTTGTATCATCTGGATTTCCAGGCCAATTACCACCAACGGCCAAATTTAAAATCAAATAGAATGGCTGATCAAACGGAGCTGGATAGGTAATCTCTCCCTGTCCCTCTGTTGCAGAATACCAATCATCTGCCGTATGAATCAGCTTGCCATCTACATACCAACGAATCTTTCCAGGTTCCCACTCTACACTAAACTTATGATATTCATCTGAGAAGCTTCCTGTATCAAGCGTATAGTTTCCTTGTCGCTCGCTATGTGGATTACCAAAATGAATTGTTCCATATGAAGTATCTGTCTTATCTCCAAGTACTTCCATAATATCAATTTCACCGCATCTAGGCCATTGACCGTATAAATTTTCATTTGTAGGCATCATCCAAAATGCTGGCAAAAATCCCTTTCCTTCTGGAACTTTTGCACTTGCTTCAAAAATTCCATATTTAAAATCATGTTTATTTTGTGTATTAACTCTTCCAGATGTATATGACACATTTCCATTTTCATCCACTTTTTTAATTGGTTTTAGCACCAACTTTCCATCTTTGACATAAATATTATCAGAAGAATCCGTATATTCTTGCAGCTCATTATTTACCCATCCTGGTTCATGAGTTTCAATATTCCAATCATTCAAATTCAAAGAGTCTCCATCAAAAGAATCTTCCCATTTTAAAGTATATCCTTCATATGACAACTCACTTTTCACCTCCTCATTCCCCTCTTCTGATATCTTTTCTGTATCAGAATTCTGCGACTTGTCTTCCTTTACATTCAAAATTGGAGCAGCGTTAACCGTCGATACGGATCCAATCACTGAACATAACCCCAAAAAAACTGCCAGCATTCTAGCTGTTATTTTTTTCTTTTTTAACATATGTTTCCTCCTTTTTTGTTAGTTTTTAATAGTCTTTAAGTTCTAACTCCATTAAGATTTAGGTAGATTATAAGATAAATTTCCCATCTAATATATTATAAATCATAATAAAATATCAAATTTATGACCTATTTCTTATTTTATCTTCCCTTATCATTTCATTTTTTCTTATTATTCCTACAATATAGAATCAATTCTTTTTTTATTATAAATTTAACCAATTAAAATCTGTAAATTCTTAAAATAATTTCTATGTTTCAAAAATCAAATTTTTCTTAGCTTATTTACAAAATTTTCAAAAAGATGAGCAGTTAGAAAAAATCTAACTGCTCATCTTTTTTAGGTCTATTTTGAGAAAATTATATAATAAGGAGAAAACTCCCTACTACCATTTTAAATGTAAGAGATCATTCTACTGGTATTTCAACCTGTGACTGATCCCGTGTATACGTAAGGATCACCGATTGGATATTGTCAACATCTATAACCTTTTCTAACCTTACAAGCATATCTGCCTTTGTCATTTCTTCATCTTTATATCCAGGTCCTTCTGCTATGATAAAACCACTTTCTATAATCGTACCATCTTTCATTCTAAAATGGGTAGGTATAAACGGCGTCTCAAAATATTGATATTCGGTTACTCCATATCGTTCAAACAGCGACCAATCATATTCCATTAACAAAGAAATTGGCGAAATCTCAATATTTCTCATTACTGTTCCATACTGTGGCAATTCCCAATCTTTAATACAAATTTTCTTATCTGTCGTTTTCATCTCCCAAGTCAATTTCCATTCGCCTTCTCGCTTTATTTCCTCTGGCTTTGGAATTTTCTTGCTCCATTCTTCCCAGTCAATGTCATCTCTGAAGTAACCTTCACTTTCCCCCAAAGCTTCCAGACCAGCTTGTTTCATTATTTGGTTTTCCCATTTTCTTACCTTATCTCCTTCTGGGAAAATATTTTTTAATGTAAATGTAACTGTCTGTTCATTAATATCTGCCTTATCTTCATAATATCTCCCTAAAAACTCACAATAAAAACTATGTTCATCTTCCGCTGGATAAATTTTAGGTATATTGGTAGAAATTTCTTCTCTCCCTTCACCCACAACCATAGTTGCATCTCCAATACTCGGCGAAGTTTCATATACGATTCCCATTATTTCTTTTGCTTCTTTTGGAATATCCGCTTCTTTAAACGGAAATACCGTTCCATCCGTTGCGGTAACCTTTAATAACAAATAAAAAAATCTGCTGTCTGCAATTGATTGCACCATTTCTACGTTAATATTATCAAACGATGCAATATTGGCTTCTGGCTTATCGGAAAGTCCAATCTGATCCATCTTTTCTTGCATCTGTTCATCTGCTCCAAATAACCAAGTCATAATCGGATGCCAATTTCCAATTGAATATGCCACACCAGTAATTCCTGCACAGACAAGGATTAATACTCCAATCGCCACAACTGATGTTTTCCAATATATTTTTCTTCTATATGGAATTATCCCATCGTTTTCTCTGCTTCTTTGATAATCTGGCTTTATTTGTTCAAACGCATCATCAATCTTTTGATTCACGATATTGGATAATTCAATCTCTTTTTTTAATATACGTTTCATTTCTTTTCGTGAATAATTTTTTTTCATGGTAAAATCTCCTTTCTTTTCAAATCAAAATTACCTTTTTTACTTATATTCGTTCTGAAACCCTTTGTATCAAATTATTTTTTACTAAATTTACCTCCTCATATTCCTTTTTTAAACTCTTTCTTGCACGAGACAACCGAGTTTTTACTGTATTTTGATTTATTCCCAACAACTGACTAATCTCAGAAATTTTAAATCCTTCCCCATAATACAACACAACAATGACCCGATATTTTTCATCCAATGTATTTAATAATTCTATAAACTCTAAATTTGAGGTAACGGGATTTGGGTCTGCCATCTCTGGATAGACATCACTCATTAAATACTGTCTCTGATTTTGACGTATGATATCATTACAGATATTAATTAAAATACGTATAAGCCAAGTTTTAAAATATTTTGGATGTTGAAGCGTATCTAGTTTTTCAAAACAAACTAATATTGTTTCCTGCATCGCATCTGCAACATCTTCTTCATTTTTTAAGATGGCTTTTGCAACTTTATACATATCTTTCGTATTGCACTCCATTAATTCTAAAAATGCATCGGTGTCATGCTGTATCGCTCGCTTTACTAATTGCTTCACCATTATCACCACCTATTCTTTCCTGTCTTCTTATAGCTATAACAAGTCATTCTTTTTTGTTTACACTTATTAGACCCTTAGAACAGTAAAAAAGTTTCACTTTTAAAACTTTTTTATTAAAATCTTATAAATTCTCCACTCTCTTGTTTATAATAAATTTTCAAACATAAAAACCAGATGTAATACAGCCTAAAACTCCTCTGTCTATTCATTAGCAACACTTTTATAGTAAGTCATTCTTGCTTGACATACTGCATAACCTAGTATTAAGATAAAAGTAAATGAGCAATCATTTATGTATTGTATTTATTTTACAATCACACAAAAACAAATCCATTCAAAACCATTTGGAGGAAGTTATGAAGTTTAAGAAATTAATTAGAAATTTCTGTGGACATTTTTCTACGATCACTCGACATAAAATTGTTGTGATGAAACATTGTTTTAAAATAGGCTTATATAAGCAGGGTTTACTCCACGATCTTTCTAAATACAGTCCCACCGAATTTATTCCAGGCGTAAAATATTTTCAGGGTAATAAAAGCCCAAACAATCAACAGCGTCTTGTAGAAGGATGTTCTGAGGCATGGCTGCACCACAAAGGCAGAAATAAACATCATTTTGAATATTGGATGGATTATCCACTAAATAGCCGTGAGGTGCATAAACTCATTGGAATTGAAATGCCAATTCGTTATGTGGCAGAAATGTTTTGCGATAGAGTGGCTGCCAGTAAAATTTATAGTAAAGATGCTTATACCGATCGTTCTCCACTAGAATATTATGAACAAGGTCCAGCCAAAGGCATTATGAATGAAAGAACCGCCGCTCTTTTACACCATTTATTAATTATGCTCGCAGAAAAGGGAGAAGAAAAAACCTTCCATTATATAAGAACGAAACTATTAAAAAAGGGACGACGTCATCATTTAAAAAAGAAAAGAATCCAAAATTCACCTAAACATTCTTAATAAAAGAAAACTTTTATGGAATTTTTCTATATCACGATAACAAAAATACAGCGATCACCAGAAAAGGAACTACGCTGTATTTTTTATCTTCTATATTCTATTTTTTTCGCTTTGTACCGTCAGCTACCGTTTTTTCTTTTGTTTCATTTTCCACTATTTGCAGAAAGTCTGCTTCTTTTTTCTTTAAACGTGGAATAAAACGCCGTGCCATCTTTCCTTTTCCTTTACTTCGGATATAAAAATACCCGATAAAAGAAAACAGAATCGCACCAATAAAGTTTACAAGTAAATCTTTCATTGTATCATGAAGTCCAATATCCAAGTATCCTCCCAGTCCTAAACTTTGTCCATTTACAACTACATCTTGAATATTAGAAATAACCATTGGAACATTCCGTCCTTCTGGATCCAGCATAACTGAGCTGATTGTTTGTATTACAGTATCTTTTTGCATATCAAATTGTAGAATACAATCCATTCCATATTCAAAAAACTCCCAGATTACTCCAACTGTCATAGAAAAACAAAACGCTACAATGGACATAAATACTGGTGACAATTGAAATTTCATTCGCTCTTCTCGATTTAAAATATCTACCAATGAGAACCCAATTGCAGCCATCAAAAATCCATTCAGCGTATGCAAAATCGTATCCCAAGCACTAATTTTAATATAATACTCTTGTATTTCCCCTAAAATCTCTGCTGCAAATATAAATAATAAAATAATAATTTCCAATGTAGTAGGCAATTCGATTTTAAAGTTCACTTGAATAAAACTTGGCATCACTAATAAAATTAGAGTCAAAAAGCATAAAAATACATTTTCATAATTTCGATTGAATATTTGTAAAATCATACATAAAATTACTAACGCTCGTAACGCAGCATAGACAAAAAAAGAACTTTTATGCTCCCTTAACTCCATTGTTAGCGCCTTTAGAATACTTCGTATTTTTTTCATTTTGTCCAGCAAAGATGTTTTTCGCTTTTCTGTGATGAAAGGAATCACGAAATCTTATCTCTGCATCCTCCTTCTTTCTTCTTTTCCTGTTTTCCCAGTATACCATATATCCACATAAAATGCAGTGCATTTTTCCACTTCATTTTCCAGAATATTCCACCTCTTCTTTTGCATATTACAGCAATATTAATAGGAAGCAGCCTCTTTGTTAATGAAACTGCTTCCTATCTTATTTCTTTCTGTATGCTTATTTTCCTTCTATTTGCTTTTCTATCTTTTCAGACCACAAGGTCCTGTTCCTTCTGGATCTGGAATACTGCCGTAATGCAAATTTTCATAAAATCCATATCCACCAGAAATATTATAACATTCAAATCCCTTTTGCTTCAATATCCGACATGCAATATAACTACGTAAACCACTCTGGCAATAAACATAAATCTTCTTATCTTTTGGCAGTTCTTCCATTCGATCTCTTATTTCATCTACTGGAATATGCATTACAGAATCCAAATGTCCTCTTCGATACTCCATATCCGTACGTGCATCTAAAACTACTGCATCTTTCGGAATAGAATCTATCTCTTGCCAATGAATCTGTTTTACTTTATCCGTTAGCAGGTTTTCCATTACATAGCCAATCATATTTAACGGATCTTTAGCAGAAGAATATGGAGGTGCATACGCTAAATCCAATTCTGTCAGATCATAGGCAGTCATTTTAGCTCTAATTGCAGTTGCTAACACATCAATTCTCTTATCCACTCCTCCAAAACCAACGATCTGACCTCCTAGAATCCGTCCAGTCTTTGTTTCAAACAATACTTTTAACGTAATGCTCGCTGCTCCTGGATAGTAAGTGGCATGGGACGCAGCATTAATAATTGCATAATCAAAATCCATTCCTAATCTTCCTGCTTCTTTTGCATTCAATCCAGTTGATGCAATTGTCATATCAAATAGCTTTAAAACCGATGAGCCTTGGGAACCTTTGAATTCACTTGGAATTCCACAAATATGATCTGCTGCAATTCTTCCTTGCTTATTTGCTGGACCTGCCAGAGAAATCACTGCTTTCTTTCCAGAAACAAAATGTGTCACTTCTACCGCATCCCCCACTGCATAAATATCCGCTTCTGAAGTCTGCATATTTGTATTTGTACAAATGGCACCTTTCACCCCTAATTCCAGTCCAGCCTTCTTCGCTAAACCGTTTTCTGGTACAACTCCTACTGCTAAAATAACTAGATCCGTTTCAAATGACATTTGATTTTTTAAATTCACTTGAATTCCATTGGAAGTTTCTTTATATGACTCTACTGGGGCATTTAATTTTAAATGAATCCCATTCGCTCTCATATAATTATGCACAATTGCAGCCATATCCAAATCCAACGGAGGCATAACCTGACCAGAACGCTGTAATAAGGTAACATCAATTCCCTTATTTTTTAAATTCTCTGCCATTTCCAGACCAATAAAACCTCCGCCAATAATTGTGGCTGTTTTGGGCTGATGTTGCTTTATATAAGAATCAATTTCAAACGTATCTTCCACAGTACGAAGGGTAAATATTCGATTGCTCTCCACTCCTGGAGTATCTGGAATAACTGGCTTTGCACCTGGAGATAAAATTAATTTATCATAATATTCTTGATACTGGGTTCCATCCTCCAATTTATAAACAGTTACTGACTTATTTTTCGGATCAATCTCAATAACTTCCTGGCGTACTCTTACATCAATGCGAAATCGACGATAGAAACTTTCAGGTGTCTGCAAAGTCAGATTTTCCCGTTCTGTAATTTCTCCTCCAATATAATATGGCAAACCACAGTTTGCATAGGAGATATAACCACTTCGTTCCAAAATAATAATTTCCGCCTGCTCATCCAAACGTCTCAATCTTGCTGCTGCGGTTGCACCTCCTGCAACACCTCCCACAATTACTACCTTCAATTTTTCTTCTCCTTCCTTTGGAAACTTTATCTACCTTATAAATCCCTTAATTATCCAATCATTGCCTGGATAACCGCCTTTGGCTGAACGCCAACTTTCTGTGCAGTAATCTTTCCATTCTTAATTACTATCAACGTAGGAATACTCATAATCTGAAACTTCTGTGCCAATTCTGGCTGTTCATCTACATTCACTTTTCCAACAACAATATCGGAGCGTTCTGCTGCAATTTCTTCTACAACTGGAGCAATCATTCTGCATGGTCCACACCAAGTTGCCCAGAAATCTAATAAAACAGGCTTCTCACTTTCTAAAACTTCTATATTAAAATTTTGTTTTGTAATTGTTTTTACTGACATATTCGTCAACTCCTTTTCTATTGATACGCTTAGTATATTCCACTTCCATCTATTTTTCTGTAACTGAGTCACAAATAACGCTTCAACTTTTCCTTGTCTAACACAGTTATTTTTCCACGTGAAACAGTTACGATTCCCTCCTCACTAAAATATTTCAGTGCCCTGGAAACAACCTCTCTCGCACTTCCCATATATCGTGCAATCTGATCATGTGTATAATAAATTGTGTTATCCTTACGTTTCAATATCTCATCCCATAAAAAGATTGCCAACCTTTGATCCGCTTTCATAAACAAAATCTGCTGCATTGTCCACATCACATCGGAAAACCGCTCTGTAGAAGAGCGATAAGTAAACAATTCTACATAAACATTTTGTTCCATAAGCTGTTTAAAATAGGAAAGCGGAATTAAAATTACCTCCGTATCTTCTACTGCCTCGATCAATATATCAAATACGACTGCATCCAATACACATGAAGCGGAAAGTACACAGTTATCTCCCGAAAACAAACGATATAACGTTACTTCCCGTCCATCTTCCGAAAGAATATAAGCTCTGATTTGACCAGAAAGAATCAATAACACACCAGCACATTTCTGATCCGTACGATGAATTGGCATTTCTTTACGAAATGTTACAACAATACTATTTTTTATAAGTAATTCCCTCTCCCCATCCAATAACTGACCCCAAAAAGGAAAACCCTTTTTTAAAGCAGGAATCAACGAATCTGAAATCATACCTCCACTCCTCTCACTGTATTTTGTAACTTGATGCTTCCATTTATCCCTTTTTCGTCTATTATAACATTTTTTATTTGGCAAGCAACAGCAAAATAAAAAGTTGAAATGCTAGAATACCTTCTAAGTAGATTTTTGTCATTTTCCCTACTCAGAAGGTATTCTATTATAACTTCTTTACTCTATTCATTTTACATATTTTTGTCTTGCCTGTGCCGCAATACTATCCACTGAATCTCTGTAACTTTGATTATTTCTTGCAAATGTTGATATTGATTCTTCGTGAACTGATACTTTTCCAAATCTTATTCCTCGAGTTAAAAAACAATCATGAGAAGTGGATTTTCTCAGGAATAAAATATATTCTTTTCCAATTTCCATTTTTTCATATCCAGCAATGTGATAAACGATATCTCCATCCTGAAATTCATTTTCCCATATTTTTATAATCTGATCTTTCTGAATTTCATTTCCCAATGTATTATAAAATACTTCTTGAATTTTCACATCTGACATCGTATATCCATATGCTATGCGGCCATTCCGTCTCTCTACAATAGAATCATCCTCTGCCAATTTCTTTACTCGTACAATACATTCTGACGCATTTTCCAACTCTTCTAATGTATCAAAATTATCCGTTTTCGCAAGAACATATTCGTCTCTCTTCATGTCCTTTTCCAAATTAAGACAATTCCATAAGAAAATCCCACTAATCACCACTACCAACGATGCTAAAAGAATCCATATTTTTTTCTTCATCTCATATCCCGTTCCTATCTTCCATTAGAACACTTTTTTCCATACTATCCATTTAATATAAGGCAGCTATCCCTCTCTTGTCATCTGCCAATGGACATGCTACGTCATTAAATCCAAATTCTCTCATAACTGATTCTGAATTATATTGAGGTTGACAATGTTCCAGTCCTAATATATGCCCCACCTCATGCACTGCTGTCTCCTGTTTTCTCACCATACTTAGATTTCTCCATGGTTTATAAAATGCAATCTCTTTGGATCCTAAATACGTGATAGCATAGGCTTCCATATCTACATCTAAGAAAAAATCGATTATCATCGATGCATTTATCGTATTCGACCGAAACATCTTTATTTCTGGACAATGAACTTGCCAACTAGTTGCCGCCGAAACAACTGCATTAATTTCCGATGGCGTTGCTATCTCATCACTTGTTGGTGCCCAATATGTAACATATTGAGGATCTACCACTCGATGTCCATTCAATTGATAGGCATTCGCAGATAACGAGCAGAGCATACAACATAAAATCAAAGCAAAACTGACTCTCTTTTTCATTTTTCACGCACCTCTTTCTTATTATTTTTCATCAAATGTATCATATTTTAGAAAATCCTACAAGAAATCCAAAATGATCTGTCATTAACCTGTGACAATTGGTATTTCCTTCCATATCCAAGTTCTGAATTCTTCCATTAAAATACAATCTTAGAAAATGACAGTTAAATTCTTCCTATACAGCAATCTTATTGTTTTCGTATACAGTAAATGCATATCAAAAGGGAACCTGCTATTTCTAAACAGATTCCCTTATGCATTACGATGAATAAATATCATCTTTATTGAGTAATAAATTTTTTTCTTCTCACTTCTTGGCAAGACGAATCTCAATTCCTTCTAAGCGTAAGCTCTTTCCACTCGTTCCTGATACCATTCCATCTTTTACCCATTTCTGCCATCCTTCATTTTGTACATGTGTACGATATTCAATACTATATTTCTGAGCAATTTCTCCAGTCAGGCGAATCTTGATTCCTTCCAGTCGTAACCCTTTACCACTTGTTCCTGACATCACCCCATCGGATACATATGATTGCCAACCAATATTTTGTACATGCGTTGAATATTCCACCCCTCCTTTTAATCCATCTCCATTCAAACGGATTTTTATTCCTTCTAAACGTAAACCTCTTCCTTTCGTTCCTGCCATTGTTCCATCTTGTACTTCTGATTGCCAGCCAACATTTTGTACATGCGTTGTATAAATAACAGTTGGATTTGGAACTTTTTCAGGTGTATTTATCATATAAGAATGATCGGTACTGCCTGGTGCTGCCTCTCCTTTTTCTACCAAACGAATTTCAATTCCTTCCAGTCGCTTGGAAAGTCCTTGACTTCCAGATTTACCATCATTCATTGTCCATCCTAGCCATCCATAATCTTGAATATGAGTTCGATAATATACATCATATTTCTTGGAAACTTCTCCAGTCAAACGAATCTGGATAGCCTCCAATCGTAGACTCTTACCTTTCGTTCCTGCCATTGTTCCATCTACTACATAATCTTGCCAACCGACATTTTGTACATGAGTACGGTATTCCACACTTCCGCCAATCTTATTATTATCCAGCTGAATTTCAATTCCTTCTAGTCGAAGTCCCTTTCCTTTACTTCCAGACATTATTCCATCCGATACGAAATTCTGCCAGCCAATATTTTGCACATGCGTACGATAAGAAATAGAAAGAGGTTTCTCTATCTCTGGTTTCTTTGTAACAACAACATCACAGATTACAGACTTTTCTCCTATTTTCGCAGTAACCGTAGCCGTTCCTTCTTTTATTCCCGTAACAATCCCATCTTTTACTGTTACAATTGACTCATCACTGCTTATCCAAGTAATTGTCCTGTCTTCGGTAGTATTCTCTGGTGTAATACTAACTGTCAATGTCTCACTTGCACCTTCTTCTAATTGCAAACTTGTTCGATTCAAGCTAATTTTAGTAATTGGAATTTGTTTCTTAGAGACTATCACTTTACAGCTATCCGATTTTTCTCCTACTTGAGCTGTAATTATAGCTGTTCCTTCCCTTACTCCTGTAACAACTCCATCTTTCACTATTGCAATTGACTCATCACTACTTGTCCACTTGACATTTTTATCCTCCGTAGTATTTTCTGGATCAATATCTACAATTAATGTTTCGCTCTGTCCTTCTACCAAACGAAGCTCCGATTTACCCAAACTAACATCTATGATTGGAACTTTATCCGTTACTGTTACATTACAACTTGCTGTTTTATTATTACAAGAAGTTCCTGTAATAATTGCTTTCCCTTCTCCTATAGCTGTTATAATTCCGTTTTCATCTACTGTAACTATATTTTTATCAGAAGATGTCCATGTAATCTTTTTTTCCATTGTAGTATCAGATGGAATATAAGTAACTTCTAGTTTTTCAGTTTCTCCACTTCTCATTACCATATTTGTTTCGCTCAATTTAATAGCCTTAATTGGAATAGAAACAATACCAGGATTTGTTACTATTACTTTACAAGAGGCAATTTTTCCCTTTGCTTCCGCTTGAATTGTCACAATTCCAATTGATAATGCAGTTACTATCCCTTTTTCTACCTTAGCAATATTCTCATTAGAAGACGTCCAAATCACATCTCCTAATGCTGCATTTTCAGGATATCCATTTACTGTTAAAATTTCAGTGTTCCCCTTTTCTAATATTATTTCTTCCTTATTTAACTTGATTGATTCTAATACTACCTCTTCACTTCCTACATTCTCACTTTCATCCTCAACACTAATAAAAATCTCTACCAAAAACTCCCCACTCACATTCGGTAAATCTACATTGTATATTGATCCATAAAAGCTACTCATTGTTACTAATGTACTATAATATTCTGTATTATTTGATATATTCGTAAACAATATTTCAGCCTTTATTCTATTTTGGTTACTATAAATATATGACAGTTCATTTCCATACTGATCTAATAAGTCATAAAAATGTATACTGATCTGACTTCCTCCATTATAAACATCGTCATATATACCAGAAAATTTTCCATTAAATGTATCACCAATAGAAATAATCTGGTTATCTTTTATCTCTTTTCTAGTTTCTATTGAATATGTAGTATTCTTTTGCTTCAATTTAGTATCAAACCCATAATCTCCCTCTTGTAAAAAAAAGTTTTTCTTATTTTCTATGTCTTTCATATACATAGTATTTTCAAATGTTACATAAGTCATGCCCATATCATTATAAGTTTTTGGCCATGACATAGTTATCTCATGTACATTTCCAATATTCAGCAATATTTGCTTTTCTTGTTTATTTAATTCAATGCTTTGTTTTTGTACATAATCAATATTGTCCATTTTATAATATACTATTACATCATAATTTCCATCTGGAAGATATTGATAATCAGTATAAAATGTATAGCTTCCTATTTCATCATTTGATATTACTACACGTTCAATTTCTAAATTACTTCTCTGTCTTATTGCAAATGTAATTTTATTCATATTACTATTATCCAAAATAATTTTTTCATTTTCTTTTAATAATTTTTTAGAATTTTCTTTTACTTTTTTTGAATATATAGTATCATTAGATATAAAATATACATATGCATCCTTTGCCCTCTTATATTTTTCAAAAGAGGACTCATATAAAATAGCTTTCACATCATTTTCAGATTCAGATATTGTCGTAGTTAATGAATATGAGCTCCATATATTAGAATCTTCTAATTGATATGCCAGCCTAACTTCACTACATATTGGCAATTCTTCTTCATCCATTGGTATAAAACTTAAAATTTTTATATTATTACCCAATGTTAAGATTTTATTATTCTTCCTCAAATCCACATCAAATTCTTCATAAAAATTAAAACCGTCAAGTTCACCATAGAGTTGAAGTTTATATTCACCTGGAGAAAAAATTAGTTCTTCTTTAGGGTTGATAGAATAATTCATATATTCTCCATTTAATTGAACAATTCTTATAGATTTAATTTGGATGTCAGATGTTTTTTGAATAGTTACTTTTTTACTATTATCGAAAGAAAAATGATAACTTTTTCCTTCTAAATTTGTATATAAAAATCCATCATCTATAGAACATCTCACATAATAATCTTCTATATTTTCATACATATCTTGTGATAATGGAATGAAAATTTCACTGTTTTCTAAATACTTAATAGATGTCTGAGAATTTGTATCAATGATTATAGGGTTTACATATTCCTCATCGAATGTAATACGATAAGAACTTTCTTCTTTTGATACTATTAGTATTTTTTCTTCTTTTTCTATTGATGCAAATGTATTATCTCCTGTTTTATATTGAATTATAGCTTTAAAAATATGTTCTCCTTCTGTCCATTTTTCTATATTTCCATAATACGTACTTTTATTTCTTATACTTTCATTTCCACTATTATTAATAAATTCATTGTCCCAATATAACTCTACTGATTCAACACCTCCAAAATTAAGAACTTCCACTTCTAGTTTTTTATCAGCGAAATAAGATAATTTTCCAGAGGTCATATTTACAATCTCTGGAATCTTCCATTCTTTTGGAATAACTGTTAATTTACTGTTACCTTCAATCTTAGAAGTAGTGCCTTTTCCTACATTATAGAACACTTCAACTTTTATCTCATGTTCACCATCAGCAAGTATTCCACCACTTGTCCAATATCTTTTAACATTTCCTGTTATTCCACTCTTTATTATATTAGTACAATTTTCTCCATCAATGTAAAATTTAACATTTGTGACATCTTGATAATTATTAACATCCGCAGATATCATAACCTCCTGATTTGTGGATATAGTTTCAGGCGTAATAGAAACAATCTCTGGCACTTGATATGGCACAGCAATCATTATTTTTTCCACACTATTATTCTCTGTATTGTACTCTTCCATTCCTACTGTTATATTTGTCAAAGTCACTTTTATCTTTGTCTCTTTCTTATTTGGAGTCCAAGGAATAGAAAACCTTTCAGAGGAAAAACGGTCTAAATATATCTTCTCTTGAGTATATATTACTCTCCCTTCCTCTTCTACTTTCAAGTCAAACCAGCCTCCACAAGAACCTCTATTATAAGTATTAAAATTGAGTACTGTTTCTTCACCAATATATAAATTTGAACCAGATGTGAATATATTTTCTGTATAAACTGCAAAATCTGGTTTTATACGTACATCTTGTAACTCTTTTGGCTCTTCTACATAACTTATTTCAGCATCCCCTGGATAAATTAGTGTTATTTCAGTATCCGTTGATACAGCATGACTACCTGGATTTGTATCATAATTTGTCGTTAACGTATTCTTTTCTCCTGGCTTCAAATTATCTGTTAGAATATCTGCCATTGCAACATCCGTTAACCCTGTATTGCTACTCTCCCCTGCTTTCTCATCATTTAATATATAATCATAATTCGTATCTTCTCTATCTACGTATCCATCAGCGAAAACACGATTTGTTACATGAAGCTCTGGTTTATCCTCCTTTTCGTCCTTATTTATATAATCTGGAGCATAAAAATCAACACTTATACTTCCACGATTTGTACATTGGCTTCCATCAATTTGATGTCGAATAGCTGTCCATCTTGAATAATCCCATTTTTTATCTAAATTTATATTCATCAGTTGAAACATACTTTCTTCATATATTCTCCACAGTTTTAAAAGAATATTTGCTAAAATGGACATACCTGGTAGTTTAACTATCTTTCCAGTGATCTCAATAACCAATTCTCCTAACATAGCCAAATTATAAATCCATTTTTGAGAGTCTGAATAATTGGGATTTCCATTTACTGCCATAAGATTTAATGCCTTTTCAGCATATTTTTTAACTTCAGATGCTAAACTATATTCTTGAATTAGTCTATCATTGTCTGTTGCTTTTATCACCCATTTTAAAATATATTGTATACTTTTTCGATCGTCTCTTTGATTATTCTGATCACTTTTTATATTTGAATCTAAGTGAATTTCCTCATATGTGTCTTCATCAATCAGAATAGCCCCTTCAAACGTTATCGTTTTACCATCTTCAGACTTTTGTATGTTATAATCTTTATTAAAGTCTGGTTCTGTCCCCTCATATTCTTGAATTGTATAATTCATCTGGATGTTTATTTTTCCATCCGTTCCATAATTCATATTATATTGTATATCAGTATACTCTATTTGATCTTTTATTTTTGATTGTATCTTTATAGATTTTTCATCAATTTCCAGTCCTGCATAAGGATTTCCATTCTGTAATTCTGCTAGTTCACCCATTGTAGTTGTTATAATTTCTTTTCCTTTTGTATCAAAATTAATATCAAAACTCTGTTGTTT
>OEQY01000116.1_pt1 | contig 22954 bp, 20 predicted proteins | sample 1539871 | NCBI WGS metagenome assembly OEQY01 (sample SAMEA3891877, study PRJEB23780) | metagenome | biome: terrestrial biome; feature: animal house; material: Caecal content | place: Italy | collected 2015-05-05 | reverse complement strand
CAAATAGAACACAATTGGAGTCAATTGATTCAATATAGATGAATTCCATCCATTGGAAGAAATATATGCTGCCAATTTACTTTCTCCACTTTGTATATTCCACTCTATTTTTACAATCGTATTCTCCACTGTTTTTTCTGCCATCTGTTTCCATTTCATTACTTGTTCTGGAAATAATAAAACGATAATATACCCTGTTATTCCAATAAGGGCTGTCCAAAGTAATATTGTAATCAAATACTCTTTCCACTTTATACGCAATTTCACCCTCCTCATAAAACCTTTCAAGATTCACTTGTTACTTTCTATTATATTCTCATAAATTTTCTGCTATGCACGGCAAGATTAATTCCTTCTGATAAAATATGACTCAGACGCACAACTCGTTCATCCATATCTCTTGGCATTACATACATACAGCCCGCTTTTTGAACGGTTGCTGCAACTTCCTTCCATTCTTCTTGGGTTAATTCTTGCATCTTTTGTCCAAGCTCTTTTGTCTGTTCTTTTTCCATTAATTGATGCTTCATATAATTCCAACTATCTTTCAAAATTGACTCTGTTTTTACAACAGTAGGTATTCCAATCGCAATCACTGGTATTCCTAAACTCTCCTGATTAATTCCGTCTCTATGGTTTCCAACCCCCGATCCTGGCTGAATTCCAGTATCTGTCAACTGAATCGTTGTTCCCAAACGATTGGCACTTCTGGCAGCCAATGCATCAATCACAATGATTAATTCGGGTTTCGTTTCCTGTGTAATTCCTTTTATAATTGTTGCAGTTTCCATTCCTGTTTTTGCCATTACTCCTGGTATCACACTGCTAAGTCCTTCACCTTGTTTGGAATAATGTCGTGTAATCCATAGCTGATTCACCGTATTAGGTCCAAGCGCATCCGCAGTCATCTCTCGATTTCCAAGTCCAACTGCCAATATACGTTTCGTTTGCTTTGGTATTAGTCGCTCGATATAATCGGCTAAAATTTCAGCAAAGAGATCGGATTGATCCGATTCTTCTGATAATTCTTCTGCTTCCAACGTAATATAAATTCCCATTGGCTTTTTCATTACTGCTGCTGCTTCTGGAGTATTAATCTCTACCTTTGTAACTTTCATATCTGCCCTTTTTTCTTTTAGCTCTTCTACCACAACTCCAGAAATTTCTTTCTCCGTTCCTTGAAACCGCTCCCGTTCCTCCATTGCTAAATCCGTATATCCTTCACTTTGTGCTATCATAAAATTCCTCCGTTTGCTTTTTTATTTCCTATTTATTTTTGGTAAAATTTTTTAAAATATGTATTGACTTTTCTTTCAACATACGCTACTATAACATCGTATGTAAAATTTACATTAAAACGAACGTGTCTCCGAGTTTAATGTAAAGATAGGGTTGAGAGTACTCTCTCCTCTCTAACTATCACAGGTTTTATATATTTTATTACGGAGGTGCCATAATGGCTAATATTAAATCTGCTAAAAAGCGTATTTTAGTAATTCAAACAAAGACTGCAAGAAACAAATCAATCAAGTCCAAAGTTAAGACTTATGTAAAGAAAGTAGAAACTGCTATCGCTCAGGGTGATAAAGAAGCTGCTGCTTCTGCATTAGTAGCTGCTACTTCTGAAATTTCTAAAGCTGCTTCTAAAGGTGTATACCATAAGAATACAGCATCCAGAAAGATCAGCCGTTTAAACAAAGCAGTAAATGCAATGGCTTAATTTACAACTTGGACATTAACAACAAGGGAACCTGCCACTACAAAAGCAATGCCTTCAATGTGGCAGTTTTTTCTTTTGTATCATAATTTTTTGTATTATGAAACCACAGAGATTGAGTCTCTGTGGTTTTCTTATCTTCTTGCTATTTTTATAAGTACCATTTCTACAGCCAATTTATCCGTTAACTTTCCTGTTTTAACCGCCTCTTCCGAATCTACACAAATCTCTACATACTGTTTTAATTCTTCCTTTGTAAATGTCCTAGCCTGTGTCATCAACTTTCCTGCTATAAACGGTCTCAATTTCATTCCTGCTGCCAGTTCATCTTTCCGCTTTCCTGCTGCCATCCCATCTTTTATTTGCATTAGCTGATTAAATTGTTTCGCAATCAAAAATAAAATCCTCATAGATGGTTCTTTTAATGCCAGTAAATCATAATAAAGCTCCAATGCCGTTCTTTCGTTTCCTGCTGCAACGGCTTCAATCATTTCAAAAATACGATTCACAGTCAATTCAGAGCAAATTGCCTGTACGTCAGACGGATAAATACCCTCTTGTCCCATACAATATGCACTTAATTTTTCCAATTCAGAATGAATTCGCTCCATATCATCCCCGTTTTTTATTAAAATTAATTCCAACGCCTCTTCCGTAATTTTTAAGTTTTTCTTAGCAAGAATGCCCACAATCCACCGTTTAATATCTCGCTCGGATTGCCGTTTTAACTCTACCGCATATCCATTTTTACTAATTTCTTTATAGAGCTTATTCCTTTTATCCACATGAGATTCTACAAATACAATATGAGTTCCATCTGGAATCTGAGAAATATATTCGGCCCACTCTTGCGCAGATGATGCACATAATCCACTCTCTTCAATTAGAATCAACCGATGCTCTGAAAAAAATGGCATTGTTTCCGCAATTCCCTTTACATCAGAAAATACAATATCTTTCCCTTCAAAACTATTGTAGTTCATATCGTCTTCTCCAATGATTGCCTGTTTTAATCGCTTTTTATAGCTATTTTTTAAAAAATTTTCTTCTCCATATAAGAGATAAACTTTTTCAAATACCTCCGACTTTATATCTTCATTCAACTTTTTCATAATTAACGGAAACCCTTTCTTATTTTATATTTTTATATCCATAGATATAATAGTTATTTGGTCTAACTCGAATCTGAATTGCTCCCTGTTTTGGCGTATGCCATATGGAACAATTTTGTTTTTCTAATCGCTCCATTGTTTCCTTATGCGGATGTCCATAAGAATTGTTTTCCCCATAGCTCAAAATCACATGATCGGGAGTAATTTTTTCTAAAAACTGCTGTGACGTTGAATTTTTTGAACCATGATGCCCCGCTTTCAATATCGTTGTATCTTGCAAATCTGTCAGCCTTTGCTCTTGCTCTGCTCCAAGATCTCCCATAAATAACATAGAAAACTTTCCATATTGAAGTTGTAATACAATGGAACAATCGTTACTATCTTCTGATAAAAATCCCTGTGCTGGATGCAGACAGCGAAGCCTTACATCCTCCGTTTCCCATTTCATTCCTTTTTCCATCCATATTACTGTCTCACAAAGCGGAAGAATGGAGGCATAACTCTGTTCCATCCCGTCCACATTCGGAAGAAGCAAAGATTTTATCTCAATGGAATCATGTTCCAAAAGTTCCAGTACTCCATTAATATGATCGGAATCTGGATGTGTTAATACGACATAATCCAGTTCTCGGACTCCCTGACTATATAAGAATGGTTTTATCCGATATGTACCGACTTTATTTTCTGTTGTACTTCCTCCGTCAATTAACATTGTCGTTCCATCTGGAAAAGAAATAAAGCTGCAATCTCCCTGTCCTACATCCAATACAGTAATGTTTAATTCATTTGAATGAATTGGCTTTAGAAGAAATAATCCAGCAACTAATAAAAAAATTAATTCCATTCCTGCTGCAATTTCTTTTCTACTATTTACCCTTTTCTCTGGTTTTATAATCCCATATCCATTTTTTCTTCTCTTATCCGCCTTTTTTTCTAAAAAACACACAGAACTTAGAAAAATCGTTAAATAAATAAGAATTTGCCACCAGCTTGCCCGACCTATCATTTGCACAGATCCTGGAATACGAGCAAACATTTCGCAAAGCACCCGATAATATAATAAAACAAAATGTCCACTTCCAATCAAAAAAACCGCAGCCGATATCCAATATAATCCGAGCATTGATCCAACCCCTGCTGAAAAAAGTAAAACAGAAGTAAACGGAAGTACCAAAGCATTTAATAACATGGAATACAATGGATAAGAAAAAAAACTCCAAAGCAAAACTGGCAAAGAACTATATTGAATGGAACAAGAGATCACCAAACCTTTCCACCACTTCGAATGGACTTCTCCTTCATAAATTGCTGGAGCAACTATTGCAATCCCAGATACTGTAGTAACGGAAAGCAAAAATCCAACTTGAAACAATTGTAAAGGATATTGGAGTAAAATAATTATCACTGCGGTGGATAGAGAAGAAGGCATATCATAAACCTTTCCCTTTTGTTTTGCAATCAACGAAAGAATAAACATAACTCCAGCTCGAATTGCCGAAACATTGGAACCTGTTAATATTATATATCCAATTACAAACACGGCGCTAATCCACCCAGATATCTTTAGGCTTCCTGTAATTCTGCGCAATAACTGATAAAGCAGCATGCCAACACAGGAAATATGTAACCCAGATACTGCCAATATATGGGCAATCCCATATTCTTGGTATAACTCTTTTAATTCTGCATCCAATTCTGACTTTTCTCCCAATGCAACTGCCTGCATAATACCAACATCTTCTTGTTTTGCAACCATTTCTAATATTTTTGCAAGTTGACAGCGAAACTGGTAAATTTGATTTGGAATAAAATTTATACGAGCATTTACGATTTCCCACTGTTTTGCCCATACATAATATCGAATGTTTTGCGCACGATAATAAGCTCTTTGATCGTACATGCCTGGATTGGAAGCCTGCTCAAATAATTCCATTTCTCCCTGGATTTGAATTCGATTTCCAATTTGCAAATCAGGCTCTTCTTCCATATATACGATACAATTGCCGTAGGAATCTGATTCACTCCGTTCTTTTACTATAATTTTCGTTAATTCTACCTTCCAACTAGAAGCTGTCTTTTCGATCCATTGTACTTCCCCTTGTAAAAGAACAGAAAAATCCGCTTCTGTTTTTAAAATTGTCTGCTCTAATTGATCGAATTGCATTGCATGTTTTGTCTGAATAAAACCAATCCATGCAATAAAAGGAAGCAACAGCCAAATTCTGTGCTTCCTTTTGTTTTGCAGTAAAATAAATTGTGCTGCAATTAATACAAAGCATCCAGCTACTGAATTCCACCATGCCAATATCTCTCCAAGTATCAGTGCAATTGTAATTCCTAGTAACGGACGTTTAATTGCTGCTACCTCCTATATATTCTAATCTTCTCTCTAATGGCTCTTTTAAAGAAATCACATCCTGAAACATAACATCGGACTCCCCATCTACTAAAATCTGTACTCTTTGTACTCCAGGCAATTCTGCCAGAGAATTTACAATAGAGTACACAGGAATATATGCCTCCATATCCATCGTTTCCGTCAGGAAATTTTTATCTAAATTTACATAACAAGTTCCATCTTTTACAGAAACTCCGAATACTTTCAAATCAGATGGAAGCGTTGCAATACATCTATCATCCTCAGGTCCCTGAATAAGTTGATTGAGAACAATTCGTTCCATTGTATAAGAACTGTCACACACAAGTTCCATTGTCTGTTTTATAAGGCTATCTCCTGTTTTATTTGAAAAATACAATGTTACGTTCATTGTTGAATTTGAATTTAAGCTCTTTCCAATGACATCAATAAAGTCACTTTCTTTCTGGGTTTGAATTGGATTTCCATTCTTATCCACTAGTGGCTGCTCATTTACTGTGATCGAGACGGATTCGATTCCATTTACTTGCATAAACGTCATAACAAATGCTCCTCGACATAACACTTCCTGAACACTATCCATCGTCTGATAGTCCTGATGAAAATCTAAATACAAAATTTTATTCTCTAATTTGTAGTCATGAAACCACTCTTTTTTGGGAAATACCGTCGTAACATCTTTTTCATCTAAATTTAAAAACTGATCCAATATTTCCTCAATCAATTTTTGTGTATCAATTGTATCCGTTCTATACGTTATAGTTTCTAATCTCGTTGTCCCATTCTTTAACCCATAAATAAAATATTCATTTCCTCTTTGAGTTTCCTTCTCACTGCATCCACTCAATAAACAGCAAATGAGAAGAATGAGCATAAACCAGCGCTGCTTCATTTCATCTCACCTCCTGTCATCCCATGTAGTTTAAAGGAATTCGTACTAAAAATGTACTTCCTTCGCCTTTTTTACTTTCGACTTTTATCCATCCACCGTGAAGCTGGACAACCTTCATTGTAATCGCCAGTCCAAGTCCTGTTCCTCCTGTTTCTCTCGAACGAGCTTTATCGACTCGATAAAATCGATCAAAAATATGAGGAATGGCATCTTCTGGTATTCCCACGCCCCCATCCATTACTTTGACAAAGAAAAATTTATGATCCGCATTTAAAGAAACTTTTACCCAGCCATTATCATTATTATATTTAATTGCATTTTCAACTAGATTATTCAATGCAAGACTCAGCTTTGTCTCATCCACTTCTGCCACAATTGGACGAAAACTTTCAAAAACTACTTCAATCCCACGTTTCTTCGCAATTGGACGCAGACGCTTTAATATTAATTCTACTAATTCATTAATATTAACTTGAGAAACATTCATAACTGCATTTTCTCTCTCCATCTTTACCATGGAGAGTAAATCATTAATAATTTTTGTCTCTCGGTCAATTTCTTCTGAAATATCTCCCATAAATTCACGATACAGCTCCACTGGAACATTTTCTTCACACATTAAAGAATCTGCCAAAACACGAATGGATGTAATTGGTGTCTTTAATTCATGAGAAACATCCGAAACAAATTCTTGCCTGGATTGTTCCAACGCATTTAACCGCTCTAATACATGACTAAATGTATGAATCAGCTGCTCTGTCTCCTGATACTTACTTTCTTCAGGAAACTTAACATTGAGATTTCCATCTTTGACTTGATCGATTGCTGACACAACCTCTTTCCAAGGCTGCATAAATCGGTTCGATAAAATAAATGCAACTACAACCATTAAAACGGTCACAAGTACATCCAAAATATTGGACTTTTCTCGCAAATCTTTCATAATATCTCCGATTGCAGCTGTAGATGCACTCACTACCATAATTCCAACTATATTTGTATCTTTTTCTGTTCTTTGTGTAATCGGTATTGTAAATTCTACAAACGAATCTTTATTGTCTACATTGTAATAGTTTTCCCCACTAAAAGCTTGAAAAATTTCTTCAGAAATACAAGTTTTTCCTTCATCCCATCCGTATGTATCTAAAACAACCCGATACGAACTATTAATAAAAACAATTCGCCCTCCATAATTTTCCGAAATCCATGTTACTTCTTGCGTCACTCGGTCATTTAAATTTTCTTCTAAAATACTGCTATCATCCAATTGACTTGCCAATACGGTACAAGCATATTGCAATTCGGTCGCTTTTTGGTCAATTAACTTACCTTCATAGGAATATAGCATAACTTCTTTTATAGTTAAAATTGGAATAAGACTGGATAATACAATCAATAAAAATATATGGATACGAAAACTTTTAAAATATTTTTTCCATGATTTAATTCTTGAAATAATAGCCAACGCCCCATTTCGTATGCACATATTTTGGTTCACTTGGATTTTCTTCGATCTTTTCACGCAGTCTTCTAATATGAACATCTACAGTTCTAACATCACCTGGATATTCATACCCCCAAACAATGTTTAAAAGATTTTCTCTACTATAAACTTTATTTGGATTTGTAACAAGCAATTCCAAAAGATCAAACTCTTTCGCCGTAACATTAATCTCTTTTCCTTTGATGAAAACACGTCTGCCTTCTGTATCCAAACGTAAATCTCCTGCAACAATTTTGGTACTTTTCTCCTTTGTATCTGCAATTGGCTTCTGATGATTTCTTCTCATAATTGCCTTGATTCTAGCTTTCACTTCGAGAATATTAAATGGTTTTGTAATATAATCATCAGCTCCATAATCCAATCCCAAAATTTTATCCATGTCATCTCCCTTTGCTGTCAGCATAATAATTGGCATATTGGAAAATTCCCGAATCTGCTGACATACTTGAAAACCATCAAGTTTTGGTAACATGACATCCAAAAGTACAATATCGTATTCGGTATTTCTTGCTTTTTCTACTGCCTCTTCTCCATCATAAGCACAATCTACTTCCATCTGCTCCTGCATCAGACTGAAACGAATTCCTTTTACGATCATCTTTTCATCATCTACTACTAAAACTTTCGCCATATACCTCTCCTGTTCTACAAGAATTCAACGCAGTTTGTGTCTGCCTGATTCTGTCAGTTCATTACTGTTATCAGGTCTTTGATTTGCTCAAATGTCGCTTCTTTAATTCCTGGAATATTCATCAATTCTTCAATTGTCTGGAATGCTCCATTCGTATCTCGATAAGACAGAATCGCTTCTGCTTTTACCTCTCCAATACCTGGAAGTTGCGTTAGTTCACTCTTGGAAGCAGTATTTAAATTCAACTTGGCAGGCTGACCTTCTGAAATAGGCACAGATGACTCCGCCGCCTCCTGTTTGGACGGCACATAGATTTGTATTCCATCTTGTACTTCCTGTGCCAGATTTAAACTCTCCACAGAAGCATCTTCTCGGAATCCTCCTGCTAATTCAATAAACTGATATAATCGAAGATTTGCTTCTCCTTCATAAACACCTGGATTATTTACAGCTCCACAAATATGAACACAGATAACAGACGGTTGTGAAACCGCCTCAGAAGACTGCTGCAATTGTTCTGTTTCCACTGCTGTACTTCCAGCTGCCTCCCAACTTGGCTGTTGATAGTAAACCAAACCAGCAATTACAATTCCAACTGCAATAACGAGATACCGAATTATTTCCTTTGTTTTCATATTATACCTCCATTAGGCATAATACGCTCCTCTCGCCTGATAAACTTATTTTAACCAAAGAAATCATTTATGACAAGTAGATTTTTAAAAATATTAAGGAATCATTAAATTTTTTCATTGATAAAATTACTCTTAGAATTTTTTATGAAGACTTAAACAATACAATTCCAGCAATCGCCAATCCCATTCCAATCACTTTTTTCCATTCAAATGCAGCCCGCTCCACACCAAAAATTCCAAATAGTTCAATCAAATATGCAACTAAGAGCTGAGAAACTACGATAATCATGACTGACTTAGCAGGTCCTAAATTTCCCATACTTTGAATTACTGTAAACGTAATAAATGCTCCAATTACTCCGCCTAGCAATGTATACTTATTTTCCACTTGAAATAACACTCCCACACTATCCCTGCCAGTCATGCACCAAGCTACAATACAAGTAAGAAATGCCGTTAACTGTACAAAACCAGTTGCAACCCATATGCTGCTCTGTTTTGTTACTTCTGTATTGAATACCCCTTGAATACTCATTAGAGCACCCGATACTAATGCCATAATAATTCCAATCATAATAGACTCCCTTCTGAAATTAATATAACATTAGTATTTCAAAAAAGAATATTTTTATCCTGCCGAACTTATTTTTCTTCATTCTGTGCCTTAATCTTTTCTGCCAACTCGTTTAAATAAACCCATCGCTCCATTGTATCATCCAATTCTTGCTCAATTGTTTCTTTATCCTTCATCAATTCATTTAATTTTGCTGAATTGGTAGCATTTTCCATAATCTCATCTTCTATTTTTTGCAGTTGAGTTTCTAAATCTGCAATTGTTTCATCAATCGTTTCAAACTCTTTTTGTTCTTTATAAGTAAATTTTAATTTGACAGGTCGGTTTTGTTTCCAATTTTTACTCGATGACTGTTTTTTCTTTTCTTTTTTCTCTGAGTCAACCGCAGTTTTTTTCTTAGATTCTAAATAATCGGTATAGCCTCCCTCATACTGCTGCAAATACCCATTTCCATCAAATGCAAAAATTCGATCTACTACATTATCCAAAAAATAACGATCATGGGAAACTACAACTACAATTCCAGAAAACGAATTTAAGTAATCTTCTAATATTGTCAGAGTTGGAATATCCAAATTGTTTCCTGGTTCGTCCAGAAGCAGCATATTACAGCCGCTTGCAAGTACTCCTAATAGATACAATCTTCTTCTCTCTCCTCCAGATAATTTAGAAATCGGAGTATATTGCATGGCAGAATCAAACAGAAACCGTTCCAATAGTTGAGAAGCACTAATTCTTCCATCTCTTGTAGGAATATACTCCGCAATCTCTTTGACATAATCAATTACCCGTTGATTTTGATTCATGTCCACTTCCTCTTGTGCAAAGTATCCCATTTGAACCGTTTCCCCGATTTCCACAAAACCTGTATCTGGCTCCACAATACCTGTAATTAGTTTCATCAGCGTCGATTTTCCGCATCCATTTGGACCAATAATTCCTACTCTTTGATTTTTTAAAAAGATATAGTCAAAATCTCTTATAATAACTTTATCTTGATAGCTTTTACTAATATGATGTAATTCTACCGTTTTCCTTCCCATTCTCGTTTCTACGGAATCCAGTTCCACGGTTCGATCCTGGACTGGAAAAGTTCCGTTTTTTAGCACTTCTAATCGTTCCAATCTCGCCTTTTGCTTTGTACTCCTAGCCCTGCATCCACGTTTTGCCCACTCCAACTCCATCCGAAGTACACTCTGACGTTTTCTTTCACTCGCCAGCTCCATTTCTTCTCGCTGTGCCTTTAACTCCAAAAATTTTGAATAATTTGCCTCATATGCATGGAGCTTTGCATGACTAATTTCCAAAATCTTATTTGTCACCTTATCCAAAAAATAACGATCATGTGTTACCATTATAACAATCCCACGATATTGTTTTAAATACTCTTCCAGCCAGGTTACCATTTCCTCATCCAAATGGTTCGTAGGCTCATCCAAAATTAACACTTTTGCAGGCTCTAACAACGCTTTTGCAAGTGCAACTCTCTTTTTTTGTCCACCAGAAAGAGATTCCATTTCCACTTCATGATTCGTAATTCCAAGTGTATTTAATATTGTCTTTGCCTCTGCTTCAACACTCCACTGCTCCTCGTTTCGCCTCCCAGTAACATAGGACAACACCGTTATTTTGTCTGGGAATTCTGGATTTTGCGGTAAATAACTGATTCGAATTCCTTTTTGCTTTATTACTTGTCCACGATCTGGTTTTTCCCTTCCAGCAATTATTTTAAGCAATGTCGTCTTTCCCGTCCCATTGATTCCAATAATTCCGATTTTATCATTTTCATGGACCCCATAAGAAATATCTTCAAAAATTACTTTATCGCCAAATACTTTATAAATATGCTCTATATTTAATACATTCATAATCCTGTTCGTCCCCTTTCAACTCATTTATCATAAGTCATTTTTAACTATTCGTCAATAAGAGCCAAATAAATATTTCTTATCAGATGGGGAAAGACTCCCGCCTCTACAGGCGGTGAGCAGCAAACTCATATCAGCGGCGGGTATCCATCCTCCATCTGATAAAGGCTTCTTTTATTCAAATTTTACAATTTCTTTTTTTAGTCTCTTGATGATTTTCTTTTCCAGACGTGATATGTAAGATTGAGAAATGCCAAGCTGATCTGCCACTTGTTTCTGAGTCATCTCTTCTCCACTCTCAGAGTTTAAACCAAACCGCAGTTCCACAATTTGCTGCTCCCGTTTGGAAAGCTGTGAAATTGCCTGGTTTAATAATTTCTTTTCTACTTCTTCTTCAATATCTTTATAAATAACATCTTCTTCCGTACCTAAAACATCGGATAGAAGCAGTTCATTCCCATCCCAATCTACATTTAAAGGCTCATCAATGGATACTTCCATTCGTGTTTTATTATTTCTTCGAAGATACATTAATATTTCATTTTCTACACAACGAGATGCATAAGTTGCCAATTTTATATTTTTTCCTTTGTTGAATGTATTAATCGCTTTAATCAAACCAATTGTCCCAATAGAAATTAAATCTTCTACACCTACTCCAGTATTATCAAATTTTTTAGCAATATAAACAACTAACCGCAGATTATGCTCAATCAATAAGGTCTTTGCCTCTTTTTCTTTCTCCGTTCCCAGTTGGTCAATTGCCATGGATTCTTGTTCTGGTTCCAATGGCAATGGAAGTACATCACTTCCTCCAATGTAGTGCACCTCTCCTTTTTGAGCCATCAGCATATTGCGAAAGGATGGTACAAGTTTAAATTGAAATTTCTCAGGAACAGCTACTTTTATTACCATTTTTAGACCTCCCATATTTTCAATAATACCTCCGCTTTCTTGCCATAAGTAATGCAGGTACATTCCTAAGCAATTTTGCCAGAGGTCTTTTTAGTCCTGTCCGTAGCTTTGATGCAAAATTAATTGATATTCTTTATGAAGGAAAATCTCTGGTTTGCTAATTCCTAAAGCTGGTTTGGACACAACCTCCTCTGACGTATTTTTTTTAATTGTCATAGTATCTATCCATATCACTGGCATCATCCCATGTGAATTTCCAACACTCTGAAAAGGGATCAGCATAATTCCTTCCAGCGTATCCATTTCTTCCAATGTTCCTTCTAAATAATGCTTTATCCATTCTGCTTTTTCCTTTGACAGCTGTTCCAAAACGGAAATTCCCATTACACTAACTGGTTTCCCAGTCATTGTATAAAGTCGGTTTCCAGTATCCAGCAGCCCTTTTAATTCCACTTTCTTTTCTTGGAAGCATAGTTCCACTGGATAGAGTAATGAATCTTTTCTGCTCTCATGACGATACCACCAAGAAGCTCCCACAAATCCACTCGCTACGAATATAGCCGTAGCAAATAGCCACAATACCGAGATTTCAAATGATTCTCCATAAATGAGATATCGGATATATACTCCCGCTTCTGTTTGATAATAAATCGCATTCAAGGCTCCTCCTATACACCATGTTACTGCATAGAGTCTTAACGCTGTTACAATCGTTCTTTTTCCACCTTGGCATTGATATGCAATTTTGCACATACAAACAGCAATTACTAATTCACCTCCCCAAGAAAATATCCAAGATGGGAGCTTTGTTATATATGGAAGCACCGCCCATACTGCTCCAACTGCTGCCGCCATACTATATCGTTTTACCAATGGCTTATTCCGATACAATATGCCTGTGAGCAAAAGAACCAATAAATTCATTACCCAGTTGATAATAAAATAAACATCTATGTACAACATAGTCCCTATTATACAACAAGGTCTTTATTTTTTTTGTCAGAATCCGTCCTCCAATATAAAAAATACATCTTTTGAAGACGACAAAAAATAAGACAAACTGCTATAAAACATCATCATTTTACAGCGGTTTGCCTTTCTTATTGTAATCTCAGCGATTAACCATCATACTCCTGTTTCTTTATACATTGGATCCACTTTTTGTAATTCTTCAAATGTATCAATCTCTATAATATCTTCCATCTTACATGAACGAACTTGTACATGGAATTGATCAATATAAAGCTTTAACGGTACTTCATCCCAATAAAGCTGGCTTCCTCCTGGATATTTTAAATAAGCATCCTCCAAACAGGAGACTAGCTTCTGTCCATCTTCTTTTGTCCAATAGGAAATTCCATACATATGATGAACATTCTCTCCTCCAATTAAAAGCTTCTTAATATACCCATTTTTTGTTTGAAAACACCAGTCATCCGTAAACGTTCTTGGTACTCCAAGATAATTAGACGCATATTCATACTTACGCACAACTGCTGGATTATTAATATATAAATCTGCTTCACATACATAAGCATTCTCCAATAAATGTCTTGCCAAGTAAACTGACGATACATTATTTGCGTTTTCATAATCATCATTTTGAATGAATTTAATATTCGGATATTGATATAATAATTGGTCAAATTGTTCCCATAAATATCCTCTGACCAATATTACTTCTGGTATCTCAGCAGCTTGAATGGCATCCAACAACGTTTCCACAATTTTTTTGCCATGCACACGTACCAAAGGTTTTGGTGTATTCCAAGTAATTGGAACCATACGTGACCCAAATCCTGCTGCTATAATGACAGCTCTCTTCACACGATATGGCTCTAATTGTTCCAATCCCTCTCCTGTAATATATAGTTTCCTCTCTCTGCATTCCACTAGCTTATTTTGCTGTAATTCCTGAATTACTTTAACAGCCTCTTCCGTCAGCAATTTTGCCTCCGTTGCCGCACTCTGCAAAAAAAGACCTTCCTGTTTCTTTCTTTCTAACGCACAGAGTAGTTCAAACTCATTCTGTTTCATTTTTATCGCCGCTCCATCTATTTATTTTATAAACTTAATCCCAATTAGGTATTTTTCCAAACATTCCAAAAATTCTTTTATATCATTTCGATCCAATGCCCCGATATTTGCAATTCGGAATGTATTATTTTCTCCAATTTTTCCAGGATAAATGGTATATCCTCTTGCATACAAATAGTCATGCATTCCATCAAACGAATATCCTTCACAGTCTGGCTCTAAAATCGTTGTAATAATATGGGAATGATGCTCCTTTGCTACCAGATAAGTTAAACCTAATCTTGTAATTCCCTCCAACAAAGTTTCCCAGTTATCGGTATAGCGCTCGTAGCGTCCCTCCACCGTTTCCTCCTGAAGTTCAATAATTGCCTGTTTCAAGGCATACAACGTTTGGACAGGTGGAGTAAAGCGAAGCTGCTTTGTTTTCTGAAAATACTCATACTGTGCATATAAATCCAAGTAAAAGTTTCGCTTCTTTTTATCTTTTAATTCTTGCAATTTTTCTTTATTACAAATGGCAAAAACAACTCCTGCCATACCTTGAATATTTTTATTAGAACTTGCCACAAGATAGGAAATATTTTGCTTTGCCATATGAATCGGAATTGCTGCATAAGAACTCATCGCATCCACAATAAACGTGAGACCGTACTTTCTTGTCAATTCAGCAAGTGGATCTAAATCATTTAACAGACCTGTTGTTGTCTCATTATGAATTACTGCCAGGTACTGAATAAAGCCTTGATGTTCTTTAATACATGCTTCTAGTTCTTCTAAATTAATTGGCTCTATTTTAGAACTTTTAAATTCTACATAATGAATTCCATATGCCTCACAAATTTGGCACATTCTAGCTCCATATGCTCCGTTATTAACAATTAAAACTCCCTCATCCTCTCCGATAACCGAACTTAATACAGCCTCTACTCCAGCTGTCCCCGATCCTCCAAACAATACCGATGTATAGTCTTTTGGATTTGCTACAAAACTAGTTAATCCTTCTGAAACAAACTCCATTAATGCTCCAAATTCCGCTTCTCTCGGGCAAATATCCGGTACCACTTGTGCCAATTTTACTGTTTCTGTTGTTGTGGCAGGACCTGGATTTAATAATATATTACGTTTCACAGTCTATCTCCTCCTGTTATTTATCTACGTACAATATAATTCATAAAATTTTCTTTATTTTTCAAAGCTGGAATCGTTGGGCGTCCCAGATTAGAACGACTTTGTGCATTTACCATCACTTGTATAAATTCTAATCCATCCTTGTTTCCAGCCCGTTTTATTGCTTGTCTTAATTCCTCTTCTGTTATGCAAGTACAAGTATGAGGATATCCGCATGCCTTTGCAATCTGTTCTGCTTTTATGAAAAATCCTGCGGTTGGCTGTCCTCCTACTGACTCATGACATCCATTGTTAATTAAAATATGCTTTAAATTCTTATTGTTGTATTGTCCAATCACTGCCAAAGCTCCCATATGCATAAGAAACGCTCCATCTCCATCCAGACAGTAAACTGGCTTTTTACAAGATCGTGCCACTCCAAGTGCAATACTAGAAGCATGTCCCATGGAACCAACGGTTAGAAAATCGTGTTCGTGTCCTTGTCCTCTTCTTTCTCTTATCTCAAACAGTTCCCGTGACATCTTTCCAGTTGTAGATACAATCAAACTATCTTCTGGCATTTGTTCCGTAATAATTTCCAAAGCCCGCTCCCTTGTCAATGGATAATCCATACATCCTTTTTCTTTAAGAGGATAAGTTTCAAACGTTCCCTTATGAATTATAAAAGCATGTGATTCCTTCGTTTTTTTCATCTTTTCCACTGCTTGGTTTAGTTGTTGTTTTGCCTGTATCCAATCAGTAGAAAGAATTTCTGGTTCAATTTCCATTCCTTCCAGCATAGGAATTGTCGCTCGTCCCTGAAATACATGCTGTGGTTCATCATGAATTCCTGGTTCTCCCCTCCATCCTACCAAAAACAATACTGGAATTTGATAAACTTCTCTGTGCAACAAAGATGCAGCGGGATTTACTATATTCCCAATACCAGAATTTTGCATATATACAACTGGAATTTTTCCAGTAGCCATATAATATCCAGCTGCCATTGCCGCTGCATTGCCTTCATTTGCAGTAATAATATGTTCCTGTGGATTATGTTCCATAAGCCAAGCACTAAAACTACTTAAAAGAGAGTCTGGAACGCCTGCAAAAAAATGCAGATCCAATTGTTGTGCCTCTTGAAAAAATGCTTCACAGTTTAACATAGCAGCCCCCTATTCATCAATCAATGTCAAAATCTCTTTAATACTCAAACACATATCATTACAATCATACGAGCGTTCGTTTTCTAAAATATTAAGCGCACATGCCTGCATCGCTTTATAGCCGCTGCGAATCAAATGATTGGCATGAATTACAATATTAACCCCTGCATCAAATAACTGTTGTTCATAAATTTGATTGTAGGCGGTTGGTACTACAACAAGTGGAACTCGATTCGGAAATTGATTGAATTTTTCGCAGAATTCAAAAATCTCCGCCCCTGTTTTATCAATGCTATGAATCATAATTCCATCGGCTCCAGCTTCAATATAGGCTTTCGCACGTGTTAAAGCATCTTCCATTCCCTGCTTTAAAATTAAACTCTCAATACGTGCAATAATCATAAAATCGTCCGTCATTTGAGCAGCTTTTCCAGCTCGAATTTTCTCGCAGAATCCTTCAATCGTATCCTGGGTCTGTTTTGCATTTGTCCCAAACAAAGAATTTTTCTTTAAACCTACTTTATCTTCAATAATAATCGCAGAAACACCAACTCGCTCCAAGCTCTTCACTGTATAAGTGAAATGCTCAATTTTTCCACCCGTATCTCCATCTACAATGATTGGCTTTGTTGTTACTTCCATAATCTCATTAATTGTATTTAAACGAGAAGTTACATCCACAAGCTCAATATCTGGTTTTCCCTTTGCAGTGGAATCACAAAGGCTGCTAATCCACATTGCATCAAATTCTCTTTTATGTCCTTCTTTTTGAATTGCTGTTTTTTCTACAATAAGTCCCGTTAATCCATTATGAGCCTCTAAAACCGTCAGATGTTTTCGAATTGCAATCATTCGGCGAAGTGCTGCACGCCGTACATCGGTCGTTCCCATACGAAGAATTAAATCATTAAGCTTATCTAAACTAACGCCTTCCGTATATGGAATATCAACGATCTTTCCTCCCCATTCTTTTACTGCTTCTTCTGCACGATCTCTTAAATATTTATCTGGTCCATGGCACCAATCCGTTCCATGGACGACATAATCTGGCTTTATTTTGCACAGATTCGGTACCTGGTCATATGTATCCTGTGGGATTACCTGACTCACACCTTTAATATTCTCTATTACTTTTTTTCTTTCCTCATAAGTTAACACAGGCAATCTCATTAGTGATGCAACAACCTTATCTGTATGCAGCCCCACAATCACTTCCCCTAGCTTCGCTGCCTCATTTATAATATTAATATGTCCATAATGAATAATATCGCCACACATAGCAACATAAACTTTTTTTTCCTGCATGATTCCTACCAAGCCTCAAATGAATAGGTATCCTCTTTTCAGATGTGAACATATTGAATCATATGTTCCTGGCCATTCCTTTCTATCAAATTCTTCTATCACTTTAACAATTATCTCAGATTCTTTTTGTCGGTTTGAATCTTCTTTGCTATTTTAACATCTTTATATATTGATTTCAAGCCTTTAGAAAATGAGTCATGTAAAGTTTTCGTAAACTAACACAGGCTCCTAAAACAAAACGATATGACTTACTCCATTCCTATTGGGATACCGTATAATCGATATCATATAGCAAGAAAGCCGCCGAAAGACTCTTTTTGTTCCTTCCGACGACTCCATTTATTCCAATTCACTTTATTATCTTCTTCTTAAAAAATCTGGAATATTAATTCCGCCTGATTCTTCTCTTCTTGGCTTTGGTGCTGTATAGGTTGGCGCTGTATATTTTGGTTCTGGATTAATCGTAGGCTGTGACTTTGGAGTACTAGCCTGTGTACTTGTCTGAGAAGAGCTGCTGCTTCCATATCCAAAATCACTCTTTGGCTTACTGGAAGAAGACTTAAATCCACTCATTAATCCTTTTACATTTGGAACAGAAGAACGATCCTCTACACCAGTTGCAATAACGGTAATTGTAGCAGTATCTGTAGCAGTATCATCGTATGTAGCACCAAAGATGATATTTGCATCATCGCCTGCCAATTCACGAACAAAACTTGCAGCCTCATTGACTTCTGGAAGACTAACATCACCAGAAATATTAATCAATACATGAGAAGCACCTTCAATTGTTGTCTCCAATAATGGACTTGCAACTGCAATACGCATTGCTTCAATTGACTTATCGTCTCCAGTTGCAGTACCAATACCAATATGAGCAATTCCCTTGTCCTTCATAACGGTCTGAACATCTGCGAAGTCCAGATTAATCAAACCAGGAATATTAATTAAATCAGTAATACCCTGTACAGACTGTAATAATACTTCATCTGCCTTCTTTAATGCATCTGGCATCGTAGTACGTCTATCTACTAACTCCAATAATTTATCGTTTGGAATAACAATTAATGTATCCACAGCCTGTTTTAGTTTTTCTATACCATTCTGTGCATTCACTGCACGAGTTTTTCCTTCAAACATAAATGGTTTTGTTACAACACCTACAGTTAGAATTCCTAATTCTTTTGCTAGACCTGCCACAACTGGTGCCGCACCAGTTCCAGTTCCTCCGCCCATACCACAAGTTACAAATACCATATCTGCACCTTTGATTGCTTCGGTCAATTCATCTACATTTTCTTGTGCTGCCTTTTCTCCTACTTCTGGTTTTGCTCCTGCACCAAGACCCTTTGTAAGTTTTTCACCAATCTGAATAGCAGTTGGTGCTTTACAAAACTGTAACGCCTGTTTATCTGTATTTACTGCAACAAATTCTACACCAACGATATCTTCTTCTACCATTCGGTTTACTGCATTATTTCCTGCACCACCAACTCCAACTACGACAATTTTTGCCGAGCTTTCTGATTCATTTATCTTAATCTCTAACAAGGTAACTTCCTCCTTTGGCCTCTTAAAAATTTACTATGCATTTTATATCATATTATTTTTTCTAAAAATAATCAACCACTATTTTGTATTTTTTTTATTAAATTTATGAGAATAGGGCGATTATTTTTATATACTTCTGCTTCTTTATTTTCAAATTATAACACAGATTTTTTCATTCTACAAGTCTGCCAAAACAAAACTTCAGGAAAACTTTCTTAAATTTTTCTATTCTGTGTCTTTTTCTTTAAAGATATAGCCCTGATTCGAATTTTGAAAACTATAATTATCCAGATATAAGGTTCCGCTTCTTCCCTCTAGTACTTCCTGCATTGCATAGTATTCTGTCACTTTTTCTTCTAGATTGGAAGAATCTCCTAATTCTACGGTAATCTCATTCACTACAAACTGAAAATTATCGTCTTGGGAACAATAAATGGAATTTGCCGCAATTCCTCGATTTTGTAAAATCTGTGCCAATCTTACTGCATTTTGAAAAATTCCGTCATAATCGGATTTTATTTTCTGACCAAGCACAATTTCTTGATAAGACAATCCTTCTACAATTGGAATATTTTCCAGACGGGTTGTACTGCTTTCTACCACCACTCCATCCTTATCAAAGTATAGATAACTGCCTCCATAGCTGACACAGCCAATCATTACATTTTCTCGAATATAAACATTCACCTTGTGAATATTTTCAAATTCCAGCTCATAAGATGTAATGCGTAAAAAATTTTTATGTTTTCCTAATTTATCTTTTAACCAAAGAGATAAAAACCTCTGATCAGAAGAATCTGAAAAAATTAATTGTTTCACTTCATCTTCTGTATATTGTATCGTTCCATAAACGTTAATCTCGGAAATTGGTGTATTCCAAAGAATAACACTGCTAGTGACTGCTGCTATTGCAATCACCAGCAGAAAAATCATTCCTCTTTTGCTGCCCTTCTTTTTATGCTGTCGTTTCTTCATGATTTTTCTCTTCCTCCTATATGGAAAATATCACTGTTTCAATACAATGTTTGCTCCCATCGCCGCCAAATCTCTTTCCAAGCTTTCATACCCTCGAAACACATGTTCAACTGCTCTAACAATTGTTTTTCCCTCTGCACTAACTCCCGCAATTGTCAGAGCAGCTCCTCCTCTTAAATCCATTGCGGTGACATCGGCTCCATGCAGTGAAACAACACCCCGAATTTGTGCATAACTATGATTAATCTGAATATCGGCTCCCATTCTTTGTAATTGCAATGCAGTATGAAATCTTGCTTCAAAGATTGTTTCTTCAATTACAGATACGCCTTCCGCTTTTGAAAGAACCGTCATAAGAAGTGATTGGACATCCGTTGGAAATCCTGGATAAACTTGCGTTTTCGTATAGGGCACTGCCCATGGTCTTTGATAACACCAGACATCCAAACCACTCTTTCTCTTCCGAAATCTACAACCGCATTTTTGCAGTACTGCCAGAACTGCTCTTAAGTCGTAAACTGGAACTTCACAAAGCTGTATTCTCCCACCACAAACAGTTACTGCCGATAAATACGTGGCTGCTACAATTCGATCAGGCGGAACTCGAAATGAACTATTATGCAATTGACTATTTCCTTCAATTACGAGCTTACTGCTCCCAATTCCATCAATTTTAGCACCCATTTTCACAAGCATCCGGCATAAATCTCTTATTTCAGGTTCTCTTGCTACATTATTTAATACGGTTTTTCCGTTCGCATTAACTGCACACATAATCGCATTCTCGGTAGCACCTACTGATGCAAAGCGAAAGGAAAATGTGCAGCCCGATAATGTTTCTGCTGTTACATCCAAATGTTCTCCATCTTCTTGAATCTTCGCTCCCATTGCACGCAGCACTTCTGCGTGTAAGTCAATAGGACGGCTTCCAATCGAGCACCCTCCTGGGTACCAGAGCGACGCCTTGTTACATCGTCCAAGAAGAGGACCTAGAAAAATAATCGAAGAACGCATCTTTTCTGCTAAATATTGCGGAATTATTGTAGATGTAACAACAGAAGCATCAATTGTTAATACATCCTCTTCAAACCACACTTGACAGCCAAGTGTTTTTAATATTCCAATCATCCAAAACACATCTAAAATACGAGGAACATTTGTTAAGATTGTTGTTCCTCGGTGTAATATCGTTGCCGCCATCATTGGAAGGACTGTATTTTTAGACCCATGAATCCGAACCTGCCCCGATAAAGGAGTCGATCCTTGAATTTCAAAGAAAGACAACCCCATCCCTCCTTAGCTTTTCTATCTACATTATGTTATGTATCACAGAAGTCGATGTTGCCTTTCCAAGCCATGGTTTTCTTAAATTATAATAACTTTATTTGACGCACCACATTTAACGCAATTCCCATTTCCGTCATTAAAAACAAAATAGAGGAGCCTCCATAACTAATAAACGGAAGACTAATTCCAGTATTCGGAATTGTATTTGTCACAACTGCAATATTCAAGAGCACCTGGATCGCAATATGGGACATAATACCAATGATTACAACCATCCCTGAAAAATCAGGAGCATGACATGCAATAATAAAAAATCTCCAAATTAATAGCATAAACATCAAAATTAAAAAAGAAGCTCCCACTAATCCTAATTCTTCACAAATAATGGAAAAAATCATATCATTCTGTGCCTCTGGCAAATATCCCATTTTCTGAATACTCTCTCCCAGTCCTCTTCCAAATAAACTGCCTGCTCCAATCGCATAAAGCCCCTGAAGCACTTGAAACCCATTCGTGGAGGCATAGGCTTCTGGATCAAACCAAGCATAAATACGTGCCATTTGATAGGCATCCAGTACCTTTTCTAAAATCCCAGATTGATATAACAATACAATAAGTCCCATTCCTCCGCCAATTCCTGCACAGAAAATCCATCGTTTTTTTGAAACCACAAACGTCATGCTAACTGCAATTCCCGCAATAATGATTCCCGAACTTAAATTAGCCGAAACGACTGGAATAAAAATTGGTATCGTCACTCCTGCAAATAAAAAGACCATACGATACGTATCTAACTTATCATAGACAATCTCGGATAATCTTGCTAAACATAAAATCAATACAATTTTAGCAAACTCTGCTGGCTGAAACGAAATTGGTCCTAACGCAAACCATCTGCGCTGTCCATTTACTTCTTTTCCAAAAAATAATACGGTAATTCCAAGAACAATCGCAACTGGATAAGCATATTTTGCATATTTCAGTAAAATATGATAATCGATTTTCGATACAAGCATCATTGCAGTAATTGCAATTCCCGTAAATATTGCTTGCTTTGTTACAGTATAGAATGTATTTCCCCCGTGAAGCAATCCATCGGTATACTCTGTGGTACTATGTAAGATAAAAAGTCCAAACCCTGATAATAGTACAACAATCACTACCAGACTGTAATCTGGAAGCAGCTTCCTCTTTTGGAGTCCAACGGATGTATGCTCCATAGAAGCTCCTTTTCTTTTTATAAAATGATAATAATATGAAATTTTATAAATCCTACTAATAATTTTTACAAAATTTCATTC
>OEQY01000114.1_pt1 | contig 23756 bp, 23 predicted proteins | sample 1539871 | NCBI WGS metagenome assembly OEQY01 (sample SAMEA3891877, study PRJEB23780) | metagenome | biome: terrestrial biome; feature: animal house; material: Caecal content | place: Italy | collected 2015-05-05 | reverse complement strand
GAGCTTGGATAGATAGGGGAAATTTCCTAACTGATGGGCATGAATCACAAGTAAGTGCAGTTGTTTTTGATGGCATTTCACGAGTTTTTAGTGGAGATAAAAATGGAGTGGTTAAGGTTTATAGCATAACCGAGCGAGCTTGGACAGATTCAATTCAATTGCAATCTAGTGCTATTGTTGATCTTGCTTGGAATGGCAAAAATGAACTGTTGGCCATTATGTACGAAAACATTGTATTCTGCTATTCTGTTAAAGAAAAAAGTGTTGTAAGTAGCTATGGTAATAGTAGCAAAAGCAAAAAATAATATAATAGGAAAAGAAAACAAACTAATATGGCACATACCAGATGATTTAAAAAGATTTAAAGAATTAACAACAGGTCATAATATAATAATGGGAAGAAAAACATTTGAAAGTCTTCCAGGAGCGCAACCCCTTGCAAAACGTACCAATATTGTTTTGACAACAAAAACAAATTATCATCCTAAAAATGTAATAGTTGCACATAATAGCAAAGAAGCAGAAGAATTGCTAAAAAAATATCGTTCGGAAGATATTTATATTATTGGCGGACAAAGTGTGTATGAACAATTCCTTCCATTTGTAAATACGATACATGTTACAAAAATCAATTATACTTATCAAGCAGATACCTTTTTTCCTGATTTAACTCAAATGAAAGAATGGGTGATGAAAGAAGAAAGTGAGGAACAGACCTATTTTGATTTGGAATATTATTTTCAAAAATACGTTAGAAAGTCTTGACAGACACAAAAAAAAGTTTTAAATTATTTTTAGTTCTTCTATATGATAAAGTGTTACCATGTTGATCCAAAAACATCTGCTTCAGCTATGGGGGCTTTCTACAAAAGGCTGTATTAAAGCCTTTTATACCTTTCCTATATGAAGGGAAGAGGGAGTAAGCGAATAGAGGAAACGACCTAAGGGTATAGATTTCTAAAGAGAGGATGAGTAGTTATGTTAGATATCAAATATGAATTAACAACAAGCCCAAAGCAAAAACCAGCAGCCGATGATCCATTAGTATTCGGAACCATTTTTACTGATCATATGTTTATTATGAACTATGAGACAGGAAAAGGATGGCATGACGCAAGAATTGTGCCATATCAGCCAATTGTATTGGAACCATCCGCAATGGTATTTCATTATGGACAGGAGATGTTTGAAGGATTAAAGGCATATCGTGGACCAAAGGAAGAAGTTTTGCTATTCCGTCCAGATAAGAATATCGAACGTGCAAACAAAACAAATCGCAGACTTTGTATTCCAGAAATCCCAGAAGAAGATTTCTTACAGGCATTAAAAGCAATTGTAAAGACAGATGCAGACTGGATTCCAGAAAAACCAGGAACTTCCTTATATATTCGTCCATTTATTATTGCAACGGATCCATTCTTAGGAGTAAGACCATCCGATACTTATCTATTTATTATTATTCTTTCTCCAGTTGGTCCATATTATGAAAGTGGATTGGAGCCAGTTAAGATTTGGATTGAAGATGAATACGTTCGTGCAGTTCGTGGAGGTATCGGTGAAGCAAAGACTGGCGGTAACTATGTAGCCAGCTTAAAGAGCCAAGTAAAAGCACATGACGAAGGATATTCTCAGGTGCTTTGGTTAGACGGTGTAGAAAGAAAATACATCGAAGAAGTAGGAGCAATGAATATCTTCTTTAAAATCAATGGAAAAGTTGTTACTCCAATGCTGACAGGAAGTATTCTAGCAGGTGTAACAAGAGACTCTGTTATTCAGCTTTGTAAGCAATGGGGTGTTCCAGTAGAAGAAAGACGTATTTCTGTAGATGAAGTATATGAAGCTGCCATGAACGGTACATTGGAAGAATGTTTCGGAAGTGGTACAGCCGCAGTTATTTCTCCAGTAGGAGAACTGAGATTTGAAGACCATCGCTTTGAAATCAATGGTGGAAAGATCGGAGAATTGAGCCAGAAACTTTATGATACCGTAACAGGCATCCAGTTAGGCAAAGTAAAAGGACCAGAAGGCTGGAGTGTACAGGTAGACTAATTAAAATAAATAATGAAACGATAAATGCCACTCTTGACAGGAAATCTGTTGAAAGTGGCATTTTTGCTCTCATACTTCATTTGTTGACTGTCAGAAATTTCTATGATAGGATGAAAACATAAAAAATAATAACTTGTGTTTTTATTAATGATTGTAACAATTAGGGAAGGGAGTGTGCTAAGCAAATGGGATTTTTTGTTAACCCGCCAGCCGATGCTTTTGCAGAGATTTTGAATTATAAAAATTATGTTGATAAATCGGAATTAATTGCTTATACAAATAATGTTCTTGGTACTCCTGATAAATTAATCTGTTTTAGTCGCCCACGTCGATTTGGTAAATCATTTGCAGCAAGAATGTTGGCTGCTTATTATTCAAAAGGAGCCGATTCCACAGTACTTTTTGAGAATCTTAAAATTGCTCAAAATGAAAAATTTCAAGAAAATCTGAATCAGTATGATGTATTGTTTCTCGATGTTACATTATTTATTTCGATGGCAGATGATATCGGTGATACCGTTTCTAATTTACAAGTTGATGTAATTGAGGAATTACGAGAAACTTATCCCGATTGTATAAAAGAAAATACGAAATCTTTGTTTAAGGCATTGATGCAGGTTCATGCAAAGACAGGAAATAAATTTTTTGTTATCATTGATGAATGGGATGCATTATTTAGGGAGGCAAAGGATGATATAAAACTACAAAAATCGTATATTCAGCTGTTGAGAAGCATGTTTAAAAGCGGACAGACTTCGCAGGTTATTATCGGAGCATATATGACAGGGATATTACCGATTAAAAAATATGGAACACAGTCTGCATTGACTGATTTTAGAGAGTTCACTATGCTAAAGCCAGGTCCTCTTACTCCATTTATTGGATTTACAGAAGAAGAAGTAAAAGAACTATGTGCAGAATATGATTTGGATTTTGACGAAGCTCGTAAGTGGTATGATGGTTATTGTTTTGATGAAATGGGACATGTATACTGTCCAAATTCTATTATGGAGCTTATTTCAACAAAGCAATTTGATAGCTATTGGACGGAGACAGAAACTTATGAGTCGCTGCGAGATTATATCGATTTAAATATGGATGGATTGAAGGATGCTTTAATAGAAATGATAGGAGGAAAAAAGTGTAAAATTGACACGAAAACATTTCAAAACGATATGACTTCTATAAACAGTCGAGATGATGTTTTTACATTATTTGTACATTTGGGATATCTTGCATATGATAGGAAAAGCAAATCGGTTTTTATTCCAAATGAAGAAGTTAGAAGTGAATTCATTAGGGCTGTTAAAGAAGGAAGACGACCAGAGCTTGCAAAAGCAGTAAAAATTTCGGACGACCTTTTAAATGCTACAATTAAGATGGACGAAGACCGTGTTGCACAAATAATAGAGACCATGCATATGGCAGAAACTTCGCCGAAAAATTATAATAATGAACAGGCACTTCGTTATGTGATCATTATGGCTTATTTGAGTTCTATGGATCATTATCTGAGATTTGAAGAGTTGGCAAGTGGCAGAGGGTACTCGGATATTTTATTTTTGCCTCGAAAGACTTCATCAAAGCCTGCCCTTCTAATTGAGTTAAAGTGGGATAAAAATGCAGATAAAGCAATCACGCAAATAAAAGAGAAACAGTATACAGAAATTATCAAGAAATTTGATTATAAGGGTGAACTTCTTCTGGTTGGCATCAATTACAGTACAAAGACTGGCACACATACTTGTAGGATTGAGAAATATACCTAAAAGTGGCAGTGTATAAGGTCAAAAAATAGATTGATTCATAGAAAAAACCCCCGGTTTCCTTCCGTTTTTTGACTTTATAAAGGAACTCAGGGGTTGCCGTTATGATATGCTGTTTTGTGAAGACTTTAGGTTTTCTTTTTTAACGGAAGCAATTTTTGCAAGGCTCATATCCACTTGCCTGTGCCTGTCCAAGTGGTACTTGCCAGGAAGTGTCTGGATTACTGTTTCCGCAATTTGGCTTGTTATGATATTTGGAACCGGTTTTTGTAAGCCAAACCATTTGTGTCTGATTGTTCTGCTGTGCTTGTGATTGGGCAATGGAGGCTTGTTGAGAAGCAGCAATCGAAGCTGCCTCTGCTTCTGCCTGTGATTGGGCTGCGGAAGCTTGCTGAGAAGCAGCAATCGAAGCCGCCTCTGCTTCTGCTTGTGACTGAGCGATGGAAGCTTGTTTTTCTTCTTCCTTGGAAGCTTCAATAGAAGCCTTTTTTGATTCTTCTGCCTTGGAAGCTTCGACGGAAGCTTTTTTTGATTCTTCTTCTTTAGAAGCCTCGATAGAAGCTTTTTTTGAAGCCTCTTCTTTGGATGCAGCAATGGATTCTTCCTTTGCTTTTTTCGAGGCTATTTCTTTTTTGGATTGTGTAGTTTCCTCTTTTGTAGTCTCTTTCGACTGTGTAGTTTCTTTAGTAGTCTTTTGTTCTGTCGTAGATTCTGTTGTTTGTGAAGCAGATTGACTGGATGGCTGGCTGCCACAAGCAGACAATGCTATGATTAATGCAGATAGAAAGACCAAGCACCGTTTTTTCTGATGTTTCATAAATAAAAATCCTCCTAATATATTATCAAAATTGTAATCTTTTGTAAAAAGAAAGTAGTAGTATTATAACACAATTTGTATAGAAAGAAAAGAGAAAATCACTATAGATTTTTTTTAAATCTACAAAGCAGCTCGCCATAATTCTTGATAAATTTGGTAGCCTATGGTAATATGGAAAAAATAATAATTGGAATTCATTATGATGAGGAAAAGAAAGAACATCAATGTGTGATGGAAAGAGTGGAAAAGTAGTTTCATGGAATTTTCGATACGGTGGAAAGGAATCAGGGAAAATGAAAGAAGAAAGGTTTGCTTATTTATCAGCGGATGGAAAAACAACCATCCATGGAGTTTTTTGGATGCCAGATTCTACTGCATTGGCAGTGTTACAAATCTCTCATGGTATGACGGAGTATGCACAGAGATATAGAGATCTGGCAGAATTTTTCACAAAACATGGATATATTGTTGCTGTGAATGATGTGATTGGACACGGAGAATCGGTGATTCCTGGAGAAGAGCCAATGCATATGGAAAAATGGGAACATGCAGTAAAAGACTGTGAAACGTGCAGGAAAAAGATGAAGGCATTGTATCCACAACTTCCATATTATATGATGGGATTTTCATTGGGTTCTTTTATTCTTCAGTCGCATCAGATTGATTACCCAAATACTGCAGATATTCTAATTTTTGCAGGAACAGGAAAGATGCCGTCAATTCAGTTAAAAATAGCCAAGCAATTTGTAAAACATGTGGCAAGAAAAGCTGGGATAGATCATACCGATCCCAAAATTCATCAACTATCATTTGGCACCTATAACAAACAGTTTGATTCAGAATTTTCATGGTTATATAAAGATGAATCTTGTAGGAAAGCTTATATCAAAGATAAAAATAGAGGAAATGATATGACATGTGGATTTTTTTATCAGTTTTTATCGGGAATGGAATATGTAAATCGGCATTGCAAATCATTAAAAATTACAGTACCAGTACTGTTAATATCTGGTGCACAAGATCCAGTAGGAGATTTTGGAAAAGGGGTAAAAAAACTGTATAAACACTACAAAAAAATGGGAATTCCAGTAAATTTAAAGCTGATTCCAGAATATCGACACGATATTTTTCATGATGCGTGCAAGAAGAAAGTGCAGAAATATATTCTGCATTGGCTGCCAAAAGAGAATGTCTTTTGAGTTTTGTATTATAGTATCTGTTTATTGAATAATATTGAATTTTTGATCTACAATCTGATTGTATAGCTGAGGTGTCAGTGCTAAGATAAATAGTTTTTAGAACATAGATAAAGAAGCTGTTAAGAAAATGTAAATATGCAAAAAATAATGGGATAATCGTAAGGGAAAGGTGGAAGAAAAGTATGAGATGGTTACATATTTCAGATATTCATTTTAATGTTCCAGGATATGATTCCAAGAAATTGAAGTCAAAATTAAAACTGTGTTTGAATGAGCTGAATGAATCTATAGATTTTATGCTGATTACTGGTGATTGTTTTTATCAGTATCGTGGAGGAGAGCGTGATCAAACAGCAACAGTAAAATTTGTTAAAGAACTGGCTAAAAATTGTGGATGTAAGAATAATAGAATTTATATGTGTCAGGGCAATCATGATGTAAACAGGAATGATATAAAAAGAAATGAAATTATAAAAGATATTCGTGATGGATTAAAAGATTTTTCATCTAATTATGATACTCTATGTGAATTAGGAAATGAAAAATTTCTCTATTTGCATAAGAGAATAAATACATACGATTATGAAGCATATAAGGTGTATGCTCCAAAATCCGAAATATTCCGTATTATATCTATAAATACAGGGCTTCTTTCTATGGATGATAATGATGCTGGAAAACTGAAGGTCTGTAATGAGATGTTGACAGAGATTGGTGATAAAATATTAAATGATGATAGAATTAATATTCTTATTATGCATCATGGGACTGAATTTCTGGAGATTGAAGATGCAAAAAAATTTGAGCATTGGATGGAAGACAACCATATTGATATTGTACATTGCGGACATACACATAGAGCTGCTATTGAGACTTATAATGATATTTTTCGAGATATAAAGCAGTTTACAGCGGGAGCATTAATGTTGGATTCTTATGCAATACCTAGTTTTTATATAGGTGAATATGATGATAGAGTATCTCAAGTTACATTAAAGTTATATACATATTCCAAAAAAACAGAAGAATGGATTGTAGATAACCAGCATCTAAGAAAATTTAAAAATGGAATATATTAGTATACTCTTAGTCGCAAAAAAGTTGAGGATGAAGTGGCTGAGAACTCAGTATTGCGTTGTAAAACAACAGTTGATACATTTAATAGAAAATATGCTCAAAAATTTAGCAGTAAAAAAATTTATTCTAACAAATATGAAGGATTAGAAGATTTTGATGCATGGAAGATTATTCATTCGTTGGTTGAAGTAGGAGTTCACTATGCACTTGCTCTGGAAATGACAAAGCAAATAATTGATGAAATTACTAATGAAGATTTTGAATGCGATGGTAATATTTTGTCGTGCAAAGAGTTGCGAAATATAGTGTATAGTGAAATTACAAATGGGAAATCATCAAGTTCTGAATCTGAGTTTGATGTGAGCTGCTGGGCAAGTCGTTATGCAAGAAGATATAATCGTAACGAAGAAATGATTGTTCTAAAAGACTATGGTCAAAAAGATAAATTAAATTGCAGTTATATTAAAAATGTTCTTTTAAAAGAAGTAGTAGATAGTGTAACAGGAAATAGCATTTTCTATGAAAAAATATTTCATAATGAGCGGACAAGAATGTCTGAAAGTATATTAGACTTTTTTAAAAATATGGGAATATTTGAAATAAAAAGTACAGCATTAAAAGAATTGGTTATAGAATATATTACACAAAAACCTCATCCATGGTTAGTAAATGGGAATAGAAAAGCTTTGTTAACATATCACTGCAATCAATGTGAGAAGCATATTGCTCAATTAGAAGGTACTCATATTCATAAAAGTATCATATTACAAACTGAAGCTGCTTATCATATTTGTGCAATGTTTTTAGTTCAATATGATGATTATATTGGGTGTACAGAAACTTCACCCATTAATATTCTACAACGGGCAGTTAATTGTTTTAATAATACAAAAAAATTTTCGATTACTTTACCAATGCAGAGATTTCAAGTTGTACAATTAAAAAAAGATCTCACTGAACAAAAAATTGATTTTGATGAGTTTAAAAAGGATATAAATATCATTCACAAAAATATTGTTTGTGCTAAACGAGTTACACTGGAAGAAACTAAGAATGCACTTTTAAATTTGTGGGGGATAATTCGTAAATTGGAGCAAAAAACAGTTGAGGAGAATGTAATAGGAAAAGACCCTATTAAACGAATTATGAAAATTTTTTCTAATGCCAAAGGCTTTTTGGTTAAATCGCCATTAAGAGATCTTCATAATTGTTTTTGGGTAGAACCAAATTGGGAAGAATATGAAAGGCAACAGCAACATTTACAGGAAGAACAATTTTTGGTTTGTGTTTTAACAAAAAAGGTTTTATTTGAGCAGTTGAATTCGATTTTTGCGTATTTGTATTGTCATAAGAAACGACCATCTATTACAGAAATAGTTTTTGTGTTGGATAATTTTGAAACTTTTAGTGGTGAAACTAGAAAAAAAGTTAGAGAAAAATTTAAGGGGAAATACATCAAATGTATTTTTCTGCAAGAAGAAAATTTCTCATATATATCTGAGGATAATGGATGGAGAACAATTTTTTATGAAATAATTTGTATAAGTAGAATTAGTTAATATATAATGATTATAAGATGTTGTTAATTATTTTGCAGAAATAAAAACTTTGTATTCCATTTAAGAGAAATTCTATTTTGAGAAAGCAGTTTTTGAATTCTTTTAGGAATTTTTTTATTTTTTAAGCTATTTGATTAATGATGGAACTTAGGCGTTGATAATTATTTAAAGAGTGAATTTGTATTTCCCTCCTTTAGCCTTATAGCTATGCCATGTGGCTTTATATCTTTTCATTTATCAATATAGCTATGTCTCTTTAAAAGCATTTTATATATTCATTTTGTCTCTAACGGTGGCATTAAAGAGACAGTTTGCTGTATTAATATTATTTATACTATTCTCATTTTCTTGATTGGGCATAAAACTCATTTGCGTCAAAATATAAATTCTTCAGTATGGGAACCAAATCGATAGGCTCTTCTTTGCTGTTATCATTATGATTGTATTTGGTCATTGCTATAAGATAACCGTGATCTCATTCTTTTACTTCTGTATATTGTTCTAGTGAATAAGGTGCATGAAATCGAATGGCAGGGTTTCTTTATTGAAAATTACTTATATAATCACCTTTCCTGAAGAATGATTTTTAGTAGTTATAATCGAATAATATTGGCACGATATTCATCGGGCAATACGGTATGAAATTTTTGGAATACGATTTGGTTATACAATTGAGATGCCAGTACCTCTTGTTCAAATAGATGAAGCCCGAGAGGAGTTAATTTGGTTTTGGCATCAGCAGCTTTGGTTATAATTGGAATTTGACATTGCTTTTTCAGAAAAGAAAGAAGCGATGCTGATTCCTTGCGGAATCCAAGGATTCTGGCGTAGAGGCAGTAATCGGATTGTTTATATTGCTGCATATCTTCTTTTGTAATAGCTGTGATAAGATGGATCAAACTTCGGCAAATACGTGTGTGCGTGATATTTTTGGATTTTAACTGTTCTGCCCATGAATCAAAACTGTGGCAGGCAGGCAGCATACGAGTGGCACGATTGGAAAGTTCTTTGCTCCATTCTGCATAGAGATCATAATTGGATTTTGTTAAAAAGCAATAGTTTAAAACGGCCGAAAGGTCGTTAGAAACGATTGGAGTTTTTATAGCGTAATAGGCAGTTAGGTTTTCGTGTACGGATGGTGGAACTGCCTTGGAAAGTAATGAGTTGGCTTTTGAATGTTTGGATAAATCGAGTGTTGTTTCTAATAGTTGGCGAACTGCTGTGGCAGAGCTGATCTCGTCTTGAATTTGAGCAGAATGATAGCCCGATGCAATCCGGTGGATGGGAACTGCATGAATGGAACTGGACAACCGCTGTAATGCTTTTAAATATTCGATGCCTAAAATATTATTTGGAGAAGATAAAATGGATTCCAATTGGTTTAGTTCTAAATCAAATGATGGAAAATGATTGGAGTTAGATGTTTGTTCTAAATAAGAAACAATGGCATCCGTTCGTGCTTTTGGAAAAGAATTTCCGTTCCTTAAGCTAGTTTGCAGCGCAGTACGGTAGGCAGGCGGTTCTTCGCAAAAAATAGATGCGAGAGTGTTTAATAGTGTTTCATTGTCGTACTCACTGCCAAAACATAAATGGGTTACAATTCCAACGGAGTGTAAAAGAGCCACTGCTGCGTGAGCAAATATTTCTGCGCTGGCACAGGCAAATGGCATAGGAAGTTCCAATACGAGATCGGCGCCAGCCTCCAGAGCCATTTGTGTGCGGCTATATTTATCAATAATGGCTGGTGCGCCACGCTGTACAAAATTTCCGCTCATTACAACGATGCAAAAATCAGCATTTGTGCAAGCAATCGCCTGTCTCATATGATAAAGATGTCCATTGTGAAATGGGTTGTATTCTGTGATTAATCCTACAATATTCAATCTAATTCCTCGCTAAAATATTTTTTATTATTGGCTACTATATCACAATAAAATGCAGTTGCCAAGGTGTAATGCTTAACTTCCTGTCGATTGATAACGGCGTACTCCAAACTTCCAAAGAAGAAAGCATGGAAGAAAGAAGCAGCAGGAGAGGAGTGGGAGTATCATAAAAATAGGTTTTTGTATTTGTCCAATCAAATATAAAAATGGATAATATTGAAACAAAGTAAATGGGACAATATAAGTACAGATACGCAGTACCGTTTTTCCATAAATTCCAATTGGATATTTTCCATACTCTCTTGCACCATCTGTAAAAATATTCATAAACTCTAAACTCTCAACCGTAAAGAAGCAAAGAGATGCATAAAGTAAAAATAAGGAAGCAAAAGTAATGACTCCTCCAATGATCATAAAAATTAGTGTAAAAATTTTGGAAAGGTTCCATATGACTCCACTCGTTGGAATTGCATAACCGAAGATTACAATTGCTTGAATCATGCGTCCGATACGAGAAAACTCAATTCGGCTTCCAAGTATTTGTAAAATCAAACTTCTAGGGCGAACTAAAATCTGATCAAATTCTCCTTTTTGTATTAGAAAAGAAAAGGAATCAAATCCTCGAAAAAAGCATTCTGCTAAGGAAAAGGACAGTAATACAGTAGAAAAACAGAGTAAGCATTGGCTATAGGTAAATCCCTTTACTTGGTGGAATCGCTCTAACATAAAATACACACCTAAAAATACATTAAAGGAAACGAGGAATTGTCCAATTGTACTAAGGAAAAAGGATGCTTTGTACTGCATCATCGTTTTTAAATGAATGGTAAAATAATGGAAATATAACTTCACTTGCTTAACCTCCTTGAACAACAACTTGTTTTAGTGCACGATGCATCATCGCTTTTCCAATGAAAAGGAATACAATGAGCCAAAAGAACTGTAACCCGATTACCATTATTAATTCTGAACCATGAATATCTCCACTGTAAATACGGAATGGAGCGTTATTCATAGAGGCAAATGGAAGGAATTGTATCACGGATAGCCATTTATCTGGAAGAAATGGGAGTGGAATGACAGCACCGCACAAAAATTCGGATAGATTGGAGGCAACCATTCGGATTCCTGTATCAGAAATCGTGAAAAAGGATACAATATAAATAATCATATTAAAGGAAGCAACAAGACAAGTTCCAACAACCATGGAAACAAGAAAACATTCTGCTGCGATTGGAGTTGGAGGTAAGCTCATTCCATATGGTTTTGGGAAAAATGCGGTAACGACGAGGATCGGCATACAGCGAAGAACTGCTTTGGAAAGTCGAACTGCAATGGTTCGTGTAAACCAGAGATTGTACAAATTAAGTGGTCGGCATAGTTCGTAACAAATGGATCCATCTCGAATGGAACGGAAGATATCTTCTTCCCAAAACCATGTCATATAGAGTGCTAAAAATGCCTGTTGGAGCCAAACATAGCAAGAAAGTGCAGAAAATTCCATTGGAAACGCAGATGGATCTGCCTCATAAAACGCACGGAATAATAAAATTTCCATAAATCCCCAAGTGAATTGAGTGATAACTCCAGCAAGTGCAGCAGATCGGTATTGTAAACCGTGAATAAAACGCATACGGAAAAAAGAGAGATATTTCTTCATAAATCCATCCCTCCTAAATATGATATGTTTGATAGAGCTTTGCTACAATTTCATCGAGTGAAGCATTGGTATCAGGAACCATTTGTTTCATCGTATCCAATGTTCCGTCCATTAAAATACGTCCTTTTCCAATCAAAAGAATTCGATTGGTTAAAGCTTCGATGTCTTGCATATCATGAGTTGTTAGAATAACCGTTGTTTGATGAGAGTGATTGAACTTGCGAATGAAACTTCGAACTGCCAGTTTGGATACTGCATCCAATCCAATTGTCGGTTCATCCAAAAATAAGATTTTCGGTTCATGCAGTAAAGCAGCGGCGATTTCACATCGCATCCGTTGTCCAAGCGATAATTGTCTCGTTGGAGTTTTGATAATTTGTTCCAAATTTAATAGTGATACGAGTTCTTCAAGCATATGACGATAATTAGCAGCTGGTATGCTGTAAATATCTCGCAAAAGTTCAAACGAATCGATCACAGGCACATCCCACCAAAGTTGGGAGCGTTGTCCAAACACGACACCGATTTCCTTTACATGTGCTTTTCGTTCTTTCCAAGGGGTTCGTCCGTTGATTTGACAGCTTCCACTGTCAGGTGTGAGAATTCCGCTGAGGATTTTAATGGTCGAAGATTTTCCAGCTCCATTTGGACCAATATAGCCGACCATTTCACCATCGGCGATCGAAAAAGAAATGTCATTGAGTGCAGGAATCAGTTCATATTGCCGATTCCAAAGTGATTGAATTGCGGAATAAAATCCAGCATTGCGTCTGGCGACACGGAACGTTTTACATAAATGTTCCACTTGAATCATAAAAATCCCTCCTGGTAGTTATATTGGCTGACAACACAAGTGATAAAAGAATGGCAGAACAGCCGAAAGAGATAAGATCACGAATTCAGGCAGAGGATAGCAGGGGGAGTTATCATAGCCTGTAGTGTGTCAGAAATATCTTGCCAGGCGGCTGGAGGATGTCTCCAAAAACCGTGGTAACATATTCTCTTTTCAAAAAGAAAAGGAAAATAATTATAACATAAAAAGAGGTATAAATCAACAATTTTTATTCGATTTTTCCATCTAAAAAGGCATTTAAAATATTTTGAGGAGCATCGTAGTAAAAACTACTGTTATAATCATCAATTTTATCACTAACAAAAGAGTTATAGGCTGCAAACAAAGCATCTATGAGATCAATATTCTTCTCCTTGGAAATGCCAAGAATAAGTCGTTTGTATACTTTTCCAATATCCCAATGGCTGGGAACTGCATATTTTGAAGCGCTGATGTTGTCAAATGTACCAGTAGAAATATTTGCCTGCTGAATAAAATCGTCGCTAACTTGGTCAATATTGTCGCTATGGTAAATATCAGCTAGATTGAAAATTTTAGTGACCAGAGCTTTTCCCAATTGATTCACAATGGCGGATCGTCTGTTTTTTGTTTTTCTTGCAATATATTCAATTAAACTACATGTAAAAAATAGGTCATTTGCTTTTGAATCTTCCCTTCCTGTCATAATGATACCTCCTCACTTGATAAAAACTCTAAACAGTTTAATGCAGCAGTTTTTGCTATTTTATTGCTCACATATCGATTTGTCAATTAATTTAGCCGAATCAAGGAAGGCTTGTCAAGCCTAGAAAGACTGCCTATGAATGGATTGTTTATACCCGATTCAAAGCAGTCTTTCCAGTTATTTATATAAAATTAGAAGGTAGCATAGTTATTCTTCTGATAAGTTTCGATGCAGGAGTTTATGTTCTTTTCCTGTAAGGAAGTTATCATACAGTTCCATAAGAAGTGGGTTTTTATTGGAAAAACGAACATTGGAACTGAGGTCTACACGGTAAATGCCTTCCTGACGGCTTCTCTTCGTACGAGGACCAGGATGAACGGGCTGACCGCCGCCCAAAATACAGCCTCGGCGACATGCCATAACTTCTACAAAATCATAATGTGCAGTTCCAGCTTTTATTGATTCCAATAATCTTCCTGCATTACCGAGACCGTTTACAACTGCAATATGAACATCCCGATCACCTACGGTAACGGTTGTTTCTTTGATTGGAATATCACCACGGATACCGCTGAGGCTGATTTCCTGAAGCGTAGTATAATCCTGTTTTGGAGCAATGGCACGAAGTACTGCTTCGGTAACACCTCCAGTAATGCCAAAGATGGCTCCGCCTCCAGAAGCCAATCCGAATGGCATATCGGTTGCTTCATCTGCAAGTGTTTCAAATCGAATCCCTGCGTATTTAATCATTTTTACAATCTCGGTTGTAGTGATAACGATATCGGTATCTTGTCTGCCATCGGTAAAGTTGTCAGGACGCAGAATTTCCCCCTTCTTTGCTGTACATGGCATAATTGAGACAATGAATGTTTCTTTTCCCTCTTCTTTATCTCGTTCTTTATAAAATACTTTTGTCATTGCAGAGAACATTCCCTGTGGAGAACGGCAAGTAGAAATATTTTTTGTAAATTCTGGATACTTGCGTTCGCAGTATTTCACCCAGCCTGGACAGCAGGAAGTAAATAACGGAAGGTTTTTTCCTGATTTCAAACGTTCCAAAAGTTCTTTACTTTCTTCCATAACGGTTAAATCTGCACCAAAGTTCGTATCATACACTTCGTCAAAACCGAGACGACGCAAAGCCGCCACAAGTTTTCCCATACAATTTTCCCCTTTTGGGATACCAAAACTATCTCCAATTGCAAGGCGAACGGAAGGTGCAATTTGTGCAACGACACGTTTTTTCGGGTCATCTAATGCTTTCCACACTTCGGTACGATTGGTACGGATTGTAATGGCACCAGTTGGACAGACGACACGGCATTGCCCACAGCCAACGCAGTCTGTTTCTGCAATGGTACGGTTAAAAGCCGGCATAACTTCTGTTTTTGCACCACGAAATGCAAAATCCAATGCACCAACTCCCTGAACTTCATCACAGGTACGAACACAGTCTCCACATAAAATACATTTATTTGGGTCACGTACAATGGATGGAGAACTCAAATCCAATGGGCGCTCTACACGATGGTCTTGAAAGCGAATATGATCAATAGCGAGACGATTGGCAAGATCCTGCAATGTACAATCTCCATTTTTATGGCAAGTAGTACAGGAAGTACAGTGAGAACCGAGTAAGAGTTCTAAAATTAATTTTCTATGATGACGTACTTTTGGTGTGTTAGTATAAATAACCATACCAGGGCGAGGTTGTTCGGAGCAAGAAGCAAACATACGCCCACGATCATCCTCTACAACACACATACGACAGGCTCCATAAATAGAAAGTTCTGAGTGGTAGCAAAACGTAGGAAGATCGATACCAGCTTTACGGATCAGAGAAAGTACATTTTTTTCCCCCTCAATTGGCACTACCATATGATCAATTGTAATATAATCCATTTCATTCCCTCCTAGTTTTCTACAACAATAGCATCAAATGGACAGTTCTCTTGACAGGCACCACACTTAATGCATTTATTAGTATCGATTGTAAATGGTTGCTTGATTTTGCCAGTAATTGCATTGACTGGACAGTTACGGGCGCATTTGGAGCAGCCTTTGCATTTATCAGGATCAATCTTGTATTTTCTAAGTGCCTGACAGTTTCCAGCTGGACAGCGTTTTTCAATTACATGTGCTTCGTATTCATCACGGAATACTTTTAATGTACTGAGAACTGGAAGAGCAGCACTTTTTCCGAGGCCGCATAATGCAGTATCCGAAATGGTTTCTCCGAGTTCTTGTAAGAGATCCAGGTCTTCCAATGTACCATTTCCGTTTACAATTCGCTCTAATATTTCCAGCATACGCATCGTACCTTCTCGGCACGGAACACATTTACCGCAGCTTTCATTTTGCGTAAAATTCATAAAGAAACGGGCTACTTCTACCATACAAGTGTGGATATCCATAACAACGAGACCACCCGAGCCAATCATAGCTCCACGCTTCTTTAAAGAATCAAAATCCAGTGGAAGATCCAGATCGGTGGAAATCAGACATCCCCCAGACGGGCCTCCGATTTGGATGGCTTTAAACTGTTCCTCGTTTTTAATGCCGCCACCGATATCATAAACAATTTTTCTAAGATTGGTTCCCATTGGAACTTCAATCAAACCAGTATTTTTTACACTTCCTGTTAAAGCAAATGCTTTGGTTCCAGGGCTGCCTTCTGTACCAATGGAGCGGAACCAATCGGCTCCATTCATAATAATCAATGGAACGTTGGCATAGGTTTCTACATTATTTAATACGGTAGGTTTCGCCCAAAGACCTTGTTCAACGGTACGAGGTGGTTTCGTACGAGGCATACCACGCTGGCCTTCAATCGATGCAGTTAAGGCGCTTCCTTCTCCGCAGACAAACGCACCAGCACCTCGGTTAATATGTAAATGGAAACTAAAATCAGATCCCATAATATGATCTCCAATAAGCTGCATTTGCTCTGCCTGAGCAATTGCAATTTGAAGCCGCTTGACTGCAAGTGGATATTCGGCACGCACATAAATATATCCTTCCTGTGCACCAACGGCATAGGCAGCAATTAACATACCCTCTAACATTTTGTGAGGGTCACCTTCCATGATGCTTCGATCCATAAATGCACCAGGATCCCCCTCATCTCCGTTACAGACAATGTAGCGAATTGTTTCTTTTTGACGTGCGACTTGTTTCCATTTATATCCAGTAGGAAATCCACCGCCTCCACGTCCACGCAGGTTGGAATCAGAAATTGTTTGAATTACCTCATCAGGTGTCATCGTGAACAATGCTTTTTCCAAAGCCTGATAACCGCCATTGGCAATGGCTTCGTCAATGTTTTCTGCGTCAATATGACCACAGTTTTTTAATACAATACGTGTTTGCTGTGCATAAAATGGAATTTCCTCTTGAGCAGTATAAGTGACTCCATTCATATGATAAAGGAGCCGTTCAATTGGCTTTCCTTGAAGAATGGTTTCATGAAAAATTTCTTCGCAGTCGGATTCTTGTACTTTGATGTAAAGAATGTTATAAGGTTCAATACGTACTAGTGGGCCCATTTCACAGAAACCATGGCATCCACTTCGTTTAATTCCAACATGTGCGATTTCTTTTCCGAATTCAACGGAAACGTGAGCAATATCTTTGCAAAGTTCCTGAAGTCTGGCATAAATTCGATCCGAACCTCCAGCCAGACATCCAGTTCCTGCGCAGATTAGAATACGTACCTGCTGAGATTCAATTTCTTTTTGAGCATTGAGACGTTCAGTCATTAACGCTTCTCGGTTACTAATTTTCATTCGCTCTCACCTCGCAATTCTTGAATTAACTCAGAAACTTTATCAGGTGTCATAGCTGGATGAACCTGGTCATTGACAGTTAGAACAGGGGCAAGCCCACAAGCACCGAGACAGGAAACTGTTTCCAATGTAAAAAGCATATCATCCGTTGTAGATTTTCCCTTGGAAAGTCCTAACTCTTTATAAAGTCGTTCCAATACTGCGGTAGATTTACGAACATGACAGGCAGTTCCATCACATACTTTAATAATGTATTTTCCCTTTGCTTCAAAGGAAAAATTCTCATAAAAAGTAGCAACACTATAAGCTTTTGCTTCATTAATATGAATTTTTTTCGCAACATAGCTTAAAAGTTCTGGAGGAAGATAACGATATTCATTTTGTATATCTTGTATGATTGGAATTAAAGCACTTTGAGAGTGACCATAATGCTCTATAATTTCATCTGTCTTCTTATAATAAGAAGCGTCTAACATAAGAGTAACCTCCTTTTTAATTAATGGTTAGTTATGTATAACTATAATTTGGATAAAATGTACAATTATAAAGAAGTGTACAGAAACGTATCCATAAAAACATATAAAATAAATATAAAAAATAGAACAAACATTGTTAATATTATATCAACTAAATGAGAAACAATCAAGGGGAAGATGAAAAAAACTACAAAAAATAAGAAATGTATATTTTTCGCTCATGAAATGCTGGAAAAAATGAATGAGTCAGCTTATAAATTTGTTTCAGCATTTCATGAGCTTTTATAATGGTTATATATTAGAATGGATGAGTAATCGATGTTCTCGAATTATAAAGAAGAGACAAAGGATTAAAGCAAGTGCATCGCTGATAGGCTGTGCAAGGAAGATACCGTTGACATCTAAGAAAATAGGAAGAATATAAATAAACGGAATTAAAAAAATAATTTGTCTCAACATAGTAATGATAATGGATGGTGCAGGTTTTGCAAGTGACTGGAAGAATGTAGTGACTAGCATAACAAATCCTAAAATAGGGGTAATGCAAAAATTGAGACGTAGCCCAATAATTCCAATTTCAAACATAGTCTCTGTACCACCAAATGCCATAAGGATTTGTTTTGGAAAAATCATTACAATAATCCATATGATACAAGTAATTCCGACGGAAAAAGCGGTTGCTTGATAAAGCGTGGACATAACTCGCTTGTAATTTCCTGAACCAAAATTATTTCCAATGATTGGCTGAATTCCTTGACTAATTCCACTGGCAGGCATAATAACAAACGTCATAATACTTGCTACGACAGCATAAACACTAATTGCGATATCTCCGCCATACGTTCCGAGCTGACTGTTATAAACGAGACTAATAAAACCCATTGCCATTTGTGCTACCCAAAAAGCAAATCCACAGGAGATAATTTTAGGATATAACGTGCGGTTTAAACGAAAAATCTTAGGCTGAACACTTACTAATGTTTTTTTGTTAAACAAAAGATATCCACCAAAAATGGTGGAAAGAATCTGACCGATGACAGTTGCCCAGGCAGCTCCAGCTACACCCCAATCCAATCCAGCTACAAATACAGCGTCTAATATAATATTTGTAACTGCTCCAATGCCAGTAACACACATTCCCATAATCGGTTTTCCAGATACACGTACAAAATCGCAGAAAACCTGGGTTAATCCTTGAAAAAGGCAGCCAAGCGATACAATTCGGTAATAAGTAATTGCATATTCATAAGCGGTATCAGTAACTCCAAATATTTTTAAAATTGGATCGGCAAATACTAATAAAATGACAGTTAAAAAGATTTCAGAGATACAGACGAGCACAAATGAGTTCCCAAATGTTTGGTTCATATGTTCTTTATCATTTTTTCCTGCGAACAAGCTAAATAAAGTAGAACCTCCTGCACTGCAAGTCAATCCAAACGCCATCATCATATAAGAAAGAGGGAAACAAATAGAAAGGCCTGCTAAAGCAGAAGTTCCATTGAAATTCCCGACAAAAATTCGATCTACAATATTATAAATTGCAGTAATTAAAAGAGAGATTGCAGCAGGAATGGAAAATTTAAGAATCATAGGAAATAGTTTTCCGTGTTGAAAGTCAATATTGGTTTGCATTGAGAAATCATCCTTTCTTTATTAAATTAGGAACCTAAGTATTAAATGAAATCTATTATTTATACAAGTTAGCCCATCCAATAGCCATGAACCATCCTGTATCAATACGGTCTGGATCATGGCTACGGTTTGGGGATTTTAGATTTTAAGATAAATTCTTTAACATTTTTTCCATAACCTGAAAAAAGATTTCTAATTGTTCTGGATCAATACCTTTTGTTAAATCATGTTCTAATTTTGTTAAATCAGTAATGACTTGTTTTTGGTAATGAATTGCTTTCTCGCTGGGGATAATTTTTTTTAATCTTCCATCATAGGAAGTTGGCTCTCTATGGATCAGTCCATTTTGCTCCATTTTTTTTAGAATTTCCGTGGCACTGGAAGGACGTAGACTATATTCTTCTTCAATATCTTTTTGGAAAATATCGTCTGTCTGTGCCAAAATAAAATGGAGAATTCGACCCTGTGCGCCACTTAATTTACCATTTAAAGAAAAGGCATTGGTATGTCGGCGTATTTTATTGGAAAGTTTACTGACATAGCGAGCAGCAGAACGAGATAACGACTGCATAAACGATCCTCCTTTAATTACTTAGGTTCCTAAATATAATAGTAAAATTTAATAAGGATGTCAAGTGAGATATTTATATTTTTGATTTATTTTCAAAAAAGAAACGAACGGAAATAAGAAAAACTACTTGACAAACATTTTGTGAGTCAGTATAATAAATGGGTATGTGTTATGGAAAGCTTTTTCCATGCATAATAATGGAAACTTTTGAAGTGTTTTTCAAAGGTTTCGGGGACAAATCCGACAATTGGAGGTTGAATATGCAGATTAATTTGTCTGAGTTATTTGTCTGTGAAGGCAAGGTGATGCAGTACGAGATTCCGATCGAGATGGACGAGTTTGTAACTGCCTCTGGTAACTATCCATTAACAGAGAAAAAACCATTGCAGCTTACGATTACTCATTCTAAAAATCGAAATATAAAGATTTGCGGAAATCTGGATCTGCATATGACGATTCCATGCGACCGCTGCTTAGAGCCGGTGGATAATCATTTGCAGCTTACGTTTGAGCGTGAGGTAGATGCCAATGCTACTGAGGAAGAGCGGATAGAGGCGCTAGATGAGCAACCCTATATGAATGGATATAACCTTGACGTAGACCTTTTGGTTTATGGTGAGCTTGTCGTGAACATGCCTATGAAAGTTCTTTGCAGAGATGACTGTAAAGGAATTTGTAATAGATGTGGAGCAAATCTCAATTATGAGACATGCGCCTGTGATGTCACGGAGCTTGACCCAAGAATGTCGGTTATCCGTGATATCTTTAACCAAAGTGATGTTGTTTCTTCTCATTCTTCGAAATCTGATAAAGGAAAGCAGAAGAAAAAGAAAAAATAATTTCACATCGAGATATAAATCAAAGGAGGTGTAACCATGTCTATCTGCCCAAAGAATAAATCTTCTAAAGCAAGAAGAGATAGCCGTAGAGCAAACTGGAAGATGAGTGCTCCAAATCTTGTAAAGTGCAGCAAGTGCGGTGCTTTAATGATGCCTCATAGAGTATGCAAAGCTTGCGGTTCTTATAATAAAAAAGAGATTATTAAAGCTGACTAATTTTAAAGATGGCTGTTGCAGATTGTAGCAGCCTCTTTTTTGTTGTAAAATTTCTTTTCTTTTAAAATGGTTTTAATTATTTAGGAAGTTGGAAAAGTAGTTTGGAAAAATTTTCTAATTTCTTATTTTTCGATAAAAAAAGTAGTTGATTTCTGATTTATTATCTAGTATATTATGAATAGATTAGAGAGGGATAATCAGAAAAGAGGTTTGCTTATGATAACAGTTGCAGTTGATGCGATGGGTGGCGATAATGCTCCATTCGAGATTGTGAAAGGTGCAGTGGAGGCAGTTAAGCAAAGAAATGATATTGCTGTTCAGTTAGTTGGAAGAAGTGATGACATAGAAAAGGAATTGGCGAAGTATACTTATGATAAGAAAAGAGTAAGTATTGTACCTGCCAGTGAAGTGATTGAAACACAAGCCCCGCCAGTTGCATCGATTCGTACAAAAAAAGATTCATCCATTGTAGTTGGTTTGAATCAGGTTAAAAATGAAAAAGCAGATGCGTTTGTCTCTTGTGGAAGTACTGGAGCGGTATTAGTTGGAGGTCAATTAATTGCTGGTAAGATCAAGGGAGTAAAAAGAACGCCTCTTGCTCCTTTAATACCTACAGTCAAAAAACCATCCTTATTAATTGACTGTGGAGCCAATGTAGATGCTCGCAGTGAGCATCTTGTACAGTTTGCCAAAATGGGGTCCATTTATATGAAACATATTATGGGAGTGAAAAATCCTCGTGTTGGTATTGCAAATATTGGTGCAGAGGAAGAGAAGGGCAATGCTCTTGTAAAAGAAACTTTTCCGCTCTTAAAAGCGTGCAAAGATATTAATTTTATCGGAAGCGTAGAAGCCAGAGATATTCCATTTGGAGTTGCAGATGTAATTGTCTGCGAGGCATTTGTTGGAAATGTAATCCTAAAAATGTATGAAGGTACAGGGAAGGCCTTATTAAAAGAAATAAAAAAGGGATTACTCTCCAGTTTTAGAGGGAAAATAGGAGCCTTATTAATTAAGCCGTCTTTAAAGGGAATGATGAAAAAGTTTGATGCTTCTGAATATGGCGGAGCGCCGCTTTTAGGATTAAAAGGATTGGTTGTAAAAGCTCATGGAAGCTCAAATGCGAAAGAGGTGACAAACGCAATTATTCAATGTGTTGCGTTTAAAGAACAGAAGATCAGTGAGAGAATAAGAGAGAGTCTAAGTGAAAACGAAAAATAAGGAGGAGAACAGAATGGAATTCGAAAAATTACAGCAGATTATTGCTGAAGTTTTGAATGTGGACGCAGATGAAATTTCAATGGAGACAACTTTTGTGGATGATTTAGGGGCAGATTCTTTAGATATTTTCCAGATCATCATGGGAATCGAAGAAGAATTTGATGTAGAGATTCCAAATGAAGCAGCGGAGCATATCGTAACAGTTGGAGATGCTGTAGATCAGATTAAAAATGCAATTGCATAATTTAAGTAGAATTGAGAGTGTTGTAAATGCAGTTTTTTGCTTTTACAACATTCTCTTTTATAAGATAGAAAGAGGTGAAACTTTGAATCAACAATTAAAAAAGTTAGAGAAGAAAGTGGGATATGAATTTCAAAATAAAAAACTTTTAACCCAGGCTATGACACATAGTTCTTATACAAATGAACATAAAGTAGGGAAACATTTTAATAATGAACGTCTGGAATTTCTAGGAGATGCTGTTTTGGAATTAGTTTCCAGTGAATTTTTATTTCGAAAGTATAGGGAATATCCAGAAGGAGAATTAACAAAACTTCGTGCCAGTATGGTTTGTGAACCAACATTGGCTCTCTGTGCAAGAGAAATTAATCTTGGCAGTTATTTGCTGCTTGGAAAAGGAGAAGAAGCAACAGGCGGAAGAGAAAGAGATTCCATTATATCGGATGCAATGGAGGCGTTAATTGGAGCCATTTATCTGGATGGTGGTTTTGCTAGTGCAAAAGAGTTTATTGATCGGTTTGTGCTTAATGATATTGAAAATAAGAGGCTCTTTTACGATAGCAAGACTATCCTGCAGGAAATTGTACAAAAAAATTTTGACCAGGTGCTGACCTATGAATTATTGGAAGAAAGGGGACCCGATCACGATAAACAATTTACGGTACAGGCAAAAATTGGAGAGATGTATGCTGGTATCGGTACTGGACGTACAAAAAAAGCAGCACAACAAATGGCTGCTTATCAGACAATATTAAAACTTCGACAGGATGGGAATACATGTACTTAAAATCAATAGAAGTCAACGGATTTAAATCATTTGCCAATAAAATAAAGTTAGAATTTCATAACGGCATTACTTGTATTGTAGGTCCAAATGGAAGTGGAAAAAGTAATGTTGCAGATGCCGTGCGCTGGGTGCTTGGAGAACAAAGCGCCAAGCAACTGCGTGGCAGCAATATGCAAGATGTTATCTTTTCTGGAACAGAAAGCCGGAAACCGCAAAGTTTTGCCTATGTGGCAATTACATTGGATAATTCGGATCATCAGTTAAATATTGATTACACCGAAGTCACAGTTGCTCGTCGAGTATATCGTTCTGGGGAAAGCGAATACTTGCTGAATGGACATGCCTGCCGTTTAAAAGATGTAAATGAACTGTTTTATGATACAGGAATTGGAAAAGAAGGATATTCGATTATTGGGCAGGGTCAAATTGAGAAAATTCTCAGCAGTAAACCAGAAGAT
>OEQY01000112.1_pt1 | contig 24050 bp, 22 predicted proteins | sample 1539871 | NCBI WGS metagenome assembly OEQY01 (sample SAMEA3891877, study PRJEB23780) | metagenome | biome: terrestrial biome; feature: animal house; material: Caecal content | place: Italy | collected 2015-05-05 | reverse complement strand
AGGGCGGGCTTAGAGCCCGCGTCCCGAGCCACCCGTTTTACGGGTGGGGGCGACTTAATAAGCACACTATTGTTTATACTTTCTCCTTCCTCTATTATCGTATAATTATCCTTGTCTATTTGTCGTATATGATATCCATAATGCTTTACATTATTGTCATTCTGATACCAATATTCTATAACAAACTCATTTATATCGTCTGTGCGCTGACTGATTCTCTTTTGAATTACTTCATAACCAGCTTCTCTCATTAGAGCTTCTCTCATTAGATTATCTGAAAAAGTAACTACCCCTATCGTATCAACGGATATAATTTCATTTTCTTCACTGTCAGTTGCACAACTACACATACAGATTACAATAATTGAAATAAACACATAATATATAACTTTTCTCATAACATTTCTTCTTTCTGTCCTCACCGTGAGGACGCTCATGCTCCGTACTTTACAACGTACTTCTTATATTCTTCTTCCAGCCTTTCAAACACTTTTTCTGTTTCCATCTTATAGCAGGCTTCCACCTTGTCCTCTAAAAAATAGAAATGCGCCATCAACTCCTTGTACTCCTATTCCGTCATTTTCATGCCCTACACCTCATTTCCTAGCAGCTTCGAGTATCCCTGCCGCCATTCCAGCACCTTTTTCATTTCCTCGTCAAATGTTCCGCTCTGATAGTCTTTCTTTTTACCGCTGTACTCGCTCCAACACTCTGAAAGGATTTCCCGGTCACTGGCAATCTCGTCCTTTATTGCTTCGATTTCTTCCCGGCACTCGGCTTCCCATTCTTCCTTGCTGGTATAGAAAGGCTCGTTGTTTGAGTTCACAAGGCCTTTCCATGTGTAGAAAGTTCCGTCATGGTTCTTCATCACACCGCTTTTTAGCTGTTCTTCCAGTTCTTCTAGTTCCTCGGTATTTCTTTCAACATCATCCTATGCCCTCAATACCTCGTCTACATTCCAAACCAGCAACGCTCAAACCATTGTTCGGCATACATTCTTTCATCACTGCCATTGGAATACGTACCACACACCAAATCGCCTATAAAAGCTTTCAGCAGTTCAGCAACGGAAAGACCATGCGCCCCTGCTTTCTCCGCCAAACGCTTCACATCAGCGTCGGACAGCTTAATCTCCAGCGTTCTAGGCTTGATGGTTTCTATTTCTTTATTCTGCTGTTCGCCATGTATCGGAAACATTACAACGCCCCCCTTTTACTGACATCTACATAAATAGAAATTGTTTTAATTATATAACTTATTTCAGTTGTGTCTATTATTCCTTTGTGATTTTATCATACTCTTTCAACTTGTCTGCATGGGCGGCTACATACTCCGCTATCAGTTCCGATACAATATCGCTTACACTCTTACGGTCAACATAGGCGATTTTCTGTAAATCTCCATAACTGCTAGGATAAAGGGCAAGGCTCACTCGCTTCTTAATTTCCCTTTCTGCTTTTGGTCTGCCTTTTCCTGCCGCCTGTGGCTTCTCCTGCGGCTTCTGCTCCGTCTTTTCCGTACCGCCTGCAGTTTCCCCTATGATAGACCTAAAAGCTGCTTCCTGGTCAAATTTCGCCTTTCCTGCCATTACTCCAACACTCCTTTCAGAAATTCATCTACAAAGGCTTTATAATCTTCAGATACGGTTGATTTTTCCGCATAGGTAAATATGTCCTTATGGTTTGCTTGGGCTTCCTCTACGGCTACGGCAGACCGAATATAAGTCTTATATATCGGTGCGGAAATGTACTCGCTCAACTGCTCTGTCAATTCCTTTATCTGCCTGCTGATATTTGCCCTCGGATTAAATCTTGTAAAGAGAATGCCCATTATCTGCACATTGGGATTGCAATATTTCTGAACACTCTTGACGGTCAAAACGCCTAAAGAGGGCGGTGTGTCAATGATGATAAAATCATACTTGCCGGATAACGGCTCTAGGGCTTCTTTTAGGCGGTGTTCCTTTCCTGTGTAGGAAAGTTCCTGTTCTGCTCCGGCAAGCATGATATTCGCCAGAATAAAGTCATAGCCGCCCTCTAAGCACTGGATAGCTTCTCCAGCTTCTGCGTCCTAAGGGCTTCTCTGAATATCCTTTATCAGCAGATTGATACGCTTTAAGGTCTTTTTATCCTGCCCCTGCCAATAAAGATGCTTCATCTTCCTATGATAACCGCATTAGTCGTCCATCTCAATCAAATCATGCTCCGCAAAGTGCGTTCTGCCCTCGTCAATCTCTCTTTTCTTCCGTTCCAGATAACGGATATTGCTATCAGAATAGAATGGGTCAACCGACACCTCAAAAGGTATGCGCTTCTCCCTGCCTACCTTTTTTGCGAAAATCGTAAAAGCTGCACTCATGGAAAGCCCCATATCGGAACATGCCTGTTCCATACTCTTTTTTACATCTGCGTCCAACTTAAAATTAACATTTACTGCCCTTGCCATAATCAACACTTCTTTCATATCTTTATTGTATGCGAATATAAAGAAAAATACAAGTATTTTTCTTTAATTTTTATTATTAGTCTATCCGCCCTATAGTAAAAATGCTCTAAGTGACTGTTTCATTAACCATGATTAAGAAGTCACTTAGAGCATACATCTCCTTCTTTTCATTAATCCTTTTTATCTTTATTTTGGGTTACACGATGAACGAAATCTTGTAACGCTTTTCCCCTTAATCCTGTTAGTATCATTACTGTCAGAAATGCTAATATAAGTAAAATAAATCCTAAAATTTCCATAGGCTTTCCTCCAAATTACATCAAATCCATTTACTTTTTCTCTTTTATTTAACACAGGACTTTCTGTTCTCTTCCCATCGGAATCACCTCTTTTAACTTAATAACACGTACTACTTTTATATGAAATATATTATACCATATCTAATATCTCTAATCAAGTAGACGAAATACAAAAAATTCTTTTTTTGTATTTCAATCTCTTATGGAGAAAGTGCGCTACAAAAAGGAACCTCCATTGGAAGTTCCTTTTGTTAAGAAATTCTTTTAATTACCACTATCTATTTCCATAATGGTATCTGCAAGCTAATATATATGTTTTCTTTTTCTGTTTTATAGATTAACGGATCTTTTTCATTCATGCGTCTACTAGAACGATTTATATTAGCTCCATTCGTTTTAATTCATGGAAGATTCCATCGTTTTGTACGCTTTCGCAAATGGTATCTGCGATTGTTTTTAATTCTTCGCAGGCATTTTCCATTGCGATTCCGATTCCTGCGCATTGGATCATTTCGGAGTCGTTCATGCTGTCTCCAAAGGCGATGGTATCTTGCAAAGAAGCGTGATAGTGTTGACATATGAGCTGAATTGCCGTGCCTTTGTGAATGCCTTTTTGAATGATTTCTCCATTAAAGCAAGAGGAACTATTGCCATATGGATGTACGACGTATTGGAATTGGTTTTCTAAGTATTTTTTTGTTTCATCCACTGCTTCTAATGTGGTGCTTGTGAAACAAATCTTATAAGCTCCTTTTTTTGGATAGTTTTCGTAGGGCTGGAATGGAATTCCACGTGAAATCTCGTTTTGCATTCGGATTAATTCCGAATTGGTCGGATCTGGTGCAGCTGTTTTTAGCAGAGATTCCATTTCTAAATCGGTATAAATGCCTTCTTTACTCTCGATTCTGCAATAGATTCCGTGCTGATGAAAGAGGGTAAGACATTTTTGAACGAGTTCTTCTGGAATGAAATGATCGAATAAAACAGCATGTTCTATTTCAATATGACTGCCAGCGCTTGCGATAATTCCGTCAAATCCGATTTCCAATATATCGTCTCCGATGATCGGCATATTTCTGCCAGTGCATAAAAATACTTTATGTCCATTTGCTCGGGCTGTTTGGATTGCCTGTTTTACTAAAATGGAAGGATGATCCATTGCAGAAATCAATGTTCCGTCAATGTCCAAAAAAATTAATTTTGTTTTCATCGAATCTCCTTATTCTGCGCCATTTATTTTTTTTGAATGATTGCAACCTGACTTTCCTTTGTCATTTTAGATAAAGCAAGTTTTGTTAATTGTTTGTCTTCTGACAAGTCTGTAAATAGTAATGGAATTACTGTATCATAACCTTCTTTTTTGATTTTATCTTTTTCAAAGCTGATCATAAGCTGACCTTTTTTGATGGAATCGCCTGTTTTTACGTGGGCATTAAAATATTTTCCATTTAGGTTTACCGTGTCAATACCGATATGAATTAATAATTCGGTTCCATTTGCACTTTGAATTCCAATGGCATGTTTCGTATCAAAAATACTGACAACCGTACCATCCACAGGTGCATACACTTCTCCTTTTTCTGGAATGACTGCAATTCCATCTCCCAACACTTTATTTGCAAAAGTAGCATCATTGACTTGTTCCAATGGAATGACTTGACCTTCTGCATAACCATAGATTGGTTCATTCTCTACTACTGCTTTTGTATTCGTATTGTTTGAAGGGGTACTTGATTTGTTTTCTGTGATTTGTTTTGGCTGTGCTTCTGGCTGGTCCATAAATTTGCCTAATATTAATGTCATGAAAAAGCCTGCAACGATGGCAACTGCATGAGCGATTATATAATTGATATATCCGTTTCCAGATGGATCTGCAAGTGCAATTCCTGGAACAACGGTTGTACCAAATCCTAGAGCTGCTAAATTTGTAAAGAACACGACAATTCCTCCAAATGCACCTCCGATACATCCACCAATGATTGGGAATTTGTATCTTAAATTAATTCCGAATAAGGCTGGTTCAGTAATTCCAAATAGTACAGAAATAAAACTTGGAATACATAATTCTTTTACTTTTGCGTTTTTGCGATGCATCACTAAATATCCAAGTACCGCTCCGCCCTGTGCGATAATGGCAACGGACATTAATGGATTAATGAAGTTTCTTCCCGTATCTGCTAAAAGCTGTGCTTCAATGGCACCAAAGATATGATGCAGTCCTGTGATTACGACAAGCTGCTGAAGTCCTGAGAAAACAGCGTATCCTACAACGCCTAAGTTTTGCGTCATCCATACCAATCCATTTGTAATTCCTGAAGATAATCCTCTTCCTACTGGTCCGATAACGGTGAATAATAAAAGCGCTCCTACTAATGTAGTAAGAAGTGGAGATACTAAAAGTCGAATTACTTCTGGTACTTTTCGTTCAAAGAAAATATCCAGTTTTGCAGTTACAAATCCCATTAATAACGCTACAATAATACCACCCTGAAATCCAACAAGTTCCACACCAAATCCAAACAGATGTAACGTAGTAACGTCCACGGTACCCTGCGCTGCTGCATAGGCATCTGCCAAGCTGTTGCTAAGCATAATACATCCGATTACAATTCCTAAAATCGGTCGGCCTCCGAATCGTTTGCAGGCACTGTAGGCAACTGCCAGAGGAAGGAAGCCAAAAATTGCTCCAGAGGAAATATTAATTAATGTATTGATTCCGTATAAGGTCTCATTGTTTTTTACAAATTCAAAATTCCCTAACACACCAGAAAGTCCTGTTAAAAGCGCTGCTGCCAAAATTCCTGGCATAATATCGACAAACACGTCAGAAAGCGCTTTGATTACTCGTTGCAGCGGATTCATTTTTTTATTTGCCACCGTCTTTAAATCACTAAGACTCATATTTTTCATATTGTTTTGTTCGGCAAATACTTCATAAATATCGTTGACCAAACCAGCTCCAAATATAATTTGTACCTGATCTCCTGCTACGAATACCCCTTTTGCAAGATCTACGTCTTCCATTGCCTTTAAATCTGCCCGATCGTTATCTTTTAAAACAATTCTGAGTCGTGTGGCACAATGTGCCACTCCTTGTATATTGTCTTTTCCACCAACTAACTTGGTTAGTTCTTCTGAAATATGTTCATACCGTTCTCTTTTCCCTGCATCCATATAATCCTTTCTCCTTCCAATTTTTTCTCTGGTTTTTACACGTAATATTAGAAATACAAACAAAGATTAAAAAAAATTTCTATATATGGATTTTTTGTGTAAAAACCGGAGTTTTTCTTCTTGAAATAACAATAGATCGCTTCTGTATTTTCTTATTATCATTCCAAGAAATTGCGAAAGAAATTAGGGACATTCTTTCCTTTATTTCTTTCTTGTAATTCTAATTATAGCAGTATATAATAAAATATAGATGGAGAAATGTTGTTTTTTCCTATCGGTTTGTGACTTGTTGGAAAATATAGGATGGAGGAAGGGAATGCAAGATTATATTTTTTCTAATGATTTTTTTCAAAACATTGACGCAATGGTCTATACTTGCGGATATGAAGCGTGCGCTTCCAGTCATAGTTATGGTCCTGCGGTGCGAAGTGGTTATCTCATCCACTATGTGATAGATGGGAAGGGAATTTTTAAAACAAATGGAAAACTTTATCGTTTAAATGCAGGAGACGCATTTTTGATTGTTCCAGGTTCTTTGATTTACTATGAAGCAGATGCAAAAAAACCATGGACATACACTTGGATTGGATTTCAAGGAATCAAGATCAAACAATACTTGGAACGTACTTCCCTCATGGATTGTCCTGTCTTCCATTATGGAAGGGATGATCGAATTCGGCTTTGTCATGAAAAAATGTTTGAAGCCAACCAACTGCAAGAAAATAAGGATTTGATTATGAATAGTATTTTATATGAGTATCTATTTTTACTTGCCAGTAAATTTCCAAGACAGCGCATGTCCGTTCAGAGTCGGAAAATTACTTATGTGGAAGAATCATTAAAATATATTGAGTCCAACTATGCCAGAAATATCAGTATTCATGAAATTGCACAGTTTTTAAATATTGATCGTTCCTATCTTCATCGGTTATTTAAACAGGTGACGGGATGTTCGCTTAAAACCTATCTCTTGAATTACCGAATTAAAAGAGCCTGTGAACTGTTGGCAAATACCGATATTCCAGTTGCAGTGATTGCCCGTTCTGTCGGCTATGAAGACCCTTTTTATTTTTCCAGACTATTTAAAAATAAGAAAGGAGTTTCTCCAATGGAATATCGCCAAAAAAAAGGAAACCAAGATAAAAAGAGTATCTAGCTCCATTTGCTTAGATACTCTTTTAGACTTCGTTTGTTATAAGGGGAGAGTCAGACGATTGTTCAAATTCCATTGGATAAAAGTTTCTTTTGAATCATTTCTAATTCTTCTAAGTAAATACAGTTTGGAATCTGATTGGATTTTACTTTTTGGATGCACTCTTTTAATTCCATCCAGCGCACTTCTGAAATCTCTTCTTTTTGCAAGGTAAATTGTTCTGGTTCTTGATCAAGCCACATCAAATACACATTACTTACTTGATTATCGTGAAACAGCTTTCCGTGAAAGGTTTGCTGAAATTCAAACTGACGTTGTCCACAATAAATCAATTGTTCCGGTTTGGCATCATATCCCAATTCTTCTTTTAGTTCTCGCAGAGCAGAGGAAATAAAATCTTCTCCTGCTGGAATATGTCCTGCACTGGATATATCATAGCAGCCAGGATGAGAATCTTTTTCCTCGCTTCGTTTTTGTAAAAGAATTTGGAGTTGTCCATTTTTTTCCCGAACAATCCAAACATGAGAAGTTCGATGTAAAATGCCTCTTCTATGTGCTTCTTCTCGTTCTACAACCATACCAGTAATGTTTCCATGTTCATCTACAATGTCTAGTAATTCCATATAATCTTCCTCAAAAAATAAAATAATAAAAATATTTTAGCTACAGGATAAAATCATCTATTTATTTTACACTAATTTGAAACTTCCTACAATCTCTTTTATGCTTTATTTTTCTCATTTTTTGCCTTTTTTCGGAAGAAATGATCCACAAGATAGAGCCAAACAAAACCAATACATATTATGATATCTGCTATTATAAAAAAGATTTTAGGACTTTGAGGGGAATAATGCAATAACATTGAACCGATTGTTATGATAATATCTGGTATCATTCGTTTTTTTTGCCATACTCGAAGATCTTTATAGTTTCTATATTTTTTTGGAAAATGTACTTCCGTTCCTACTCCATCTAAAATAGCAATACATAGAAATAATATTCCAATGCGAAATGCTCCCCTGTTCCCTGGCATTTTAACACCACCCTTTATTCACAACTGCTTCCATATTGCCTACAAATATATCTTTTCAGTATCCCATACAATTGGATACTGCAATGAGTAGATAAAGACCATGCTTCACATAAGATTGAAAACGATACTGTTTTATCTATGTTTGTATTATACTATATATTTGTAAATATTTCAAGAAAAACCGCCTAACTCACGATGAAAGGTTAGGCGGCTACTTATCAAAATTGGGTAGAAGTCTTAGTTTAATATGGAATGGAGAACATTATTGCTATTTTAATCTTTCTTCAAAAAGAGAGAGAAACTACTCCCATTCTCATCGGAAGTGACCTTGACATATCCGCTTTGTTTATTGATAATATCACGAGTAAGATATAAGCCGATTCCCACACCGTCAATGCTCGCCGACTGCTTTCCTCTGTAGAACCGTCCAAAAATTTTTGCCTGTTCTTCTTGGGGGATTCCGATGCCGTTATCCGATATATCAAGCCGCAGATAGGACGGATATTCGGTAATTTGCAGACGTACTGTTCCGCCGTTTGGCGTGTATTTCACAGCATTATCGAGAACATTCGTAACTGCTTCAACAGTCCAGTTAAAGTCAAATATTGCTTCATATCTCTGCTCACAATCAAACGTAATGGTAAGTTTCTTTTGTTTGGCTTTTGTATATACTGTTTTTACAGATTGAAGAACAACATCGTTCAAGCTGTTCCTTTCGGGTTTTAAACAGATCATGCCACTTTCCAGGCGGGACATTTTAATCAAACTATTTGTTAAAAAGGTCAGTTTTTCAATGGATATCTGTAGACTGGAAATATATTCTGTGCGTTCTTCATCGGATAATGCCTTATCATTCAATAACTGTGCAAAGGTATTCGCAGTAGCTATGGGAGTTTTGATTTGATGGGAAATATCAGAAATTAAACTCTTGATTTGTCCCTTTTCTTGCTCCAGCAATTGATTTTGAGAAAGTAAAATAGTCCTTAACTTCAAAAGCTGATGTTGTAAACGAGAAGTTAACGTATCTTCTGTTTCTGAAAAGATATGCAATTCCTGTTCCCCAATCAATGCCTCAATCAGCAAAGTAAGCTGTTCCAACAAATCATCCATATAATGTCTGTGCAAAAAGTCCAGCAGAAAAAACGTACCATATAAGACAATCCAACCCCCAAGAATGAATAACTTCTCAATGCTGCTTAACTCGGTGAAAAAAATTCCAACAGTGAATATAAGCGTTAGCACAAACCCCAGTATTAAAATCAATTTTCTGTAAAATCCAAAATGCTTCATATCTATTCCCCAAAGGTATAGCCCATACCAAAAACGGTTACGATATATTCCTGCGTTTCATCGTTGAGCTTTTGTCTTAAACGTTTAATATTTACACGGACAGTGTTATCGTCAACAAAATTTCCGTCTATGTCCCATAGATTTTCCAAAATCATACCACGAGTTACAACTTTGCCTCTGTTTTGCATTAGATAACTTAACAACTTATATTCTGTAGAGGTGAGGTGTACTTCTTCTCCTTTCAGCAGTACTAAACGTTTATCTGTATCCACTTCCAGATTCTTATATCGTATTCTCGCATGATCGCCAATCGTCCGCTTCAGGATAACCTGTACTTTTTTGCGCAAGACTTCAATAGAAAACGGCTTAGGAATATAATCATCACAGCCAACACCGAAGCCCTCCAACATATCTTTTTCTGTGTCATTGGCGGTTAAAAACAGCACTGGAATTTCAGAGGTTTCTCTTATCCTCCTACAGAAGTTTATTCCGTTGCCATCAGGCAAGTTAATGTCAAGAAGAAACAGATCATACTTTTGTTTTTGATATTGCTGTATCGCCTCCATAAATCCATAGGCTGCCGTAACTATATGACCATCCTTTTGCAGAGCAATCAAAATGCCTTTGCTTAAAATTTTGTCATCTTCCAGCAGGAAAATATTTGCCATATCGAAAAACACCACCACCCTTCTTTACAAAATAGAATTACAGGACAGAACTACATCCGCCCCCTTTCACCCAATTTAATTTTCAAAATTGTGCAGCCGTTCTATTATTGTCTCTCTTGAGATAAAACTATAAACGAAAGACGGAACACAAAGACATATTACAAAAATGGCGATAATAAGACCAATAACAAGCGATAGAGGGTACTCAAATTTTGCATAATCCGCAATGCTTGGCACTGCATTTGCTACCAGCAAAAGAAATGCATTACCAAAGGTCATAATCAATATTATTGAGATAAGCGCATAAAAGCCTCCCTCAAGTGTCAAAATCTTTCTGATCTGTTTTTTGGTTGTGCCGATACTCTCCATAATGGCAAACTCGTTTTTTCTTGCCATAACACCAGTAAGCATAACATTAACAAAGTTGATTAGACCGATCACAATAAGCAGAATCGCTGCGCCATTTCCAAGCAGACCAATAGAAAAGTACATTTGATGAAACTGTTCCAAAATAGAAACAGAGCTTTGATAATTCCACTTGCTGGAAGGCAAAGTGTTATTGATTGCGGTTAGTTCACGATTGACTGTCTGTAACTGATTGGTACTTTCAACATCTACACCAATGTCATATATGATTGCTGTGTTGGTCAATCGCTCCATTCCTGCGTCACTAACAAAGATAACGTCTGGAACAGCGCCTATCCATTTACGATGCCCGATCTGGAAGCTGATATCTTCATAACGAAACGCTCCTGCCACTTGAAAATCTGCCGTTTTTCCATCTGCATTATCCGAAGTCAAATTTAGCGTTTTTCCGACTAGCATGGCATTTGGCGTAAACGTATCCGTATCCATACCTACAATAACCGTATTACCATTTCGGAACTCATCAATATCAATCGGTATGTTATGGGTATCATTATATTGCTCCACAAGCTTATCATCAATCGTTACGACATAGCAGCCATAATCTCCAGCATTGGCATAGTCTTGCAGTTCTGAAATCATCTGCTCATAGGTTTTGCCATCTTGATATAACTCTTCGTGCTGCATTTTCAAGAAACTTTCAAATTCCGAAGCATTAAAGCCTATTTCTGCCCAAGTAATTTTACTTGTGAAAACATTTGCAACTCCAGCAATTTGTGAAATCTGTTCTACGAAATGTTCATCGAATTGGGGAACTTCTTTTTCCAGATTTTCAAATTGGGTAAACTGTGAATCTGTATAACGGAAATCGTACTTCATATATTGATCCACATAGTTTTCAGCGTTGATACTTCCTAAAATACCATTGACACCTAAAATCGTAACTGTACCCATAAAAAGAGACAGGAATACAAGCACAGCCCGTTTCTTATCACGAAATATATTGTGAAACGCCATAATATAAAGTTTGCCGCCATTGGTTGAGTGTCTAATTTTCATTTTTTTCGGAGCGAAATTTTGAAATCGGAGAGCTTCCAATGGAGAAATCTTTGCCGCTGCCTTTGCTGGCGCATTACATGCCATCCACACAGTCATCGCTGAAAAAATAATGGATAGAATAAAGATAGCAGGATGGAAAAATACAACGGCATCCATACTCGACTTGCCCTGTTTGAACCCTTGCTGTAAAAACAGTGGAACGATACCAAACGATACTGCTGTGGCTAATAAAATGCCAATAGGGATTCCGATACAGGCAAATTGAAGCGCCTGCTTTTTTACAAGTGATTTAATCTGTTTCTGTGTCGTACCAATCGTTTTCATCAAACCATAAAAGCGAGTATCTTTGGAAATGGAAATGTACAGGACATTGTAAATCAGAAGATAGCCGCTGCCGACAAGAAACAATACCAAAAGAATAACCATTGCAATCATAGATCCGTTAGAAGAACTTATAGAAATCGAGCCGCTAAAATGCTGAGAATCGTTCAGTGGTATATCCTTTTGAATTTGATAATAGTCTCTTGGCATTTTCTTTAAGGTTAGGGACAAGGTTCCATTTTCCTGCATAGTATATCCCTCATTGGTACAGTAACGTTCCGAAACAAAAGCCATTCCCATTCCAGTATAAGAATGAAACCAGCCACTTAATGAAAATGTCTTTTGTTGTTCTCCGTCTTTATCAAAATAGGATAAGGGAATTTTCATTTGGAGCGTTGGATCTGCAATGCCAAGCTGTACAAGAGCGTCTTCAGACAGCATTATTTCATTTTCTTTTGTGGGATAGGAGCCATGGATATTGCTGATTGCCTCCTTAAAATGTTGTTCCCATTCTGTCTCATCATAATATTGAATGGCTATGGACGGTGCTCTGGAATTTGTAACAGAGCCAACCATATATCGTACGCCGACCGTTTTTACATAATCTAAAGAACGGATTTGCTGTTCTTGCTCATTCGTCGGCGTACCTAATGTAACGTCGGCAGAGGAACCAACCATACGTACACTAGATAACTCCATGTTTTGCATATAGTTAATGCCCAAACTGAATACAGTTGTAATCATAAAGGTAGTAAGCACAACCGCAAGTATTGCAAATGTATTGCGAATATGGTTTGCCCTCATCATTCCTTTTTCTACTTTTTTTATTGCTCCTTTGTTTCGGTTAGTGTGCATATCTGACACCTCCCGAAACAACTTTCCCGTCTTCGATACGGATAGTTCGATCCGCCATCTGTGCAATTTCCTCGTTATGCGTAATCATAACCGTCGTCTGATGGAACTGCTTGCTCACGGATTGCATAAGCAAAATAACATCCATACTCGTTTTGGAATCCAAATTTCCAGTCGGTTCATCGGCAAGTAGAATGGCAGGTTTGGTAGCCAATGCACGGGCAATCGCTACTCTTTGCTGCTGACCTCCAGACAAGTTATTTGGCATATTTTGAAGTTTCTGTTCTAAACCAAGTGTATGAATAATCCGTTTTACAAAATTGGTATCAGGTTTTCCACCATCAATTTCAATAGAATAAACAATATTCTCATACACATTGAGAATCGGCAGCAGATTGTAATTTTGAAAGACAAATCCAATATTTCTGCGCCGGAAAATGGTTAATTCCTCGTCCTTCATTTTCAGCAGTTCTTTGCCAAGAATCATTACGCTGCCAGAGGTCGGACGGTCTAAACCACCAATCATATTTAACAGTGTAGATTTACCACTGCCAGAAGTGCCGACAACTGCAACAAATTCTCCTTCGTTTACTGAAATCGATACGCCATCCAAAGCGTGTACTTCGTTTTCTCCGCTTCCATATATCTTTTGTAAATCTTTTGTTTCAAGTATAACCATAGCGAAAACCTCCAAATTTGTTTTGTGATTTTAGTATAGCATCCACTTCTTACAATCTCATTACAATCCATACTAAAAATCTACGAAATGTTATACTATGGTTGTTTCATTATTTTAAATCAAGCAGGAGGAAAGGATTTATAGTCGTTTTACAAACAAAGCTCGAATTGCATTTAATATGGCAATAATCATAACACCAACATCTGCAAAAATAGCCAGCCACATATTGGCAATACCGATCGCACCAAGTACAAGACAAATAAGCTTGATACCTAAAGCAAATACAATATTTTGGTAAACGATCCGAATACATTTTCTGGATATTTTGATTGCTTTTGCAATTTTCATTGGGTCATCGTCCATCAGGACAACGTCGGCTGCTTCAATCGCAGCGTCCGAACCCATAGCTCCCATAGCAATTCCAATATCGGCTCTGGAAAGAACTGGTGCATCATTTATTCCGTCTCCCACAAATGCCAATTTGGAACGTTTTGTCTTTTCTTCTAACAGTTCTTCTACTTTTGATACTTTATCACCTGGAAGTAATTCGCTGTAAACCATGTCAATTCCAAGTTCTCCAGCCACCTGATTTGCCACTTTTTCGCTATCTCCAGTTAGCATAACGATCTTTTCAACGCCTGCCTGTTTTAACGCAGTAATGGCATCTTTTGAATGAGGTTTCATGACATCGGAAATTACAATATGACCTGCATAATTGCCGTCGATCGCTATATGAATAATTGTTCCTACCGAATGGCAATCAATATACGAAATATTCAAATGTTTCATCAGTTTCTTATTGCCTGCTGCAACGACATGGCCATCTACCTTGGCAATAACACCGTTCCCACTGATTTCTTTTATATCACTTACCCTAGAACGATCCAACTCTTTACCATAGGCACGCTGAAGACTTTTGCTAATTGGATGAGAGGAGGCACTTTCCGCTAACGCTGCGTATTCCAAAAGTGCTTCATTTTCCATTTCATTATGGTGGATGCCATTTACTTCAAACACTCCTTGTGTTAACGTTCCAGTTTTGTCAAAAACAACATATTTGGTTTTGGATAATGTCTCCAAATAATTGGAACCTTTTACTAAAATTCCATCTTTGCTGGCACCGCCTATTCCTGCAAAAAAGCTTAATGGAATACTAATCACCAATGCACAAGGGCAACTAATCACTAAAAATGTCAAAGCACGATAAATCCAAACACTCCAGTCTGGAGAAAGACTCAGACCAAACATTCGTACCAATGGAGGCAAAACAGCCAATGCAACCGCACTATAACAGACCGCTGGCGTATAGTATTTTGCAAATTTGGAAATAAAATCTTCCGATTTGGATTTTCTGGAACTAGAATTTTCTACAAGTTCTAAGATTTTGGAAACGGTAGATTCTCCAAATTCCTTTGTTGTTTGAATCTTTAACACACCCGTCATATTGATACAGCCACTGATTACTTCTTCCCCTAAATTGATTTCACGAGGAAGGCTTTCTCCTGTTAACGCACTTGTATTCAAACTAGAATTTCCCTCTACAACAATACCGTCAATTGGCACTTTTTCTCCTGGCTGAACAACGATTATCGTTCCGATTTCCACTTCCTCTGGATCAACCTTTTCTAAACTGCCATTTCTTTCAATATTTGCGTAATCAGGACGAATATCCATCAACTCACTGATGTTTTTACGGCTCTTTCCGACCGCATAACTTTGGAAAAACTCTCCAATCTGATAAAATAGCATAACCGCAATCGCTTCGGTATAATCTCCATTTTCATAAATGGCTACGGCAATGGCTCCAAGTGTAGCGACTGCCATTAGGAAATTTTCATCAAACACTTGGCGATTTAAAATACCTTTGAATGCCTTCTTCAAAATATCATAGCCAATAATCAAATACGGAACTAAGTATAGTCCAAATCGTACTATTCCATCCACTGGAACAAAATTTAAACCAATCATCATCACTGCCGCAATTATGATTCGAGTTAACATTTTTTTCTGTTTCTTACTCATTTCGATTCCTCCCTAATTCGGACGTCTTAAAGATAGATTTCACAGTCGTCTTCTACCTTTTTACAGTTCTTCTGCACCTTTTTCATAACTGCATTGATTTCCTGACCATCTTCAAATTCTACGATCATTTTTTGTGTCATAAAATTTACAACGGCGTTTCGAACTCCAACCGTTTTTTTCGCTGCATCTTCCATTTTATTTGCACAATTTGCACAATCTACTTCAATTTTATAAGTTTTTTTCATAAGATCCTCGACTCCTTTTTGTAATAAGCTTAACGATTAAATATTTATTTAATTGTTATATCTTTACTATACGCAACATTAGAAAAAAAGTCAACAATTTTGAAAAAGCATTTCTATTTTGGCGAAAATTGTTTCTAAATGGGATACTTTTATGTTAAAATGAAAATGGAGGTGAAAAAATTATAAATGGACTATAAGACTCAGACAATGGAAAAACTAGATCAAATTTCCGATGGAGAATGGATCATAAAAAAGAATTCATCCTTTTGTCCTAATTCTCCTTGCTTTTCTGGAAAAGGATTAATTGAAATATTTTCCGTTCTTCCAGGTATGGAGCTTTCCTTTCATTATTACCTGGTAGATTCTATTTCCTTTCATTTACAAACAAATTCTCCCATGGCAGAGATCATTTATTGTAAACATGGAAGGATGGATTGGAAAACGAAAGATGGAACCCCGTTTTCCCTTCGTTCTGGGGATCTCCTGATTTGCGAAAGGGAAGGGAATTCCGATTTGGAATTAAGCCTGCCTTTAGGATATTATGAAGGCATTTCCATTTCTTTGGATTTCAAACAACAATTTTCTAATTTACCTGAACAATTAAACGATATAACGATAACTGGAAAACAACTGGTTGAATTGTTTTGCTTTGAAAATAGAATTGCTATAATACGAAAAGAAGAGAAATTGGACTCGATGTTTTCAGATTTCGATACGATTCCTGATTCGATACAAATTCCTTATTATAAATTAAAAATATTCGAGATTTTATTATTTTTGAGTACAATACCAACTAAAATACAGACAAGTTCTTGTTTTTCTCAACAAATGGAACTAATAAAGAAAATCCATGCACAGCTCGTTCACCATTTCGATCAGCGGTTTACAATTGAAACATTGTCGAAACAATATTTAATCAATACTTCTACATTAAAATCATTATTTAAAATGGTTTATGGAATGCCAATTGCAACGTATATGAAAGAATATCGTATGAAAAAGGCAGCACAGTTATTACGTGAAACAGATGACACAATTGCAGCAATTGCGAAAAAAGTCGGATATGAAAGTCAAAGTAAATTTACGATTGCATTTAAAGATATCTTTCAAATGCTTCCAAGTGAATATCGGAAATCAATCCGAACGTCGAATTATTTAAATTTGAAAGAATAAAGAAAAAGTATCCGAATCGTAAGATATACAAATAATTGCTATATCAAACGGTTCGGATACTGTTCTATTTAAACCCTTCTCCCTTAGTTTTTAGTAATTTAAACCAAAATTCAATTCATAATAATTTCCAGCTTTATCTCTGTAAGCATAAGCTTTTCCATTTTCATCCTTCAAAGCATCTGGAATATATGCGTCTTTTTCATATCCTGGGACATCATTTGGACTGATGCAGACACCATTCTCATCTACTTTCAATACTTCATCTCCACGTGGTAACGTCAAAGGCAATTTTCCCGTTGGTGCAAATTGACCAAAGATCACATCTAATGTAGCAGAAACATACGTATCAAAACCAGCTAAAAATGCGTCACAGTAAGGCTCTACATTGCCCACTTCCCAAGCAAGTGTAATATTTAAATTCGCAATAACTTTGCCTCCCCTGTCATGAATTGCTCTTGCAATTTCAGCAATTCGTCCCACACCAGATAACGTAGTTTCCAAGTGAGTAGTGGCAGCTGGACGACCTTCATTATCCACATCTGGGACGGTTTTTCCCTCACAAAGATCCAACTCTAAATATCCAGGTGTTGCATTGAAATATTCTCCAGAAGATGGAGTTAAGAACAAGATTGCATAATCTGCTTTCGTATAATCTTCGGTCAGCGTTATACTATCTTTTAACTGTTCTCTTAATGATTGTGTTGCTTTTTGTGCTGTTTCTGAATTCTTATTAAAACATTCTGCGTAAACCAGTTTATCATTTAATTTCTCAGAAGTTAATGGAAGTACACCGTCATTTTTTAAAAGTACAACACTTTTACGATGTGCATCCATAGCATTTTCCCAATCTGCCTGATTTGAAACAATTTCAACTGCTTGCTTTGGATCACGATAAGGATTTTCAAACATTCCCAATTCAAACAATTCTGTTAAAGTACGAGTTACAGCTCGATTTAACGCTTCCTCTGTCAGAACTAACTCTTCCTTTGTAAATCCTTCTGGAACAGGGTTTGTTTCGTAGTAATCATTGGAAGTTCGATCGTATGCTTCACGGCCAAATTCATTATCAAATAAACCGCTAATCAAATCAACACCTGCATGGTTGACTGCAAATCCAATTCGCTCTGGTTTATCCAGCATTTCAACTCCCCAGCTCATGTTATGAACAATACCAGTGTCCGAGTTGATATATCCTTTAAATCCCATTTGTTGGCGTAAAAGTCCATCAATAAACGGTTTATTATATGCAAAGCCATATGGTAACAGTTCCATTGTATCACCGTTTTTATCAGTTTGCGGTTCACTTTTGGCTGCTGCTGGTTTTGCATAGTATGGCATAATCGAAGATGCATGGTGATCCACTGCTACTTGAAAACCAGGAATATGATATTTTTCCAAAGAGCCTTCGGTCTGATAGACGTTCCACTGTCCCATCTGATAATGAGGATCAAATCCATTCTCTCTTGCTCCGCCGCCAGGGAAATGTTTTACTGTCATGGCAACGCCATCTGATGTTACCCCGTTTTCGCTTCCCTGAATACGTGGGATAATATGCTTAAATATTTCACAGATCAAATTTGGATCTTCTCCAAATGTACCATAGGTACGCTGCCATCTTGGATCGGAAACAACGTCAGCCATATACATATAGCCTTTTTTCAGTCCAACGGCGTTCCATTCTCGGCGAATGCAATCTGCAAACTGATCCACAACCTCAATTCCACTTCCTTTTACAGCAGCGGCAATCCCAAGCGTACCTGGCCAAGTAGCAAATACTCCGCCTGCATCATTCATACCAAACACAATTTCTCCGTTTTCATTACGAGAATTGGAAACAACTTGTACTGGTACAAAATGTTCGCACTCTTCTGCTACCGCATGAAGCTGATTTAGCCAATCTGTTAAATCTTCTGTCGTAGGGTTCGCACGCAAAATCAAATGACGAGAGAACCAATTTTTAATTAAATCGGTTGTTCCAGGCAGATGTTGTTTTCCAAAAATTGTTTTACCGTCAAATTCTGCATCATCTAATGTTCCTGATTCATCTAATTTCGGCTGATGATCTGGAAATTGACTGAGATATTTTCCCATACGCCAGTCAGAGATAAAAAGTTGAGCAATTTTTTCATCTACACTCAAGGTTTTGGCATAGGCTTCTGCTCGTTCTTTTGCAGGAAGACGCCAATCATCATATGACTTAAATTCTCCGCTGCCATCTAAATCTTTAAAGTACAATCCATCTTTCTCGATTACCTTGCGGGACACAGTCCCAATGACTGGTCCCTCAGGATTTTTATAATATACAATATGATCGGATGCTTTTTTTGCCATGTTCATTCCTCCAATTTATTTTCTAGTTTTGCGACGTCTTGCCAATTCAGCTACATTTGCGTCTACTTTACTCTTAGTTAATGGGTAGAGGAATAATAATGCTAATGCAACAGCTGCCAAACCAATGGCTGGAATAATACAAGATAAATTGAAAATATTAGATAAAACTTCTGGATAAGCACTAGGATTTTTGGAAACGGTATCGCTATAGCCAATCATTGTCATCAATCCACCGATCATACCAGAAGATAACGCCTGACCTAATTTACGTGCAAAAGAATAAACGGAATAAATTGTACCATCTTCACGAACTCCATTTTTTACTTCTGCATCATCAATTACATCTGTAATCATCGCCCAGATAATCGTATTGAAAATTCCAATTCCAATATAGGATACGGTATAGAATCCTACGAATACATTTACATTGGATGGACGAATCACCAAACAAACAACCCATACAACGGTAGAGGCAATACAAGAAATCGTAGCCAATTCTTTTTTTCCAATCTTGGAAGCAATTTTCGCTGCAAGAGGAGCACAGATTAACAGTACCACAATATTGCTAGTAAAAGAGGAAAGGGACTGTGCAGAACCACTGTTATAATAAACAGGGAATACATAAGGTGCCATACCAGTCATACCAAGCATACCCAAAAGCAACAAAATAGCCGCAGCAATAATACCTAATAAAGAACGATTTGTTGCAATTCTCTTTAACATAGCCCCAATATCTAATTTTGTTGTATTTTGAGGAACTTCAATACGTTCTGTAACTAAATTAAAACAAAGCAAATGACAAATAATACCACATGCAGCAAATACACCTGCAATAATCGTCATTTTAGAACCGGATAAAACAGTAGCTCCGTTTACTGTTTCATAAGCAATCAATGGAGTACCAGTACCAATTACTAAACTTGCCAGTGTTGCGCCGATATTACGGAAAGTAGAAAGCTGTGCACGGTCATCTGGATCGGCAGAAACAGCAGATGCCATAGAACCGTAAGGAATATTAACGGATGTATAGAAAATAGAACCCCACAAAATATAAGTAAGGAACATCCAGAAAATCTTAAATCCCATCGGCATTCCTGCAAATCCTGATTGGAAAATTAAAAATGCTGCAATTCCCAGAGGGCCACACATACGGCGAATCCATGGTTTGAATTTTCCATCTTTCGTAGGTTTGGAACGGTCTACGATTTGTCCCATTGTTACATCTGTAACTGCATCAACAAAACGAGCGATCATCATTAATGTACCTACAATGGCAGGTGCAACGCCCATTACGTCGGTATAAAATTTCATCATAAACATGGATGATAACATAAAAGTGAAGTCATTTCCAAAATCACCAAATGCATATCCAATCTTATCCGCCATACCAAATGGTTTGACGTTTTTATTTGTTTTTATTGCCATGTTATTTCTCCTTTTCTTTTTTCATTTTAAAGCAACTGTTTTCACACAGTAACCAAAAAATTCTTTTGTCAATTATTTCTTATCAAATTGGATTAATTTGGCATTCAAGCTCTCTAAGAAACCTTCAGGAGCCATGGAACCTGCCATTCCAATTAATCCTTCTGGACTCATGGATCTCATCATATCCCACATACCAACATTTGGTGCTACTTCGAAGTTGGTTACTAATTTTACGGCCTTTGCTGCGATTTCCAATGCTTCTTTGCAGTTGGCAATCTCTTCCATTGAATCTTTTACACTATATTTACCTTCTGGGAATTCCATAGACGCTTTCAAATCCATTTCTCCAACTGTAGAGAACCAGTTTGCAACGCCTTCTGCACGCTCATTTACTTCTGGTAAAACGTAGATATCAGGTTCTTTTTCTACTTTTTCTAAAGAAATCGAGTCTTTTACACTTCCTGCGGATGCTACAACAATATTATTTCCTTCCGATAATGCAATGGTAAATACAAATACCTTATCAGCAAATTGTTTTTCTACAAGCTTACCATTTAAATATAAGGTCACGGCTGGCTGATTGGAATAAATACGGATCTGTGTCGTTTCTCCAGCACGCTGTGCATAACGACGCCCACAGATATGTACCATAGGCTTTTTGCTCCAGTATGCTTGGTAGATATAAAAGCTATCCTTTTTCGTTTTCCGATCCATCGTAACTAAGCCTTTATTATTTCGTCCAGCAACACCGCCTTCATTACGAGCGGCACATCCAAAATCAAACATATTCCAAACATGACTAGACCAAATCCAAGGACGTTCATCCAGTACTTTTGCCATATGTTCATGATATAAAGCCTGATACTCTTCGGAATAATCTTTACAAGCAGGGTTTGGTCCGTGGTTTGTAATAACTCCCTCGCAACCATATTCACTAAGTCCAACACATAGTTCAGGATATTTTTCATGGAAACGATCCAACCAAGGTCCATTATCTTCTGTTTTTCCACCATACCATCCAAAGTAATGATTCCAACTTATTACATCTGTAATATGATGCATTGGGCTATCAATTGGAGTCATACTTACATGTGCAATCGTAGTCAAACGAGTAGGGTCTAATTTCTTTGCCAATGCATTTAATTCCTTATGATTTTCTACTAATTGTTCCGAAATTCCTCCAATTAGAATCTCGTTAGAAATACCCCAGAAACAGATAGAAGGGTGATTATAGTTCTGAATAATTAGTTCCTTTAACTGACTGATACAATTTAAATGTGCCTCTGGATCTTTGTTAAAGACACTGATAAAAGGAATCTCTGCCCAAACAATAAAACCAAGCTCATCACAAGCATCATAGAAATCTTGAGAATGCTGATAATGTGCCAAACGGATTGTGTTGGCTCCTAGTTCTTTGATGATTTGTGCATCTAAGTAATGATCTTCCCTCGTTAACGCATTTCCCTTATAGAGCTGGTCTTGATGACGGCTAACGCCTCGAAGTGGAGTTCTAACACCGTTTAAAATAAATCCCTTATTTGGATCACAAGAAAAACTGCGCACACCAGTGCGGGTTGTGATCTCATCATAGCACTCATTACGTCTCTGAAGCGTTGCAGTAACCGTATAAAGATATGGACAATCAATTTCCCATAAGTTTACATCTGGAACATACAAACAAATACTTGTAGAATCCGAAGGACGTGTACCTCCAGCTACTTCATTTCCTTCTGCATCTTTAATAGAATAAAGAACTGTAAAGTTTTCATCTGGATTTACAACATAGCTATTCAGCTCAAAAATTGCACCTCCACAATCGCAAGGCTTTGGAGTTACGGTAATTCCAGGTCCACCATAGTACTCTAAATCAAAATGTGTTTCTGGAACACTAATTAGATTTACCCCTCGGTATAATCCTCCATAAAATGTAAAATCAGCGGACTGAGGATATACACTGTCCTTATACTCATTGGAACAATTAATTACTAGAAGATTTTCTTCTCCATTTTCCTTACACAAATCTGTGATATCAGCACGGAAAATAGAATAACCACCTTCATGATAAATCACCTTTTGACCGTTCACATATAAAGTAGCCTGCTGTCCTGCTGCTAAAACCTCAACGTATGTCCGTCCTCCTGCCAATGGCTGTTTTGGCGTAGCGAATGTTTTTGCATACCAATAACTTCCTCTGTCATAGCTGCCATTTCCATCATGTCCATCCACCGCATTCCATGTATGCGGTAAATCCACATCGCTCCAGCTCTTTGGTAAAGTTTCTGGAAGTCCAACATTTTGCTGAATAAACTTCCATCCCTCATTTAAATTTATAATATTTCGCATATTATACCTCCTTTTTTTGTGTATTATTTAGGGAAATTTACAAAAGAACCTCATTGATTTTATTATAGCATACCGTTTTCATTTACTTATAGCACAATTTTTATTTTTTATAGCATAATTTTTGGATATTATATTTTTAACAAAAAATTGTGCTAATTTTCCTGAAATTTAATCAATAATAACATATATTAGAAAATGTCAATAAAACCAAAAATTAGACAACTTTAGTCTAACTGTCGTGAATATTGTTACCGTACCCATCCATGAATATACAAAAACTCTCTGATGAAACGATAAAAAGAAACACAACCTTGCTACCTCTGCTTTTGACCAATTTCTGAGAAGTTAAACTAACCGCTTATCTTGAATATACAGTGATATATTAGTAATGCAAAAAGAGAGTTGATTCCATCTGAAGAAAATCAACTCTCTGATTTTATTTATATCTTATATAATAACTGCCCTATTTCATTTTGTTAGTTGATATTGTTTTATGAATAGCTGCCTTTTGCCATCTTTTCTCGTAACAACATATTTTTATGTATTGTATGCTTGCTTTAAAACCCCATACCACGAATTAGCACAAGAGCTAATGCCAAACAAACAGCTAATAACACTACAATAATAGCTGTAATAATGATCCAAAAAACTTTGGAATGTTCTCTTGTGTTAGAAATTTGACTCTCTGTTGGTTTCATCCTTTTTAAGTATTCCTCAATTCTATCTTTATAGTTTTCTTCCATAGCTATATTCCTTTCCTATAATAAAAAATACAATTTTTTAATTTTAAACTGAAACGTATTTCGCAATTATTTAACTGATTATACAGTTATTGTTATGAAGTAAGCTTAAATATTCTTATTTTTACTTAATGAATTTTAGAAGTTGCTTTTATAAAAGGTAGATTCACTATTTGGAATAGCTACCATTCCCCCAGATGTATAGACATAGCAGCTTCCATATCCTGCCTGCACGCTCGTAACATTTCCAACATTTACGCTATCTAAGTTTTTAATAAACGAGGATACATCTTTGTATTTCCAGACCAGATGGTTATTTCTTTCAACGTTTCCCCTTGGCTGTATATTTTTTCTAATTACTACAGGATTATTTACATTTTTGGTTCAAATATTTAAGCTTACTAAATTATTTCATTACATGTATATAGTATA
>OEQY01000111.1_pt1 | contig 24352 bp, 15 predicted proteins | sample 1539871 | NCBI WGS metagenome assembly OEQY01 (sample SAMEA3891877, study PRJEB23780) | metagenome | biome: terrestrial biome; feature: animal house; material: Caecal content | place: Italy | collected 2015-05-05 | reverse complement strand
TCCATTTTTCGGAACACGAAAAACTCCGTCACACTCAACTGGCTAAAGCCAATAAAAATAAAATTGATTTTCTTCTGCAAGTAAATCCATCAATACAAATGTAGCAAGTTTCGGCTGACCATAAGTACATAATGCCGAGCAATCTGGTTTATATTCCATTAAAACAGAAAAAATACTTGGATTTTCTACAACATAAATAATTTTACTAGAAGATGGTTTACTCGTTGCTTTTGAAAGTTTCTCCAATAATTGCAATGTTATCAATACTGCTTCTTTTCGTTCACAAAATCCCTTTAGTCCAGCATGAGTTCTACCATCCTCATCGGTTCCAATAATCCCATAAGTTAATACATAATTTGAAAGTTCATCTTTTAAAATTCCAGCTCGATAGAACAATTCTCTTTTCTGCTCTATATAATTTTCTGTGCTTAGTTCTAAATCAAAGTAAAATTGTAAAAAGGCACTTAAAAGTCGCTCTCCCAATGTTCCTTCATCAAAATAATGAGGGTTTCCCGTTATAGAAGCAGCAAAAACATCCAGCCGTTTTCTTTTCTTCTCCAGTATTGGAAGATGATCCACTGCTTTCAATACTGATTTTAATGCCTGTTCTAACTCTGCTTTATCCCTTTTGTAATTTTGTATCACAGTGTAATAGCACTTCCCCTTTTCCCGTAAAACCGATTCCATCCATTGCTTTCCAAGTTCCCCAGACGCTAAATCAATATTCTGAAAAAATTCCTGTTTTTCCTGTTGTTGTTTTTGTTCTATTTCTTTGTTGCTCACCAATGGTTCCTGAAAAAACTGTTCCAATATCTCTTCCCAACTAAATTCTGCAAATTTGCTATTTTTTAATGTCTGTTCCAACATTTTTGTTGAAATAAATACTGTTTTTGTTTCTTTATAATCTTTTTGAAAAAATCCTCCAAGATCTTTTCTTTCTTTTTCTGTAAGATTATCTAATCTCATGGTTCCTGCCAGCCGTCCTAAACTTTCGTATTTTTGTCGAGTTTTCTGAAATAGTTTTCGAAATACTGAACGACTTTTAAAATATTTCTGACATTCCTCCATATTTGCAACTCTAACACTATCCATCTTTTTCTTCCTTTACTTTTGAAACTAAGCTACGTGATTTTCCATTCCATATATAAGAAATAACTGTAACATATTTGGCATTTTCTGGACGCACTAGTTGATAAATCGCAAGTGCAGGAACTGTTTCATAATCTCCCCATAAAATCTGAGAATTAATCATAAAATTAAATTCAAATTTTACCATAAGTCGAAACATATCTTTAATATTCATTTCATCCACACCTGCAAAAGCCTCATCCAACGAAATTAAACGAGGGGCATCGTTTCTGGCGCCTGCATATTTTGCCACTACTGCCGAGAATAACGGCACATACATTGCCATCGCCTTTTCTCCCCCACTAAAGGTAAAGAAAACCCGATCAGTCAATTCTTTCTTTCGTTCTCCTGTTTTTTGACACTCTAACTGAAATTCAAACCATTGGCGGTAGTCTAAGACATCTTTCATAATCATATGAAATGACTGTGTAATATTCACATCTTCTGCAGTTTTTCTAGCTTCTTGAATTTTAGAACGAAAATGTTTCGACATACACGTAATTTCTTCTTCTTTCATAATTTCTACATCTTTTTGCAAAAGTTGGACCAGTTCTTTTGTATCCAGCTGTTCTTCTTTATCTGCTCGCTTACTCTTCCAACATAGACGTAATTTCAATCCACTAGAAGTTTGCATCGATTCCATCAACTGATTCATTTTTTCAATCCAACGTTTACTTGCCTGTATTCGACTGCGAATTTTTTTGCTGATTGTATTTGCTAGAATATCTTCAAACAATTCCCGATCTTTTTCACTTAACAATTGGGTTTGTTCCAATACATCCTGTTCTAACTTTTCTATTAATTCGTTCAGCCGAACGGTAACACCCCGATATTTTCCTACAATGTCAATTCGTTTCACACTGATCGTTTGTCTTTCATTCTCCTGATCCAATTCTTCAAACAATGTTTGAATTGTTAAATTATATTCCAACAATCCTGCTCGATTTTGGTGATAAGTTTCTTGAACATTTCCTAATAAATCAATCTGCTTTTTATTTCCAAACTTTCCTGATAATGTCTTACAAATAACTTGTACCTGTTCTTCTAAGTTTGTTGTAGAAATAAAATCCGTGTTAATATAACCTAATTGGTACTCCAATTCAAACGCTTTCTGCATCCATATATAATCGTTTTGTACCTTTTCCAACTCTATTTTATTGGCTTCTCTTTCTTTAATCAACATCATTTTTTGATCATTTAAATAGGTATTTTGCTGAACCGATTTTTCTTTTTCTTTTGGAATCTGTTCCAGTCGCTCCATACAATAATCTAACTGTTCCTTTATGGATTCATAATTTGTTAATGAAAGCTGTTTTTGAATTGAATCTCTTATATGTTGCAAAGTTTTTAATTTTCTTGAAACCATCCCGATCTCATAGAGAATATCATCAATATCCTGATCAATTTCTTCCAAATATTCCTGAGAAATTAAAATATTTTTTCGATCATTTTGATACCCTGCATGCAATAATTGAACTTTTACTAATTTCTCCTGATAAACTTTCAAATGGCTGAGTGCCTGATGAAATACATCAAGACGGATAGTTAATTCAATTTTACTGCATATTTTCTGTACATCACTTCGAGTTTTTTCCAATTCTTCTCTTTGCTTTTCCAGTTTTTCTTGTTGTTTTTGAATCTGATAACTGCAAAGCTCTAATTCCTGTTCTTTTGCATTCAGCTCTTTTGCTGCTAATTTCATATCTTCTACTGATGGAAAATTTATCCATTCTGTTTCCAATTGCTGTTTTCTGTCATCCAATCGTATTCTTTGTTGCTCTAACTCTTGTTGTGAAAGAATGTAGAATTCTTTTTGTCGGATTAACTGCTCTATCCTCTCTTTCCGATAAGTTTCTCTGGCATGAACACCAATATAACGTGGCTGGTATGTTTTTGTAATTGTTCCCTCCAACACACCTAAGCGATAATTTCCACTGGAATCAATCCAAGTTTGTGCTATTTCAGAATTCCATCCGATGGACGTTAAAACATTTAAAATATTTTGGTCAAGCCAATGATCGTCGTTTCCACTATCTGGTTTCAATACTTGTTTCAAATTTTGTTGAATGGATGACGGATTCGTAAAAATATATTGATCACATATGCCAGCTTCTGAATTTTGAACCTGTTCTCGATACTTCGGTTCAATAATTAATGCATCTAACACCCCCATTTTTAGTAATGCTTCTTCTAAAATTGCCGCCTGTTTTGTCCCCAATGAAGATTCAAAATCAACTGCCTGATAAAATGGAAGAAATGGAATTTTATTTTCCTTCAAATACTCTCGATTTTTCTTTACTTCTTCCGTTCGTTCTGGCTCTGGATCTTTCTTTTCCTCCCATTCGTTTCGTTCTCTGTCCAGCTCTACTATTTTTTCCTGTACTTCATGAATCTGACCTATAATTTCTCTTTGATGTGATTGAATTCTTTCTTTTCCTTCATAATAATGTTCTCGAATGCAGTTTTTAATTTCTGCATAATCCTCTCCCATATAATAATCTTCTATCATTCGAGATATTTTTTGCAATGTTTTCGAGTCTATATCCAATTCTTGACTTTCTTTCCCCCAGTGATACAGTTTCTCAACTAATTCCCCTTTGATTTCATGCAGTAAATTATCATATTGCATCTGTTCCCTCTGTATATGATCTCTCTCCCGACTCATCTTATCTAATTCTTCCAGAAACTGGCTATATCTTTCCTGTACTTGCCGCTCCTTTTCCAGTATATTTACTCCTTTTTCTATGCGTGAAGTATAATCTTGAAGCAACTTAATATGCATTGAGAATGGATACGATTGTTCTGGATACTGCATTAAATTATCTTTCATAAATATAAATTCATCAAACGAAATATCTTCCAGTTCTTCTTCCATTTGTTCCAAAACTTCTTCCAGCTTACTCCATTTTTCCTCGCCACTTTCCGTCTGTTGTTTTTTGTTACTCTCGATTTGTATTCTTTTTTCTTTTTTCGCCGCTAATTGATTATTTTTTTCCTGCTGTTGCTTTTTTAACGCATTAATCTCTTTTAAGCAATCGTTTTCCTGTTCCTTTAAATGGAATGCATCATTTTGATCCAACGATTGCTTTTCTTTTTTTAATACTCTTTCTTCTCGTTCTAACTCTTCATAATGTGTTTTCTCTATTTCCCGTTCTAATTCTAATTGTTCCAGTTTGTTTCCAAATTCACATTCCTTCTCTTCACATTTTCTGAATTGTTTTCTTTTTTCATTATAAGCAAAAGCTTTATTATACAGTACAATTTGATTGTATTGATGATACACTTTCTGGATCTGCTTAGCAGCTTTTACACTTTCTTTGGCTGCATCCAAATTTATTTTTAATCCATCCATATTTTCAATTGCTTCTGACATTGGACGCAAATCATCTTCGGAAAGTGTTTGTAAAGAACTGCTTAAAATATCATTAATGATACTTGGTTTAAACTCTTTGGAAAGTTTTGGAGTACGAAGCTGGATTAATAAATCTAACAATTCCCGATATTCTTCCATTGTTTCAAATCCAAACAAAACACGATTTACATATTGTGCGTATTCTTTTTGTGTATCAAATACTTTTCCGCCTTCCCCAATTCGATTTTTTAATTCGATTTTCGTTAAACTAATCTTTTCCCCTTTTTCTTTATATAAAAAGAAATCTTTTCCAATCCTTCTTCCATCTGTAATTCCAAAGTACCATATGTCCATCTTTTTGTTTTTTCTGGCACGCATCCCAATCCCAATTGTTGTATACATCTCACTTTCTATTCGTTTTAATTCCATATACAGATATGCGATTCGTTCTTCCCTCTCATCTCCCTCTTCCAAAAGATAATTTTCTATTTTTCTAGCTCTTGACCCAAATGGATCCAATCGTTCAGGACGCATATTTCCATCTAAAAGAAGTGGAATAAAACTTTGCATCGTAACGGACTTTCCTGATCCATTAGCACCTCGCAATAGCATTCGTCCTTGTAAGAAATAAAATTCTTCTTCATCGTAATACCAAAAGTTAATTAATCCTACTCGGTGAATTTCCCATTTGCTGTTCATAACTCATCCTTTCTTTTTCTCAATAACAAAGTCACTTGGATAACTACCTGTAAGTTTCCCTAATATTGGATTTACCCAAATATCCTCTTTGTGTTCTTCAATTAATTCTAGTTGTATCATATAGTTTTTTATTGTTTTAATAAATTCTCCTGTTGTCATTTCACGGTACGTTTTAATCATTCCTGCTCCAAAGCGTTCTTTACATTGTTCTACTATATTTTGAAATTTTTCTGACGGTATTTTGAGCCGCTCATCTGGCGGAATACAAAGCTCACCATTGTTTACTTTTTCATGAATGATTTGGGATATCAGCAATGAAATATCTGAAATTGTATTTTCTTCTGGAAAACACCGTCCCATTCCACAATGTTCTCCTAAAATTAGAAATGCACTCGTCCTATGTACTTGTAATTCACAATCAAGCATTTCCTCTAAATCGCCTTGAATCAAATTGCGATAGTGCCGAATATACGCAAAATCCTCTTCACTATCCTCTGTTTTGTACATTGCTGGAGACATTAAAAGTTGGCGATAGACTCGCTGTCTTCGTACAATTCCTCGATCTTCCTCCAAATCAATCCATTCTTCTTTCTGAAATTCGATAGGAGATTGATAATTCATAATATTCTGTGTAAAATTCCTCATAAAATACCGTGAAACGCCTGTATTTTCGTAGAGGACTTCATTTGTATTATCTCTCGCAAATCCTTCTTCCGTTCCATCATTTGTCTCCATCATTCCATTTACAATACAGAATTTAATTACTTTTACTAAATGTCTGCGGTAATGATATAACGTCCAATCAATGGATTCTTCTTGATAATGGCTTTGAATATATTCTGTAAGCTCTGATAAAACAAATTGTTCTTCCGTCTCTTTATCTTCTAAAAACATTAAAATCAAACAGAGAAATGTATACTCAATCTTATCCGAAAACTCTAAAATTCCCATCCATTTTTGCGGCACAGCAGGAAGTTTTTCCAATTTTATTAAATATGGATTTATAATTACCTGGTATCCTAGTTTTTCCGTTAGAAATCGTTTAATTGCTGGAAGTTCATCTTTTATTTTGTAATACAAATCTTTCTCTTTCGATTTTAAAATCCAACGTCGATCTAACAATGTTTCCAATACATTCATCTTTATTTTCCTTTCTTACCAGCGCAACTTTTATTTAAAGAAAAACTAATGTGTAAGCGGGCATTTGTAATGTTCCATCCGTGCAGTTTAAAACACAGGTTTTCCCTTTTTCTTCTACATAGTATTCCAAACCATCTTCTGTCTTTGCACGGTGTTCTTTATTTTCCAATGCTTTAGAGAGCCACAAAAGGAATACATCTCTTACATGTGGTTCTATAACAGGAAGCGAATCAAATTCTAGTCTCTGTCCTTGAATATAACTTTGAAGAAGCATTCGTTGTTCTTGCAATTGTTGAATCGTTTTGTTTCTTGTCTCCTCTTTTTCTAAACTATATTCAACAATTGCAGTCCGTTTTGTTTTTTCCCGATAGGTTCGTACTCTCGGTGTCACAATAATATTGCATGGATCTTCCTCCCATACACCACTATTGATACTTTCTGTTTTTCTTTTAAAATCACCATTTAAATGAAGTGGACGTTCAATCCCAAATATACTGGCTGCCAAACAATGTGCTTCTTGAATATCATTACATTTCGAAAACATCACTGCCAATTTATAATATTCTTCTTTTCGATTCGCCCCACTATTGCTTCGTTCGCTAATTCTAGCTGCATATCGGGTAATTTTACGAATAATTTCATTTGTAGTATCAAATACTTTTCCAACTTCAGAATCCCCTCCATTTTTTCCAATAAACCACTCCAATATACTCTTCCACCTTCCCCTTATTTTTTCAGCAATCTGTTCTTTTTCTACATCCATTTCAAGCCTTGGAATAGACCATTCATACTCTGTAATTCGCTCCAATATCAAATTCGTAAAACTTTCCTCTATCTCTTTTAAATACACTTCTATTGCAGATGCATTCATTTGGAGACTTTTTACAAAACTTCTTAAATATTCAATTAGCCGATCTTTAAATAGCAAAAATTCCTTTGTTTTCATCATTTCTTCTGCTTTCATACTATTTAATTCTCTCATGTAATCCTGGTAGTTTTGATTTAACCTTACGAAATCATTATTTAGATCACTCCACCAGCCATATAACCGTTCATCGCTTTCCTGGCTTATGGAGGTTATCTCTGATATAGAGTTTTTAATCCGTTCCAAAAGCGTTGGCTCTAAAGAAGCTCCTTCAATAAATAGATTTTCTAAACGAATCACCATTCGTTCAATTTCCACAGTATATTCCGATAACTGATACCGAAACTTCTTATTTTTAAATTCTTCAATACTAGAAACTTTCTTTGTATCTTGTATTGTAACTAAATTTTTCCAGTTTACAAGCATAGTTAAATCTTGTTGGCATTGTTCTGGTGTATACTCAGCAAAATAAGCATCTTCTCTTAATTCTTCATAAACTTCTTCTTGATACATCCAATACTTTAACTTTTCATAGTTGAGATAGAAAAGACGCACAATACAACGATACCGATCCGTGTTATCTACTGTTAAATATTTTGTTTCTATCAATGGTTTCAATAATTTTTCATGCACTTTCATACTACAATCCGTTCCTTTTTTATTTCTTTTATAAACTTTATCATAATAAACAAGCAAACTCAAGCTCATTACTAGTTATTTTTTTAACATTATCTTTCTCCCTATCTTCCAATTATTCTTCTAACCACCTGTATACTTTTCACAAATTTCACTTTAGTCTCACTCTGTTTTTTTCTTCATTATTTTTCTTTATTTCAAAAAAACTACTTGACAACTCGAATATGCTGTATTATAATCCAAAACATAGATCGTTATTTTTTTAACGTTAATTTATTAACATTTATTATGAAGGAGGCATCTCAATGGAGAAAGAAATGAACAAAATTCCAGACATCATTGATACAGCTGAAGCATTATCTTTAAAGATGAATGCAATGAAAGAAGCACAAAAAAAATTTGCTTCTTATTCTCAAGAACAGGTGGACAAAATTTTTAAAGCCGCTGCAATTGCAGCCAATAAAATGAGAATTCCACTTGCAAAGATGGCAGTAGAAGAAACGGGTATGGGGGTCGTAGAAGATAAAGTCATTAAAAATCACTATGCATCCGAATATATCTATAATTTTTATAAGAATACCAAAACCTGTGGTGTCGTGGAAGAAGATGAAATCTATGGTATTAAGAAAATAGCAGAACCAATTGGTTTAGTAGCTGCGGTTATTCCTACTACAAACCCAACTTCTACTGCAATTTTCAAATCCTTGATTTGCCTCAAAACACGTAATGCGATTATTATTAGTCCTCATCCTCGTGCAAAGCGCTCTACCATTGAAGCAGCCAAAGTCGTTTTGGATGCTGCAATTAAAGCTGGAGCTCCAGAAGGAATTATCGGTTGGATTGATATTCCAAGTTTAGAGCTTACGAATCAAGTTATGAGAGATGCCGATATCATCTTAGCTACCGGTGGTCCTGGCATGGTAACGGCTGCATATTCCTCTGGAAAACCTGCATTAGGCGTTGGCGCAGGTAATACTCCAGTTATTATCGATGAAACAGCCGATATTCGTCTGGCAGTCAACTCTATCATTCATTCTAAAACGTTTGATAATGGTATGATTTGTGCATCGGAACAATCGGTTACCGTATTGGAGAGCATCTATGAAGAAGTAAAGAAAGAATTTGCCTACCGTGGCTGCTATTTCTTAAATGAGGACGAGTTAAATAAAGTTCGAAAAACCATTATTATCAATGGATCATTGAATGCTCGAATTGTAGGACAAAAAGCAGCTACCATCGCTAAAATGGCAGGTGTTACGGTTCCTGAAGAAACGAAAATTTTGATTGGAGAAGTAGAATCCGTTGATATTTCAGAAGAATTTGCTCATGAAAAACTTTCTCCAGTTTTAGCGATGTATAAAGCCAAAACATTTGATGAAGCATTAGAAAAAGCAGAACATTTAGTTGAGGATGGTGGTTATGGTCATACTTCTTCCTTATTTATTAATATAGCAGAAAAAGAAAAAATGGCAAAACATGCCGCTGCAATGAAGACATGCCGTATTTTAGTAAATTGTCCTGCTGCACAGGGTGGTATCGGAGACTTATACAACTTCAAATTAGTTCCTTCTTTCACACTCGGATGTGGTTCCTGGGGCGGAAACTCCGTATCAGAAAACGTAGGTGTCAAACATTTGTTAAATATTAAAACGGTTGCTGAAAGGAGAGAAAATATGCTCTGGGTAAGAGTTCCAGAAAAGGTTTACTTTAAGAAGGGTTGTATGCCTGTTGCACTGGATGAGTTAGGTACTGTAATGAATAAAAAACGCTGCTTTATCGTTACAGACAGCTTCCTTTATAAAAATGGATATACAAAAACAATTGAATCCAAATTAGATCAGCTTGGAATTGTCCATACCTGTTTCTACGATGTTGCTCCAGATCCATCATTAGCATCGGCTCAATCAGGTGCTGCTGCAATGCGTATGTTTGAACCAGATTGTATTATTGCGCTCGGAGGCGGTTCTGCAATTGATGCAGCTAAGATTATGTGGGTATTATATGAGCATCCAGATGTTAACTTTGAAGATATGGCTATGGATTTCATGGATATCCGAAAAAGAACTTATACCTTCCCTAAAATGGGCAATAAAGCTTATTTTGTCGCAATTCCAACTTCATCTGGTACTGGTTCTGAAGTTACACCATTCGCCGTTATCACCGATCAGAATACAGGTGTAAAATGGCCATTGGCAGATTATGAATTAATGCCAAATATGGCAATCGTAGATACCAACAATATGATGAGCCAGCCAAAAGGTTTAACTTCCGCTTCTGGTATTGATGTTATGACACATGCAATCGAAGCTTATGTATCCGTAATGGCTTCTGATTATACGGATAGCTTAGCATTAAAGGCAATCAAACTTGTATTTGATTATTTACCAAGAGCTTATCAGAATGGTAATGATGTAGAAGCCAGAGATCATATGGCAAACGCATCTTGTATGGCAGGTATGGCATTTGCAAATGCATTCTTAGGTGTAAATCACTCATTGGCTCATAAATTAGGCGCTTTCCACCATATTCCTCATGGAACTGCGAATGCACTCGTATTGACAGAAGTTATGCGGTATAATAGTGCTGAAGCTCCAACAAAAATGGGCACATTCCCTCAGTACCAATATCCTCATACGTTGGCACGTTATGCGGAAATTGGACGTTTTGTAGGTTTAACTGGAGCAGATGATCAGGAAGTATTTGAAAAATTATTAGAAAAATTAGAACAATTAAAAGCAGAAATTGGTATTAAACCTACCATAAAAGATTATGGTGTAGAAGAATCTTATTTCTTAGAGACATTGGATGAAATGGTAGAACAGGCATTTAACGACCAATGTACTCCTGCTAACCCAAGATATCCATTGATGTCTGAGCTGAAAGAAATTTATTTAAAAGCATATTATGGAAAATAAAAAATAGAAGGGAAGGTATCATTATGATTTTAACGGAAAAAAAGGTTTTAGTTACCCGTCCTCACAAAATTGTTTATAGGGATGGAGATCGTATTGTAAAAGTATTTTCAAAAGGGCATGGCAAGGCAAATGTATTCAATGAAGCTCTTTGTCATACACGTGTAGAGGAAAGTGGCTTAGATATTCCAAAAGTATTGGAGGTAAGTACATTTGAAGACCAATGGGCCATTGCCATTGAATATGTAGAAGGCAAAACATTGGCACAGCTGATGGAAGAAAATCCAGACAAAGTAGAACAATATATCAATCAATTTGTAGATTTACAAATTAAAATGAGTTCTTGCAAAGTGAATCGTCTTACCTTCCAAAAAGACAAGTTTTCCCGTAAAATTAACAGCTTAAAAGATACCATTGATGCAACTGCCCGCTATGAGCTTTGCACACGTCTCAACTCCATGCCAGCTCATACGAAACTTTGCCACGGAGACTTCAACCCAACGAACGTAATCGTAAAAGAAGACGGAAGCATGGCAATCGTGGACTGGTCCCACGCTACACAGGGCAATGCCAGCGGTGATGCTGCAATCACTTATCAAGAATTTGCATTGAAAAATCCTGATCTTGCTGATTATTATTTAGACGTATTTTGTAAGAAAACGGATACAGCCAAACAGTACGTTCAAAAATGGCTCCCAATTACCGCCGCTGCTCGCCTGACCCAGATTATCACAGAGGAAGAAAAGCAATTTTTAATGCGTTGGATTGACGTAATTGATTTCCAATAAAAGGGCTAAACCCATACGAGCTTGCTCATAAGTGGATGATACCTAAGCATATCGTGGGATGTACATCCCACGATATGCTTATATTGGGTAGGATTGTGGAAGTGCATAGCACGGAACAATCCTTAGGCATCATATTACTAATAATGGTTCAGTTTTCTGATATATATTTTTCTGCCTGAGTCGCTGCCACTGCTCCATCTGCGGCAGCCGTTACAAGCTGACGCAATAACTTCGTTCTGAGATCTCCTGCTGCAAACACACCTGGTAAGTTTGTCTTTGTCGTTTCTTTTGCCAGAATATATCCATTCTCATCCATTTCTATTTGCCCTTGAAACAATGCAGTATCAGGCTCATATCCTACAAAGACAAAAACACCAAATATTCCGTCTTCCTTTGATACTTGATATTCTGTCACTTCACCCGTTTGATTATTTTTAAAAACAGCTCCACTCATTTTCTGTTCACCATACACTTTTATCAGTTCCGTACAAAATTTTACTTCAATTTTGGGATGTTCTAACACCTGATCTACCAAAGACTTTGCACATCGGAACCGATCTTTTCGGACAACAATTGTAACTTTTTTTCCAAACCGAGTTAAATATAATGCTTCTTCTGCTGCGCTGTATCCTCCTCCTATTACGAAAATATCTTTTCCTCGAAAGAAAAATCCGTCACAAGTCGCACAATATCCTACTCCCTTCCCTCGAAACTGTTCTTCTCCTTCAAATCCCAGTTTTTTAGGATTTGCTCCAGTTGCCAGTATAACCGTTTTGCTCCGATAAATTCCCTGGTCAGTTTCTATTTCTTTTATTTCTTTATCCAAATCTACTTTTATAGTATTTGCCATTAAAATTTCACATCCAAATTCTTTTACCTGAGCGAATAAATTCTCCATTAATTCTGGTCCCGTAATTTGAAAAAAACCTGGATAATTTGCAATTATGTCTGTAGTAACAGCCTGTCCTCCAATTTGCTCTTTTTCCACAATCATCGTTTTCAATTTTGCTCTTCCTGCATAAAGTCCAGCCGTTAATCCAGCACATCCAGCTCCTAAAATAATTACATCATAAATTTCTGGACGTTCTACCAAATCTTGAAACTCATCTCTCTCTGTCATTCCAATTCCTCCTTCTTCTTACTTTTCATTATTCTTATTTTTCTTTATTTTATTCCAATCCTTTTTAAACACTTAAAAATTCTCATTGCACTCTTTGCATATCACAATAACAAAAACGTCCTTATTTTAACTTCTTTGTTGGTATAACTATTTTTCTTGATTCGATCAAAATTTCTATCTTAGATAATTGTGGTACGAACCCCCATTGTATTTTGTTCTATTTCTCTGCTCTTTTCTGCTTCTAATGATAAATACATATCTTTATAGTCCTTGGGAGAAATTCCATACTCTTTCTTAAATGCTCGATAAAAACTAGAATAATCGGAAAATCCATATTGTTCATAAACTTTACTAATACTGTTTTCTCCTAATATGGCATCTTGACATACTTTTAGTCTTTTTTTTGTTATATATTGATGAATGGATATCCCCATTTTCTCTTTAAATACATGGGAAATATGATATTTACTCACAAAAAATTCTTTCGCCATTCGCTCTAACGACAAATCTTCTTCTAAATGATCTTCAATAAAATCACATAGATTTAAATAAAGTGCTCGCTCAATTTGAGGATTTTTTTTATTCTTCCTCTCATAAACAATTCGGTTTAAGTGTAAAATCAAAGAATTTAACTGTAATAGGATTTCTGCCTGTTTGCCAAACCGATTGCTTTTTATTTCTTGTATTAATCGAAACAGCATTGATGTAATTGTATTAAATGCAATCGTATCATTGTGAAAAATATATTCTTTATGAATTACTACATACTGCATTAAATATCCATAATCTACACTTTGTTTTATAAGATCATTGCAATAATCCATACTAATCCAAAGCACAAATCTGCGATATGGCTTTTTCCAACTTAAAAAATGTGGATAATGATTTGTGTTTGGAGGTAATAATATAATATCTCCTGAATTCACTTTGTATCGTGTTTCATTAATTGAGATTTCAATATCTCCTTCCATAAAAAAGTAAAATTCATAACAATCATGTTTATGAGTTCTTACAGGATCTAATTTTGTATCACTGTAATAATAAAGCTCAAAATCTTTTTCCACCATATATTGACGGCGATTAAATTCCGTTTGAAGCTTTTTTTTCACAATATTTCGCACCCTTTCTTTCTTATTTTTTGAAAATATTTCCTTTTCATAAACAACGGTTTTTTATCCTTGGAATTGTTTATGCATTTTTGCCATTTCTTGCAACATTATGTTCATTTCATTCCGTTATTTTGCACGATTATTCTTTTTGTTTTTCTCTATTTTTTCTTATTATATCCAAAACTAGCAACTTTTGCAATATATACAACAACTCTTCCAATTGGATATTTTTATTAATTGGGTATAATAAAAGTAACAACAAACAAATACAAAATCTTTCTTACTTAAGCAATGACCCAACTACAGATTTTGTAATCCAAAATTCAATAAAGAGAGGTAACGTTTATGGAAATGACATTAAGATGGTATGGTTCCAAATTTGACACAGTAACATTAAAGCAAATCAGACAGATTCCTGGTGTAACTGGAGTTATCACAACATTGTATGATACATCCCCTGGAGATGTATGGAGCAGAGAAGCAATTCGTGCATTAAAAGAAGAAGTTGCTGCAGCAGGTCTTCATATTTCTGGAATTGAAAGTGTTAACGTTCATGATGCAATTAAAGTGGGAACTCCTGATCGTGATCAATACATTGATAATTATATCACTACATTAGAAAATTTAGGAAAAGAAGATATTCATTTAGTATGTTACAATTTTATGCCAGTATTTGACTGGACTCGTACCGAACTGGCAAGAGTAAGACCAGATGGATCTACCGTTTTGGCTTACACACAAGAAGCCGTTGATAATTTAAATCCTGAAGATATGTTCAATTCCATTTCTGGCGATATGAACGGAACGATTATGCCAGGATGGGAACCAGAACGAATGGCAAAAATCAAAGAATTATTTGCTATGTACAAAGATGTGGATGATGAAAAATTATTTGCCAATTTAAAATATTTCTTGGAAAGAATTATGCCAACTTGCGATAAATACGACATCAATATGGCAATTCATCCAGACGATCCTGCATGGAGCGTATTCGGTCTTCCTCGTATTATCATTAATAAGGATAATATTTTACGTATGATGAAGATGGTTGATAATCCACATAATGGAGTTACATTCTGCTCTGGCTCTTATGGAACCAATTTACAAAATGATTTGCCAGATATGATTCGTTCTTTAAAGGGAAGAATTCACTTTGCTCATGTTAGAAACTTGAAATTTAATAGTCCAACCGACTTTGAAGAAGCTGCTCACTTGTCTTCCGATGGAAATTTTGATATGTATGAAATTATGAAAGCATTATACGATATCGGATTCGATGGACCAATTCGTCCAGACCATGGAAGAATGATTTGGGATGAAGTCGCAATGCCTGGATACGGACTTTACGACCGTGCTTTAGGTGCAACTTACTTAAATGGTCTTTGGGAAGCAATTGTAAAAAGTAACCAGTAACGAATTCAGCCTTTTGATAAAGATTAAAAATAAATTGGAGAAGGTTTTAAGATAAAACTTCTTTGTCAAAAGGCTTCCTAAATAAAGCATGGAGGAAATAAGAATGAAATTAAATGAAGTTGGGTTAAAAGATACAAAGGTTTGGGAAGACGCTGGGTTTGCTCTGCCTCAATTTGATCGTACAGCAATTACAAAAAACACAAAAGAGTGTCCATTCTGGGTTCATTTCGGCGCTGGAAATATCTTTCGTGCATTCCAAGCGAATGTTGTTCAGAACTTATTAAATGATGGGGTATTGGATCGTGGATTAATTGTAGCAGAAGGATTCGACTATGAAATCATTGAGAAAATGTATAAGCCTCATGATGATTATGGCATTGTCGTAACATTAAAAGCAGATGGTACTGTCGATAAAACAGTCGTTGGCAGTGTTGTGGAATCTGTCACCGTTGACAGTGAAAATAAAACCGATTTTACACGTTTAAAAGAAATTTTTGAAAACGATTCGCTTCAAATGGTAAGTTTCACAATAACGGAAAAAGGTTATAGTCTCGTAAATGGCCGTGGAGAAATGCTTCCTTCTGTACAGGCAGATATGAAAGATGGGCCTGAAAAACCAGAAAGTTATATTGGAAAAGTAGTTTCTCTATTATACACACGTTTCCTGTCTGGAGAGAAACCAATTGCAATGGTTAGTATGGATAACTGCTCTCATAATGGAACGAAACTTTATGAAGCAGTCGAAGCATTTGCAAAGCAGTGGGAAGAAGCATCACTTGTAAAAGAAGGTTTTCATGCTTACATCAATGATCCAAAGAAAGTTTCATTCCCTTGGACAATGATTGATAAGATTACCCCAAGACCAGATCCTTCCGTTCGAGATATTTTAGCAAAGGATGGCGTAGAAGAATTAGATCCTGTTGTTACATCGAAAAACACCTATGTTGCTCCATTCGTAAATGCAGAAGAATGTGAATACCTCGTTATCGAAGACGCATTTCCAAATGGAAGACCGGAGCTGGAAAAAGGCGGCTTCATGTTCACTACTCGTGAAACAGTGGATAAAGTGGAAAAAATGAAAGTATGTACCTGTTTAAATCCACTCCATACTGCATTGGCGATATTTGGATGCTTATTAGACTATGATTTAATTTCCAAAGAAATGAAAAATCCTGTCCTTAAGAAATTAGTCGAAGGCATTGGATACAAAGAGGGGCTTCCAGTTGTAATTAATCCAGGCATCCTTGATCCAAAGACATTCATTGACCAGGTGTTAAATGTACGTATTCCAAATCCATTTATGCCAGATACTCCTCAGAGAATCGCAACCGATACTTCTCAAAAATTAGCGATTCGTTTCGGTGAAACGATCAAAGCATATGAAGCTTCCGATTGTTTGAATGTCAATGATTTAAAATTAATTCCACTTGTATTTGCGGGATGGTGCCGTTATCTGATGGCAGTTGACGATCAAGGCAAAGCATTCACGTTAAGCTCCGACCCATTATTAGATACCGTATGCCCATATGTGAAGGACATTCAATTAGGTGATACTGTGGATGCAGCAACAGTATTAAAACCAATTTTAGAAAATAAGAAAATTTTCGGTGTAGACCTTTATGAAATTGGTATGGCAGAAAAAGTTTGCCAGTACTTCACAGAACTCATTGCAGGCCCAGGTGCAGTACAAAAAACATTGGAGAAATATGTTTCTTAATTTCTTTTAAAAAGAAAAAGCTTTTTTAACAGTATTTCCTATGAAGTAGAAAATAGCACTCTGATTATTTCTCAACTATAAGAACTGATCAGAGTGCTATTCTTTTTTAGCTTCTTGAAACTTTACTATTATTTATTAACTAAAATCAGATAATTTTTTTATCATTGCAATGATTCTGCTTGCACATGCACGAATGTCTTTTTCAGAAAGTTTTCCTTCTTCATATGCTTTCCGAATATTTTCATCATCACAAATATTTCCAGGCATAATCATATCATTACCAGCAGCCACGCATTTCCATGGAATACTTCCATCTTCTGGAACTGTCGTATTCCAGTCTGACATAATAACGCCCTCAAATCCCCATTCTTCTCGAGCAACTACCGTACATAAATCTCTGCTATTTGCAGAATGAACTCCATTAATCAAATTATAGGAAGTCATTATCGCTTGCGGCGCACTGTTTTTTACAGCAATTTCAAAACCTCGCAAATATATCTCACGCAACGTCCGTTCCGATATACATACATTTACTCCCATACGGTTGTCTTCTTGATTGTTGCAAGAAAAATGTTTGATTGTAACACCGCATCCAGACTGGCTTTGGACTCCCTGTGTGACAGCCACAGCCATCATCCCTGATAATAATGGATCTTCCGAAAAATATTCAAAGTTTCGGCCACAAAGAGGGTTTCTCTGTATATTCATCCCTGGAGCCAACCAAAGATCTACTTGGAATTCCTTCATTTCCTCTGCAATGGCCTGTCCAAATTTCTTGACTAACGCCATATCCCATGTTTGTGCTAACGCAGTGCCGACTGGAAATGCCGTACAATATTGATAATACGTATCTGCATTTTCGTGATTTTCTAATGGAATTAAAAATCCATTTTCCAATGACCCCAATACTCCAGTACCGTAAACGGTATCATGCTCTTTATCCACTTGATAACTCTGTCTAAGCCGCAATCCAGCTGGTCCATCTGCCATAATCAGCGAACGAATCCCATATTTTTCTTCTAACGCTTCTGTAGTTTCACCCGCAGAACCTGGCACACGAACGCCAGATGAACCAAGTGTACTCGTACCAACGGTTATATTTCCGTATAAAAGCGGAATCAATTCTTCTACTGGATAGCTACATTCAACAGGTTCTTTATATGGTTTTTTCTGCTCCATATGTGGCAGAAATTCATATACTGGTACGTTACATTGTTTTCCTTCCTCCAACCATAATCCTTCCTGTTCTACCGCATATTGAGCAGACGCTAGTCTTTCAAAATTTTCTTTCTGTATACAAATCTTATGCGTTTTTTCAATAATACTATCTTCAGAAACGTTAATAAAGGCAGACAGCTTTGTAGCCGCAGAACTATTCCCAATCCATATTCCATAAATTCCTTTTTCTACTCGCCACTCCTGCTGTGTTTCCGAAAAGACTGCCAGTTGTTTCTGATGAATCTGTATCGAAATAGTTTCACTCTCTCCTGGCTGTAGCAAATCAGTTTTTGCAAAACCTATCAGTCTCTGGTACTCTTTTGTCATTCCGCTTTGTGGAAGCGTCGCATAAACCTGCACTACTTCTCTTCCAGCAAACTTCTCTCCTGTATTTTCCACCAAAACCGTTAGCTGCATGGAATGTTCTTTTATTTGTAATTCCTGGAAATCTATTTTAAAGGATGTATAAGAAAGACCATACCCAAATGGAAACAGTGGCTCCACACCAAAACTGTCAAAATACCGATACCCGACGTAGATCTCTTCTCCATACTCTTCCTTTTCTAAATCGCCATTAAGATAACTGTAATTTGAAGCAAAAGGATAATCTTCATATCTTCTAGCCCACGTTGCCGTCAGCTTTCCTTCTGGTACAGCTTTTCCATAAAGGATGTCTGCAACGGCATATCCTCCTTCCTGACCTGGTTGAGAAATATTCAAAACAGCACAAATATTTTCTGCTTCCCGAAGAATATCCGTAATTTCAACTGGTCCCCCAGCATTTATAATCAAAATCATTGGAATTCCATATGAATTAAGATAATGGATATCCTCTCTTTCTTTCAAACTCAAGTAGTAATCTCCCTTTTCCAGTTTTCGATCCTTTCCCTCGCCTGAAATTCTGCTAATAACATATATTATTGATAAAGCCCCTTCTAAATCCTTCTTTATAATTTGACGTCCTTCTGGAAAATCAAACGGATTCGCCGCATATGCATCAAATGGATTTTCTACCTTTTGGGCTTCTTCTAAAACCTTCTCTTTCCACTTTTGTCTGGCAGCTTCATAACGTTTCTCATAATCTTGTATCCAGTTTTCACTTGTAATGATAGCTCCAGCTTCTTTCATTCCTTTGTAAATAGATACATTTCTTCGATTATTGACATCTCCCGAACCGATTCCTCCTTTTACCGTTTTTTCTGCACCATTTCCAAATATTGCGACTGGATCAGATATATTAAGTGGAAGAACTGCTTCATTTTTTAATAAGACAATTCCCTCCACTGCTACTTTTCTCGCTAGGCATTGGTGTTCCCGTTCACGAGCTGATAATGCCGCAGTCTTACTGCCACTATGTTTCCATTCTTTTAACATAATATATTCTCCTCTTCATAAAATTCCAAATAGAATAAAAAAACTGTCATAGTTTTTCTCCAATTAAATGGGGACTTTCTATGACAGTTTTTATCATAGCATAGCTTTTTTATTCCTTAACACCGCCAAGTGTCACTCCTGCTATAATATACTTAGAAAGAATAAGGTACACAATAATAATTGGTATAATTGCAACTGTAATCATCGTATAAATTTTTCCCATATCAAAATTCATATAATCTGCACCTCGAAGTGTAGCAATCAAAATTGGAACGGTCATCTTTTCTTTCGACTGAATTACAAGAGCTGGAACAAAGTAATTATTCCATGAACCAACAAATGAGAAAATAGCCTGTACTGCAATAGCAGGTTTCATAATTGGAAGTACCACTCTATTAAACGTCATAAATTCTCCAGAACCATCAATTCTTGCTGCTTCTACCAAAGATAGCGGGAGAGATGACTGTAAGTAGCTATACATAAAGTAGAAGATAGCAGGAGATGCAATCGAAGGTATAATCAATGGCAGTAACGAATCATACATACCCATATTCGTAACCAAACGCAAGAATCCCATCGCCGTAACTTGAGTTGGCATAACTAGAATGGCCATAATAAACGTAAACGCTGCTTTTTTCGCTTTAAAATCATATGCATACAAACCATATGCTGTCAATGATGAAAAATATGTACAAAGTGCAGCAGAGCATCCTGATACAATTAAACTATTCACAATTCCTCTAAACATTGGAAAACTTCCATCATTAGCAACATTTTTTAAATTTTCCAAAAGGTATGTCCCTGGAATAGCCGAAAATCCTTTCTGCAAATCTCCATGAGACCGTGTTGAATTAACGATCAGTATATAGAAGAAAAACAGACATAAAAATGATAAAATAATAAGTACTACATGAGCTAAAATACTCTGTACATGTTTTGGTTTTTTTGATTTCATCGTCCATCTCCTCCTTTATTTGCCTTTTTTAGTTACTTTCTTGGAATGTTCTCCATTATTTCCATTTGTCATCTTATATACAAAGAAACAGAGAATTGCACTTACAATAAATAAGTATACGGATAATGCACCTGCCATACCATAGTTTCTACTCTTCAAATGGCTATTCAAGAACATAATCAAAGTCATTGAAGTACGATCTGGATTTCCTTGACCATTTGTAAGGATTTGAGGTACATCGAACATCTGTAAACCACCAATAATAGATGTAATCAGAGTATATGCCAAAATTGGTCTGATCAATGGAAGCGTAATGTAAAAGAATCGCTTACTACTAGTACAGCCATCCAACTCACATGCTTCAAATATATCTGGACTAATACCCATTATTGCAGCCATAAGCATAATCGTTGTATTTCCAAACCACATCAAAAAGTTCATCAATCCAACTAATGATCTAGTTCCAAATACGGATCCAAGAAAATCAATTGGTTCCTTAATCCATCCTACTGAAGTTAAAATTGAATTAATTGGTCCATTGGTAGAAAACATTGCAAAGAATAACATTGCGAATGCAGATGCCATGATTAGATTTGGCAGATAAATAATAACTTTGAAAAACTGTTTACCATGAATTTTCAAACGAATATCTGTAAACCAGTTTGCAAGAAGTAATGCAACCACAATCTGCGGAACAAATCCAATTACCCATAAAATCAATGTGTTGCCTGCATATTTCAGCATATCTGATTTCAAAAGGCTGATATAATTTTCTAATCCAATGAATTTAGGACCTATTTCTTTAATTCCAGATCGATAATACTCAAAAAAGCTGTATCGAATCGTGTCAATCAAAGGAATGAATGAAAAAATAAAAAAACATACGAAAAATGGAAGAATAAATATGTATCCCCATTTAGCATAGCTGACACTTTTGCGCTTTTTTTTCATAAATGATAACCCCTTTCCATAAAAATCAACATATTAGCCAATTTTATAATACGGCATTTTATGTATCCTTTTATTCTGGCCATTGAACTTCTGTAATGTCAGGATAACGTTCCTGAATGGCTATTTCAAAATTTTCTTTTGCTCTGTCAAAATCGATATTTCCCTGGAAATAATCTCCGAATGAGTTCTGAATCAATTCTACACATCCTTGATCATAGGAGGAAAGAGGAGCCATCTTAATATTTTCTGCAACTGGTGCAAAATATTTATATGGATTCTGTCCACCAAGGAAATCTGATGCAAATTCTTCATCATTATCTGCTACTTCCTGCATTCCACTTACGGTATTTGTAAAGTCAAGATAATCTTTTGAAATCTTTAATAAATTATCTTTATTAGCAGTGAGGGAAAGAATAATGTCTTTTACATGTTCTACATTATCGGTACCAGTTGCTGCATGAATATAAGAACCACCCCAATTGTATTCCTGTGGTGGATTGGTTACTCCCCATGCTCCATCTTCACCATCCCAGTTAGGTTTCAATGTAAAATCGATTCCCCATGCTGGCATTAAAAATGCGAAAACCTTTGAAGAAGCACTCATTGCTTTATTCCAGTCATCATTGAACTGACCTTTTACTGTTTTATCAAAATATCCTGCATCCAGCCACTCTTTTGAATCATTAATCCAGTCCATAATAGTCTGATTTACTTTGATCACTGTTTCTCCATCAGTAACCCATGGTTCGTCAATACTATTTCCATAAAGACGGAATGTATCTGCATAGGAGGAGAAAGTAAAGTAGCCTTTTTCTTTCAACTCTTCCGCCGTTTCCTTTAAAGTATCCCAATCTTTTACCTTCTCACCTACGGCTTCTGGATCATCTGTACCGAATACATCTTTTGCTATATCACGACGATATACTAATAATCCTGGACAGCACTGCCATGTGGAACCTCTTTGAACACCGTTTTGATCCGATGCAGTAGTTTTTGTAAAATCATACTGATCTTTGAGATCTGTATCTGGATCAATACCCAAATCTTTTAGCGGCATAGCAATATCCGCATCCGCATCTGTGTACTTGAAAACATAATCTGTTTCAGATAAAAAGATATCTACCTTATCATCCGCAGCTGCATCTGCCTGATTCAAAAGCGCCTCATCAAGTTTTTGTTGATACACACCATCCTGATTTGGATTGATAATCCAGTGAATCTCTGTTCCATCCTTTAAAGTTGTTACTGTACCATCTTCAGAACTTCCTTCCACTTCTGGATAAATTGCTTCTAATCTAGTACGAAATTCATCATTCCAACTGTAGATATTGATAACTTTTCCTTCTGCTGCTGAATCTGATCCGTTTCCATTATTTCCTCCGCATCCTGATAACAATCCAGCAACTGTTGCAGTTGTCATTAAAACAGCAAATATTTTCTTTTTCATTGTTTATACCTCCTAATTTTTTTTTAAGTGCGCACTTTATTAAGATGAAATTATTATAGCTCAATTAAAACATAGGATATATTATAAATTTCACAAAAATATCATATTTATGACTATTTTTTGTTATATTTCTTTTACATCATAAATATGATATTTTTATACGCTTTTTTATTTATATAATCTTGTAATTAGGCAGAAAAACAGAAATGACTTAACTATTGTTTAGTTCGAATTTTTGTCCGATTCAATATCCCATTGAACCATATAATATTCATCACGATATTTTTTTGGAGTCATTCCCACTACTTCACGAAACTGCTGGATAAAATGGCTCTGCGAAGAAAATGATAGTCTATTAGCAATCTCAATCATAGAATAATCACTAAATCTAAGTAAGTTTTTTGCTACATCAATTTTCTGTCTTCTTATATATACGCTAACAGAAACTCCAGTTTCTTTTTTAAATAAACGAGACAGATAGCTCGCTGAAACTCCAAGTTCATTTGCAAGGTCTTCGATTGTAATACGATCTTTTACATGAGCATAAATATATTCTTTGCATGCATTTATATGTTTGGAATCTGTGTTAAGATGTACATATTTACACATTTTTTTTGTATAATCCATGACCATTTCATCGTGTAATTTCTGAATTTCTTTCTCTGTATGAATATCATCCAATTTTTGAATATAAAAATCACTTAAACGAAATGCTTTCTCCAATTCCATACCATTTTGTCTGCATAATCGTGTAATTATTGCAGTTGTAATAACAAAATGATACTTCAAATTCGTTACTGGATTTCTCGAAAGGACTCCAACTCCCTCATCCTCTATAAATCGTTCTTGTTCACAATTTTCTTTGACTTTATCAATATCTCCATTCGCCACCGCTTTGTAGAATAGAAATTCTTCTGTCATTTCTCTATGTTTAATTTCATCCATGTTGTCATCTGCTTCTAATAGAAACCATTCATTTCTGTAACTCATAAAACCACACTCTCTTTACCTTCGTTAATGACTTTTCTCACTAGCTAAACTATTAGTTATTTCAATTTACTTTCTGTTAGCAATTATAACGGGACGTTAATCATTGTTTGTTGCTCCTACTATTCATCATTTGCATATTTTCAACAAATTATTCTGTGAAGCAAATGATATTTTCATAAAAAACATCATATCATATATATGAATGAATGTCAATATTGTGCATTTTTCCAAATCAAACTTATAAAAGGTTTTTATCGTGATATTTTTTTCAGTTTTTTACACAAAGAAACCCTTTCTCAGGCAGCAAGTATTTCACTTATCTGCCCAAAAAAGGGTTTATCAATTACTCTATCCTTTCTTGTTTTTTGTTTTTGTTGTTATATGACAGCAGTATTATGACATAATTAATTCCACTTCGGTCTGGTTTGTCATATATTCCACTGGAATATAATTATCGTTCATTTCTTTTCCATTTACAATCATTTTCTTATATCCCGATTCCTGATGTTCTGAATTACGAATTATAATATGTAAATGA
>OEQY01000109.1_pt1 | contig 25089 bp, 22 predicted proteins | sample 1539871 | NCBI WGS metagenome assembly OEQY01 (sample SAMEA3891877, study PRJEB23780) | metagenome | biome: terrestrial biome; feature: animal house; material: Caecal content | place: Italy | collected 2015-05-05 | reverse complement strand
ATCCAAGACCACAATGTGGATCGTATCTATGAATCTGTAGATTATCAAACGATTGCTCAAGCATTACAGGATATGATACCAGGGTTTTATGGTTACTACTTTATGAATCACTTTATGCCATATTTACAAATTCCTATCACAACCAAGGAACAACGGATTGCATATGAAAACATTATTCAATTCTGGGATAACACCACCATTCGGATTCCTTTCTTTATGAAGCTAATGAACTTTATTTTTTATCGTTTTACTCCAAAAGCTTCTATGGAACAGATGGTTTCCCGAATGGAATCCCAAATTCAACAATATTTAAATCCTAGTGAGGAAGAATACAAAAAATTAAAAGAGCAAACCATTAGAAATGTAAAATTAAAAAATAGTTTGTTTTATAAATATCATCCTATTTTTATTTCTCAAAGGAGATTTATGAAGCAACTACAAAAACAAGGATATAATGACATCTTTATTCCAAATATGATTGCATTATCTCCAAAATATAAAGAGTATCATGACGCTCTTATGAATATCAATAATCGAATATGCAATGACTTAGGGTTATTTTATGACTCGAATTATAATTTAATTTTAAAAAAACCGAACAATTAAAACAAGTAATTCCATTATAACAATACGAATGGGATTGCCTGTTCCAATTAATCAAGATACCAAACATTGTAGCACTCGGTGCTGCTAATCCAAACCAGGCTGGCATTTGGCTGAATACTCATAATATAGGACATCGGTAATCTTACTAAAAATGTTTATCCACTTTCTTGATTCGCTCTAAAATCCAGTTTCCAGTACCGATTCGTTGAAAAATTTTTCCAACATATGGATTTCCCAGAACAATTACAATCACAAAGGACAACACAAATGCTAACAAAATATTTTTTCTTGGAATAAAACGAAAAATTTTATATTTACTTGCTAGTTTAATACAAAATCCATGCAGTATAAAAATGGAAAATGTATTCTGTCCAATGGATGTTAAAAATGGAATTTTCTTATCCAAAAACGGAAAAAGCAGAAAAAATATAATCCAGTTAAATCCAATTATGAGCAGTATCAACTTAATCATTGGCTCGTATCCTTCTAATTGATAATTATTCGAGCCATGCAGCATTGCTGGTATAATTGCTGTATTCTTCCATAAGTAGAGACAGGAAATACAGACCACTCCTAACATAAGTAGACTTTTGCACAAATAGAATTCCAAGTCGTAATGCAAGAACTTCTGTATTTTGGAGCTGCGCCTTGCATAATATCCAGCTAAAAAATAAGGTAAAAATGTGATAAATTTAGAAAGTGATAAATAATACTGAATCGTCCAATCAAATCCAGCTAATATGGATAAGAAAATAGAAACAACTACAAATAGAACTCGAATATAAACTCTCCGATCATCAAAAATTGGAATCAATAAGTAATACAAAATCATTGCCATCAAATACCATAGCAGCCAATACGGATAGGTAAACTGAAACCGAAACGGCTGCTGTGGATTCAATACAAAACGTTCAAACAACTGATAAATAGTCTGAAATAATAAATAGGTATACAAGAATGTAAACAAGATTTTTTTACGATTATACTTTGCAAAATAACCTGATATAAAAATAAATGCAGGCATATGGAATGAATAAATAATACGATACAGATAAAGGGACATAGCGCCTGGAATCATTTCCAAAAAATGCCCAAACACGACACATACGATTAGTATAAATCGAATATTGTCAAACCGATTATATCGAGTCTGTTCCATACCCATTCCCCCCTTTGCTTCTACTCAGAAATATCCAACTTCTCTTTAATCCGCTCTGCCTCTGCTGATAAATCTCCCATTTCTTCTAATGCTGCATCCATTTTTTCCTTTTGATAATTAGCACGCACGGTATCTCCTGATTCCTGATATATCTTATAATAAGATGCTGCCTCAAAATACTTGGCTACTCCATAATATTCACCCAGATCTCCCTCTTCTTTTACATTATTTTCTTCATTCTCATAATACAATCGAACCATAGAAGGATAATCCTCCTCTAAAAGGCGATAATAAAATGTATCTACGGAATAACTATAATTGGTATAATAAAAGGAACGAATCATAGAAAATGCTGCTATTACCACTCCCAGGCAGCATAAGACAATGATAATATTTAAAAATATGATGATTGGACTTTTCGTTTTTCTTTTACTCTTCACCAATTATCGCCTCCTCAATTAAAACTGCCCGCTTTGCCTGTGATAATTCTTTTAATTGTTCTGTCTCTTCTTCTGAAATATGAAAATAAGTTTGCAATAGCAAAGCAATATTATGCTCCATCGTCTCTAACACATTCCGATTGGATTCACTATCTGCCCCTTCATAATACTCATATCGTTCCATATCCATACAAGAATAAAAATAATCCAAACTCTCTGTCATCTGTTCTATTTCTCTCGATTGTTCTTGATATTCTGTCGGACATACCAATTGCATAATATCCTCATAGAGATTGAAATAACTTTGCGCCGTCTGCTTTATTGGTACATAACTTGTATACGGTTCTTCATAACAATCGATTTTATGTTCATTACAAAATACTGTGAAAGCAGCAAAATTCTCCTCTTCTATATATTGATCCAATTGTTCCATATATTCTGCTGCATGACGTTTGGATTGATATTGTCCTATGCTGTGTACAATGGCATAGGAATTTGCTCCCAAATTATATAACACAATGATTATAAAGAATAAGACCGCAATAATCACAACTCGAACAACTACTCTGGTATATCGATTGGTTGTTATGTACACATGCTTCTTTGTATGCTCAAATTCCCCTTTATAATGTTTCATATCTTTTACATGTTGCAAAGCTTGTTCATTCAGCCTTCCACAATGCGGACATGTTTCATCTTCCAGTGATAAATTACCACCGCAATACGGACATTTCATGATTTATCCTCCCTTTCATACCATTCTTCCATATAATTCATACAGTCTTCATAATTCACTATGCCATGATTTTTTTCTACTTGTTCCAAAAACATCTGATAATCTTCTTGACTCATATTCCAACGGGATTCTAAATCTGACAAAACTCGACTATAGTATGGTTCAAGACGTTTTTCTTCTTCTTCATCAATATCATCTCGAAATGGAATTCCTTTTATAGTCCATTCTAAATAAAATAAAGTTTCATAATCATGCCTTGTAATCTCTTCCCCTTGTTCTTCCATATTTAAAATCTCATTCATCTCCATAATATTCAAATAAAGATTACAAAAATCTGCATGCTCCCATTCCCATACCGCACTCTGTGTGTTCCTCTCATCCAAATAAAATCCCATCAATTCTTCATAATTCTCATCCTCATATAACTCATCCATAATCGGAAAGTTCTCCTGCATCCAAAGATAATCCTCTTTTCTATCCCTTTCTGGATCTCGATTAATCCAATATAATAGCAAAGCTATTGCAATTATGGGAATACCTATGATTAAGATTACTTTTCCTATAAACTTCCCCTGCTGTTTTATTTCTTTTTTTACTTCATCTTCTGGAACCTCTTGCAAATCTTCCATATCTTCTTGAATATTTTTTAACTTGTTTAAATATTCTTGTTCTGCTCCCTTATAATTCAGTGTACCGCAATAAGGACATTTCGCCAGATTTTCTTCAAATTCAGCTCCACAAGATTTACAGTGAATTAATTTTTTCATTGCCATCCCTCACAATGCACGATCTTTTTACTCTTGTATCATACCATATTTTTGAAAAAACTGGTAGATATTCTTTTAAGGTGGATTACCTATTTTATTTCCAATATCTACCAGTTTTTATTATCGTGACATATTTAAGAGATCTTTTATATTTCCCTATTCCATTATCTGTGATAGTCCATATAGTTTTGTTTTAATTTTAAATATAATTCTGCATTCGTAGCTCTCCAATATGGATTTACGAAAAAGATTGCCAATAGACCAAACGTTAACGTCCCTAGAATACTCCATCCCAAAAAGGAAAGATCCAATACAAATGTATCTAATTTCTGACCATCCATCATTTCCTTACTAATCCGAAATGCATCCTGTCGGCTCAATTTTGGGTCATCTGCTAGAAGATATGGAATCATACGGTACTCATACATTTTTACAATTCCAGGTACAATTAAAAGTAAACACCATAAAAAGTTAAATAAATTACGCAGGAAACAAGTTACTACAATCGTACCATAATTTCCATTTCTAAAAGGAACTAATAGATTGCCTACCTTTGCTTTTCCAGCAGTATTTTTAATAAAGAAACTCTTTTCTCCTACCATAAGCGGCTCAACGATAAATATGTTCAGTACAATTCCAATTAAAACAATGAAAATTATAAGGATAGGAGTAACAATTCTCCAGAAATAAACAAATGGAATAGGAACTTGATCCAATAATATATCCTGATATTCTCTTTTTATACTATTCATACTGGTGGTAGATTCTGTTCCTACAATACTTTCTACATTCCTGTTTATACGAGATGTAGTAGAGTTATTTGTATTTCCAGATAATAAAATCAAAATAAACGCAACCAGTACACATCTCCAATAGTTTCTCTTCAATGCAATCTTTGCTCGTCTCTTTAATTCTGCTCGTTCCCAACTCATATCATCAACCCCTCTCAATTTAATTATTGATACACGTCTTATTTGTATTTATTATACCATATATCCTATACCTTTGTCATCATATTTCGACAAAAATAACATTTTTTTCTGGAAACGTACTAAATCTCTATAAAATTTTATTTAATACTCTGATACTGAGATATTCCAGCAAAACATTTGCGAAAATGACTTGGAGTAAATTGTGTTCTTTTTTTAAACACAGTAGAAAAATAGGTAGATGATAAAAATCCACATTTTTGAGCAATCTCATCTATTTTTAGTTCTGTTGTAAGAAGCAAATTTCTGGCAAGAATAATTCGTTGGTTACTAACATACTCAGAAAACTTTTGTCCTGTAATATTTTTGAAATGTTGGGAAAGGTAGGAATTACTAATATAAATATTCTGTGCTACAATCTCCAAAGTTAATTCTTGATCGAGATTATTTTTTATATAATCACATGCTTTCTCTATATAAGAAGTTTGAGGACCAGCAGCACAAATCAGATGAGAATAGGACAAAATAATCTTTTCCCCTGCTTCCAAAAAAAATGTTTCATCTCTATAATGATGAGAATAAGCTGTATTTTCATAACAGCATTCTGCCAAAGAAAGATCCCAAGCAAACAGAATAAAATTATAAAGACTTTTATTTAAAGAAGTAAGATAAATACATCGAAGAACAGGCAGTTCATCTTCAGGCTGTTCATGAAGGCAAGATGCTCTTTGATGAAAAAGTGTCACAGCCGCAGTATAGCCACTTTTCAATAATGTTTCACAAATCATTTTATGATTATATAAAGAATCCAAAACATACTTATTCATTAAATATTCCTCTCATCAAGTAAAAAAATTTTAAAGTTTTTATTAAAAATTTTAAGGTTTTTTTTAAAAAACTATGCTATACTTTGGATTGTTGGTTAGATAAGGCTAACCCCTCCATATACTGTATATTATAAATGGAAATAAGACTTTGTCAACATAAGAAAGGAGATATTATGCGTAAGATCGCTATTTATGGCAAAGGCGGAATCGGCAAATCTACAACCACTTCCAATTTATCTGCAGCATTGTCTCATAAAGGATACAGGGTAATGCAAATCGGCTGTGATCCAAAAGCAGATTCTACAAAAACATTAATGGGAGGGAAAAGAATCCCTACTGTTTTAGAGCAGCTGCGTGAAAAAGGCGAAGATTTAATATTAGAAGATATTGTTTATAAAGGATATAACGATATTTTATGCGTAGAATCCGGTGGTCCTATGCCTGGAATTGGATGTGCTGGACGAGGAATTATTTCAGCATTTGAAAAATTAGAAGAATTGAATGCTTTTAAAGTATTTCAACCAGATATTGTAATCTATGATGTACTTGGCGATGTTGTATGCGGAGGTTTTGCTATGCCAATCCGAGAGGGTTATGCCAAAGAGGTATTCATCGTTTCTTCTGGAGAAATGATGAGTTTGTATGCAGCAAACAATATTGCTCAAGCTATAAAAAACTATGGCAAACGAGGCTATGCAAGACTAGGCGGACTGATTTTAAATGCTAAGAACATTGAAAACGAACAGGATATTGTACAAAAAGCTGTAGATGAAATTGGTACACAAATCGTAGCTTACATTCCACGATGTGGAGATATTCAAAAGGCAGAAGAAAAAGGTGGAACCATTTTTGAAACTTTAGAGAACTCAATCATGAAAAATGTATATAGCAAACTTGCAGATGAAATTTTACATATAAGTCAAGATATTGCTAAAAAAGAAATAATTTAACAATAAAAAAATGAATAGGAGAAAAAAATGAGAAGAAGAATAGGAGCCTTTTTATTATCAGGAATTTTAACCGTAAGTATGTTTGCAGGCTGTGGTAGTCAACCATCCACAAATAATTTATCCAATACAACTTCTAACGAAGGATCTAGTGAAGAAAAAACTACAAAAAACACAGAAACCGAAAAAACACCCCAAGAAGAAGATCACTTTACAATTAAGTATCCAAGTTATATGACAGACTCTGAGGGCGATGCATTAGAATTAGAAAAAGAACCAGAAAAAATTGTTTGCTTATCCAACGCTGCATTACAGATCTTAGTACGTTGTGATATCAAACCAATTGCAATTACAAGTACTGCTTCTGGAATTGATTATCCAGATTGGGTAGAAGAATTACCAACGATTGAAACTGGAATGAGTGAAGTGGATACCGAAAGTATTATTGCATTAGAACCAGACTTAGTCATTATGGGCGAGCACTTAAAAGAAGATTATGGAAAATTACTTGATGATGCCGATATTCCAGTCTACTACTCTAGTGAAGGCCCTTCTACCACTTATGAAGAAGTAAAGGAAGCTGCCGTTGTATTTGGAGAAGCCTTTGGTGGAGAGGAAGAAAAAGCCGCAATTGAGGCCGAATTTAAGGAAGTAGAAGATAGAGCAAACGAATACGCTCAAAATCATGATACAAAGAAAATGATGATTTTATTCTCACTTTCTCCTGCCTATCAGCAGACTAGCGAAGGATATTTAGGAAGTATGCTTTCCTTGTTACCGTTTGAAAATTTATCTGATAGCTTAATTGATCCATCCGAGCGCACTGCACCACTTGATATGGAAAAATTAGTAGAAATGAATCCTGAGGTTATTTTTGCAATTTCACCAATGGCTCAGACAAGTGAAGATGTAGAAAAAATGTTTCAGGCAGAATTTGATGCCAATCCACAAATCTGGAACAACCTAGATGCAGTAAAGAATGGAAAAATCATCTATCTTCCTAATGAATATGTGAAATCCAAAGGAATGTACATTATTAATAGTTTAAATACATTAATGGATATGTTAGAAGAAACGTTACAATAACACAGATGAGAAAGGATGAATGTAATAGCAATGGGTAAGAAGAAACATGAAGTTTTGCGAGTCAGTATTGTATTAAGTATACTATTCATCATTTTAATCATACTTTGCTTACTTTCTGCCGCAGTAGGAAGCGCTGGATATTCTGTCTCGACTATTTTAACAGAATTGTTTCAAGATGGAAAAAGCCCAGTTAAGATGATTGTACTAAACTTACGATTACCTCGAATTCTTCTTGCACTCATCATTGGGGCTTCTCTTTCTGCATCAGGAGCCCTTCTCCAATCGGTTATGAAAAATCCTTTAGCCGATCCTGGTACAATTGGAGTCTCTGCTGGAGCTGCAACAGCAGCCAGCACCATCTTGCTTATCTTTCCAGGAATGCTTTCTTCCCTGCCTTTGTTTGCATTTACAGGTGCTGCACTTGCATGTTTTCTAATCTATTCTATGGCATGGAAACGTGGTGTGGATCCTACCAGAATCATTCTTTCTGGTGTTGCAATCAACTCCGTATTGGGAGCCTATACCTCTCTTCTACAGCTAATGAATTCTGACAATCTTCAAGGTATCCTTTCTTTCTTAAATGGAAGTCTCTCTGGAAAAAGCTGGTCTCAAGTTCAGGTTTTAGTTGTCTATGCAGGAATCGGAATTATACTTGCATTTTTCTGCATCCCAAATGCCAACGCACTCCAACTTGGAGATGAAATGGCAAAAAGTCTTGGTATTAAAGTAAACTTAAGCCGTATTGTTCTATCCGCAGTTGCAGCATTTTTAGCCGCAGCTACGGTAGCTGTTGCTGGAATGATCGGCTTTGTGGGACTTGTAGTTCCTCATATTGCCAGAATTCTAGTCGGTTCAAATTATAAAGTTATGCTTCCAGTAAGTATTGTACTTGGTGCTGATATTTTACTGTTTGCTGATACGGTTGGCCGCAGCATTGTACCAGGAATGGAAATTCCTGTTGGCATTGTAATGGCCGTATCAGGCGGACCATTTTTCTTATATATGTTAAGAAAAAAAGGAGGTTCTTATGGAAATTAGAGCAAAAAATCTTCAGGTCGCATATGGAGATACTGTTGTTGTTGATCAACTAAATATTCACTTAGAAAAAGGAAAAATTACAACAATTATCGGACCAAATGGCTCTGGAAAGTCAACCGTATTAAAAGCAGTGACACGTCTTTTAAACTATCAAAAAGGAGCTGTATATTTAAATGGAAGAGAATTACAAAAATTTGGAACGAAAGAATTGGCCCAGCAAATTGGAGTTCTGCCTCAAATGCATACAGCTCCTCCAGACTTTAAAGTAAAAGATTTAGTTAGCTATGGAAGAATGCCATACCAAAAATGGTACAAACGAAATCAGGAACAAGATGAAAAAATCATTGAATGGGCAATGCATTCTACTGGCGTATATAAGTTAAAAGAGAAATCTATTCAAGAATGCTCTGGCGGAGAAGCTCAACGAGTGTGGATTGCCACAGTTATGGCGCAACAACCAGAAATGATGTTTTTAGATGAACCGACCACTTACCTTGACATCTCCCATCAGCTAGAAACCATGCGCCTTATAAAAAAGGTAAATCAAGAATCTGGCATTGGTATTGTTATGGTTCTCCATGATCTAGGTCAAGCACTCGAAATAAGTGATCATATTATCGTTATTCAAAATGGTAAAAAATATGATGAGGGAAGACCTGAAGATGTAATCACAGCAAAGATGATGAAAGAAGTCTACAATGTAGACTGTGATGTGGTATGGCTAAAGAAAAGAAAAAAACCACTAATTGTATATAAAGAAATTTGTTAATACCAAGGTCGAACGGCCATGCTAGCCTGACCAAGACGTTTTGAAGATTTCGTGAGCATGTAATGCAGAGAAATCTGTAGCATCATGGGATCAAAATACCTTTTGATCCCAACATCACTTGTTAGAAGGGAAAACAATTATATATGATGAATGGAAAAGAATTATTAGGAAAGCTTGGAAAACTCGGAGATATCACTTCCATAAAAGATGTAGCTCCTCTGACCGCTGCATTATTCCCAGGAACACATTGTCCTTTAATGGGAGCAGCTATGGCTGTACGTGGAATTGAAGATGCTGTTATTATGATAATAGGAACCGATGAATGTTCCTATTATACAAAACATATGACACTATATTCAGAAGAATTTGGCGGTGTGACAGGAAGATGCGTATCTGTTGTATTAGACAGCAGAGATATAACGTTTGGTTCCAAGAAAAAGTTAGAAATAGCTATGAAAGAATTAGTAGAGGAATACAAACCTAAAGTTGTATTCCTTGTAACCACTTGTGTAGTGGAAATTATAGGAGATGATGCGGATGCTCTTGCCGATGCAATGAGTGAAAAATTTCAAATATCTGTTCTCCCAGTGCATACAGAACATTTCAAATGTGAAAACCACATGCCTGGATTAGAACGTGTGATTACTGCTTGTTTTCAACTTATGGAAAAACAACCAAAAGGAGAAACTGTCAACGTTTTAGGACAGCGTATGGGAAATTTTGCTTCCACAGAACTTTGTCGAATTTTAAAGGAAAATCAAGTGGAAATCGGAATGCAATTACCATGTGGATGCAGCATAGAAGAGATCCGTAAGGCACCTCAGGCAAAATTAAACATTGTAGTTCACCCTATTGCATTACCTCTTGCCAAAAAAATGGAACAACATTTTGGTATTCCCTACGTGTTCTTTAACAAGTTCACACAGCCAACACATATCTATGAGGCATATAAACAATTATTTATCTGTTTAAAAAAAGAGCTTCCGTTACAATTAGAAAGTTTATACGAACAGGCAAAACAATCCAAGCAAGCTGCATCAAAAGAGTTAGAAGGAATCACTTACATCTATGGAAATACTCCATTTGACTGTATAGAATTTAACCAATTTATGGTAGAAGAAGGAATGTCTCCTCTCATTATTCAACTTTCTGAGTATGAAGAAGAAAAAGATAAGCAGGCCGTAGAAAAAATCCTAGAAGTCACCAATCCATATGTAGCCAAAAGTGCTAATATTGCTCCTATGCAATCTATTTATGATGTACTACATCCAAATTTATATTTAGGCCATGAATATGCAGCTAGACTTAGAAAAAAAGGAATTGCTATGGTACATTCTGATAAGGCATCTAATATGTTAGGATTTGAAGTGACTTTATTTATTACAGAAGAATTAGTTAGAGCTGCGAAAGAAGCAAAAGATCTGAAAATGGAGGTATTGTCATGAGTTTAACACGTTATTTGCCTACTCCGTCTGACCGAATGGGTATTCTTTGGAACCTCCTCTCCATTGAAGAAAGCGTTGTTTTAGAATATGGTCCTGCTGGAACTACTCATTTTAGTATGAGTCTTTTTGGAGATTTAGATATCCAACAACAAAATCGATTATTTACAACTCATATGGATGAGTCAGATGTTGTTATGGGAGATACAAAGCGGCTAGAGCGGGCAATCATAGAGATCGATAAAAATTTTCATCCAAAAGTTATTTTTGTTGTTGCCTCTTCTGTAGCAGCAGTTATTGGTGTCGATATCAAAGGAATCTGCACTTATATGCAGAATGAAGTACAGGCGAAATTGGTCGCATTTGATCAGGGCGGTTTTCGAGGAGATTATACAATAGGCTGCATGGAAACCTATACGCTTCTTGCAAAAGAACTTCCAGTAAATCCTTCCAGTAAAAAGGAAAACACCTTTAATTTATTAGGAGCCTCTCTTTGGTCCTATCGTGTGCGTTCTGATATAGAAGAATTAAAACGCTTGTTAAAAAGAGCGTTTGATATGGATTTACAGGCAGCTTTTTGTTCTGATACTTCGGTACAAGCATTAGAGCAGGCAGGCTCTGCTCAAATCAATCTTGTCATGCAAGGAACAGCAGTACAAGCAGCAAAAGTATTGGAAAAACGTTTTCAGACTCCATGGATTTATCACGCACCTTATGGATATCGGGCAACACTGGAATGGTTAGAAAAGATTGGAACTATCATTGGAAAAAATGTTGACACAGTTCTTGCAGATGAACTGCGTGAAAAAAACAATAATGCAATGCAATATCGAATGTATGCCAGAATGCTGCATAGAGACAAAATGAAAGCTTCTTTAATCGGAGAATACGATGTTATACAAGGAATCGGCACATTTTTAGAGGAGATTGGATTCCAGATTGACCATAAGCTTTGCATCCATACACTTAGAAGTATCGAAAATACAGAGGAGAGAATTTTTTCTCCATCTACCGAAAAGGAAAAAATTGATCTTATAAAAACATTACAAAAACAACTTATATTGGCAGACGATATTATGTTGGAACTTTGTAACTCAAATAATACAAAGGTAAGAATTTCTCCTCCTGTTATTCGTGGCGCTGTATTTGCCAGACATCTGCCTTTGATGGGAGAGCGTGGCGCTGATTATATTTTAGAGTTTGTTGAACAGTATTTACAAAATTTAAAATGATTACTCAAAAAGAGGAGGATTTTATGAAAGTTCAAATCATTTACTCCAGTCTTTCTGGAAAAACAAAACGATTAGCAGAAGCCATTTCTGCTGGAATTACAGAAGCAGATACATGGACACTACATAATTTAAAGGATGAAGAACCTGAGCTAGATGGAGATATTATTTTGCTTGGTTATTGGGTAGATAAAGGTGGCCCTGAGAAGAAAATGCAAGAATTTATGAAAAAAGTCTCGGGCAAAGCTGTTGGCATATTTTGTACATTAGGATTTTACGCAGATTCTGCCCATGCAAACCAGTCAGTGAATGCAGGAATCGATATTGTAAAGAAGAATAATACAATAATTGGAAGTTATGTATGTAATGGAGCACTCTCTGAACAAATCATCGAGATGTTCCGTAAAAACGGAACACAGGGAACTCACAGTGCATCTCCAGAGAACGAAATTCGATGGTCCATTATGGCATCCCATCCAACCAAAGCAGAATGTGAACTAGGTGCAGAACGCTTTAGAGAACGAATTGAAATTTATAGACAATTTCAAGAAAAAGGCCTTCCATTCAAATCAATATCTTAAAAATATAAGTTTGATATAAAATTTTACACCATCCTACTTATAATTTATTTATAAATTAAGTACGATGGTGTAAAATTTTTATTATTACAGCATTGAGCTCACTTTATATTAATGCTATACTTAATTTTATCTGATACAACTTTAATATTAAAAGGATTACAAATTATGAAGATTAAAATATGTGGCTTAACAACCCCAAAAGAAGCAGAATATTTAAATACGAATCATGTAGATTTTGCAGGTATGGTACTCTTTTATCCAAAGAGTAAACGAAATATTTCATTAGAACAGGCCAAAGCAATACAACAAGCTTTACATCCTGAAATCCAAACTGTTGCAGTTGTTGTATCTCCTACAATCAAACAAGTACAACAAATAGAAGCGGCTGGATTTGATTATTTACAGATTCATGGCAATCTGCCAGAAGGACTTTTTCATCGGATCAATATCCCTGTTTTGAAAGCATTTAACATCAAAGACATGGATCAATACGAGTTTTATCATAGCTGCTCTGGTATTGCTGGCTATGTATTTGATGCACAAGAACCTGGCAGTGGAAAAACATTTGATTGGAGTCTGGTAAAACAAATTCCACGGGATGAAAAACTGCTTTTACTCGCTGGTGGTCTGACTCCAGATAATGTAAAAATGGCAATTACCTATCTGAACCCCGATGGTGTGGATGTATCCTCAGGAGTGGAATATTCCGATAGACCAGGAAAAGATCCAATTAAGATTCATGCATTTGTATCAAATGTACGCAGCAGTTCCATAAACCGTGAATCATAAACAAATTGGGAAAATCTATAGAAAAAGAACCCGCTTTTGAACTCTCACCATCCGAACGAGTTCAATCGCAGGTTCTTATTTTTTACACAATTGTTATAAATCTAAGCTTTCCAATACTTTATGCAATTCTTCTGCGGATTTTTTCAATTCTGCCTGTTCCTTTTCACTTAAAGGAATTTCCAATACTTGTTCAGCACCTTTTTGAGAAACGATCGTTGGCACACTGATGCACAAGTCATTTAACCCATATTCTCCTTCCATCAAACTAGTAACCGAAAGTACCGAACGCTCATCACGTACAATACTCTCTGCAATTCTGGCCACCGCCATGGCAACTCCATAATACGTTGCTCCTTTCCGTTCAATAATTTCATAGGCACTGTCTCGAACTGTTTTATAAATTCGCTCCATCGCTTCGTCGTGACTAAAATGACCTCTCAATTCACAGAAATCATTAATATGAATTCCAGAAACATTTGCTCCACTCCATACTGCTAACTCGCTATCTCCATGTTCTCCAATAATATATGCATGGACACTGCGGCTAGCTACATTCAGATGCTCACTTAACAAATAACGGAATCGAGCAGTATCTAATACGGTACCACTTCCAAATACTCTTTCTTTTGGATAACCAGAAATCTTCAGAGCTGCATAAGTTAGAATATCCACTGGATTAGCTACAATCATTAAAATTCCTTCAAAGTTTCTTTTTGTAATTTCTGGAATAATGGATTTAAAAATCGCCACGTTTTTATGTACTAAATCCAATCGAGTTTCTCCAGGTTTCTGGTTCGCACCTGCCGTAATAATAATTAATGCACAGTCACTAATGTCATCATAAGTACCTGCATAAATCTTCATTGGATGAGCGAATGGACGGCCATGGCTCAGATCCATTGCCTCCCCTTCTGCCTTCTTTTGATTTGCATCTAACAAGACTAATTCAGAAAACAATCCTCTTTGCATTAAACTAAATGCAGAAGAAGCACCTACAAAACCACATCCGATAATTGCTGCTTTTTGAATGTTCATATTTTTTTCCTCCTGATTTTCTTTTGGATTTTATCCATATTAGAAATTATTACTATTATTAATATAACATCTTTTCTTCCAAAAGGCAAGAAACTTTAACATGGAAATTGAGAATTAATTTCTATTACGAATTATTCGGGTCTTTAACACCTCTTTGAAAAAATCATAACATAAAACCCCCATTTTTAGCCTATTTGAGGCTTATTTTTCTGTCAAATTTTTTAAATTTATGTATAGGCTTTTTGGGCTTTTTATGTTATAATAGGAAAAAGGAGGCTTTTTCATGAAGGTAAATACATCAAAATCAAAAAATGCAGAGTCGTTTTACATCAAACACTCTTACATAGATGCCAATGGCAAATCAACCTCAAGAACCATTCGAAAGCTGGGAACATTAAAAGAATTACTCGTTGAACATGGTCCGACGAGAGATGATGTTATGGAATGGGCAAGAGAACAGGCACGTATGGAAACAGAAAAATACGAGCAGGAAAAAGAGAATTACCGTCTTCCCATCTATTTTTATCCAAATCGAAAAATTCCTCATGGCGAGAAACGCTGCTTCCATGGAGGATATCTTTTCCTGCAGTCCATCTATTACCAGCTTAATCTCGATCAAATTTGCAGAAAAATACGAACAAGACATAACTATAAATATGACCTAAATGCCATTCTATCCGACCTGATTTATACCAGAATACTTGATCCAGGCAGTAAACGCTCCTCTTTTCAAGCTGCTAAAAAGTTCTTGGAACCCCCAAGGTACGAACTACATGATAGTTATAGAGCGTTAAGTATACTCGCACAGGAAAGTACTTTTATCCAGTCAGAGGTTTATAAAAACAGCTGTGAAATCATAAAACGCAATCAGGGGATCCTTTACTATGACTGCACCAATTATTACTTTGAAATAGAACAGGAAGAGGATGACAAACAATACGGAAAGAGCAAAGAAAACCGTCCAAATCCGATCATCCAAATGGGATTATTTACAGATGGAGATGGTATCCCTCTTGCATTTTCTCTCTTTCCTGGAAATCAAAATGAGCAAAAATCCTTATCTCCATTGGAGAAAAAAGTGATAGAAGATTTTGAATGCAAGCAGTTTATTTATTGCTCCGATGCTGGTCTTGCCTCAGAAAACAATCGTTTGTTAAATCATACTGGCAAACGGGCTTTTATTGTTACTCAGTCCATAAAAAAGTTACGTTCCGAGTACAAAACACTGGCGCTGAACCGAAAAGGCTTTCGACGACTCTCGGACAATCAACTCGTAGATATCGATCACCTATCGGAGAAGGACTATGATCAAATTTTCTACAAAGAAGAACCCTATAATTCCAGGAAGCTGGAACAGCGCCTTCTTATCACTTATTCACCAAAGTATGCTGCCTATCAGAAAACTCTCCGTGAAAAGCAGGTGGAACGAGCGATGACCATGATAAAAAACGGGAACTATAAAAGGGAAAAAAAGAATCCGAATGATCCTGCTCGGTTTCTTTCAAAAGAAGCAGTGACAAAAGAAGGAGAAATAGCCAATATCCTGTACTATCTGGATGAAGAGAAAGTGTTAGAAGAAGCAAAGTATGATGGACTTTATGCGGTATGCACGGATCTTTTTGAAGATGATCCAAGTGATATTTTACGAGTAAGTGAGGGACGTTGGCAAATCGAAGCATGTTTTAGAATCATGAAAACCGAATTTCATGCAAGACCAGTATATTTAAGACTCCAAGACAGGATTCATGCGCATTTTCTTATCTGTTTTTTATCCCTCTTAATCTACCGTATACTGGAAAAAAAGCTTGGAAAGGAATTCACTTGTGAAGAAATCATCCATACTCTGAAAGATTATAATTTTGCAGATGTACAGGGACAAGGATTTCTGCCAATCTACACGTCAAATAAGATAACCGATCAACTTCAGAAAATCAGTGGCTTTGCAACAGACTACGAATTCATAACAAAAAGAAAAATGAAAGAAATACAAAAATTGAGCAAGAAAAAATAAAAAAGCCTAGCTATCAAAACAAAGCAACACCGCTACAAAACCCTTATTTTATGGGAACTATAGCGGTGTTTTTTGTTTCCGAAGTGTTAAAGATGAGATTATAGCATAGTTTTTGAAAAATGTGAACAATTTATACAAAAAAAAAACAGATTATTTTCAAATTTTCACATTTATCCCATCATGAAAAAATCCTTTTACTTTTCTTTAATATCGGTTATAATAATCACAGAATCCATGAAAGATAAGAGGTAATTTTTATGTATGAAATAAACTTTTATAAACCTACACACATCTATTTCATAGGAATCGGCGGTATTAGTATGAGTGGACTCGCTGAAATTCTTCTTCAAGAGGGATTTCGTATTTCCGGATCTGATCTACACCGTTCTCCTTTAACAGAACAATTAGAATCCCAAGGTGCAGCCATTTACTACGGTCAACGTGCTTCTAATATTGAGGATGATGTTTCTGTTGTTGTTTATACGGCTGCGATTCATCCTGATAATCCAGAATACCAGGAAGCAGAGCGAAGAGGTATCGCTATGTTAACTCGTGCACAGCTTTTAGGTCAACTTATGAAAAATTATAAGACTTCTATCGGAGTTTCTGGAACTCATGGAAAAACTACTACTACTTCTCTTTTAACCCAAGTACTATTAGAAACTGACATTGATCCTACCATTTCTGTCGGAGGCATTATGCCTGCAATCGGAGGAAATATTCGTGTTGGCAGTAATCAAGTCTTTGTTACAGAAGCTTGCGAATATACCAATAGTTTTCTTTCCTTTTTTCCGAATATGGAAATCATACTGAATATTGAAGAGGATCATCTCGATTTCTTTAAGGATATTCAAGATATTCGTCACTCTTTCCATCAATATATGAAGCTTCTTCCTGCTCATGGTATACTTGTCATCAATAGTGACATTCAAGATCTGGAGCAATTAACTTCTGACTTATCCTGTCAAATTATCACGTTCGGTTCCAATCCTAAATTCAGCGATTATAGCGCCTGCGATATTACATTTAATCATTCTGCCTGTGCATCTTACACCGTAGTACATAAAAAAGAGGATGGCAGTTTGGAAGATCTTGGAAGAATTGAACTTTCCATTCCAGGTATGCATAACGTCTCTAATTCTTTATCCGTAATCGCACTGGCAAGAGAACTGGGTCTTTCCATGGAAACGATTGCTCGTGGACTTCATAAATTTACGGGTACGAACCGTCGTTTTGAGAAAAAAGGGGAACGAAATGGTGTTACCATCATTGATGATTATGCCCATCATCCACAAGAAATTACTGCCACATTAAATACTGCCCAAAACTATCCTCATAGAGAGATCTGGTGCGTTTTCCAACCGCATACTTATACACGTACATTTTCTCTTATGGATGATTTTGCAAAAGCGCTTTCCTTGGCAGACCATGTTGTCCTAGCCGATATTTACGCAGCGAGAGAAACAAATACGCTTGGAATTAGCTCCAAAGATCTTCAAAAGAAATTACTTGACTTAGGTACCGATGCCTATTATTTCCCATCCTTTGAAGAAATCCAAAAATTTTTATTAAAAAATTGTATCAACGGCGACCTGTTGATAACTATGGGCGCTGGAGATATCGTAATTGTTGGAGAAAATCTCCTTAAACAATAGTTATCCACAATATCCACAGTGTCAGACCTCTTGGCTTCTGTGGATTTTTTTATTTTTTATGTTTAAATTTTTTTATTTTTGATTTTCAAAAAATCTCGTATTTACAACATTTTTTCGTCCACTGGGAATTCCAATTTTTTCTGTATAAAAAGTTATCCACAGTATCCACAATATCCACAATTCCTATTTTTGACTTATCCACAATTTTATTACCCTTGCATTTTTATCCAACTGTGTTATACTCAAGTTACTAGATTACGTAGTGATACAAATTGCAGTGATTTACTACATCTTATTGTAGAATAAACAGGAGGAGCATGCAGCATATGGCAACATTGAATTTACATAATCAGATAAATCAAGATACCGTAATGGTGTCTGGTATATTTATAGATGAATATATGCCAAAAGCAAACGGAGAATTTGTAAAGATTTATCTTTATCTGCTCCGCAGCAGACAAAAAACAAATCCAAAGCTTTCTCTTTCCCATATGGCAGACATTTTTCATTTGACAGAACATGATGTCCTGCGTGCGCTTTCCTATTGGGAAAAAGAAGGACTTTTACGTCTTAGTTTCGATTTTAATCATAGCTTAACCGACATTACATTATTAGATGTCATAACTCCAAACCTTCCAGAACCCGTTGATTCTTCAGAAGAATTTACAGAACCTACTCCACAAATGATGGAAAATTTGAGTCGTGATCCAAATTTCTGTGAATTACTTAATATTGCAGAAATTTATTTAAAACGTACTGTAAAATCTACAGACTGGAGTATTTTAGGTTATTGGTATCTAATGTTCCATCGTTCCTATGATATCATCGAATACCTGATTGAATATTGCGTTGAACAGGGACATACCAATATGAACTATATTGAAGCAGTTGCACGTAACTGGCATGAACAGAGATTATTTTCTATTTCTGCGATTAAAGATTACACTACAAGTCGTTCTAAAATCGTATACTCTGTTATGCGAGCCTTTGGTCTTCAAAATCGTGGACCATCTTTAAAAGAATCCGAGTTTATTCGCAAATGGAATCGAACGTTTTCAACTGAAATGATATTAAAAGCTTGCGAAAAAACTATGACTGCTGTACACAATCCAAGTTTTGAATATACCGATTCCATTTTGATGTCATGGAAACAGGCTGGAATTACCACGTTAGAACAAGTTGCTGCACGAGATCAAGAATATCAAAATAAAAATAAACAAACAGCTTCCATACAATCCATTAACAGAACAAACCGTAAACCATCTCAATTTCACAATTTCAAACAGAGAAATACAGACTATGATGAACTAGTCGCTAGTTATTATGGTTATGAATAATAAAAAAAGAAAAAAGGAAGACAATTATGTCCTTAAAAAATTCGCAATACGATATGTTAATGCGGGAATACAACCGCAGACAATTGAATAATTTTCATCAGCAGCAAAAACGAATTGAACAAGCTTACCAAATGGCTCCTGAGTTAAAACAAATTGCAGAAAAACTCAGTTCATTATCTGCCCAGCGGGCACGTGATTTAATTAACGGCAATCCAAAACAGGCTGATCTTGTACGCAGCCAAATCTCTTCATTGAAAAAGAGACGCCTTACCATTCTTTCCGCCCATGGTCTGCCTTCTGATTATATGGATTTACACTATCATTGTTCTGATTGCAAAGATACTGGATATATAAATGGGAAAAAATGCCATTGTTTTCAGCAGGCTGCGGTTGATCTCTTATATGATCAATCTAATTTAAAAGAAATTCTGCAAAGAGAAAATTTTAGCACCTTTTCTTTTCGTTATTATTCTACGGAATATAATCATTCTTTGAAAAGAAGTATTCGAGATTATATGAAGGACGTCGTCAATCGCTGCAAAACTTATATCTCTACATTTGAAAAATGTCATGGTAATCTTTTGTTCACTGGAAATACAGGAGTTGGAAAAACATTTCTCTCCAACTGTATTGCAAAAGAATTAATTGAACGAACAAACTCTGTTGTCTATTTAACTGCTACAGAACTTTTTGAAGTTTTTTCACGCAGCAGCTTTTCTTATAATGAAGAAGCCCATGAAGACATCGACCATTATATTTTAGACAGTGATCTATTAATTATTGATGATCTTGGAACAGAACGCACGAATTCCTTTACCGTGAGCAAACTTTTCTACTGTATTAATGAACGGCTTAACCGATGCAAGGGAACTATTATTTCTACAAATTTAAGTCCTGGAGATATTCGAGATATGTACTCAGAGCGAATTGCTTCCCGAATCCTTAGTAATTACGATATTATTGCATTATTTGGCAATGATATTCGGATTCAGAAAAAATTTGGTCGTTACCAGACTTGATTCCTATTTAAAAACATGTTATAAATATTGCATAAGACACCAAGGAGGAAAAAATAATTATGCCAGATACAGAACAGTTACAAACGATTCCAGTCGGACCACTTGCATTTATTCCAATGTCTAGTTGTACAACACTTGGAAAACAAGTAGACCACTATCTTGCAAAATGGAGAAATGAACGTGAAAACGAACATACCTCTACCATTCATTTTAATGGCTACTTAAAAGACAGTTATATTATATCTGCCAAAACCCCTCGCTTTGGTTCTGGCGAGGCGAAAGGAGCTCTTAACGAGTCCATTCGTGGTGACGATGTTTATATTATGGTTGATGTTTGCAACTATAGTCTTACTTATTCTCTCTATGGTTACACTAACCATATGTCTCCTGATGACCATTTTCAAGACTTAAAAAGGATTATTGCCGCAATTGGTGGGAAGGCCCGCCGTGTCAATGTCATTATGCCATTTTTGTACGAAAGCAGACAACATCGTCGTACATCCAGAGAGTCTTTGGACTGCGCTATGGCATTACAGGAATTAACGAATATGGGTGTGGAAACAATTATTACATTTGATGCACACGATCCTCGTGTACAGAATGCAATTCCTTTAAAGGGATTTGAAACAATTTCCTGTACTTATCAGTTTTTAAAAGGATTATTGCGTGCAGAACCAGACCTTCCAATTGACAGCGATCACCTTATGGTTATTAGTCCAGACGAAGGCGGTACAAATCGTGCCGTTACTTTTGCGAATTACCTTGGTGTAGACCTGGGTATGTTTTATAAACGCCGTGATTATACACGTGTAGTAGATGGTAAAAATCCAATTGTTGCCCATGAGTTTTTAGGAAGTAATGTAGAAGGTAAAAATGTACTGATCATTGATGATATGATTTCTTCTGGTGACAGTATGATTGACGTTGCAAAAGAATTAAAACGCAGAAAAGCAAATAAAGTATTTGCTGCTGCTACATTTGGACTTTTTACAAATGGAATGGAAAAGTTCGATAAGGCTTATGAAGCTGGTTTGATTGACCGTGTTCTTACAACTAATCTGATCTATCAAACTCCTGAATTATTATCCAGACCGTATTATGTAAATGTAGATTTAAGTAAGTATATTGCACTTTTAATTGATAACTTGAACCATAACGCATCCCTTCAGCATTTACTTAGTCCAACCGATCGTATCAATAACTTATTAAATCGTCATAAACAACATTTAGAAACTTTAAAATAATCGATTTACGTTCTTACGTGAATGTAGAAATTTTTTAACAGAGATCCTCTACTAGAGCTTTCATATTATGATAAAACTGCGTCTTAACATGGTATACTTACCAAATTAAGACGCAGTTTCTTTATAGTATTCTTAGTTTATTGTACCGTTGACATAATTTGCTGCTGAAGCTGAGCAAGACGTTCATAGGAAAATGTACTATCTTGGAAACGAACATCGTGTTGTGCTGCCAGTTCTGGTGTATATTGCTCCCAAAGATAGGTAGTCACAAAATCAAAATAGCCGCAATTAGGATCTGTATTTTGAAAATGAGTGACTAGAGTTTTCAAACTATGTGCTACAATATAGGTACCTGTTTCATCTTTTCTAATTGTCACATCTGCCAAGCCGCCAAGCATTGTTTCCGTTTTATACTGGATGGATTGAAAATTCCCCAGAGAGTAGTAAACTAACATTGGACGATCCCCTTCTCGTTCTATAAACTGAACTGGCTCTAAAACATGGGGATGTGCTCCAATTACAAGATCCACTCCCTGTTCTGCAAAAAACGCAGTTAATTCTCTTTGTTCATCCGTTATATCTGCAAACACATATTCCTCTCCCCAGTGTGGAAATACAACAATAAAGTCTGCCATCTCCTTTGCTTTCGCAATATCCTTTGCCATACGTTCTTTATCGATATAATCTACGAGCCATGGACGTCCCTGTAATGCATCATGTGTATTTGTATCATATGTATAATTTAGCAATGCTAACTTAATTCCATGCGCTTCCATAACGGTAATGGCATCTTGTTCTTCTTGACTCTCATGTACTCCCAATACAGGAATTTGCGGATAGGTTGTCCTCCAATAATTCATCATATTATGAACACCTGCATAATTTTGATCTAAAATATGATTATTCGCAGCCAAAATTACATCAAATCCTGCATGAACGAGAAACGATCCCACTTCAGTTCCTGTATTCAACAATGGATAATTTTGAATTCCTAATTCCAAACCTCCCATTACACATTCCTGATTTATAACAGCAATGTCTGCCTGCTGTACCAAAGATGCTACGTTTTCAAAATTCCTAGTATAATTCCAGCTTCCATCGGCCTGCTGTCCACTCAAAGAAGACGAACGATGCATTAAATTATCTCCTACAGCAATAAGTCTCATTTCCGTCACTTCTGTATCTATATTATCTTGTGAAGTTTCTTCTAAATTAGTTGACTGCACTGGCTGCTGTACATTCTCTTCTTTCTTTTGCGTTAATTCTTGGGTTGTTTCCGTTTGATCTGTCGAATTCATTGTTGTATTTTGTGACTCAGCACATCCTCCGAGTACAACCAAGCCTAATATAATAATCATCAATCGTATATAGTTTCTCATAAATTCATCCATCCTATAATCACAATAAAAATAATAACCATCGGAATACCAATTTGCATTACTCCTTTTATTCTATTGGACATTTTGATTCCATCTCCTTGATTTACCTCTGCCATAAATTCATGAAATCCCCATACTCCATCCATTGTACATCCCATCGTCACTAAAACTGCACCCGCTGGAAAAATCCATCTTCTTAATAAAGCATCTACTCCAATTAATGCCGTTGTCCCATCTGTAGACGAAATTTTAACAGAGAAAATCACAATACAAATCAAAGTAATTGCAATTAGTATCACACTAAAACCAAATAAAACAGAACAGGATTTCTTCCTATCCCAATGAAATTGATCCATAAACATTTCTGTAATATTTTCAAACAATACAATCGTACTACTTGCTGAAGCACAAAAAAGAACTAGATATAATAAGCCTCCCCAGACTCTTCCATGACTCATTTCATGAAAAATATGAGGCAATGTTTGAAAAACTAATTCTGGCCCTGCTGTAATTTCCTTTCCATAAGCAACACAAATACAAATTACCGCAATTCCAGTAAGCAGGGATGCCGATGTATCAATTACTGCAATCCAAACTGCCTCTCCAAAAATAGTACGTTTCTTTGTCATATGCTTTCCAAGCATTGTCATAATACCTACGCCAACCCCAAGTGTAAACAACGCCTGATTCATTGCATCTTCTAATAAGTGGAATATACCACTTTCCATTGCTTTTTTCCAATCTGGTTTCAAATAAAGTAAAAGAGCTTCTTTCCTCCTATCTTGAAACAATCCATCTACAGCCATGAAAATCAAAAATAAAAACAATAGTACAATCAAGATTCGAACGACCCGAACTACTCCCTCTTTTACTCCTACAAAACAACAAAATAATGCCAATGCAAGCACAATAATCCCTAGCAGAAATAATACTCCCACATTAGAAGTAAGATCTTGAAACAATCCTGTTATTGCGACAGAACTACTTGAAAAGGTTCCGAGTACTGTTTGAAAAAAATAATACATGGACCATCCCGTCACTGGCACATAAACCGCTAAGAGTAAAAAGTTACCTGCATATGCAACATAACGTTCAATTGTTCCATGCTGTCCTTCCTTATCTAGTTCTTGAAATGCAGATGAAATAGATTTTCTGGAAGCTCTTCCAATCGCCATTTCCATCGCAATAATCGGAATTCCAATGATAACTAACAGGAGAAAATATACAAGTAAAAAAACCCCTCCTCCATATTGAACTGCTAGAGATGGAAAACGCCATATATTTCCTACTCCAATCGTACATCCTGCCGCCAAAAGCAGTAAATTCCAACGGGAATATATTTTTTCTTTTTCCATATCTTCCTCCATCATTGACATCTTGCCATCATGTTCTTTCGAATCTGATCCAATTTTTCATAAGAAAACGTTGGATCTTTGCTAATAATTCCATGTGGTGCAGTTGCTAATTCTGGACTATACTGCTCCCATGGATAAGTTGTTACAATATTATAGTATCCAAGATTTGGAATTGTCAGTTGGTAGTGGGTTACGAGATATTCCATTGTATGGTTCAATACATAAGTATCTCCATTTTCATCCTTTACAATCGTAACATCTGCCAATCCTCCCAGCATTTGTTCCGTACGAAACTGTTCTGACTGGAAGTTCCCAAGCGAATAGTAAACGAGCGTAGGTTTATCATTGGCTCTTGGAATCCATTCCACTGGCTCTATTACATGTGGATGCGCTCCAATAATTAAATCAGCTCCCCAATTTGCCATTTTTTTTGCTAGTTCCTGTACCTCTGGCGTAGGGGTATCGTTATATTCTTCTCCCCAATGTGGAAATACAATAATAAAATCAGCCATCGTCTTTGCCTTTTTAATATCCGATTCTATTCTTTCTTCTTCCAAATAATTTACCAAATAAGGTTTTTCTTCTATCCCAGCTTTTAAATTTGTATCGTAAGTATAATTCAGCATTGCAATCCGAATCCCATTCTTCTCAATTACAGGAATTATTTTACTATCCTCTTCTGTTTCATGAATTCCAAGCACAGGAATAT
>OEQY01000108.1_pt1 | contig 25090 bp, 18 predicted proteins | sample 1539871 | NCBI WGS metagenome assembly OEQY01 (sample SAMEA3891877, study PRJEB23780) | metagenome | biome: terrestrial biome; feature: animal house; material: Caecal content | place: Italy | collected 2015-05-05 | reverse complement strand
GCAGCACAGGCCAGGAAACGAAAAATCAGAAAAGCCAGCAAAAACCAATACAGAAGAAGGAGTAGTCCTTTAGCCCAAGGCGGAGTGCGTCCCATCTGTTCACAGACTGCTTCCAAGGACATGCGTGGATCTGCCTCAATTACAACTTCATCATGGATATGCATAACGATACTGCAGCAGCACAGAGTCTGCATGGCGTAACAGAGGATGTCACGGGCAGTGGCCTGCACAATGTTTTCCACGAATTTTGGCCCGTAGGAATCGAGGCGTTCCCATTTCTTAGTGGCACCGACACCTTCATAGGTGATACATTCGCCACCGAACTTGTTAATCCCGATCCTTGGTTTTACATAGGCCAGGCGTCTGCCGGAAGGAAGCGTAATAAAAAGCATGCCGCTTCTGCAGGAAAAGGTCAGTCCGTAGAGACTGGTCGTGTGTTTATACTTCACGGCCTCCATAACCGCACGGTCTACAGCCCACCAGAATTCGACAATTTTCGGGTTTGCCTGCCTCCATGCATCCACAAGCGAAGGAAGCTCATCTTCGGTCAGACCCATCTCAATAGCGCCCATTGCCTTGAGTGCGCCGACGCTGCCGCCGTAGCCAAGCGCCAATTCAGCGATTTTGCCTTTTTGACGCAGGTGGCCGTTGATGCCGTGCTTCTCGACCGGGACCTTAAACATCTGACTGGCAGAAGCGCAGTAGATGTCGCCTCCCTTTTCAAAAACCTTCTGTCGCCAGCGCTCATCTGCGTACCAGGCAATGACGCGGGCCTCAATCGCAGAAAAGTCAGCTACAAGGAACTGAGCGCCTTCTCTGGGAATGAAGGCTGTGCGAATCAGCTGCGAGAGGGTGTCTGGCACATCTTCGTAGAGCATTTCTACGGCAGCAAAGTCGCCGCAGCGAACCAGCGCACGGGCTTCGGCCAGATCTGGCAGGTGATTTTGCGGAAGATTTTGCAGCTGGATGTTACGACCGGAGAATCGACCGGTGCGGTTGGCTCCGTAAAATTGAAACATACCTCTGGCACGACCGTCAGTGCAGACCGTGTTCTCCATTGCCTGATATTTTCTGACAGAGGATTTGGCCAGCTGCTGGCGTAGAAGCAGAACCTTTGCAAGCTCTGGCGGAGCCTTTTTCAGAAGCTCGTTCACGGCCTTTTTATCAAGATTGTCGGTCTCCATACCGTTGTCGGAAAGCCACTGTTTCATCTGCTGGACGCTGTTTGGATTTTCCAAAGCGGTCATGCGTTTCATGGAGGCAGTCAGCTTCTGACGGGATAAGGTATACATTTCAATGGCCTGCGCCACCAGATCCATATCCAGACGCACACCAGTGTCGTTGATTTCCTCGCTCTGGTGGTATTCCTCCCAGACCTTTTGCGGAACCGGGAATTTTGCCAAGCGCTGCTGGATGCCCATTTCGACTTCTACATCACGCAGGTTATATTTTTTGAAAGCGTCCCACTTGTCAGGTGCATGGAATGGTCTGTTTCTGGTACGCTGTCCGTTGGATTTTGTAGGAGCGCAAGGCTGGCAGAAATACTTGATGAGGTCTTTGCCTTCGGTGAGCTTTTATTTTTCAAGCCCCAGAACAGCGCCAACACCCTCCAGTGATAGCGGCAGCCCCATCGTGGCAGCCCAGATCATGGAGCAGCGCCAGCCTTCAGGATCCAGATAATCGCCGGTGGGGTAGCCCAGAAAGCGGGACAGGCAGATGCGTTCGAAGGTAGCGTTAAAGGCCCACTTGATGACATCATCATCCTCCAGTGCCTGAAGGATTTCTTTCGGGATATGTTCGCCGCAGGCAAGGTCGACCACCTGCACCGGGCCAGAATCCACACTGTAGCCAAAGAGCAGAACTTCAAAATCATCTGCTTCCACATAACGATATACGCCGGATTTTTGAAGTGGAGTGCTGCTGTAGGTTTCTATATCAATACTCAGCGTTTTCATGAATTGTCACATCCTTTCCATATCCAAACAGGGCGACAGATTGCTCTATCGCCCTGCTGGGAAATCGGGTGATTAGTCGAGGAAATCCTCCTCATCATCCGTACTGAAGTCGGACTCGGCACTGGCCTTGCCGCCGAGAGGCTCACCATCACGAATCTTCTGCAGATTATTCAGGCCGCAGGCGATGCCCTTGTTGCCGGAGCTGTTGAAGGCGTAGAAGGTAATGCTGGCACGACCGTAGACACCGGAATAAACCTCGGAGCGGGTCATGATGGGATTGCGATCTGCGTCCACTATGCCGGGAGCAGTGGTAGCATTGGCATTGACGAAGTAGGCATTGGCATAGGCCGCATCGTCAGGTCTCTCCAGATCACCATCGCGAAGGGGTGTCTTCAAAACAGAGAGTGCCGGTACGGTCTTGCCGTTGCCCTTGAGCTTTGCTTCGCCTTCCTTATAAGCAGCTTCGATAGCAACCTTAATCTTCGCAATGGTGCGGGTATCGCTTTTGGGGATAATGAGGCTGACGCTGTACTTAGGAGTGCCGCCATTGATGGACTTAGGCTCCCAGACATTTGCGTAGCTCCAGCGGGTTTCGGGGCCAGTGATGACCTTCATGGGATTTACAGGTTTTACATTCTTACTCATAATCGTTTTCCTCCATAAAATCAGTTTTTGCATTATTCATGACCGGGCGTTTATCGCTTTCCGGCACAAGTGTGGGTTTGCCCTGTGGCTTTTCGATGTAAGGCGACAGGAGTTCATCGAAGCGGCTCTTACCGAGCAGCTTCTGCATGGCAGTGATACCCAGGAGCTTGCGCTCATATGGATCAAAGCCTGCATTGGTCACGGCTTGTGTTACTGCAGCCTCATCGGTATAGCGGCGATTGCTGCGGCCTTCGACCAGCTTGAAGCCGGTCCACTCCTTACCGGAGATGGCCTGCTGGAGTGCGTACTCCTTGATGTCGTTGATCCAGGAGACCAGCTGGTCTGCACGGGAGAGAATGACTTCGATTTCTGTGTCCTCTAACAGCGGAGGCAGCTTGAAATCGTACTGCGCCAGCATCAGGTTTGCTTCGGCTCTGGCTCTGCACTCATGCTTGGCCTTGCAAAAGCCACACCATTCGCCGCAGAGAAAATTTCCGTCACCGGAAAAGGCAAGCTCTGCTGTTGGCTTCAGGACTTCTTCGGCCCAGCGGTAAAGGTCGTCCTTGGACATTTTAAAGGTGGATACATTCTGTCGCCTTGGCTGATACACGGTCATTGCTACCGTGTCAATGTCGTAAATGGCATCGAACAGCTCCAATGCACCGAGTGCGTAGCACATCATCTGGGGATTGTTATCCGCATCGACCAGAACTCCGAGACCATGCTTGTAGTCCACCACATGGAGCGCTCCGTCGGAGATGATGATGGCATCCGATGTTCCGAAGCCCTGTTCCACCCAGCGGGAGAAGTCAACTCGCTGCTCAATAAGAACCACCGGGTCAGCGCAGGTTTCCTTTGCAGCTTCCACCAGTTCTAAGATGTAGGAAGCGTATCCGTTGGCGCAGTCCAGCATTTCTTCGTTGTACCAAGTCAGATGCTCGGTTGGGTCTGTTGCCTCCATGCCCAGCGCTATGCGGAGCTTGTATTCACAGAGGCTGTGAGCGTCGGTCCCTTCGGCAGCATAATCGGAGCCCTTGTCTTCGTAGGTTTCGCATAACCTTGCAGAGGGCGGGCAGTTGAGCCAGCGGTGGGATGAGGACGCAGATAAAATGGCGTGTGCTTTAGGTGGCATTTCCGATCACCTCCGCATCACTAAGCAGCGCTTCATAATTTGCAGGATCCACCTGCGAGAGCTTGCTGGCTCCATATTTCTGAAGCAGCTCACGTACATCCGCCGTGTAACCGGCACGGGATTTCTCTGCAAGAACTGCTCGTACCTGCTCCAGTTTGAGCGCAGGTTTTTTTGCAGGAGCCTTCGGCTTTGACTGCTCGGCGGCTGCATTACTGGAGAACAGCTCAGCCAGATAGTTGGCGGCATCAGTAATGGCAGCGGCAGCATTTCGCAGCTCTTCGATGGTCATAGCGATTTCGCCCATTTTGCTCATGATTTTTTCCTCCTTCCTCGGATTGTCTTGCGGCAAGAACGCTGAGTTGTCTTGCCATTCGTGCGGATACCTGACTGATAGCGACGAGGATTTCAATTACCTCGGCATCGGTATCCACGGTGCGGCTGTGGGCCTGAGTCATTTCGATCACCTCCTGTTCGTGGTGGAGCAGCTTGTTATCTGCTCCTTACACTCCCTTTTGGAGATGAGCGAGGCCGTTTGACGAAGGTTGGAGAAAAATTTTTGAAAAAGTTCTGACCGCCGGTATTCCCAGCGGTCAAAGAACTTGTCTACCTATTAGAAGAAGTCAGGATATTCCTTTTCTAACTGCTTCTTTGCAGCCTTGATACGAGACAGGAACGTGGTGCGGGGAATACCGATTTTCTTAGCGATAGCTTCATCGGAAAGACCCTGCAAACGCAGCTTCCCAATATCTGTAGCCTCCGGCATCAGATCGGTGAGGCGTTTGAACAGCTGCTCCAACACGATACGGTCGGTAGCGAGTTCAGATACTGCCACGCTGTCATCGGCGATGGTGTCCATTAGGGTCAGGTCATCATCGTCCTCTCCAATAGGAGAATCCAGTGAAGCAATGACGTCTGCGTTGCGATATTCGCAGGTCAGGCAGTCGGCATCGCAGGTCCACCACTTACTGCGAGGGCAGCTGCAGAGGCCACGATCCTGCATCCGGTGACGGTAGGTGTCATGGAAGCGGGTGTACTCCTGGTAGACTTCTTCGGGGACCTCCTGCCAGCGGCGCTGGCTGCGGATATAGATACGACGGGTGTTGTTTTTACTTGTGTTTTCATTGATTGACATAAAAATTCCTCCATTTCATGGTTGAAACGGAGGAATCCATGACTGCTACCGGTAAAAGGGTATAGTGGTGCCTTGGGTCAGGAGTATCACTCCGTCTCAAAGTCGCCACCAGCCTTTCCAGAAGCCGGAAGCTTATTATTCAGTTCGTGTTCTACATAACGCTGGAAAGTTGTCAGCGCTAACCGTTACGCAGATTTGCTCAAGGAAAAGAGACAAAGATTATTTTTGCGTCCGCAGAAATAATCTTGAAACCCTCGATTGGATGTGATAATATATAGGATGACAGTGGTTAACTCTGTCTATTTGCATCCTGCAAGGCTTTTACCTCTCCTTTGAACGATTTAATTATAGGTCATCGGGGAGAAGAAGTCGGTCACATGAAGTAACCGTCGAGTTATAGTAAAGTTTCCATTTGGAGGTGTCGCCAGTTGAAAGAACTTGTTTTTGCAACAGTCTTAGCAGAATTGAAGGCATCCTGGGCAGATACAATTGCTGACCCGGATTTGATCAATCTTCTTTATGATGCAGTTGCTGAGCCTGTAGGACTGACAAATAAGAACGGCGAACCAATCACGGTTGCTAAAGGAACTGCCAGTAAAATCATGAAACGACAGCCCGGAGGTAATCCGAATCGTTCCATTCGCAGCAAGTCTGCGGATGACAAAGTCCTTGCATCGATTGAGGAATATTTCAAAAGGAATGTGGTTAAGCGACTGCTTAAGGGCTGTGAAGATGACCTGATTGAAAGATTAAAGGCGGTTATCAATGATGATGCAGGTATCTCAAAAGCTAAGAAACAAGAGCTTCTGAAAAATGCACAAAAAGATAAGCTCGCCATGTTTTTGGCAAGCGTATATCTGTACTCTTTGTCAAGGGATAATGTATTGCATGATAGTAGCAGCACTAAGCCCATTACTACCACAACTGAGCTCGAAGTTATACCTCTCCCTACTGGCATTACTGGCGTAGAAGGAAGTTACACTGATGCACTGCTTGCTGCTTATGGACAGGCAGAAGGAATCAAGAATTTTACAGTTGATATGCTGAACACATATCCTATACACAAAGAGAACTTTAGCAATCAGAGAAAATATTACTTTGCGGCAGAGGCTGTACGTAGAGGTACCCGCGATCTTTATGGCACGAAAGAAAAGGATCAGTTTGAAGTCTTGAAAGACGAAATGTACGAGGGCGTTACGGAAGTCTGGGAGGACGAAGCAAAAAACGGTCTTGCTCGAATGAGAAAAGTTATGGCACAGGCAACAAAAACATCCTTGGACAAATGCCGAATTTGTAGAGACACCGAATGGGTTGGTAATAGCCAGCGTAAAGGCGTGTGTCACTTTCTCGTAGGTGAAAACCGTTTGAAAGGATGGGTGCGTGACGATGATGAACAAGCTATTTAACAGCGTCTTTGAAAATTCGCTCCGCATCCTGTTGTTATTGGCAGAATTTGATTGTGGGCAGAGTCTGGATAAGATTTATGCTACGGATTTCATGGTTTCATACGGAGCTACATTCGGGGTGAGCGAATCCGATTTAAATGGTGACAATCAGTACAAATTCAGTGAATTTGCATCTCGTCGTGAAATTGTAAGACAGGCACTTAAACAGTTGGTATTGGATGGACTTGTGAGGCCGGATAACTCGACTGTTGGAATCCTCTATTCCATCACCGATGCAGGCCGTGAATATAGTAATATTCTGGGAAGCGAATATGCAGAGGAATATCGTAGCACAGCAAAAAAAGTAGTAGAGATTGTTTCGAACGTTTCGGAGCGTACGATAATAGATAAAATCAATAAAATGTCAGCAGAGTCACTGAGGAAAGGAGCCAGAGTATGAGTAGATTTTATATCAAAAGCATAGGAGCCTCTGGTCCTAAAGTAGAATATTCACAGGTGACATTTGATGCTGGAGTCAACATTTTGCATGGGCCATCTAATTCTGGCAAATCATATGTGATTAACTGTATTAATTTCATGTTCGGTGCGTCTGAGGTGCCCTTCACAAGATCAAGTACGGGTTATGATACTATCCATATGACAATGGAATCTCTTGACGGTAGAGCCGTTCAGATGACCAGAAGGATCATTGATGATAAGAATGGTAAAAAGAGTGATGTGGGTGAAAACTTAGTCACGGTCGTGAGCAATTTTGACGATGTTGATTCCTATGATTACAGTATCTCGAAATTGGAATATAGCGACATGCTGCTAAAGCTAATGGGAATCGAAGAAAGACATAAGATTATTTCCACACAGGCATTTGTGACGCAAAATCTTACGAATAGAAGTTTGCTTCATTCGTATTTTATTGACGAAGATAACATATATGAGAAAATTCCGGCATTTGATGTCCCAAGGCATTCAAAAATCACAGCATGCTTAACGGCTTTGCATTTCCTTTTTACGGGAGAAGACTTGCACGAAATAGTCCCCGCTGAAACTAAGAAAGAGCGCGAATTAAAGGAAGCTAAGAAAAATGCTGTCATCATTTATATTAATGAAAAAATACAGGATCTAACAAAGAAACGTGGTGTGCTGGAAGAAGAACTTGCAAAGGTTGAGGACACAGACGTGGAATCTAAAATGGAATCCACGCTGGAAGAAATAGCCTCAATTGAGCGTCAGATTTATGAGGCTACTGAGCAAAGCCGTAAATTGATGGAAGAAATCTTTGCTGTTAGTTCTAAATTGGAAGAGGCGACATATCTTCGTGAGCGCTATAAAGCTCTACGGACTCAGTATAATTCGGATGTGAAGAGGCTCCGCTTTATTATTGACGGCGAAATAAAAGGCTCACAGCGAAAAAGAGTCGTGAAATGTCCGTTTTGTGACAGCTCGATGAAGGAAAAACCTGAACAGCGCATTGCATATGCGCGGGCTTCCCAGGTAGAACTCGATCGTATCATGTTACAGCTGGAAGACCTGAAAGAAGCAGAAAAGGATATTCAGCAGGAAATCCGTGTTCTGGAAGCACAACTTCAGGAACTTAACAAGCAGAACAATGAGATAACTATAATGATTAGCAGAGGCTTGAAGCCAAAGGCTGCACAACTGCGGGAAATGTTAGAATCGTATAAACGCATCGTACAGATAAAAAATGAATTGTCAGCTGTTGACGAAATGTCTGTTGATCTGAATTCAGATGCTTTTGAGCGTGAAAAGGAGGAAGACAGTGAAAAACCTGCATTTCATCCAATGGAGCATATGGACATGGATTGCTGGAAAAAGTGGAGCGATACATTCGAGATCATTGTAAAGGCATGCAATTACCCGAATTGTGGAACTGCACGTATTTCCCCAGATACATATGATGCAATAGTGAATGGAAAGAATAAATCCGATGAAGGAAAAGGCTATCGTGCATTCCTAAATAGCATAGTTTTGTTCTCGCTGATGAAAACATTGGAAGATGGCGGGGCTTATCGTCCGGCAATGTTGATTTTGGACTCACCGATACTGACGTTGAAAGAGAAAGTACGTCAGGACGAGTTGGCAGATCCCGGAATGCGCACTTCGCTGTTTAAATACATGGTTGATAATTGCGGAGACAACCAGATTATCATTGCCGAGAATGAAATACCAAGTGCGGTTGATTATAGTACTGCTCGTTTGATTGAATTTACACAAGATGAGACTCAGGGCGTTTATGGTTTCCTGAAGAGTGTGCGTAATAGTGTAAATAGTTGATTGTAAGAATAGGAGAAGAGATACATGGCTAAAACAATTACTTACAAAAAATTATGGAAACTGCTTATCGACAGGAATATGAGTAGAAGTCAGTTAAAAACGGTTACCGGTGTTAGCACAGCGTCTATTGCGAAGCTCGGCAAGGGCGAAAATATCACAACAGCTGTTCTGATTAAAATTTGTGAAGGATTGCAATGTGATTTAACCGATATTATGGAATTAGTTGATGCTGAAAACGATATAAGTCCAGAAAAAGGACAATGGAAGGAATAGAATAACAATGGGAACAATTATACCCGCATGGAAGCTTTCAAATGACAATGTTTCCGTGCCAATGAAACCAATCATCTATTGCTGTCCTTTTGAAGGAGTAACAGATACGGCAGTTTCAATTAACCTTCTTCTGGCAGAAAAATTGGCCACCTGTAGGCCAAAGCGAAGAACAATGCGATTAGCCGCTTGCTTTGAGGAAGTCCTGAAGACGCTGCCGGACAATGCGGTAATTAAAGATTTTGATGTGATGTTTAACCCGGATTACAAAGTGGATGTACTGAAAATCATGGTGGATGCATGTAAGAGAAAGCCTTTCAGTATAATCTGGCCCGGAAAATGTGAGGATGGCAGGCTATTCTACGCTGAGGATGGCTACCCGGATTTCAAGACATTCAGCGTAGAAGAATATGATGTGACATGCATCATCCAAGGAGGAAGAAAACCATGAAATATTCTCAATTGATAAGCTTCAATCCAATTGAAGATGTTATCCAGCTTGTAACAGCTGGAAATAAGGATAAGGCCCGTGAATATGTAAAAACCTATGTTATGTCTGATACGATGGCTGATGCTTTACAAGCTCCGATGATTGATCAGCTTCAGATGGATGAAGTGATAGATAACAAAGGTGTGCTTGTAGTCGGAAATTATGGAACCGGTAAATCTCATTTGATGTCCGTTATCTCTGCGATTGCAACAGATGCAGACAATCTGCAGTATCTGCAGAACAAGAAGTTTGCCCAGCAGATGGAGCCTATTGCCGGTAAGTTTGAAGTTCTGCGCATCGAGATCGGCGGCGTTGTTATGCCCCTGTACGATGTTATCATGGGCTATGTTCAGGATGATTTCGACAACCGTGGCATCGATTTTGAAGTGCCCGATTACAGCAGCGTAAAGAGTCTGAAGAATGTTATTCAGAATATGATGATGGCCTTTTATGAAAAATACCCTGATAAGGGATACTTGATTATTGTCGATGAGTTTCTTTCTTATCTGTCTTCCCGTGACGAGAGAGAAATCGTCCTCGACCTTGAGTTCTTCCGAGCACTTGGTGAGATGTGTTCCAAGTCTAAGCTGCGTGTTATTTTTGGTATGCAGGAGAAGATCTTTGATAATCCTCGCTTCAGTTTTGTTGCAGATACTTTAAAGCATGTCAGTGACCGTTTTACACAGCTCATCATCACAAAAGAAGCCACTTCCTATGTTGTGTCCGAGCGTATTTTGAAGAAGACACCGGAGCAAAAGGCGATGATCCGCAAACATCTCGAACAGTTCTGCGGCCTTTACACAGGCATGTCTTCCCGACTGGAGGAGTTCGTGGGCCTGTTCCCGATTCATCCGTCTTACATTGATGTATTTAACAAAATTTATTTGATAGAAAACCGCCACATTCTTAAGAACATCTCGGTGACCATTAAAGGAATCTTTAATACCGACGTTCCTCAGAATGCGCCGGGCATCATTTCCTTCGATGATTATTGGCCAGCAATCAAGTCTAACGGTTTGCTGAAGAGTGATGTGACCATCAGCCGTGTCGTAAATGCCAGCCAGCAGCTGGAAGATATCATTAACCGTGCATTTCCAAAGGCTGTGTACAAGCCTCTGGCGACAAAGATTATCTATGCCCTGAGCGTACACAGGCTTACCACCAACGGTCTGGACGTGCAGTTTGGTCTGACTGCTGAAAATTTAAAAGATGATCTTTGCCTGTATCTGCCAATGCCGGAAGAGGATGCAGACTTTCTGCTTTCTCTCATCAAGACTACGCTGCGTGATATTATGACCACAGTTTCCGGCCAGTTCATTATCTACAACGATAGCAACAATCAGTATTACATCGACGTGGATAAGATCGTAGATTACGATGAGAAGATTAAACAGAAGGCCTCCATCATGGCAGACGGTGAGCTGAATCGTTATTTCTATGATGTTGTGTATCGCTGTTTGGAATGGGACGCTAAGCAGTATGTTACCAATTTTAATATTTATGAATATGACCTGAACTGGGATTCCCACAACATGTTCCGAGAAGGTTACCTGTTTATGGGGCTGCCGGGAGAGCGCAGCACTGCCCAGCCGGAGCGTGATTTCTACATCCATATCATGCCTCCATATGATGAAAACGGCAGTCGTGTACAGAATCTTCCGGATGAAGTATATCTGTACTTCAAGTCCTCTGATGAGTTCCATGAAATCATGGGGCTTTATGCTGCTGCTCAGAGCCTGGCACAGATTAGTGAAGGCAAAGATAAGGACGCATACCTGAACAAAGCAAATATGTTTCGCAAGCGTCTGATTAAGTATCTGAGCGAAAACAAAAACACTTGCTTTGATGTGATGTATAAGGGTCAGAAGCGTCAGATGATTGAAGTTCTGAAAGGCCGCTATAATCGTGATATGACATTTAAGGATACCATCGACCTTGCAGCATCCCTGTGTTTCGATGAGTATTTCTGCAGCAAGTACCCGGAATTTCCGGTTATGAAGACCAGGATTACCCGCCGCAATATGGCTGACTGCGCTCGCGCTGCTTTCGACCATTTCGCAGGCAGAAAGACGCAGCAGTCCACACTGATGCTCCAGAGCTTTGGTATTCTGGATGGTGATAAGATTCGTCCGGAAGGCTCTAAGTATGCATCATACTACATTGACCAGATCCGTAATCTGCCGCCGCAGGGGGTTTTGAATTACTCCGACATCTTCCAGCCTCGTTTTATGGAGATGTATATTGACAAGAAGTTCAAGATTGAGTTCGTTTTTACTCCTATCATCTTCTTGTCTATGGTATATGGCGGCTATGCTGTTATTACCACGAAAGATGGAAAGACCATCACGGCTTCCAATCTGGATCAGATTCCGAAGACCAGCGTTATGGACCTGTACGAATTCAAGTATCTGTCCAGACCGGCTCAGATTTCTATGGCTGAGCTGAAAAAGCTGTTTGAAACACTGGATATCAATCCTGCACTGCTGGACAATCCGAATGACCGTGAAAAAGGTGTTGCTCAGCTGCTTTCCAAAGCACAGGAGCTGGCAAACTCCGCTGTTCTTGCTGCGAACAAGCTTAACAACAGCTTTGATCTGTGGGGAGAGCCGCTGGCCAATGATACAGAGGTGATCATGATGCGCAAGGCCTGCAGTGCTGTAAGAGATGAATTCAGCAACTATCAGGCGAAGTTCAATACTCCTGCCAAGCTGAACAACTTCGGCCTCTCTATGGAGCAGGTTGATACACTGGCAGGTCAGATTGCGCAGATGATGAGGATTCCGCAGTTCATGGATTTTAAATCCGGCTGCGCTGACGTTGTATCCTATATCGCAAACATTGAGTATATTGATTTGGGCGAAGCATTTAAAGCTGAGGTGGACGCAGCAAAGGCTGAGTTCCGTTCCATACGTGATAGCATCATGGACGGTGTTTCCGGCGAAACTGCTGCACAGAAGGTCGATGTGATCTTGTCAAAGGTGAAGGCAAAGTACATTGACATCTACTTTGAGAGCCATAAAAAGAAAAGATTAGATATCACTGATGCACAGCGCAGAGGAAAGATTCAGGAAGGCCGTGCGCTGGCCAGCCTGCGCAAGCTGCGCTCCATCGAAATCTTGTCTGCTGCAAAGCTGACTGATATTGAAACAGAGATGTCCAGTATCAAGGTTTGCTACGAGCTGACACCTGAAGAACTAAAGTCTACTCACATTTGTCCGCACTGCCGTTATCACCTTGACGATAAGGTAAGAAATGTCTATGGCGTGCTGGACAATTTGGAGATCCGCATTGATGATTTGCTGGCTGAGTGGACCAAGACTCTGCTGGATACAATTTCTGACCCAATCGTGGCAAGACAGAAGAAGTTCCTGTCTGCCGAACAGCAGAAGTCTATCGATGAGTTTATTGCCAGTGGTGCTTTGCCGAAGCGTGTGGATGACTTCTTTGTGAAAGCCATTAATGCTTTGCTGAAGGGCTTTGAGCCGGTGGTTATCGATACCGACGACATGATGGCAAAACTGGAGCAGCTGCCTCCGATGGATGAGGCATCTTTCAAGGCAAAGGTGAACGAATTGATTTCTGCCTATACCAAGGGCAAGGATGCCGGAAAACTGCGCATCGTCGTGAAGCGCAAAGAAAGCGAGGTTTAATATGGAACCGAGAAAATTGACAAAAGTGGATATTGATAAAGTGCGCCATATAGAAGGTTTCCCTGTCGGTAGTGACGAGGATATTATTGCTCTTTCCAATGCGCCTTATTATACGGCTTGTCCGAACCCGTTCATTGAGGAGTTTATCCGTGAAAATGGAACTCCTTATGATGAGGCGACTGACGATTATCAAAAAGAACCGTTTGCAGCTGACGTAAGTGAAGGAAAGGCTGATCCTATTTATATGGCGCATGCCTACCATACTAAGGTGCCTCATAAGGCGATTATGAGATATATCCTACACTATACCAAACCCGGCGATATTGTATTTGATGGATTTTGTGGTACAGGTATGACCGGTGTTGCGGCTCAGATGTGCGGAATTGCAGATGAAACTCTCAAACATCAGTTTAAAGCAGAAATCGGTAAGGATATTGAGTTCGGGGCGAGACATGCAATTTTGAATGATTTAGCTCCTGCAGCTACTTTTATCAGTAGTAATTACAATACTGCTACAAATGCGCAGAAGTTAAAGGAAGGCTTCGAGCGTGCTTTAAGTGAGACCGAGAAAGAACTCGGTTGGGTATACGAAACAGAACATGCAGAAGATATTCCTACCTTCTTGTCTATTCCGGGAACAAAGGGACGCATAAATTTTATTGTTTGGTCTGATGTATTCATCTGTCCGAATTGTGGTAAGGAAGTTGTTTTCTGGGATGAGGCTGTTGATTTGAAAAAGGGAAAAATCGAGAGTAAGTTCCATTGTCCTCAATGCCACGCCGAGCTTAGCAAATCCAACTGTGAAAGTGCTGCTGAAATTTACTACGATGCCTCCCTTGCTAAAAGCGTTACTTTCTCAAAACAGGTTCCTGTACTGATAAATTATACCTACATGGGAAAAAGGTATACAAAGAAGCCGGATCAAGCAGATTTGGATAAAATTGAAAGAATCAACCATATGGATATTCCATATTGGCATCCCACAGCTGAATTACCAGATGGGTATAATACTGAACAGCCTAAACGCTCCAACGGGATTTATCATATTCATCAGCTCTTTACGCGAAGAAATTTGATGGTACTGGCCAAATTTTTCTCGTTATTGGAAGACAACAAGTTGAAATTTATCTTTACTTCTGTTCTTCAGAATGCGACGAAAATGTATAAGTTTAGAACAGATGGTAAGGGTGGTATAGTTACAGGAACTTTGTATATACCGGCGCTTAATCAGGAAAACAATATTTTCAATTTGCTCTCCAATAAGGCCGATATGATCTTCAAGGCTTGCGTGATGTATAAAGACAGCAAGTGCTTGATTTCTACCAATAGCTCTACGCAGCAGGCAATTCCTGATTCGTCGATAGATTATATTTTCACCGATCCTCCTTTCGGTGCAAACATTAATTACTCCGAGCTGAGCTTCTTGTGGGAGGCTTGGTTAAAGGTCGTTACCGATAACAGAAAAGAAGCAATTTGTAATTCTGTTCAAGGAAAAGGTTTGCCTGAATATCAGGAATTAATGACTCAGTGTTTTTGTGAAAATTTTCGTATTTTGAAACCTAATCACTGGATGACTGTTGAGTTCCACAATTCTAAGAATGCGGTTTGGAATTCTATTCAGGAGGGCTTACAAAGAGCAGGTTTTGTTATTGCGGATGTAAGAACATTGGACAAAAAACAAGGTAGCTTTAAGCAGGTTACTACTTCAAGCGCCGTAAAACAAGATTTAGTCATTTCTGCATATAAACCTAAAGACAGTTTCCGTGCTGGTTTGATAGCATCTGCGGGCTTGGAAGAGACTGCTTGGAGATTTGTTCAGCAGCACTTAGAGAATATTCCGGTTGTCGTTGTAAAGAACGATAAAATTGAAATTATTACTGAGAGACAGGCTTATCTGTTATTTGACCGCATGGTAGCCTACCATATCATGAATGGTATTCCCGTCCCTATTGATGCAACTGATTTCTATAGAGGACTGGATGAAAAATTCCTGAAGCGTGACGGTATGTACTTCTTGGCGGATCAGGTTAACGAGTACGATACAGCGAGAATCAAGACTGATGTAGAAAACGTTCAGTTTAGCCTGTTTGTTACCAATGAAAAGACCGCTATTTCTTGGCTCTATCAGCAGTTGAGCGATGAGTCTGGCGGTCCTCAGACCTATGCAGAACTGCAGCCGAAGTTTATGCAGGAAGTAAAGTCAGTTGATAAGTTTGAGGCTATGCCTGAGTTATCTGTTCTGTTGGAAGAAAACTTCTTGCAGGACGAGAAGGGCCGCTGGTACATCCCGGATACCACCAGGGAAGGCGATGTGGCCAAACTGCGAGAAAAGAAACTGTGGAAGGAATTTGAAGGCTACATGAACTCCAAGGGCAAACTGAAACTGTTTCGTTCGGAAGCTATCCGTGTCGGCTTCTCTCGTCTTTGGAAGGATAAGAATTATCAGGCGATTGTTGATATCGCAGAACGTCTTCCTGAAAAAATCATTCAGGAAGATGCAAACCTGTTGATGTACTACGATATCAGCTTAAGCAGGGTATAAGGAAGTGAGAAAGCAGGTGATTATATGACAGTTGGTTCCAGACTGAATCCGCTTCTCACTTTAGAGTATATGCGGAATGAAAGCGAAAACAAATACTTTGACAGGAAGTCCGGTAAAATCCGTATGGCTGATTTGGGACCGCATATCTCAGCATTTGCAAATGCTGACGGCGGAACGCTTGTCATAGGGATAAGTGACGATAAACGTATTTTTGAGGGGATCAATTCCTGCGGAGAAAATAAGATTAATGAATTTATCAATGCACCAAAAGAATGCTGCAGGCCGATGCCGAGATATAGGGAGGAGTTTATCGACATCATCAATGACGATGGAAACCCGGACAAACTCCTGCTCCTTCATATCGAGGCGAGCACGGATCATGTGATCCGCACATCAAATGACCGGACGTATCTCAGGATTGGTGATAAGTCAAAGGAAATGCTGGGAGAGAACCTTAGAAATCTGGAGTATGAAAAGGGCTCCCGTCATTTTGAGGACGAGATCAATGAGTATGCAAAGCTTGATGATCTGGATGATGAGCTGATAACTGCCTATAAGAAACGAATAGGTGCGGAAGATGTTGATACGCATCAGGTGCTCAGTGCCAGAGGCTTCATTATAAGGAGAGGTGACAGTGAATATCTGACGAATGCGGCTGTTCTGCTTTTTGCTAAGAACATCTTAAAATTCAATATGAACTGTCGGATACGGTTTATCCGCATAGACGGAAGAGAGATGCAGGTCGGTGATAAATACAATGTAATTAAGGATAAAAGCATCGATGAGCCTATCCTGCGCCTTGTCGATGCTGCCAAATCATTTATCACAGATCAGTTGAGAACTTTTACAAGGCAGGATAGAGAAAGCGGGCGCTTCATAGAAAGTCCAGAGTATCCTGAATTCCCTTGGTACGAAGGCATCATCAATGCTGTCGCTCACAGGGATTATGCTGCTTCCGGGCTTTTTATAAAGGTCAGCATGTATGATGACAGATTGGAGATAGAAAGCCCTGGGAGATTTCCGAATATAATAACTGCGGACAATATCATGTATACCCGCTTTTCCCGAAACAAGATCATATCAAGGGTTATGACCGAGTTTGAGTGGGTGCGTGAGCTCAATGAAGGCGTAAAGAAGATATACTCTGATATGGACGAAGCAGGCTTGCCGGAGCCGGAATATATTGAGACTCCTAATACAGTGAGGCTTATACTAAGAAACAATATTGACGAGAGGACAGCCTATAGGACTAAAGCTTTAAATGGAGCTTTAAATGAGGCTTTAAATGAGGCTTTAAACGAAGAAGAACAAACTATAATTAAAATTGTCTCTCAAGTGCCGCAGGCAACACAGCGTGAAATGGCTGACAAAACAGGATTTTCAAGGGCAAAGGTTCAGCGAATTATGAAAAAATTAATAGATAATAAGATTATAATGCGCGAGGGATCAAAAAAGAGCGGAGTATGGAAAATAGTTGACCATTCAGACATGTGACTTAGCCGAAGAAATAGGTTTAGTCATATAATGCCATAGTAGTGTTCAGTGGTACCACTGAACGCCACAGAGTACCAACAATGATGCTACAGTATATCAGGTGGTAGAGAACTTTGGAGAGTAAGTGGAGAGCTTTGGAGAGTGGCGGGCTTTGGTGAGGTGATAACGTGCTTAAAATAGGAAAGTATGCATTTGATACGGCAAACAACGCAAATGTGCAAATATTGGAAAGGATTGAAATGTGGGGATACACTTCCTACAAGGTTTTCAATCCTGCTACAGGCCGTGTATATAAGCTGGCGGAAGAACAATTAAATATAAGCGGAAGCACGATCCGGTACGATGAGAACTACCTGCGCTATGTGACCCTGCTCTCAAAAATCAAAAACGAAACCGCCGGTGGCTTTCTGTCTGCTTTGGCAAGCGGCATTATTCCTCTGCCGCACCAGCTCCATGTGCTGAATCGTGCAATGGAGACAAATAACATCCGTTATATACTTGCTGACGAAGTGGGTCTCGGTAAAACTATCGAGGCCGGTATGATCATCAAGGAATTAAAGAGCCGTGGACTTGTTCAGCGTGTTCTGGTTGTCTGCCCTACCGGTCTGGTTACGCAGTGGGCATCAGAAATGCAGGAGAAGTTCCACGAAAAGTTCCATGTGATTTTAACATCAGATTACGACACGATCAGGCGCTTGACGGATGCAGATGATGTCTATGGTCAGTACGATCAGGTCATCTCTCCGATGGATTCCATCAAGCCAATCGAGAAACATGCCGGATGGACGGATGAGCGAGTAGAGAAATATAACGAGGAGCGAATCTATTCTATCATCAATAGCGGCTGGGATCTTATCATCATTGATGAGGCCCACCGCGTTGCCGGTTCCTCCGGCGAGGTGGCCAGATATAAGCTGGGATACCTATTGTCCCAGGCAAGTCCTTATTTGCTTCTCCTGTCGGCAACGCCTCACAATGGAAAGACGGAGCCGTTTCTGCGCCTTGTGCGGCTGCTGGATGAAGATGCATTTCCAAACGCAAAATCTATTGTGAAGGAACAGGTGGCTCCGTACCTGATTCGCACAGAAAAAAGGGAGGCTATTGACAATAACGGAAATCTGCTGTTCAAAAATCGCATTACGCATCTTGTAGAGCTACATTGGGATGAGCGGCATACCTTCCAGCGAGAACTGTATGAATTGGTCAGCCACTACGTTTCCAAGACCTATGATAAGGCCAGGCGTAATCGGAAAAAGAATATGTGCCTCATCTTCCTGCTGATTATCATGCAGCGCATGGTTACCAGCAGCACGGCGGCAGTGCGCCAGAGCCTTGAGCGCCGTTTGGATGCGTTGAAATCTCAGAACACACGCATTGGTTCGCTGACTGAGGCGGATCTGACGGAAATGGAAATCGAGGATGATGTTGCTGAAGCTCTGGAAGCGATATCGCTCAACTTGACAGAGGAGATCGATGAGCTGGAGCGCATCATTGCAGTAGCAAAGCAGGCAGAGTTTCAACACCCGGATGTAAAGGTGGAGCGTCTTGTAGATACTCTTGACGAAATTCTCAGTGAAGATCGAAACCAAAAAATTATCATTTTTACAGAATTTGTGGCAACACAAAAATATCTGCAGGAGCTTCTTGAGAACAGAGGATTCACTGTCTCTATTCTTAATGGCGGTATGAGCATTGATGAGCGTAATGAAGCGCTTAGAGAGTTTAAGACTAAGACAAACATTTTTATCTCAACGGATGCCGGTGGGGAGGGTCTGAACCTACAGTTCTCCAACATTATTATTAATTACGATCTGCCGTGGAATCCGATGAAAATTGAACAGCGCTGTGGCCGTGCAGATCGTATCGGTCAGCAGAGGGACGTCCATATCTACAATTTTATTGTGTCTGATACGGTAGAAAGCCGTGTCCGTGAAGTACTGGAAGAAAAACTCTCGGTTATCTTCAAAGAGCTGGGAGTGGATAAATATTCCGATGTGCTTGACAGTGAAGCAACAGATTTGGACTTTACTGAAGTATATATGAATTCCATCGGCAGGCCGCATTCCGTGGAGCGTAACATGTATCCGGTTGAATCCGAAGTAAAGCAACAGGTTGCAAACGCCCAAAAATATAAAGACATTATCCGAGAGGAAAAGGATCTGTCTCAGCTTGTTGGCACGGAGTCCAGCTTTGATGTAGAGGCTGCACTCAGACAGATGTTGTTCTATTATGAAAGCTGGCAGGGACATGATCTGCATTTGATTGAGCATCTCAGCATCAATGATGATGAGGTTACCAGGCATTTGCGTTCGGAGATCTGGCAGGATAGAGCTTCTGCGATTATGTCCGTAGGGATTAAGAACTTCCCCAATGAAGCCGGTTATTTTATGCTTTGGGAACTGTCCATTTCCGAAGAAGACAGCGGAAAGCGCATCATTCCTATTTTCATTAATGAAAACTTTATTCTCCGTCCATTGGCCGGGAAGCGCATTATGGATGTTTTCCTTGATGGCACCAGCGCATTGACTGTAGGTACTGTTTCCAATGTCACAGATGACGAGTATCGGCAGCTTGAAATACTGAGTATGGATTTTTCTTATAATGCTTTCGTTGAGTTAAGAGAGAAACAAATTCAGCGAAGCGAGGAAAGCTACAATAAATATATGTATGCACTGAGGCTTCGTGAAGAGGCAGCAGGACATATTGGAATTGAAAATATCCGCCGTTCCAGACTGGCAAAGCTGGCACGGGAGAAGGCTTCTATAGAGGCCGAATATAAAAAAGGAAGCCAGATTTATCCTGACTTCCGCTTAATGATTCTTGTAAGATTGGAGGCGTAAAAGATGTTCGGAGACTATGTGTTTGAGAAATCTTCTGCGCAATACACAGATAAAATCCTGCTTCTGGATGACGAGAATCTGAACAGCCGAGCGAATTACATATCTGCGTTCTCTGCACATGGTTTTGAAATCGTAAGATACACCGACGATCTTACCTTCAGAATTGAGTATGAGGAAAAACTGAAATCCTCCGGTGAAAAGCTGGCTGTTATTGCCCACACCGAGCAGTATATTCCTTATGATGTAAGACGCAGATTATCTGCATATATGGTATCGATTGGGAAGCTGTTCCCTAAACTTCATCCGGAAACGTTGAAGGATATGGATAAGGTTGGTCTGGACCTGCTGTGCTCAGCCTATCCTGCAAATTTCGATGACCTTCGACAAAAACAGGATACGGAAATGTTCCTGCGTATGAAGGTCTTTGCTAAAGCAAATGTGAAGGCATATCTCAGGGAAACAGCTGCCAGGCTTACTGAGAGAGCAAAATGTGTAACTCGTTATAGCGACTGGTTTGCCATTGCAGAAGAAAAGGCACAGCTGGATGTGATGGCTGTTCAATATGATGCAGATGTCGATACGCAGGAAATTAACCGTCTGTTCCAGGAATATGTTTTGGAACAGTTTGGAAAACTATCACAGATTATTGATAAGGCATCACCGGTACTGGTGAGCAAGGCAATGGACTATATGCATGGCCATAGCGATAAATTTATCGTGATCGTCATGGACGGCATGTCTGAATTTGACTGGAAGATTATATCCGGTTCTTTTAAAGACTTGCCATATGAAAAGTCTTCGATGTTTGCTATGATACCAAGCACCACATCTGTTTCTCGGCAGTGTTTGCTTTCCGGTAAGTATCCAAGCCAGCTGATGGAACCCTGGAAGCAGAGCAAGGAGAAAACAGAGTTTGTTAACTGTGCAAAAGCCCTTGGCTATTCAGATACGCAGATTGGCTATGAGCGAGGCTATGATGCACAGTTCGGTTCCTTTGTGAGATGCGGAGCCGTAATTATAAATGACGTGGACGATATGGTTCATGCTCAGCAACAAGGCCGACTCGGAATGTTCAATGACATCACCGTGTTGGCAAATCAGAAAAAATTACTGGAGATGACACGGCGCTTCCTTGCTGTAGGTTACGATGTATATATTACGGCAGACCACGGTAACACGGCCTGTACCGGACTTGGAAAACTTATGGGAACCGGTGTTGAAGTGGAAACAAAGAGCCGTAGAATGATTGCATTGAAGGATTTTGCTGATAAGGCCGAACTGATTAAAAAGTACGGACTTGTCGAGTATCCGAAGTATTATCTCCCAAAGGAATATGATTACCTGATTTGTGATGTTGGGGATTCTTTTGACGCCAGGGGTGACGATGTAATGACGCATGGCGGCATCACGTTGGATGAGGTGGTTGTACCTTTCATTAAAATAAAGGCGGTACAGAAGAATGGCTAAAATGGTAGGGTTGTCCCGAAACCTGAAATTGCAATGGCTGAATAAAGTTGCAGAGCTGGTTTTAGAGGGGCACACAGAACAAGAAATAAAGGACCAATTGAATGAGTATTTGAGCTTTGAAATTGAGAGTCCTACAAATATGCGTAAGACCCGAGAAATCCTTATGAACATCTGGGTTTATGAAAATGATTATTCCGCTAAGATCAAAGCGACAGCATTTGAGCTGATTCGCTTATACCCGGAATATTCGATGCCAATCCATTGGTGTATGATGCTTGCGGCATATCCTGTTTTCGTAGATATGTGCAAGCTGATCGGTAAGATGTCGGAATTTCAGGATGAAATTACTCTGGCTCAGTTGAAGCAGAAACTGTTTGATGAGTGGGGTGAGCGTACAACGCTGTTCCATTCCATTGATAAGCTGGTCGCAACGTTGAAGGCTTTAGATGTGGTGGTGTGCGACAAACCAGGCAAGTATCATGTCAATAGCCACAGAGTGAGCAATCCTAAGATTGTCGCATTTATGGTGTATACCATGATGCTTGTGGATGACAGTGGCTACTATACCTTTACTGACATCAACTCGTCTACATATCTTTTCCCGTTTGAATACAAAATGGAAAAAGAAGCGCTGTTTGAAGACGACAAATTTGCGATGAATAATTTCGGAGGAGAATTGTCTATCTCTCTGAACGATTAAAAAAACTGAGAGGGAACCAATCAATGATGAGTATTTCAACGAAATAAGTAGCAAGCCCTATAATGTATAGGATCAATTTTCATCGGAGGTTATAACCGCCAGGAGCATATTTCCAATCCGCCAGGTTGGCGGAATAGATGGCGGTTTGGCATAAGAGATGGTCAACTCATAGTTGAGGCGATGGAATTTCCATGCACTCAACGCTGCTCTTAAGTTGAGACGATGGCAGATGTTCCGATCCGCCATATCATAAGGAAGAAAGGGAACCGTGGATATGTTCCCTTTTACGAGCATTCCTCTGAACGAAGGGAAATTCCGGTAGATATGTTTCCGTGAAACCGGTAGATATGTTTGGGCGAACTGTCACGGCCACTGACATTCAAATGGACGTATCGAGCCATGTGGAGACGGTTGTATTGCTTTCCTAAAAAAAACCGACAACACAATCAGCGTAAAAGTGGAGTTTGGCGAGGGAGAAGGCAAAGTGCCGCTTGATAATATCGCCAAAAGAGCCGAAGCGTACAAGCCGAAAGAGCGAGTTACCTACAAAATGATAAAGGAATACATAGAAGCTAAATATGGCTTCAAGGTACATACTGCTTATATAGCGGAGGTAAAGAGGAGTTTGGGCTTGCCAATGTATGATGCCCCTAATGTGGTAGAAGAATTGAAACAGCCGAGAAAACATCCGACAGCGGAGAAAGTGGAAGCAATCAAAGATGCACTAAAGCATTTTGAAGTTATCTAAAATCATGAACGTACCATTAGAAATAATGATATACTTATGATGATATGGGAGGCGAATATTATGATTATACCTGTAAGTGTTAAAAATCAGAGTATTGATTCTTCTGGAATCACAAGTGATTACAAAGCTGCTATAAGTGAATATATTTGGAATGGTTTTGAAGCTAATGCTAAAAAAGTTAATATAGAGTATACACTTAACGAAGCATTTGGAGTTAAGGAATTAATTATAAAGGATAATGGCGATGGAATAAATTATGATGAATTGGGGGAAACTTTTGGTGCTTTTCTGGCATCTAAGAAGAATTTACTGTCATTACAAATGAAATCCAAGGCGAATAAAGGGAAGGGACGCTTCTCTTTTATTGCTTTTTCAAATAATGCAGAGTGGCATACTGTCTATAAAGATAATGATGTCTATAAAGAATATGATATTAATATGTCCAGTGATAAAAAAGAGGTGATTGATTGTTCTGAACCACAGTTATCTGATAGACAAGAAACCGGAACAGAAGTGAAATTTACCAATATAAATACATTAACTGCGGAGAATATGAACTTTGAAATAATAGAGCCAGCATTACTTAAAGATTTTGCTTGGTTTTTGTACCTATATAAAAATAAAAATGTAGAAATAGTAGTTAATGATGAAAAGATTGATTATGAAAAGTATATAAACACAGAGTTGAGTGAAAAATCTATGGTTACAATTGAAGGATATAGATTTGAGATTAACTTAGTTGTATGGCAGGAATCAATCTCTGAAAAATTCTGTTGTTATTATTTTGATGACAAAAACGTGTTGAAAGGAAATCGAACTACAACTTTTAATCGGAATACGATTAACTTTAATCATAGTGTGTTTGTGAAGTCAGAATTTTTTGATGACAAGGAAAATGTTATAGGTGATCATGATGATATCCAGATTAATATGTTCGAATCTCCAGATGAGAAAAAGATTCTGAAAAAATTGCATAAAGAGATTCAAATGCTTATTGAGAAAAAAATTAGTGTATATTTATCAGAGAAAGCAGAAGAAGCAGTTGAAGCAATGATAACAGAAAAAAAACGTTCCCAGAATTTCCAGACGATATATATGGACAAATGCGTAAGAATGATTTGAAGAGGGTAACAAAAGAAATTTTTAAATTAGAGCCACTGATTTTTCATAAATTAAAACATATTCAGGAAAAATCGTTATTAGGTTTTTTGAATTTGCTTTTGAGCTCTGAAGAGAGAGAAAATGTTTTAACTATAATAGAGCAGGTTGTGGAATTATCACCTCAACAAAGAACTGATTTTTCAATGATATTAAAAAAGACATCTTTGGAGAATATCATTGATACTATCAAGTTTATTGAGGATAGGTATAAAGTAATAGAATTATTAAAAAGTATTGTATATGATTTGACGAAGTTTGCAAATGAACGTGACCATGTGCAGAAAATTGTAGAAAGACATTTTTGGCTTTTTGGTGAACAGTACAATTTGGCAAGCGCTGATCAGAGAATGCAAAAGGCGCTAGAGCAGTATAGAAATATTTTGTATGGAGAAGAGGATGTTACAGCAAAATTAAATTCAGATGCGGAAAATGAACGACGTATGGACATTTTTTTGTGTAATACGCGAAATATCGAAACGACATTTGAAACAACACTGGAAGAAAATATTGTTGTTGAATTAAAAGCACCGAGAGTTCTGTTAACGAAAAAAGTATTACGCCAAGTAGAAGATTATATGGATTATATTAGAAGACAGCCTCAATTCAATAGTGAATTACGGAAATGGAAGTTTATTGCCGTATGTAAAGAAGTAGATGATTATGTTAAAAGCCAATATAAAGCATTTGAAGATAAAGGAAAAGTTGGGTTAGTATTCCAAGTTGCTAATTGTGAAGTATATGCGCTTACTTGGGATGATATATTTAAGAGTTTTGAAATAAAGCATAAGCCGATGTTAGAACGCTTGAAGTATGATAGAGAGCGGGTGGCAAATGAATTAATGGCAGAAGTAAGTGATATTAAAGGACGAGAAAAAGCGGACACTCTTACAAAAATTGCTATTGCAGAGGTGATGTAAAATATTAGTTGATAATTGAAAAAGGAGAGATGATAAATGATCTGTAAATGAAAGGAGGGAATCGATAAGATGAATGAATCTTTTTATGACGAAATCAAAAAAATTTTAATATCGGCGAGAAATAAGGTTTATCAAACGGCTAATTTTGCAATGGTTGAAGCCTACTGGAACATTGGAAAATCAATCATTGAAGAACAAGGTGGAAATGAGAAAGCGGAGTATGGTACAGGCTTGTTAAAAGAGTTGTCAAAG
>OEQY01000106.1_pt1 | contig 25166 bp, 21 predicted proteins | sample 1539871 | NCBI WGS metagenome assembly OEQY01 (sample SAMEA3891877, study PRJEB23780) | metagenome | biome: terrestrial biome; feature: animal house; material: Caecal content | place: Italy | collected 2015-05-05 | reverse complement strand
ATAATATACCATGATCTTTTCATTAAAAAGACATTTTTTATAATAATAGTATTCCAACTTTTCGCATTTTTTCTATAATTTCAGCATATTTTTTATAATTTTGCAATATACTTCTATTTCATTACCATATTTCGATTTGAGGCGTGCTATGATGTCATTTATATAGAAATGAATACAATTCGTTTTGGTGAGAATCCAACACTTCTTGTAGTGTTTTGGCCTTCATAGAGCGAATAGTTCTGAATGATTGATCGCTTGAGATGTCTACAAGCAGTTCATTATTATAATCTATTAGCTTTTTCAAAAAAGTAACCTCATTTTCTGAAAGAGTTCCTTCTTGATCTTGAAATAGATCAATGGATGGATTTTGTCCCAAAAGAATTTTAGCAATATCTCCCCATGCTCCCGTGTCATAAAAGGAAGAGACTAGCACTGATGAAGTACATAAGTAAACTGTTCCTAAATGCTCATAAGCTAAAGCAAGATTCGGTACATATTCTTTATTGTTACTTACTATTGTTTCTTGAAGCCATATTTGTATTGTACACAATTCTACACGAATTCTGTTTTGATACTCTTTTATCATAAACTGACGAATAAAACATATATATGCCATTGTTATAAGCATAGACAAAAATACAGAAAATAAGATGATACGAACAACGCATCTATTTTTTGTTCCATTTTCTCTACTAGAAATAGCTTTCATCTTTCACCTCTAACTAATTTCTGCTCCCCCACTTGCTGTACAAAACGAGTTAGTTGTCTAACAGCTAAGATCTCATCATCACAAATTCCTATTTCTAACTGTTTCATATGTCTCCTTACCGTCCTGTATTAAATTATCTCCCCATGAAAGCAACAATAGTTTTTATAATAATAATATTCTTTCATTATACAACACTTTAATTTTAGCATTGTTTTTATAATTTAGCAATGTTTTTTGTAAATTTTCTCCAAAAATAGTTTTTTATAATTACCGTAAAATAGCTAGTTTTTACGCAAAAAACGCAGCAGTATAGAAATTTCTTCCATACTGCTGCGTTTTTTTGCTTTTATATTTAGTTATTATTCTGCTTTTTTGCGTCTTACAGGCATTTTCTTGAATACAATTGCAGTTCTGCTTGGAATATAAACTTGGAAGCCATAACGTCCGTCTGGTAACTGCACCGTCTGGTAAGTCGTGGTCTGAGATACTCGGTCGCATCCGCCAAAGTTTGGATCATCCGTTGTAAGAATTACTTTATATTCTCCTGGCTGGGATACTGGTACGAAATATCCGCTAAAGGAACGATTTGGATGGAAATTCATTACAAATACTTCTTTTCCCTTTTCGTACATCAGTATCTTATCCCCTTGGTGTACCCATAAGTTATGTGCTTCATTTTTTGGAGAAAGCAGATTTTCTGATTTAGACATCTGAATCATTGCTTTATCAAAGTTATTTAACCATTCATATTTCAAATCATGGTTATCTACTAGACTCCACTGTCTTCTGCAATAATGATAACTCCATCCATTGCCTTCTCTTGGGAAGTCAATCCATTCTGGATGTCCAAACTCATTACCCATAAAGTTCAAATATCCTTCTCCCGCCAATGAATGTGTAACAAGACGAATCATCTTATGCAAAGCGATGCCACGATCAATAATGATATTTTGACTGTCTTTGTTCATACACCAATACATTTCCTTATCACATAGACGGAACATAATTGTCTTATCTCCAACCAATGCCTGGTCATGAGATTCTGCATATCCAATTACTTTTTCCTTTGGTCTGCGTCCAGTCAATTCATACCACATTCTCCAAATATCCCAGTCTTCATCCCGATATTCTTTTAAGAATTTAATCCACATATCTGGTACACCCATTGCCAGACGGTAGTCAAATCCAATACCACCAGAACGAATTGGAATACACATACCTGGCATACCAGACATATCTTCTGCAATTGTGAGAGCTTCTTTATTAATCTGATGAATTAATTCATTTGCCAATGTCAGATATGTAAGAGCCTCAATATCTGTATTCATAGAAAAATACTTATCATAATGATCAAATGCACTTCCAAGACCATGATCTAAATAAATCATAGAAGTTACACCATCAAAACGGAATCCGTCAAAATGGTATTCTGTCATCCAGAATTTTAAATTGGAGAGCAGGAAGTGAATTACTTCATTTTTTCCATAATTGAATAGTTTGGTATCCCATGCGCTGTGATTTCCTTTTGCACCTGCATGGAAGAACTGGTAATCGGTTCCATCAAATTCATTAATTCCCTCATTTGTATTTTTCACTGCATGAGAATGAACCACGTCTAATAGTACACGAATTCCCATCTCATGTGCTGTATTAATTAAATCCTTTAACTCGGCTGGTTTTCCATAACGAGAAGAAGCTGCAAAAAAGTTACTTACCTGATAACCAAAGGAACCATAATATGGATGTTCCATAATTGCCATAATCTGAATTGTATTATAGCCTAAGTCTTTTATTCTAGGTAAAATATTATCTTTAAACTCCGTATATGTTCCAATGCCATACTTTTCTTGAGCCATACCAATATGACATTCGTAAATCAACGGTATCTTTTCTCCCTTAAATTCGCTGTCCGTCCATTCAAATGGCTTTTCTTCCTCATAAATCTCGGCACACCACATATAAGTTACTGGATCTTGAGTAACATACTTTGCATATAATGGAATACGTTCCATTACTCTGTCTCCATTTACAACAATCGCTTTTACCTTACAACCGTTATACAGAGCATCTTTTCCATCCAACTGGATTTCAAATACACCATTTTCTTTCTTTTCCATTGGATGAGATGTCTTATTCCAATCGTTAAAATCACCTATTAAGTACATTTCATCTGCTGCTGGAGCCCATTCTCTATATACCCAGCCATCTGAAGTACGATGGAAACCAAAATATTCCGCTCCGTTTGCAAAATCGCTTAGAGTTTCTCCTCTGCCTAATAATTCTTTTTTCTTTCTTTTGTAATCATTCACACGAAGTTCAATATCTTTCTCATAATAGTTCTTTAGAAGGCTATCGTATTCTAAAATTTTGTATCCCATAGCTGCCATTTCCTTTCTTTTTTATGACACATGGTCATTTTGTGTTTATAAAAAAGCGGTTTGAAACCGATCTCTCACTCATATTTTAAACTATTTTTTATCATCCGTCAATATAACGTCTTGTAGCTTTTATCACATCTTTGGACAAAATCGCAACTGCGGCTAAATTTGGAATTGCCATCATAGCATTCCATAAATCGGAAAGTTCCCACACGATCGTTAGTCTCATCACACTGCCGCTAAATAATGCAGCTAGAAAAAAAACTTGATAAAAAATACGGCTTTTTTTCCCAAACAAGTAATTTGCCGCTCTTTCTCCATAATAAGACCATGCCAAAATTGTTGCAGCTGCGAAACAAACAATACATATTGCTACAAACCATTCTCCTCTCACTCCAAATGATGCAGCAAATGCCTTTCCTGTTAATACCGCTCCATCCGGCAGATATTCCAATCCTCCATTTGCAATCGCCAAGTTATAGCTTGTTCTGTCATAAACTCCCGATGTCAGTATAATAAGAGCCGTCAGCGTACACATCACAAATGTATCTAAAAACACTGCAAAAATCGCCCACATTCCTTGCTGAACTGGCTCTTTTACATCGGCAACTGCATTTACCATTACACTGCTGCCCAACCCAGCCTCATTTGTAAAAACGCCTCTGGCAATTCCTTTTTTTATCGCTGTTCCAATCCCATAACCAGCCACACCTGAGACTCCTGCACGCATCGTAAACGCTTCTTCTAGAATCATTTGAAAAGCAGCAGGAATTTGCTTAATATGCATTCCAATTGCCAATACCGAGGCGGTCAAAAACGCAATTGCCATAATCGGTACGATCTTTTCCGTTACATTTAGAATGCGTTCCCGTCCTCCTATCAAAATAATACCAACAAAAATGACTGCTATCATTCCAGTTAACCACGGTGGGATATGGAAAGAAGTTTCTAGCACACCTGCTGCCGAATTTATCTGTGTCATATTTCCCATGCCAATGGAAACGAGAATACAAAGAAAGGAAAATACAATTGCCATCCAACGTCTATGACAGCCATATTCCATATAGACCATTGGACCTCCAATCCATTTTCCTTCTTTATCCCGATATCGATAGCAAATACCGAGTACATTTTCCGCATAAGTAAGCATCATTCCAAAAAAAGCGGAAACCCACATCCAAAAAATAGCTCCTGGACCTCCTGCGGTAATTGCAGTTGCTACGCCTGCCATATTTCCTGTTCCGATTGTAGCTGCCAACACCGTACAAATGGACTGCCATTGGGATGCTTCTGCTCCTTCTTCTCGCCTGCGAATATCTAAATGAAACAGCGAACCAATCGTACTTTTTAACCAAAGTCCCAGTTTTGTAACTTGAAACCAATTTGTCTTGACTGTGAAATAAAGTCCCTCTGCTAGAAAAAAAGGAATTAACAATGTCCACATCTCTGTTCTCGCCTTATCTGTTTATTCAACACAGTATATGCAGACATCATTCAAACTATGGACAATTTATCTTTTTTTCACTCGTTCTTTTAAAATTCCTGTCTGGTATGCTTCTTTCAGATCTTTCAGATCTTCAATCTGTTCCAACAATTGCTTTCCATTGTCGGTATCTGCTACTTTTAATCGTCTTTTATACGCCTCTGTAATCTGTAACTCTGGCGTATAAGCTCCCATACTATTTTCAATTTTCATATAATTACGGTGCTGTGCCAGCGCCAAATAGTGAGAATTCGAAATCAATGTATATCCAGCAATTCCCGTCTTAGACTGGTACGCTTTGGAAATTCCCCCATCAATAACATAAAGCTTTCCATTTGCTTTGATTGGATGCTCTCCATCCTTAATTTTTACTGGAACATGTCCATTAATAATGTGGGACATTTTAGGATTCATTTCAAACTCTTCAAAAATTTTATCACAAATCGCCTCTTGTTCACTCAACTTATAATAAGGATTCATCACTTCTTTACGAACTGTTTTATCTTCAATAAAATAAGACTCAAATGCAGCCAGTTTACTCTTTCCAAATAATGGTGACTTTGCACCACACCAAAGATACCACATAAAATCTACTGCGTTTTGTTTTTCCTCATTTCTTTCTGGGAGAAAATACGCATTTCGAACCATCTGATTAATTTTATCCAACAGCATTTTTCCTTTATAGTAGGAATCTCCGATTTTCAGTGATTCAAATTCTCCATCTCTTGTCATCGGAATACAGCCATGAAACAGCAAGTTGGAATTCACTTTTTTATACATCCCTCCATTGGAGTATAAAAACCGAATATGACGGTGCAATACTTCACTATGCTTAAAAGAATACTCAATCGTATTCATTAAATCATTTTCTTCTCTCGTCAATTCCAGCGGATTTTTGGGATCAATCGTTGGAAAATGTGTGTCCAATAGTGGATACTCCTTATTTCCAATCTGAATCGTACCAGCCTCATAATTGATTTTCTTTAACACATTTCGCTCATCCATTTCGTACTCTGGATGGCGTTCCAATAGCTGTCCAATTAATTTAAACTGAATAATCGCCATTGCTTTATGCATCTTAGCAGCCAATCCTGCATCCACCAAATCATATTCGTTCTCATCTAAAATTTTCGGCATAAATACGGTACAAGGATCATCCCCATATAAATTTGAAGCAAACGTAGACAACGGACGTAGATTAATTCCATATCCATCTTCCAGTGCATCAAAGTTATTATAGCTAATTCCCATACGTACAACATTTGCAATTAACTGTCGATTTCCACAGGCGGCTCCCATCCAAGAAATATCGTGATTGCCCCATTGTACATCTACATCATGAAATGCCATTAATTCATTCATAATAATATCAGGTCTCGGACCTCGATCAAAAATATCTCCAATAATATGCAGCCTATCTACACTTAGATTCTGAATTAAATGACAAAGTGCAAGGATAAAATCTTCTTCTGCCTCTACTTCCATAATAGAACGAATAATCGCTTGATAGTATGTTTTTTTATCTCCACTGTAACTTACATTCAAAAGCTCATCCAAAATATAGGCATACTCAACTGGCATTTTCTTCCTTACTTTGGAACGGGTATATTTAGAACCAACTTCCTGGCAAATTTGTACGAGTCGATAAATCGTCAGCCGTTTAAAATCCTCAGCATCTTTCTTAAATTCATCAATACACATTAATACCTTCTCTGGCTCATAGATCAAATTTGCCAACTGATTCTGCTCCTTTTCTGAGAGCGTATCGTCAAATAAATCTCGAATTTTTGTGCGAATTACCCCTGATGCACTGCGTAGTAAATGAACAAATGCTTCATATTCTCCATGCAAATCACTAAAAAAATACTCGGTTCCTTTTGGAAGCTGACGAATCGCCATTAAATTCACTATTTCACTATTTGCATCTTTTTGCGTTGGATACTCTTTCGCCAATAGTTCAAGATATTTTTTATCCCTCATAATATTTCTACCACCCTTCTTTTATTTTAAACAAAACCTCCTCCAGATCTGACAAAACCGTCACTTCATCATTTTAATTTAAAATAGTATCTCTCGCCTTCTCTTTTATCCTATTCCAATCAACTGGAAGTTCTTCCATCCACGTCGGTACTTCTACACTGCGAATATTTGGCAGCCGTGCTTCCAAAAATTCATTTGGATATTGCAAATCTAAAAAAACATCCAATGCAGACTGTTCTGGCAAGTTTCTATAACGCTCTCCCATTCTATGTAAAGCCATTCCACTAAGTCCTAAATTTGCAGCCATAAGTAATACTAAAATAATACTGACAATATTACGCATCGCTGCTGGAACTTTTCCAAGGATATTGGAAAAAACAGGATAAATATCCTTAACCCAGAACATAACCAAAACTCCACCTATAATACAAAACAGCATGTCTACGCGTCCATTTAGTACATCAAACTGACTTGTCGTATCAAAACGCATTTCAAATAGATGCTCTTCCATCATATGAAATAAATATTGATAGATTCCACAGACAAAAGTTCCTAGAATAATTAAAATAAAATCACGGCTCTCTTTCATTTTGTGAAAAAATATCGTTACAATTACTGCCCCGAGTCCCCAAAAGACACTAAACCATCCGTAGACTAAACCGCTGCAAACGACAAAACGTCTCTGCAATACACTATTAAATAGGATCTGTATTAAACTCCCAAAAAATGCTGCAAACATAAATACCCAAAATACTTGAAAGAATTGCAGATCTTTTGCAACTTTCTTTTCCATTTGAACCTCCCAAATTATATTTGTACTTTTCATTTCATTCCGAACAATCTATTGTCATTTTATCCCATATACTCTTGTTTTGCAACCAATTTTTTCAATCCCGTTTTTCATTTCCTCTTTTTATTTATTCTCTATTTTTTATATAAAGAGTTCGCATTGCGTTCAAAATTGCCAATACTGCAACTCCTACATCTGCAAATACTGCTGCCCACATATCTGCAATTCCTAATGCTCCAAGCAGCAATACAACTGCCTTAATCCCTAATGCTAAAACAATGTTTTCACGACATATCTTTACTGTTTTTCTCGCTATTTTTATCATTGCCGCAAGTTTTGAAGGTTCATCTGTCATAATCACTACATCTGCGGCTTCAATTGTAGCATCACAACCAAGACCTCCCATTGCAATCCCTACGTCTGCTCTGGCTAAAACAGGTGCATCGTTTATTCCATCTCCTACAAAAACGAGTGTTCCTTTGTTCGATTTTCTTTCTATCAATCTTTCAATTCTTGTTACTTTATCTTCTGGCAGAAGTTGTGTATATACCTCATCCATTCCCAGCTTTTCTGCAATTCTACGTCCAATTAGATCAGAATCTCCAGTTAACATCACTGTCTTTTTAATTCCGATCTTCTTTAAATCTTCTATCGCTTTTTTCGCATCTGACTTTACAACATCCGCAATTAATAAATATCCTGCATACACATAATCTACCACGATATAAACTATTGTACCTGCTGGAACTTCTTTTGGATACTCAATTCCAATATCTTGCATCAGTTTTGCATTACCTGCATAAACTTCAATTTCTCCAACGTTTGCCCATATTCCTCTTCCAGCGATTTCATTTATTTCATGTATTTGTGTTCTATCAATTGGTTTTCCATACGCTTCCAATATTGACTGAGCAATCGGATGGCTGGAATAGGCTTCCGCATAGGCAGCGATTCCTAATAAGTCCTCCTGTTCCATTCCCTCTGGTACAATTTCACTTACTCGAAATACTCCTTCCGTTAATGTCCCTGTCTTATCAAATACTGCAAACTCCGCATTTGACAGCAGCTCCAAATAATTACTCCCTTTTACAAGAATACCAGATCTGCTTGCAGCTCCAATTCCGCCAAAAAAACTAAGTGGAATAGAAATAACAAGGGCACACGGACAAGAAATAACAAGAAATGTAAGTGCTCGATAAATCCAAACTGCAAATGGATAATCTGGTAAAAATAATGGAGGAATCACTGCCAAAACCGCAGCAGCCATAACAACAATCGGTGTATAATAACGTGCAAATCGAGTAATAAAGTTTTCTACTTTTGCCTTTTGACTGCTTGCATTTTCCACCAGATCTAAGATTCTTGCTACCGTCGATTGTTCAAATTCTTTTTCTACACGAATTTTTAAAACTCCTGTTAAATTAATGCAGCCACTAAGAATCGTTTCTCCCGATGTTACCGTTGTTGGAACCGATTCTCCTGTCAATGCGGCAGTATCTAAACTAGAATTTCCCTCTATTATAGTTCCATCTAGTGGAACTTTTTCTCCTGGACGTACTACAATTACTTCTCCAACTACAACTTCTTCTGGATCTACAACTTCTTCCTGTGAATCCCGAAGAACTACTGCATGATCTGGACGGATATCCATTAAATCTGAGATTGATTTTCTGGATTGATTGACTGCATAAGATTGAAATAACTCTCCAATCTGATAAAACAGCATCACCGCAATCCCTTCTAAATATTCTCCGAGTAAAAATGCTCCAATTGTAGCAATAGACATTAGAAAGTTTTCATCAAAAACTTGACCATTTTTTATATTTTTTAAAGCTTTTTCTAGAATTTCTAACCCTACGATCAAATATCCAATCAAATACAAAACTAATTTTACCCAATCTGGCATTGAGAGTATGACTGTAGGTACACAAATGATTGCTGCAACTAAAATTTTGCCTAATTGTTTCTTTTGTTTTTCTGTCATATTATCACCTATTATTTGAATTAAAAAAGAGACTACTGCAAAATTATTACAAAAAATTGTGCAATAGTCCCCATCCATTGAATTATACTAAAATCGTACAGTCTGGTTCGATCTTCTTTGCAGTACTTACCATTGTTTTTACTACTTCATCAAGTTTTCCATCCTCTACATCCAACGTAATTTTCTGAGACAAAAAGTTAACGGTTGCCTTATTTACTCCATTTACACGATTCAAGGCATCTTCTAATTTTGCAGCGCAATGAGCGCAATCCAAATCTTCTACTTTAAATACTTTCTTCATTTGATTTCCTCCTAATTTTCATTTTATCAATTAAACAATCTTTTAATTATTAATTTTATTATACCACTTCATTTCTCATTGTCAACCAATTTTCCCTTTTTACTTTATGGATTTTCTCTCTCATAACACGATTGTTTTCATTCAGAATCGTATAATAGGGTAGAGGGAGAATAAAATCTCGCCCCTCCCATTGAACCGTACGTACGGGTCTCGTATACGGCTCTACAACTTATATTCCAACTTTTGCTAAGTAATAGGATAAAGGATTGAGCAGTCCTGCTCCGTCTTTTATCCTGTTTTCAAGTAAATCTTTACTGATAATGAAATTCACTACGTTCATTCCACTTCTTTTGTACCATCCCAGCCTTGAATTTGCGACTTTATAGATTTCTTCATGGCTAAAACCGTTTCGATTCTTCCAGTTTAAGTAACTCAGATTTCTGTAGATGGTTTTCGGCTTCTTCCACTGTTTCATGACGATTACTCTTATCTTGTGCCGCAGCCATTCCCCAAACTTCTCCATATACTCTTTCATCATCCCAATCCGGAAGTAATTAATCCATCCTCTCACCATCTCATTGACACGTTTGACCGTGACTGCCAAGGGTCTTGCGATTGCTTTGCCTCTTTTCAGATACTCGCTCAGTTTCTTTTTGAGCTTCTTCTTCTTTTCCGTAGTTGGTTTTACTTTCCATTCTCTACCATTTTTCAGAAATGTGAATCCCAGATATTTACTCCGTGTCGGTCTGACAACTTTCGTTTTTGTTGCATTTACTTTCAGGAATAGCTTCCGTTCCAACCATTCACTTATAGATTTCAGTACCCGGTTGGCTGCCATTTCACTTTTGGTGAATATCAGTACATCATCTGCATACCTTGTAAACCGGAGTCCTCTGTGTTCCAGTTCCTTATCCAGCTTGTCTAAGTAGACATTTGAACACACAACAGAAAGTGGACCGCCTTGTGGCACGCCCGTAATCGTCGCTTTCTCCAGCCCGTTTTCCATTACTCCTGCTTTCAGATATTTCCGAATCAGATTTAATGTGGTACTGTCATTTACCTGTTCCCTTAGTATCTGAATTAATTTGTCGTGATTTACCTTATCGAAAAACTGTTCTATGTCTATATCCACTACCCATTCATACCCATCATTCAAGTATTCCAATGCCTGCCTGATGGCGTCGTGACAACTTCTTCCCGGTCTGAACCCGTAGCTGTAGTCACTGAATATTTCCTCATAAATATCAGATATAGGCTGCGATATTGCCTGTTGGATTGTTCGGTCTAGCGCTGTCGGTATCCCTAACGGTCTTTTCTTTCCGTTGTCTTTCGGAATATATACTCTTCGGACTGGCTTCGGTATATAGGTTCTGTTCCTGAGAGATGTTATGATTTTCTCCCGATTCTCCCTTATATAGTTCCCCAATTCTTCTACGGCGACTCCGTCAACGCCGCCTGCACCTTTATTGGCAACTACCTTTTTGTAAGCTCTGTTCAGGTTTTCTTTTGATAAAATCACTTCAATTAATTCCATCGTTGTTACTCCTCTGACCTATCTCAAGATTCCTACATATCGCCCCTCTAAGTATAGACAGTATTCCTCGGTTACGTTCCTGCTTTTCCTGCCCACTCGATTCCTGGCTCATGTATTATTTTAAACATAGCGATTCGTACTATAAATCGTTTCAGTCCTTCAGCTATATCCCCCTGGGGCTTCGCCTGTCGGATAGAAAAAGTACTTTGCAGCACCTCTCCCTCCTAAGAACGGAGCGTGCGACTTTCACCGCACTCCGCTCACGCATTTATAACGCATAATAACCTATTTGCGCGGCTCTATTGGAACGTATGGCTTTCCGTCTCTTGCGGTCTCTATTTTTCTTTCTGTTTATAAAATATTCACTGTCCAGAAACGGATTTGCGTCTAATTTAACTTGTGGGTATCGAACAATCGGCATATCATTCATGCAGAAAAGTATGTTCTTGTCTGTTTTGAAACTCCAGTTTCTTCCTTTGTGATATTTCCAATACTTATTAACAATCCAACCTTTAGGCTTGTTTGGATGTCTCCTTTTTGCCCATCTCCATAGCATTTCCCATGTTGTATGGTCAATTTTTGCAAAGATTTCCTTGGCACATACTGAATGATGATACTCCGCCCATCCTCTTATCACTTGGTTTAACTGATATATCAGATTTTCCTGTGTGCTGGTTTTATTATCTTTGATTATCTTGCTGATCGTCTTCCTGATTTTACTCACAGATTTATCCGAAGGTTTGATAATCAGTTTCCCCTTATATTTTCTGAAGTTCCAGCCAAGGAAATCGAAACCCTCATGGATTGACGTGAGCTTTGTCTTTTCTTCGGACAGGATTAATCCTCTTTGTCCTAAGAACTCTTTCAGCATTTCTTTTATATCGGTTAGCGTATCCTTGTCTGACGCCGTTACCACAAAATCATCTGCATATTTTATTAGATGCACTTTCTTTTTATTATTTCTGACGTCAATAGAACCTTTCTTATTGCTCCAGTACTTCTGTTTAATAAGCTTTTCCATTCCATCAAGCGTCATATTCGCCAGGGTTGGTGATATAATTCCACCCTGCGGAGTTCCGTTAGTAGTTGGATATAATCTCCTATTGTATACATATCCACATTTCGTGAATTCTCTTAGTACTTTTGCATCCATTGGGATATTTTCTTCCAACCATCTGTGACTAATGTTATCAAAACAGCCCTTTATATCTCCTTCCAACACCCATTGTGGCGAATCTCTCCGACATAGCACACTAAATCCATACTCCATTGCATCCTGAGCACTTCTATATTTTCGAAATCCAAATGATACCGTATCTGCAAGTGTTTCTGCTACTGGTTCTAGTCCCAGCAATTGTAATGCCTGCATTGCACGGTCTTTCATGGTAGGTATTCCCAGTGGACGTTTTTCTTTTTTTCCAAACTTCTCTATATAGATTCTTCGCAGTGCTGATGCTCTGTATCCCTTGGTCTCTAATGTTCTAATCGCTTCTTCTTTTTCTTTATCCGTTTTCCAGACTATTCCGTCTATACCCGATGTGTTCTTTCCCTTATTTGAGATTACCCGTCTGACTGCTACTGCCTTTCCATAGAAAGAGTGTGTAATCAGGTATTGTAATCGCTTGACTAATCGCCATTTGTTCTCTTTTACAGCCTTTACAATCCGAATCTGCAACCTATTAATGTATGCTTCTGCCTGTTCCCAGTTAATCTGTTTCCATTTGATTTCCTTCATCAGTATTGTCCTCACTTGCGTGTCTTTGAACCTAATACTTTCATAGATATCAGATTTTTCATGTAATTAAACACGCGTTGGAAGTCAGCCACCTTTCGGTCAGGACAAATCTTGAATCCTTATTTCTTACATTACAATAAGAACATTCGCTTTTTCCAACATCCTCTGCCTCCTGCGTGTTGTATCTTTCTCACGATTGACCTACCCACGGATGGGAACGCATGAGGTTTACCTTGTTTCGCTACTTCAATAATTACGATGTACTTAGATTCTGTCTATAGACCGGAGGTACTCTGTCTTTCTCTCTGTGGCACCATAGTAATTACCACAGCCCTGACCTCATGCCTTTTTGGCTTAGGTGTATCAACCACATTTCACCTATTCAGCGAGTGACGACCCTTACAACAGTTCACATATGTTAATCATATACATCTTTTCCTTGCAATAGAGTGGACGTGGTTTCCACTTTTCTCACTTTGTCTCGATTGCTTTGCACTGTTCATTTCTTACTAAGCACTTATCGATAGGAATACTACGAGAAAGAAGTAGTAGCATTTCTGCAATTAAAGTAACGACTTTCAAGTCGCACACTATGACATCATCTGACTCCCTCTCCAAACCTTTTTCGACCATACCTCCTGGTATGTGAGTAGGGCCTCCCGAGGTAAGACACTAATCTTTCGTTCCATAGCCTCTTGATTTACAACTTCGGTTTACGTTTACCATTCGGGCTTCAGTTTGAATTGCAACCTTACCCACCTAATCGCCTGGTCAAGTTTCTGTTCGTAGGCTCAAGAACTTTGCTACATCACTTCCTTCACCCATACCATTACTGACACCGGCTTGTGGTTCGCTACACTTGGCGGTAAATACCCGTGACTGGACTTTCACCAGTAAGATTAGTTCCATGCTCGGCACACAATCAAAAGATGACTACAAATTTTTTTAATTTATAGCCATCTTCGTCTTATTTTACTCTTTTATTTTGTTTCTAACAATTTATTTACACTTGCTAATTTTACACAAACAGTAAATATTTGCGCTGCTAACTCCAATTCTTCTAAAGGAGGAAAACTTGGTGCAATACGAATATTACTATCTTTTGGATCTTTTCCATATGGGAAAGTTGCTCCTGCGCTTGTCATAACAACGCCTGCATCTTTCATCATTGCAACAATTGTTTTTGCACATCCTTCCATAGAGTCAAAGGAAATAAAATATCCACCCTTTGGTTTTGTCCATTCGCCAATTTCCAATCCGCCTAACTCGGTTTCTAATACATTCAATACTGCTTCAAATTTTGGACGCATAATTGCCGCATGTTTCTTCATATGTTCTAAAACACCAGCTTTATTTTTAAAGAAACGTGCATGACGGAGCTGATTGATTTTATCATATCCAATTGTTTGAATTGCTAACTGTTTTTTTATATCATCGATATTCGCTTTGGAAGCTACAAGTGCTGCAATACCTGCACCAGAAAAGCTAATTTTGGATGTAGAAGCAAATTTATAAACCATATCTGGGTTTCCAGCTTTTTTACATTCTCCTACAATATTCAAAATTTCTACTGGATCATCAAAATATAAATGATGAACACAATATGCATTATCCCAGAAAATACGGAAATCTTTTGCTGCTGGTTTTAAATTAGCAAAACGAATCACTGTCTCATCAGAATAAACATATCCTTGTGGATTGGAGTACTTTGGCACACACCAAATTCCTTTAATTGCCTCATCTTCACTAACCAATTTTTCAACGATATCCATATCTGGACCATCTGGAGTCATTGGAACTGTAATCATTTCAATTCCAAAAAATTCGCAGATAGCAAAATGTCTGTCATACCCAGGAGCTGGACATAAAAATTTCACTTTATCTAACTTGCACCATGGAGTGCTTCCCATTACTCCATGTGTCATGGAACGTGAAATCGTATCATACATAATGTTTAAACTGGCATTGCCGTAGATGATAATTTCTTCATCTCCAACTTCCATAATTTCCTGCATTAAACGCTTCGCTTCTGGAATACCATCTAATCCGCCATAGTTTCTACAGTCCAATCCATCTTCACTCGTCAAGTCAGAATGACTATTTAACACATCCATCATTTCCATTGTTAAATCTAACTGCTCGATGGAAGGTTTTCCTCTGGACATATCTAATTTTAAGTTTTTACTCTGAAACTCTTGATACTTTGCTTCTAAGCTTGACTTTAACTCTAGCAGTTCTTCTTTACTCAACTCTCTGTATGGTACCATCACAATTCCTCCTCATATTTACCTTTTAATGCCGCACTCACTGCGGTATAAATTCAGGGATGGATGAACTTTTGTTCAACCGTTGGCTATAGTTGCATTTTTAAATTGTATACACGCATTCAAAAATTCAGCCTTGTGACATTGTACCCCATTATCCATGCTTTTGTCAACCAAAAATTGGATTTATAACAAAACTATTTTCTTTCTAGAACCCTTTTCTACTATTAAATATAAAAACGCTGTTACTGCAAACCAGAACCATGTGGTCGGTATACTAAACCATGTAGAAAAAAATGATAGTACCAAGTACATTGCAATCTGCCCATAAAAGAGATAAATAATCGGATTTTTATTTTTTTTAATTTTTCTTGTCATATAAGCACAGACAACTCCTAATACTATTCCAAATCCCAATACTCCCACTACACCAAAATCATAAAATGCATCATAAATAATTGTCAATGTATTTAATTCTGTTTTTGTAATATATATTGGGAATGCAACTAATTGTGGAAATACAAACTTTAGTCCTGTTAATGCAAAGACTGGAAATAACATCCTTAATCCCCATGAATGCTGTGTTAATTGTTCTGTCATACAATTAAAATTAGCATAATTATTTGCAATATACATATAAGGATATTGAACTGCCATTGGAAGATTTTTATTTCTCATTTCAAAAATATCATTCAAATATCCCTCTCCATAATTTCGTCTTATAATCATAAAAGCAAATAAACCAGCCAATGCCACAACTCCAATTCCTCCCCATAAGAAGAGTCTCCGATAATTGATGTCTTTTTTTATGCTCAGATAAATAATTGTTGGCAGAGCAACCGTTAATAAAAGCTGGAATTTAGAAATACATGCAACTGCCACGAGCAAAGCCATACAGTTACATATAACTAGCATTGCAACGTCTGCCTTATCCATCTTGGATTTCCGATTCATAATATAAATTAATGTTAATGCATGTACCATCATACATGTCACAGTAAAGTAATGAATTCCTGTCATATGAAAATTACTATAGGCGTGGGTTTCTTCTGATAAAATCGGAACATATCCTAAACATACTACTTCTGTAATAAAACTAACCAGAGATCCCACTGCAATTAAAATAATACAAATCATTAAGCAGCTCGATATTTTTGCTCTATTATATACCCTCTTCTTTTTCGTTCGATACCCCCTTAAGTAAAATTGAGCCAATTCATATCCTATAATAAACATAAAATAAAACCCTGTAAAACAAACCCATGTTGTGTTGGTCCAATCTGTCTGTAAATGACTAAGCTGCAACGCAGCCAATCCTTCTCCTCCAATCCAAAACAAAGACAACAAAGCTCTCAAATCCACTAATGAATGTGAAATCCAAAAATAATAACCATATAAAAGAATTGCTCCTACGAAAAGCAAAATGCCGGAAGCGATATGCTGTCCGGCTTTGCTTATAATCATAGAGGCAATGCTTAGTATTAAAAATGCTATTTGAACAATAAAACTTTTCTTCTGCATTGCTTTCTCCTAATTTCCCAATTATTCTCCCAGGCCGTCTTCTACCAATTTGACAATATCTGCCAATGCCTCTTTTTCATCGCTGCCTTCACAGAAGAATTCAACTTCATCTCCTGCTTTTACACAAGCTCCCAGTACACTTAATACACTCTTCGCATTTGCAGTTGTATTACGAAAACGAAAGCGAATCGATGATCTATACTGCATTGCCTTTTTGCATAGGATTCCTGCTGGTCTTAAATGCAATCCTGTTGGATTTTTAATTGTAACTTTTTGGCTAACCATATTTTCTTTCCTCCAATCGTTTCATTTGCCAGTTTGCTTCTTCTTCGTTATTCAGAAGAAGTATTTTCGTCATCACTTACCGTCTCTCTTGAACTATTGTCTTGTGAGCTAGACTCTTGTGACTTTGTTTCATCTAAATCTTCTTGTTTGGAAGATTCCTGTTCTTGATTACTACTGGATTCACTGAAAGAAGTAGAATTCGTTATATTTTCTGTATCATCTACCTCCTCTTTTTCTGACGAAATTTCACTTGAAGAGACCGACGAATTTGAATCTTTTGATAAAGTCACCTGGAGACGAGCAGTTGGCTGTTCTACTACAGAAAATGCATCACTGACATTAACTGTAAAAACAACGGTATGCGTACCAACTCCTAGCCCTGAAACATCGGCATTTAATTGGATTTGACTTACATCTAATCCATCTAGGTCTTCTTCAAACGCCCTCAATTCAACGGATACTTCCCCAGAAGCAATATGGTATCCATATTGATCTAACTTTCCTATCCAGTTGATTTGAGATTCTGGAACTTGATAAGTCTTTGTCTCTAGTTTTTCAATGACAATCTCCACAGTAATCACATTATTACTGTAAACTTCTACCCCATCTGGAAGATAGGATGTGATATCAATGTCCCTTTCTATCGTCTGTGTTGCTCCTGTAATATCTAACGCATCCTTTGGTATTGTAATACTGCTTATTTCTGCCAAAGATGCTTTTAATCCTGCTAACGCAATCGTTGTCGTATCACAGGATATTTGACTATATCCATATCCAGTTCCTGGTTCACCGCTAACTCCCTCAAATGTAATGCCAACTTCTTTTAGCTGCTTTACTCCAGCTCGAACTACAACTTGACTTGGGTCTAAAATAAGATTTTCCGATTCAATCACATTATTATTGGCATCATAAAGTGCCAGCGGCAATGTCATCTCTGTATTTTCAGGTGAAAACTGTGCTAGATCAACTTGAGCTTTCACCGCAGTCAGGCTTCCAAACTCAGATTTTGGACCACTTACGGTTACAGTCTGAGGCTCCATCGTCAATCCTTCTTTATTCAAAACATAGGAATTATCTACGGCACCCGTTTGAACTAATTCTACTTCCATTTCTTTCGTTTGAAGTTCATCCATCTTTACTGTAATCCATGGTCCATCTTTTGGATAATTCCAATTTTTTATTACATTTTCTTCCTCACCTGTCGTTTCCACCTGTACCTTAACGAGCTGAGAAGATAAATCTTCTCCCATATGTTTGCTTAGATCAGCAGTTGCAACAAAATTATCGGCGGTTACTTTATAATAATCGTTCTTCCTCACTTCTACTGTAATAACAATAGAAGTTTGTCTTGAAGTCACAATATAACCGGCATCTTGCAATGCTTCTTCATTTGTATAATTAATATCTACTTTTACTGACTTTGTCTGAATTGCATTTTGACTATTACTTACTACAAGCCACAAAAGAAAAGCCAGAAATAAGGAAACTACTTTTAATGCTATATTCGTCGAAAGCATTTTTTTCAGTTTATTCTTCATCTTTTCGCTTTCCTTTCCATAACTTAAAACGTTTAATATCATATGTGTTTTTCTGCATAAACAGAAGTTTTGCTCTTAACTTATCACTGTCAATATTACGGAATAATTCCCCTCCTACGGCCAATGATACCGCTCCTGTTTCCTCCGAAGCAATAATTGTAACAGAGTCTGTAACTTCACTGATTCCAAGTCCTGCTCGGTGTCTCGTTCCAAGTTCTTTACTAATATTCATATTATTTGAAAGCGGCAAATAACAAGTAGCCGCTACAATCTTATCTCCTCTTATTACAACAGCGCCATCATGCAATGGAGTATTATGCTCAAAAATCTGCACAAGCAGCGGAGCACTTACCTCTGCATCCAATATAATACCCGTATTAATATATTCTTCTAATAAAATATTTTGTTCAATTACAATTAAAGCTCCTGTTTTGGCTCTTCCAAGTTCAAATGTCGCACGAATAATTGCATCTACTGTCTCATTTGAAAATCGTTCATTTTTATCCTTGCTATCATCAAATGGAATTAACCCAGACAAAATATTTCGCTTTCCAAGTTGCTCCAACGCTCTTCTTAGTTCTGGCTGAAAAATAACAATTACCGCCACAAGAAAAGCATCCATAGCACGTTCAAACAAAAACGTAATATTATTCAATCGAAATAAACTAGCCAGTGCATACACAGCTACTAAAACAATAATCCCCTTTAAAAGCAACCACGCCTGTGTACGCTTAAACCATAAAATAATATTGTATACGACAAATGCTAAAATTAATATCTCGACAATATCTGATAAGCGTATGTTTAATGGTGACCATATAAAATATTTTTCAATCCATGTTCTGATCGACTGCATGGAGCTCCTCCCATCCATAATTATGGTTCGTTCAAACCACTTTCATCAAGATTTCCTTTTTCTTCTTCTGTTGTCTTAGCAGTAATGTTGGTTACCTTTACATCAGTATCCGTTACTTTTATCTTTGGTACTGCCTTGACATAATAATAATAATCATCGTCTTCAAACTGCGTGTATTCTGTTCTCGAATAATCTACCGCAAAGACAAAAAACTGATAAACAGCAGCTATTACACCTCCTACGATTGCACTAATAAATAATAAAACTAGATTCATCTTTATATTTCCTACAAAGGTAAATATTAGTAAAATCAATGTATAACTTACCGTTCCCGCTGCAACCGCAATATCCCAAGAATAGGGAATCGACATTTGACGAATCCAATAAACAATGCAAATCGTTAGTACAATTGCTAAAACCATCCCCCACATTTTATCCGCCTTTAAAAGTATATCAAGTGGATATATAAATTTTTGTAAAATTCCGATTGTTCCAATCTGACTGGATAATATACTAAAATTTGTACTTACTCCATTGATAAGTGTATAGAAAATCATTGCAAATATAATAGGAATAATTGTAATTGGACCTGCAATCAAGCCAGCTACGACAGCAATACAGCCTGGCATTTGCAAAAAGCAAAAAATAATGCTAAGTGCTGCCAAATACGTATTTCCTGGCTTAAAAATAAAATAAAATAAAAACATAATGAAAAATAATATTCCCACCATCACTGAAATTTCTACCGAAACAGCTGCAAAATTTGCTAAAACTACAACGGATGAAAAGAAAGCAATTGCTATTGGCGATAAAAATGCACATATCAATGACAACCCAATTATAAGAAATGGATTATTCACTGTCTGAGAATATCCAATCTGTGCATTGATTAGTAACAATACAATTAACGACAGAAAAAACTTTCCTATAGCTATGATATAAAAATCATATTTAAAAAATAAGTTTCGCACTTTCTCCCGAAAAAGCAACAATCCTACCATCCAGAACCCTCCGATTTTTGTTATTTTCTCAGTCTTGTCGTTATTCTTCATAAAGCTGGTTTAATTGATCTAACATTTCTTTATACTCTTTAAATTTTTTCTCTGCTTCTTCATATTGTTCTACATAATGCCAATAGGTTAGAAAACAATAAATAAAGCTAAACATTATGAACAACACAAAGCCTATAATCGCAGTTACTTTTAAGTAGGATGGCTGGAATAATATTTGCGATCCTTTACTTATTATATAAAAAGCCATTAATGCAACGATAAATCCAACCGATATAACAGCACAAATCCATGATAAAATAACATGCAATGCAATATAATCCTGACGACGGTAACGCATAATTTCCATTGCTTTTGTATATTCTTTTTTTTCGAAAATTGCCATTTTTGTCATTAATTTTACTTTTTCTTTTTGAATCATAATCGAATCCTCCTGACAATTTATGCATTCCGTCCTGCACGTATTTTTATTATAACACAATCTTTTTATCTTTTGTAGGAAATTTTTTAAAAATTTCTGCCTTTTCTAATCTTCTTTTTTTCTTGCCTCTTTTTCATTTATTTCTTACTAAAAATCAAGAAATACAATTTAATATTTGACCTTCTTTTTATACATTGCAGCAGAAAAAAGAGATAAAACCAATGGCTTTATCTCTTTGTATTTTTAGTTTTTTCTGACTATTTAATTTATCAATCTTATATTTGCTGAAATATATCTTTTAAAGCTGGATATATTTGTTTAAACTGTTGATAACGTTCTTCATATTTATTTACTAGCTCTGGATCTGGTTCCACCGTATCCATTACTTTAACTAGTTTATTTGCTGCATTTTCTACAGTTTTAAATATACCACAGCCTACCGCAGCCAGCATTGCAGCTCCGTAACCTGGACCTTCTTCACTTTCAATGATATCCAAACTTAAATTCATAACATTGGCAATGATTTTTCTCCACAAAGGACTTCTTGCACCGCCTCCGCAAATTTTGCTTCGCTGAATCGGAATTCCTAATTTTCTAGCTACCTCTAGGGAATCTCTCAATCCAAATGCAACACCTTCTAAGACCGCCAATGTCATGTCTTCTCTCGTCGTATCCATCGTCATTCCTGTAAACGTAGCTCTTGCCTTTGGATCATTATGCGGAGAACGCTCTCCCATTAAATACGGCAAGTAGAACACGGAATTTTCTCCTAACTTTGTAATATTTGTCTGTTCTTTCTGATATGCCGTTGTTTTTAAAATCTCATCCATCCACCATTTATTACAAGATGCCGCACTTAACATACATCCCATTAAGTGATAATATCCATCTGCATGGTCAAATGAATGCAATGCATTATGTTCATCTACTCGAAATTCCTTACTGGAAATAAAAATCGTACCTGAAGTTCCAAGCGACAGATTACATCTTCCATTTCCGACCGTTCCAGTTCCGACTGCCGCAGCGGCATTGTCACCTGCCCCCGCAATAATTTTTGTATCTGGTAAGAGCCCCAATTCCTGTGCAATTTCTGCTTTTATTGTTCCAACTACATCATAGCTCTCGTATAGTGTTGGAAGCTGTTCTTTTGTAATTCCACAAAGATCCAACATCTCATTTGACCAACACTTATGTTTCACATCCAAAAGCAGCATTCCCGATGCATCAGAATAATCTGTACAAAATGTTCCTGACAGACAATATGCCAAATAGTCTTTTGGAAGCATAATTTTTTGAATTTTTGTAAAATTTTCTGGTTCATTTTCTTTTATCCAGAGAATCTTTGGAGCAGTAAAACCAGCAAACGCAATATTTGCAGTATACTGGGAAAGCTTGTCCTTCCCGATTACTTCATTCAAATAATCCGTTTCCTTTCCCGTTCTTCCATCGTTCCAGAGAATTGCAGGACGGATAATGTGATCGTTTTCATCCAAAATAACCAGACCATGCATCTGACCTGCAAAACTAATTCCCTTCACTTGTGTACGGTCACAGTCTGCAATCAACTCTTTGATTCCATCCATCGTCTGAGCAAACCAGTCCTCTGGTCTTTGCTCCGACCAGCCTGGATGCGGAAAATAAATTGGATATTCCCTAGATACAATTTTATGAATTTGACCATCTTGATCCATTAAAAGCAGCTTAACTGCCGACGTCCCAAGATCAATACCAATAAACAACATAGAATTACCTCCACGGATTTTCCGTTGGATAACGAACTCCCTTTGGTTGGTTGTATCCAATTTCAGTTGGCTCCACTCCAATATATTTAAATACTTCAAACAGTTCCTTTCCAAAATGTCCAAATGCCACGGCACCATGATGTGGATAATTACCTTCGATTAAAACATGGCGATAAAATCTTCCCATCTCTGAAATTGCAAAAATACCAATTGAACCAAACGAATGAGTTTTCACTGGAAGCACTTCTCCTTGTGCAATATAGGCACGAAGTTTATTGTCGGATGTACTTTGAAGACGATAAAATGTAATTTCTCCAGGAATAATATCTCCTTCCAGAGTTCCCTGCGTCACTTCTTCTGGAAGCGTTCTGGCCATAATCATCTGATACTTCATCTCACAGAAAGAAAGTTTTGAAGATGCAGTATTTCCACAATGGAATCCCATAAATACATCATCCGATGTATAGTTAAATTCTGGTTCGATCTCTTCCTTATATAAATCATACGGAACCGTATTATTAATATCCAAAAGTGTTACCGTATCCTGGCTTACAACCGTCCCAATAAATTCACTCAAAGCTCCATAAATATCTACTTCGCAAGATACAGGGATTCCCTGATCGGTCAAACGGCTATTTACATAACAAGGCACAAATCCAAACTGCGTTTGGAACGCAGGCCAGCATTTGCCAGCAATTGCAACATATTTTCGGTATCCTTTATGTTCTTCTACCCAGTCTTTCAATGTTAATTCATATTGAGCCAATTTTTCCAGAATTTCTGGTTTTTTATTTCCTTGGCCTAATTCTTCTTCCATTTCTTTTACAATGGCTGGAATTCTTTCATCCCCTGCATGTTTATGGAATGCTTCAAACAAATCTAATTCCGAATTTTCTTCAATTTCTACGCCAAGGTTATAAAGCTGCTGAATCGGAGCATTACATGCAAGAAAATTCGTTGGACGTGGTCCAAAACTAATAATCTTCAAATTACTCAAACCAACAATCGCTCTGGCAATCGGACGAAATTCTGCAATTCGATCTGCACATTCCTGTGCTGTTCCAACTGGAGATTCTGGAATATATGCCTTTACGCCACGCAGTTTTAAATTATAACTTGCATTTAGCATTCCGCAGTAGGCATCCCCACGTCCTTGCGTCAAGTTATTTTTCGATTCTTCCGCTGCTGCGATAAACATTTTGGGACCTTCAAAATGTTTTGCCAACAATGTTTCTGAAATCTCTGGTCCAAAGTTTCCAAGATATACTACTAAAGCATTACATCCTGCCGCTTTCACATCTTCCAATGCTTGTACCATATGTATTTCACTTTCTACAATACAGATTGGACATTCATAGATATCTGTATCTCCATATTTTTCTTTATACGCTTGTATCAAAGCCTTTCTTCGATTAACCGAAAGACTTTCTGGAAAACAATCTCTGCTAACTGCTACAACCCCAATTTTTAATTCTGGAATATTATTCATAATCATTTCTTCCTTTCACTTATTTATAGTACTGGCTATTTTTAGAGATCTTTTTCTTTTTTTCTTCTCCCCAATAAATCTTCTTCTGTCTTTCATCCAGAGATTCAATAAATCTTCGTTTAAAAACTAAAAATTCTTCCAAATCCATTAGTATATGATATAGTTTTGCTCTATTTTCAAATTCTTCCCTACTTTTTGGCAGATCTTCTTTCTTCATATCTTCAAAAAGTTGTTCTAACTTATGAATTTGCTTGACTGGATCATTTCTTTCTTCCACATAATCTTTTAAGTAAATAATGTACTTTCCAACGATCTGCGCCTGCTTTGGCAAACTACGAATCCGTTTCATCTCATAATGCAAGTTATGAAGAACATTACATTGCTTTGTACGCATCTCAAAATAATGAATATAATAGCTTGGATGCGATTGAAACGTATTGTTCTGATATTCATAAGCCATATCGGTATAGGTTTCCAGATCATTTTCTAATTTAATAATATCATCCCATACATTTCCTTCGATTGTTTCATTAAAAAGATACGCTGCCAACTTTTCTAAGATTCGTTTTAATTCCTGTTCTGCATAGCGCATATTTCGGATAATTCTAGTTTTTTGTCCTTCATTATCTTGAATTAAATTCAATAAAATGGCCAATGAAATTCCTATCATAACAAGCATAAACTCATTTACAATAGAATGAAATCCAAAATCATGTGTTGTCAAAAAATGGGTACCAATTACGGAATTTACTGAAATAGTAGCTTTCCACCCCAACCATTCTAATATCGCCACTATCAAAAATGTAAATAAACCATATGCTAACCAGTCACTTTGAATATTACGGAAAAAGATCCATGAAAGAAACACAGAAATGAGAAACGTTAAAATTCGAAAACCAGAAAGTTTTAATGTTTCCCACTTAGTTGTTACGATTGTAAGTAATGTAATTGTTCCTGCCGAAGTAGCAAACTCCAAATTTAACTGCATTGCAATATAAATCGCTATACAGCTTCCTATTGCTATTTTCAAAGCCAGTACTAATGTTCTTGTTAGCTTTACCCTTTTTGAAATACCTACTCCTCCCTTCTTTTATTATAACTTCTCGGAATCTTCAGCCCTGATTTTATAAGGCTTTCAGACCTATA
>OEQY01000104.1_pt1 | contig 25319 bp, 21 predicted proteins | sample 1539871 | NCBI WGS metagenome assembly OEQY01 (sample SAMEA3891877, study PRJEB23780) | metagenome | biome: terrestrial biome; feature: animal house; material: Caecal content | place: Italy | collected 2015-05-05 | reverse complement strand
ATTTATTGGTCTGCCCATATTTTTGTATCTTACGGAATTATTTTCCTAATAATAAAAAGAAATTGGTTACATAATTATTTTTATCTCATTCTTTGGGACATTATTGCGAGTGTTATTTTAGCAGTTTTCACCCCACTTCAATTTATTTTTTCCATTGTATGGATTATTCTTCCATTTATTTCTTCTATTTTTTCTATTTTTATAATAAAAAAGTTTTTTAAATACCGATTCCAGTTACCGAGAAACGTTTTTTACGTACTTTTTGTACTTTATACATTGTTCCGAATAATCTTTACATTAGGAAGCTTAAATACAACTAGTTCCACTGGTAAACTATTATTAGCAATAATCATTCTAATTGTTTCACTCTTATTTTTAATCACTATTTTACTTTTGAATAAAATAATACTTCATTACATTATTCAAAAATGCAACTACTATCAAGATTTATTTCATTCTTCCAATACGTCTTCCGCCTATGAACTTATTTTGTATCTTAAAAAGCAATGGAACCCACTCAACGCTTCTTTAGAAGTACAAAATCATTTAGCCGATATAAACTTTCGTAAAAATTTTCAGCTTTATTATTTACTTATCTTATGCAATGAAATACTTATTTGTTGCTGCAAGGATAATACGAACGCTCCTATAACTAGTTATCTCAATATCCAACAGCAAATGAACTATATTATTGTATCCACAGGTTGTATACAATCTAACTCTGAAATTCCATTTGATTTTACCAATCGTTTCCTTTTATCTTTGAAAGAATTTTTACTTACTCGACTGGTCGAAACGTTACATGGGCAAATTCAATTTTTAGATGATGATATTCATCATACGCAAATTCAGATTGCTTATTTAAACTAAATCATCAACCTAGTATTTCCTCGCTTCAGATATCTGAAGCGAGGAAATGACTATTTTGTTTTAAATACATAATTGGAAAATTCTGAATTTCCAGTATGTATTACCAGTTTATTAACCAGCTAAGTATTTCCCAGAAAAACATAATCTCTACCTCCTTTTCGATTGGATGGTAATAGTTTATTCCTTCGTTTTTGAAAATCCTGCAAGTGCTTTCCGCATACAAAATAAGCGTCACTAACGCTTTTCGCAGGCGGCAAAACCTCTGGTATTTCTCCGTTTTTTCAATCTTGATGAAAAAAATCTCTACAAGCTCGAATCAAGTCTTGTAGAGATTTTTTTATTTACTGTCTATTTTCTTTTCCTTGAAATGGAATTCCTTCCAACTCTGCATATTTTTCCGCTGTACTTCCTTTTTCTCCATATATCGTAACCTCTGGGCATCCTGCAAAAATATCATCTCCAAACATTTTGATTGTAGTTGGAATAAATACTTCTTTTATATTTGTATTTCCAAATGCCCCCGAATGAATCGCCGTAACCGGATAGTTTTGCATTACTTCTGGAATCTCTGTTTCCGTATTTTCTCCTATATATCGAAGAATCATTACATTTGCATCCGCATCAACTACATATCCATATTCCTCTCCATATTCTGGATTTATTAATTCACCTACCTCTTCTGTCATCTGATTTAGTAACTCCATTTCTTTATTCCAATACTCTTCCTGTTTTTGCAATGCATAAGCGGCTTCCTCTTGCCACACCATTTCTTCTGGACAATAAAATTTCCAATTAGAAAATACATTCTTTTTCATATAATCTAGTTCTTCTTCTTTCAAGGAAAGAAATACTTCATTTGCTGCGTAGGACATCCACATTCGCTCACATTCCTGTATTTCCTTTTGATAATCTACACTTATTTTTAATGTCATTGGAATAACTCCAATATTTACAATAAACTCTGATAAGTTTTGTTCATAACTCTCCATTTGTTGAAGATATTCCTGCTGATCGGTTACTCTTTTCTGTGCAATTGCCAGAAATTCACTTTCTGGAATTCCTCTTTTTTTTAAGAATGATTGCACTTCTTCACTCATAACATAATCTGAAAGATTTTGGTTTTGTATCGTTTTCATCAATTCTTTTATCTCGTTTAATGCTTTTTTTCTGGCTTCTTCCCCTCCATCTTCTATATAAGTACGTAGTATATCCAATGCATGATTGTATACCTCTGCCATCTGGTCACATAGATCATAGAGCTGTTGAAATTCTTCTGCCATTGCATAGAATTCTTCTTCCAATTTTTCTGTCATGGTTTCTATATTTTGCTGCTGCACGATCGTATTTTCCCCACTACATCCAGATAAAATACTTACTGCCAAAACAATGCTAATTGCAATCTTTTTTCTCTTTATCATAAGTGCCTCCCTTATTATAAACCATTTAAACTAAGATTTCTTTCCTGATTTGCTAACTCTCTTTCGGTTTCTTCTATTCCATTTTTTAATTCTTGCTCAGATTTTCCCTGTATTGCAGAAAAATATGGAGAAGTATATAATGTTTGATAAAGAAGTTCTCGATACCGTTCTGGATAAGCCTCCATTACAAAAGCAATTCTTTGATTCACCCAATTACAATACGCTTCCAAATATTGCTCGTAAGCAGAAATTGCTTTTTCTTTTTTCTCTCGTTCATATTGTTTCTCTGGATTTAACCGATTCATAAGATTGCTCATATGTTCTTGCATAAATTGGCATTGAAGCTGTGCACTGGTATATAATTCTTCTGCTTCCTTTTGAGGGATCGAAAGTCTTAAATCCTCAATTAATGTTAAGTAAGTTGAATCATTCATCGTTATCGACGCATACAGTTCTGCCTGCTGCTCCAATCTTTGATACTCTTGTTCTAAAATATCATACTGTGACTGTATTCCGTCCAATAAAGAAGGACTAATCTTTTTCAATATTTGATATTGTGACTGTATCATGCTGTACGTCTTTCCAAGAATCCCTGCGATATTTTCCACACTATTCTGAACTTTTGTTTTATCTCTTTGAAAAAACGGATAGGAATGCTGCATCCATACATGAATCCCTCCAACGGTTAAAACCAACGTAATTAAGGCTATTGCTATAGTTTTTTTTCTTACTGCTTTTTTCTGCCATACATTCCATTGCTTTTTTTGAAGTTCTCCCCGATAAGCCAAATACACTTCAAAATCCTGATGAAACATCGTATATCCTCCATCTAAAGGAAGCAGCCACTTTAATTTTCCAATTAGAATTTCATTCACAGCAAACTGGTACCATGCTTGTACCGTTTCCATTTCCTGTAATATATATGTACTTGTTCCAAGATATTTGGGAAACGCCAGTAGGAATGTTTTCTTCTTTAAATTCTTATAATTTTCTTCTAATAGCAGAATCATTTCCTCATAAGAAAGTACCCTCTCTTTTTTCCGTTTCATCTCTACCGCAATCATTGGTAAGGTATGTTCCAATGCATATTCAGTACAAAGAATTTGATTCTCCATACCTACCATCGTTTTTTCAATTTTTTGACACATTGTTTTATAATACTGCGAAAATAACGCTGATGTTGTATTTGGAGTAATCTCTTTTTCTAATTCCATCTCTATGGAAGATTTTTTTACTTCAATATACAGTTCCATCATCATCTGATTTTTCAGTAATTGTTGCATCGCAGATTCCAATGGATATAAAATCTCCTGTTCTTGTAAAATTTCTCTTACCTGCCGTTCCCCCAGCGGCTGGATTTCACATGGAATCAATGATTGAATTCCAAGCTTTGTAACGGTATTAACCCGTTCTGTTAATACAATCTGAACTCCTTGTTTTTGGGATAACTCATGAATTTCCTTTAAAAGTTCCGTTTTCGATATAGAAACTTCATTCAATCCATCCAGCAAAAGAATTAGCTGATTTTCTTGATCCATTAATTGATTTAGTACCCATACCGCATCTTCTATGCTATGTACCTGATCATTTGTTTTGATTTCTTCTAACAGACAGCCACGCAGAAACGAAACTTTCTGCTGGGAATCATTAGAATTCTTTTTATTTTTCCAGTTTTGATAACGCAGCAGCGGAAGATACCAAACAACTGGCTGCTTTTCAAAATACTGATTCGTCATTTTCTTCCAATATCGAAATAGTAGCGTTGTTTTTCCAACTCCTCCCGAACCTGTGAGTAAGACGCTCTTTCGTTCTGTATAGACTTTATTCCAAAACTCTGCCTCGGTTAATTGGTTTTTTCCATCCCATTGAATGACCGCTTCGCTCTGATACAAAGATATCTTTCTTGTTTTTTCATATGCAGTACATTGCCTCTTACTAATCTCCCAAAGAACGGATTTGCTAACTCCTCTTCTTTGAATACGGTCTTGCAAATCTATCAATGCCTCTTTGAATTCATCAATCGTCTGGTAGCGCATATTGGGAGTCAGCCATAATCCTTTTGTAATAATTTCTAGAACCTTCCATTTCACACTGGACAGCCACGTTACGGAACAACGTTCTATTTGAAACTGCCTCAGTTTTCTGTTTTGTATCTCTTCCTCTGTCAATCGTTTTCCTGTTATCATCTGATAAAAAACTGCACAAACGGAAAACAGATCGGTAGCTGGACAAATAAAGTTTACTTTCTTTAACATTATTTCTGGAGCGGAATATCCTCTCTTTGTTCCAGAATACATTCCTTCCAAATCTACATAATTTCTATTCCAACTACTATTATAATCAATTAATAGAATTCTCCGCTGAATTTCCTTTTTTCCCTTTAATAATGGCAGCAATAAAATATTATCGGGGCTGATATCTAAATGCAAAACCCCACTATTATGGAACGTCGCCAGAACATCTAACAAATTTTGAATCATTGTACAACTCTGTTCTAAATCTATTTTTTTGTTTTCTTCTAAATATTGTTCTAACGAAATTCCTCCATCATAACTATAAACCGAATAGAGGGTTCCATTTTTTTCATAAGAATTAATATTTCCCCCTGCTGCTTCTGGATTTTCCCATAAATGAGCCATATGAGTTTTATTTCCAATATAGAAACTATGTTTGTGTAACTGAAAGTATTCTTTTCCCCTTTCTTCTACAACAATCTGTTCTCCTCCTTCTGCTCGATAAATACTTCCATCCGTTGTATACGGAAACAATTCCTTAATTAAAACTTGATGATTGCAATCAGACTGCATTTGATCTGGATATTGTGCATGATACACGATCGCATTGGAACCTGCTCCTACGATTCCTAAAATTTCATATTGATTTTCTCCTAATTTTATCTTTGCACCAATTTCTAATGTTGTTCGATTCTCTCTCATTCCTCTCCCCTTTCTTTTATCCTACATTTATTATATCAAATCTCTCGATATAAATCTTCATCTAATTACCGTCAAATGGCATAATTTAACCAGATTTTTAAGTTTATTCCATAATTTTTTTGTAAAATTGTACTTTCTAAATTAACATGTTATAATAAATTATAACAACTCAAATCAACGATTTGATAAACAAATATATTTACTCTATACGTTATGGAAAACAAAAGAAAAAAGAATTATTTAGGAGGTTATTATGAGAATTGATTTAACCGATTTATCTTATCAGGCATTCGAGCAGTTATCCAACCCTGCTACGACAAGTTTCCATGCTTCAGAATACTTGCAGTCTAGACTTCAAATCCGTGAATTTTATCCAACTCTTACTAAGATGTATTCTGGCAATGACTTAATGGAGCGGCTTCTCCATGCATTTACAGAAGCAAAACCCGCTCTTTCTTCTGCTTCTATCTCTCGAAATCTTCGAAATTGGACTAATAAAAAAACAGTTCCTCAAAATCGAGAAGATATTTTTATTATCGGATTTGCTCTAAATCTTTCAGAATCCCAAACATCCTATTTGCTTGGTTTTATTTCTGATTATGGAATTCATTATCGAGAGCCAAGAGAACTCGCCTTTTCTTACTGTCTTAGAATAGGACGAAATTATTTGGAAGCATTGGATTTTATAAACCAGCTTCCTCCAATTCCTCCACTAAAAAAACTGCCTGACGCAGGCTTTGAATCTGTGCGAACGCAAACCATTATGGATCATTTTTCCAATATTCAAGATGACGAAACCTTTATTCAGGAATTTAAAAATAATCTCACTAATTTTGGCATTTTACACTTACGAGCATATGACTATTTTATTAAAAGTTTTGAGTGTTTAAAAAATCCTTATCCTTCTTTTGATCCAGCTTCTTCCGATTTCAAGGTAGAAGAATATTCCATTGAACGAGTTATGGATGATTATTTAACGCTGCATATGCCAGTTGGCAAAAAACGCTCCAACTATTCCCTCATCCAAAAAATGCTCAAAGCTGACTGGCCAAATGCTACTTCTCTGACTAATATTTTAAATCACAAAAAGGATGTTAGTCGTAAACTATTATTACTTTTATACATTGTAACAGAGGGAGTTTTGAATGATGATTATGATGAATTAGATGAAGAATATTTAACCGATGAACAACGTTTGGATGAACACTGGTGGAGAATCAATCTTATTTTAAACGAATGTGGAATGAATGAATTAGACCCTAGAAATGCTTACGATTGGCTCTTCCTCTATTCTTTAAATACAAATGATACGATTGGAATGAACGAAAAAATGGAACAAGTCATCCAATTTCTCTTTCCTTCTCATTAATTATTTTAACCTCAAACTCCAAAAAATCCCTCTGATTCACTCATTGGGATTTTTTGTGGGAAGTTTTCGTTTCTTTCTTGGGTGCATAATCTTTCATTCCTTCTATTGCACCACCAGCAACCTCCCATAAATATAAACTTGCCACACTACAATATGGACTGAATCTTCTGCGGTATTTCTCAAACTTTTTCTTATCAATTTGGCGATGATGGTAAACCATACGCAATCCTCGCTGAATTGCCAGATCATCATAACTAAATACATTCGGACGTTCCATACAAAAAAGGAGAATCATTTCTGCCGTCCATACTCCAATTCCTTTTAAAGAGGTTAGAGCCTGAATGGCTTCTTGATCCTCTTTTTCCCATACTTCCTCTAAGTCAAATTCTCCAACCTGAACCTTTCTAGCAAAATCCAAACTATATTCTGCTTTACGCAGACTCAAACCAAATGACTGCATTCCCTCTATTCCAGCCTCTAAGACAGACGCAGCAGTTACTTTGCCCAATCCATCGCATACTCTTTTCCAAATCGCTTTTTGTGCCTTCATAGAAATTTGCTGTCCAACGATATGATGGACAACTGCGGAAAATAAATCGGTATCTACTTCTTTCTTTATGAAACCGATTTTTTCAATTACTTCTTTCAGTTTTGGATCTTTCTTCTTTAAATACTCCATTTCGGTACTTCCATATTGAAAATACAATCTGCTCCGCCTCCCTGTTTTTCATTTTTCAACAACTCTGCTACAATCGTATAGACATCTTTCATATGCTGCTTTGTACGTCCTGGAAATAATGTTTCTATTTTATCCAAATCATCCCATTCTGTATGCATAATCTGACCCCCCGTTTTTTCCAATTGTTTCTCACTTGTCTGATAATGGCAAGTCTGATTCGTTTTTTCGTTACCGCCGCTGCCATCTTCTTCACACCAGCGATTTGCTTCAATATAAATATACGGAATTTTCCATACAGAATTAAAATAATGATGATCGCTGCCTGTTTCTCGAGCTGGAGAGCGAAATCCTGTCACTGCCTCGCTTGCATTCGGATTGGCAACTTCTTCTGGAAGGCATTTTAACTCAATTCCATTTTGAAATGCCACTCTTCTTGCCCATTGATACATTCCAGTTCTAGTTAAACCGCCATTTTCCCATGCTCCTCCATAGACAAACAATTCATCCCCCGCTGCAATGCTGTCAATATTAATGTAGGCAACTGCATCTTTTTTTCGTTCTATATGGGTATTGCAAAAGTTACAGCTTCCCGCATACCCCAGTTTCGTTTTAAAACTTTCCTCTCCATCAAAAAAGCAAAACTGAATCGTATATGGAGTGGATATAGAATAAAATCGCTTTGCCAATTCCAAAACTACACAGAGTCCAGAACCGTTGTCATCAATTCCATATGTATTGACACTGTCATAATGCGCTCCTACATAGAGTGTTTTTTTACTCTGTCCTGGCTTCATTACAAAATAATTATAAAACGTATATCCATTTTGCTCAAATGACTCTTCTTTCACAGAATATCCAACCGACTCCAATTCCTGAACAAGCCACTGTGCAGCTGCACGGTTTGCCTGTGTACCAACTTGTCTGTCAGAAAACTGTTCTTGAATATAACTTAGATTTTGATACATTGCATCTGAGGCTGCTGTTTCATTTTTACCTGCATTGACAGGAAGGATGGACAGAAGAATCCAAACAGCAGCCATTCTTTGCATGAAACGATATAATTTTTTTCTTTGCACGTTTCCTCCTAACTCCACACTCTAATGGCACAAATCAGTTTTTTATTTCTTTTATTGTAGAATCTTATGTGGTTCCGATAAGAAATGCTCTACTTGAAGATTAAACTTCTTCCAATTTTCTCTCGCTACCGAATGACCTCCCGCCAGAATTACTAACTTGCTGTCTGGAATCCACTCTGCAATCTTTCTTGTATGCCGTTCCGAAATTAAATCCCGATCTCCTACAATTACAAGTGTCGGGGCTTTAATTTTCCAAAGATCCGTCCATTTTAATCTCGGTTCTTTTGTCATAAGTGCAACAAGCTCTTTTTCATGCCGAAGTTTCGCCGTCTTTTTTGGACAGAGAGTCAGCATATAATATCGCTTAAATATAGAGAATTCTACTTTTTTCTTCATACCATTTGGAAAAATATTTGCTCCATTTACAATCAGCTTATTGACATAACTTGGATAAACAATTGCAAAAATCAAAGCAATATTGCCTCCATCACTAAAACCAAGCAAATTTACTTTTTTAAGTCCCATTTGATCCAACAGTTGTTTCAAATCTTTTGCAAACTGAATTAATGTAAATGGTTTTGTCCCTCTCGGTGATTTTCCATGCCCTCTCGTATCCACTGCAATCACATGATAATGTTGCGAAAAATATGGAATTTGATATTCAAAATAAGACGAGTTTTCTCCATTTCCATGCAATAATACAAGTGCTTCCCCGCTTCCTGCCTCTCTTACATATAATTTCATCAACGAATCCCAACCTTTCTATTCTATATTTTCCAATTATTCTTTCAATTTTTCATCATAGCATCTTTACTTTTTAAAATAGTATTTCCTATGAAATAGCAAAAGGGAACTCTCAGCAGGAAGTTACTGAGAATTCCCTCCTATTTTTTAAAGGTTCATTTTGATTTCTTCCCCACAAAATGGAACTTCTATTTCTTTATCCTTATACAGAATACGGAAACTTTCATAAATCGGCTCATAACCATGATGCAGCAGTTCAATACGGAATCTTCCGTCTGCATGAACCGTGAATTGATACTGGTTATATTCTCCCTCTCGGTAAGCAAAACTCTCTCCGTCATCTTGATAATGAATATAACTTCCCTCTCCTTCCAATACATCCAAAGTCAACTGCTTCACATCTTTTTGTCCTACATATTCCATATCTGGGAAGTTCGGAATAATACTTCCTGCTTTTATGTAAATCGGACAAGTATCCAATGGAGCTTCTTTTAAGAAATAACCCCCATTTCTCTCTTCTCTCGTCCAATAATCATACCATATTCCTTCTGGTAAGTAAACTATCCGCATAGTTTGACCTTGATTTACGACAGGTGCCACGATGATTTGTTCTCCAACCATAAACTGATCGTTTAAATTTTGAACATTTGCATCGTCTTCATAATGCAGTACAAGTGGACGCATAATTGGCAGCCCTCTTTGTTCTGCTTCATAGAATAAATCATAAAAATATGGCAGTAATTTATAACGCAGTTTTACATATTTGCGATAAATATCCAAAGTTTCATTTCCAAATGCCCAAGGTTCCTGGAAACGAGTTCCTTTTGCTGTATGATTTCTAAACAATGGAGAAAAACATCCAACCTGTACCCAGCGAGTCAAAAGTTCTGGTGTTGTATCGGACCCAAATCCACCAACATCTGTGCCAACATAAGGCATTCCACTCATTCCTAAATTACAAAGCTGAGGAATCGCCATTTGGAGATGACACCAAATGCTATGATTATCTCCTGTCCATGCTGTAGAATACTTCTGTGTTCCACTATAGCAGGCACGTGTAATAATAAATGGACGACGTTTATCATAATGCTTCAAACCTTCATAAGTAGCTTTTGCCATCAGATGTCCATATACATTGTGCATTTCTGCATGATTCGTTACTCGTCCTTCATCGGTAAATACTACATCTAACGGGATTTCTCCATGGAAACTTGCAGGTTCATTCATATCATTCCATACTCCACGCACTCCCATATCTACTAAAAATTTCTGGTTTCCTGCCCACCATTTTCTTACATCTGGATTTCCGAAATCTGGAAATACGGAACTGCCTGGCCAAACCCAATTATCATAAACATTTCCTTCTTTGTCTCGAACAAAATATCCATTTTGGATACCTGTATCATAGACTTCATATCCTTCCTGCAATTTTACCCCTGGATCAATGATTGTTACAATTTTAAATCCATCTTCGGATAAGTCCATTATCATTTGTTTCGGATCTTCGTATCGTTCCTGATTCCATGTAAATACTTTAAAGTTGTCCATATAGTCAATATCTAAATGAATCGTATCACATGGAATATGGCATTCTCTGAGTTTTTTCGCAACATCACGGACTTCGCTTTCCCATTCATATCCCCATCTTGACTGATGATATCCTAATGTCCAAAGCTGCGGTACTGGAACCGTTCCCGTTAATTTTCCATAATTGGTAAGTACCTCTAACAAACAATCTCCTGCAATATAATAGTAATCCAGGTTTCCTTCGTCAACTCCATAGTAGAAATAATGTTCGCTTTCCTTACCCATATTGAAAACAGAACGATATGTGTTATCAAAAAATAACCCATATACACAGTCATTTCTTTTTGTCATAAAAAATGGAATCGTTTTATAAAGAACTTTAAAATTATCTACCTGAGGATCTGGATTATCCGTATTCCACATTTCATAAACATAGTGACGTTTATTCAAAAATCCTGTCTTATCTCCTAATCCGTAAAACAGTTCATCTCCTTCCATCGCCTTCACTACTTCAATCTTGTGAGAAACACCTTCATCCTCTACCTTATGTCCTTCACTTTCCAGCAGTTTTTTCGTTTCCTGGCTCATACAAGGAGCTGGTACTCGACTCCAGCGATAATCACGGCAGCAGCAAACTCCCTCTTTATTATAAATATCCACTTTCCCTTCATGATATATCTTTGCCGTAATCTCAGACGTCTGAATTACAACTGATTCATCCTCCCAGCAAACTTTCAAATTGACTTCTGCCTTATTGGCAAAGTTAACTGCTTTGGAATTATGTTCCTTTGATTGTAATGGAACAAAAATGTTTAAAATCTGCTCCTGAAATGCTTCTATTACCATCTTTTGGTTTTCAAATAGTAAATCTACCTTCGATCCTTGCTGCCTATAAGACAATAGCTTCCCAAACATAATCAAATCCTCCATAATTGATTGTTTTTTTCATCATACCATGTTCCTGTAATTCCGTCAGTATCAATTATTATAGTTTTATAGGAAATTTTTTAGTTTTTTTTATATGTCCAGAGTTACTTTAATCCCCATCCTTTTTCTTCTAAAACTGCTTGATATGCTGCTGGGTCAAAAACTATTTCTACTGTCTCCAACCCTTCAAAATCTTTTTGTCCATCATAAATATGCTTTTGAATCAAAAAATTCCCTCCCTGATCGGTCAATATAAATGTATTCTCTCCTACAGAAACAAATGGAGGAATCGTATGTTGGTTCTGATTCATATCCATTTGCTCCACTCCTATTAAATAATCTTCTGGTGAATAATCTGCGGGACCTGCATTTGCTTTGATCTGCACAACTACTTTATAGTTTCCATCTCCTTGTTCCAAACAGCTTTCTAAATGCAATGCAATAATCGAACTTGCTGGAGCGTAATCAGGATACAAAGAACGAAAATAATTCCAATTCATATTTAATTTTCTCATAGCAGTTATTTTATTTTTATTTTGCACCTGGGTCATATCCAAAGAATTTGCAAACATACTTTCTTGAACATCCCCATTATAATATGCCTGATACATCATCTTATAATAGTTTGCAATGGACGTCATCGCCCGTCCTGTCTGCTGTTGCTGAACATCTGCTTTTACCATATAACTTGTCGTTTCTTCTATTTCTATCTCTTCATTCACTGTATAAATAATATTTCCTGCATCATCCATTTCTTGTATTTTTATAATATCACTATTATTCATCTCTTTTTTTACAACCAGGTAACAATAACTTCCATTTTTCTGTAATTTTGTAGTAACGATTGTTCCATTTTCATAAATAAAATTAATATTTGTCACTTTGTCATCCCGAACTACTCCCGAATATAAGGTAAAATCCCCTTGTTCTTCATCGCTGCCCATCGTTTTGTAATTTAAAAAAGCTTCCTCTCCGATTTCTGATACTTCTATACTAATAACTTGGTCACTTTTTATAACTGCACTTGCGAGTGCTTCTTTTCCTTCTGGATTGGTAAACTTCATAATAGCCGCACTCAAACCGATTCTAGAATCAGTTGATAAAATCTGAGCAGTATTTATATCAATATTTCCTAATACATCTTGCCTGGAACAAATAATATTTATTAAAGAATTATCTGATTGCAGCGTTGTCATCCAATCACTGCTGCTTGACTCTACGCTGGAAGTTGTACGAATATCTCCAATATCTTTTTCTTGATGAAAGAAACATCCGCTCAATATCAGACAGATTGATAGTATAAGTACAAACCCGAATTTCCTCATTAAAATCCTCAAAAATCCTCCTTAACTTATTTACTATGTCTTCTTAGTTCCATTATTTTATTGTTTTTATGATACTAATATGAAACAGCCACATATTTTCTTTCTCCTTTCCCCAATTTTATTATATCGCATCTGGGAAATAAATACTATGTAATTTAACGGGTATTTTCTTACAATTTTTTTAAGACTTCTATAGCAATTTGCTTATCTATAAAATTGATTCAAAAATTCGACATTTAAACAAAATTCATCAAATTTTATTTAAAATGATAATCGCAAATTTTTTAAATTTTCTATTGACAAATCAGTATTTTCGGATTATACTTTAACACAACAAAAATAAGTAAGAAACCTATGATTGAGAAAAGTAAGTGAAATTGGGTGTATACAGAGAGTTGTCAGGGCTGAGAAGACAACAGCATAGATTTTTCTGAATGGTCTCAAGAGGGCGGCTTGAACCTCTTTATGGAGCAGTAGATGTCGACGGAGTGCTCACCGTTACTTAGAGCAGATGTATGATTGTACATTGATTAAGAGGGCGTTTTGCCAATTTGGGTGGTACCGCAGAAGTATACAGCTTTTGTCCCATGTATAAAATACATGAGACAAAAGCTTTTTTTATTCTTACAAGAATTCATGAAAAAGGAGGACAAAACCATGTTTTCACCAGATTGTAATACGATTTTAACACTTGCTAATGATTATCCAGTTGTTCCAGTCAGCCGTGAAATTTATGCTGACGTTGTAACTCCAATTACATTACTGCGTCGATTACAAACACTTTCTTCCCGTTTTTTCTTATTGGAATCAGTAGAAGGAGGTGAAAAATGGGGACGTTATTCTTTTCTTGGATACGACCCAGTGATGCGTGTGACTTGTAAAAATAAGATCGTAACGATTAGCAAAGGGCAAGAAGAAGAACTCATTACAACAGATCATCCGCTTGATATCCTTCGAGATATTTTACAACAATACAAAGCGCCTCGAATGGAAGGTCTTCCTCCATTTGCCGGCGGTTTTGTTGGATATTTTGCTTACGCAATGATGGAGTATGCAGAGCCAACCTTATCTATTCAAAGAGATGATATGAATGATTTTGATATGATGTTATTTGATAAAATTATTGCCTACGATCATTTAAAACAAAAAATTACATTAATTGTTAATATAAAAACCGACCATGTTATGGAAAACTATGGTCAGGCATGTGCCAGCATCGAATCACTTGTACGTATGATTCACGATCAGACTCCCCTTCCACAACAGCAAGTTTCCAAAAAACCCAACTTCCGTTGTAATGTTTCTTTTGAACAATATCGTGACATAGTAGAGCGTACAAAACAATATATTGTGGATGGTGATATTTTCCAAGCGGTTCAATCTCGTCGATTTGTCAGTGACTATCCTGGCAGTTTGCTAAATGCATATCGTGTCTTACGGACAACCAATCCTTCTCCATATATGGTTTACCTGCATATCGACGCCGACGAAATCATTTCTACTTCTCCTGAGACATTAGTTCGCTTAGAAAATGGCAGACTTACCACATTTCCAGTCGCTGGTTCTCGTCCTCGCGGTAATACCAAAGCCGAAGATTTAGAATTAGAACGAGACTTGCTTTCGGATGAAAAGGAACTTTCTGAACACAATATGCTCGTGGACTTGGGAAGAAATGACCTTGGGAAGATTTCTCAGATTGGTTCCGTAGAAGTAACGGAATATATGATGATTCATCGTTATTCTAAGATCATGCATATTTGTTCTCAAGTCGAGAGTAATATTTCCGAAAACTGCGATGCATGTTCCGCAATTGAATCCGTACTGCCAGCTGGAACCCTTTCTGGAGCACCTAAAATCCGTGCCTGCGAAATTATTGAAGAATTAGAGCCTGATCCAAGAGGCATCTATGGAGGTGCTCTTGGCTATCTGGATTTCACTGGAAATATGGATACCTGTATTGCCATTCGTATGGCAGTCAAACATAACAATCAAGTATATGTGCAGGCAGGCGGTGGAATCGTAGCCGATTCCATTCCAGAAAATGAATATGCAGAAAGTGCAAATAAAGCACGAGCAGTTATGGATGCCATTATCAATGCATCGGAGGTGAACAATGAATGATTTTACTAATTGACAATTATGACAGCTTTTCTTATAACTTATATCAGCTAACCGCATCCATTCGCAGCGATATTAAAGTGATCCGAAATGATGCGATAACATTGGAAGAAATTGCATTTCTTCAACCAGATCATATTTTACTTTCTCCAGGTCCTGGTTATCCAAACGATGCCGGCATTTGTGAGCCTGTAATCCACCAATTCGGCTCCTCCATCCCCATTTTAGGAGTATGTCTTGGACATCAGGCCATTTGTGAAGCATTTGGAATGAAAATTTTCCATGCACAAAAGCTAATGCACGGAAAACAGAGTGACATTGAATTAGATACGAATTCTCCATTATTCCATGGACTTCCAAAAACAATTGCCGCAGCCAGATATCATTCTTTAATTGCGAAATCAGAAACATTGCCAGAACAATTAAAAGTGATTGCCGTTGAACCAGTAACTGGGGAGATTATGGGCGTTCAGCATAAACAATATCCGATCTTTGGAGTACAGTTTCACCCAGAATCCATTATGACTTCCAGAGGTAATACGATATTGGAAAACTTTTTAAAATCATAGATAAAGGAGTTTTAAATTATGATTCAAGACGCAATTCATCAAGTAATTAATAATAAAGATTTAGATTATGACACCGCCAGAGCCGTTATGACCGAAATGATGGACGGTACTGCTACTGACGTTCAAATGGCTACACTATTAACAGGACTTCGTATGAAGGGGGAAACCATTACAGAGATTACTGCATGTGCAGAAATTATGAGAGAAAAGGCAGTAAAACTAAAACATAAAATGCCCGTTATGGATATCGTTGGAACAGGTGGAGACGAAGCAGGTTCCTTTAATATTTCCACTACTTCCGCATTTGTCGCTGCGGCTGGCGGCATTCATATTGCCAAACATGGAAACCGCTCGGTTTCTTCCCGCTCTGGAGCTGCCGACGTCCTAGAGCGTCTCGGCGCTGTTTTAACTCTAACTCCAGAACAAAGTGAACAAGTGTTGGAAGAAACAGGCATTTGCTTCTTATTTGCGCAAGCCTACCATCTTTCTATGAAAAATGTAGCGCCTGTACGAAAAGGAATGAGCGAACGCACAATTTTTAATATTTTAGGGCCACTCTCCAATCCAGCTGGAGCAACGATGCAATTGCTCGGTGTATACGATCAGGCACTAGTGGAACCTTTAGCACAAGTATTAGTCAATTTAGGAGTAACACGAGGCGTTGCGGTATGTGGCAATGGAATGGATGAAGCTTCGTTAGTCGGAGCCAATACCATTTGTGAAATCCGTTTTGGAAAAACAACTTACTACTCCATTCATCCAGAAGATCTTGGAATGAATCCTTGTACATTGGAAGATCTAAAAGGCGGAACGCCAGAGGAAAATGCAGAAATTACAAAAGGGATTTTAAATGGCAGCATTCATGGTCCAAAACGAGATGTTGTTGCATTAAATGCCGGAATCGCACTTTATCTTGGTATTGACGATATCTCATTAAAAGAAGGAATTCAACTCGCTCAGGAACTCATTGATAGTGGAAAAGCATATGAGAAGCTCGAACAGTTCGTTCAAGCTACACAACAGTTTCAATAAGAAGGAGGCCGCTATGATTTTAGATGAACTTGCTGCCTATTCCAAACTTCGTGTTGAGCAGGCAAAACAACAGCTTTCCTTCGAGGCGATAAAAGAAAAAGCAATGCAGCTTCCAAAAGGAGACTTTCGCTTTGAACGAATCCTTTCTAAACCAGAAGTTTCCTTTATCTGTGAAGTAAAAAAAGCTTCTCCTTCCAAGGGAATTATTGCAAACCAATTTCCCTATAAAGAAATTGCTCGGCAATACGAAGAAGCTGGAGCGGATGCAATTTCGGTTTTAACGGAACCAAAGTGGTTTTTAGGTTCCGACGAGTATTTATCAGAAATCCGAAAAGAAGTATCTCTTCCTATACTAAGAAAAGATTTTACGGTAGATGCCTATCAGATTTATGAGGCAAAACTACTCGGAGCAGATGCTGTTTTACTCATTTGTGCGATACTGAATACGAAAACCATTCACGATTATTTACAAATCTGTGAAGAGCTTGGACTCAGTGCAATTGTAGAAGCACATGAGGAAGCAGAAATTACTTCGGCTATCAAGGCTGGCGCCAAAATTATTGGCGTGAATAACCGAAATTTAAAAAATTTCACCGTAAATTTCCAAAACTGTACTTCACTGAGAAAATACATTCCAGAACACATTTTATTTGTTGCAGAAAGCGGCGTGAAAACTGCCGAAGATGTCGCTTCCCTTGCAAATGCTGGCGCCAATGCTATTTTAATTGGAGAAACATTAATGCGTTCCAATCAGAAAAAGGAACTGCTTCATACATTCCGCAAAGCAGCTCAAACTAGCTGATTCAGCATCAATTGATTTACCTATGATTTCATATTGGAGGAGGAAAACCTATGTCAAAAGGACGCTTTGGCATTCATGGCGGGCAGTACATGCCTGAAACATTAATGAATGCAGTAATTGAATTGGAAGAAGCTTATGAACATTATAAAAATGATCCTGAATTTAACCAGGAATTAACGGAACTACTAAACGAATATGCAAACCGCCCATCTCGGCTTTATTTTGCCAAACATATGACCGAAGATCTGGGAGGAGCAAAAATTTACTTAAAGAGAGAAGATTTAAACCATACAGGCGCACATAAAATTAATAATGTACTTGGTCAAGTATTACTTGCCAAAAAAATGGGAAAAACTCGTGTGATTGCTGAAACTGGAGCAGGACAGCACGGAGTTGCCACGGCAACTGCCGCTGCACTGATGGGCATGGAATGTGAAATCTATATGGGAAAAGAAGACACCATTCGCCAAGCTCTTAATGTATATCGTATGCGTCTTTTAGGTGCCAAGGTTCATGCCGTAACAACGGGAACTGCTACCCTAAAAGATGCCGTTTCTGAGGCAATGCGGGAGTGGACGAACCGAATCGACGATACCCATTATGTACTTGGTTCCGTTATGGGTCCACATCCATTTCCAACGATTGTACGTGATTTTCAGGCAGTCATTTCCAAAGAAATCAAAGCACAATGCCTGGAAAAGGAAGGACGTCTTCCAGATGCAGTATTAGCATGTGTTGGCGGTGGTTCCAATGCAATTGGAGCATTTTATCATTTTATTGACAATCCAGAAGTACAGCTCATTGGATGTGAAGCAGCAGGACGTGGCGTAAATACGGCAGAAACCGCTGCCACCATTGCAACGGGCAAACTTGGCATTTTCCATGGAATGAAATCTTATTTCTGTCAGGATAACTATGGGCAAATCGCACCTGTTTATTCCATATCCGCCGGACTTGATTACCCAGGAATTGGACCAGAACATGCCTATCTTCACGATATTGGCCGTGCACAATACGTCGCAATCACAGATGATGAAGCAGTCGACGCATTTGAATACTTATCACGTATCGAAGGAATTATTCCTGCAATCGAAAGTGCACATGCCGTTGCCCATGCAATGAAACTTGCACCAACGATGAAAAAAGATCAAATTATTGTTATTAACATTTCTGGACGTGGAGACAAAGACTGTGCTGCCATCGCCCGTTACAGAGGGGAGGATATTCATGAGTAATATTGCAAAAGCATTTGATCACGGAAAAGCATTTATCCCATTTATTACATGTGGAGACCCATCATTAGAAATCACCGAACAACTCGTTTTAGCTATGGCAGAATCAGGCGCCGATTTAATTGAACTTGGAATTCCATTCTCCGATCCGACCGCAGAAGGACCTGTAATTCAAGCTGCCAGTCAGCGTGCACTCGCTGGAGGAGTAACCACAGATAAAATTTTTGAAATGGTTCGACGCCTTCGTCAAAAAACCAATATCCCAATGGTATTTATGACTTACGCCAATGTTGTTTTTTCCTATGGTGCCGATCAATTTCTCGGCACCGCATCCAGACTTGGCATTGATGGAATTATTTTACCAGACTTGCCATATGAAGAAAAAGAAGAGTTTGATCCCATTTGTAAAAAATACAATATGGATCTAATCTCCCTAATTGCTCCAACTTCTCACGAACGAATCACTAAAATTGCTCGTGATGCAAATGGATTTGTTTACTGCGTTTCTTCTCTTGGAGTTACAGGCGTTAGAAGTGAAATTACAACCGACATTGGTGCAATGGTAGAGCTTGTAAAAAAAGCAAAAAACATCCCTACTGCCATCGGATTTGGAATTTCCACTCCAGAACAGGCAAAGAAAATGGCTCAATTTGCAGATGGAGTAATCGTTGGATCAGCAATCGTAAAACTCTGTGAACAATATAAAGAAAACTGCATCGAACCAGTAAAGAATTATGTAAAATCTATGAAACGAGCCCTCTCATAATTCATTACCATATGGCTTATTAAAAGAGACTTATGCCTTCTTAAATCAGTTAAAAAATGCGTAAATTTTGGAGAAAAAAACTTCAAAACTTACGCATTTCTATATACTCTTTCGATATAATATCCCGAAATGTATTTTACTTTCTCTTTATAGTAAGTAACCGTACTCCAATATTTGCAATACACAAAACGGCAACAATTAAAAATAATGAATTATTATGTTTAAAGTAAGCTACTATATTTAAACAGAACGTAATTATCCATAAGAAAATTTCAATTATTTCTCCAGAATATTTTTTCATTATAATTCCCTTTTCAAACTTATGTCTTGGATGACTGAATTTATTATATTTCGGTTTTGCTTTCCCCTCAATAGTCAAATGCAAGTATATTCTATATTTTCCACGAATTACCTTTGATACGAGAGTAGCATAACAAGGTCGGTACATATCGATGCAATATACTTTGCGTCTTAACCGCTTTCTTATCTATGATTTCCGATCCAGCTAAATTAAGAGAAAACTGCGTTCACTTCATCGTTTTGAAATCAACCCTTCCCCTTAATTCCAAATGTTTTCCTGCACAGTTTGAAATACAAATAACATTGGCTTCCACTTCTAGTATTTTCATCATTTTTTGGAAACGGTAATAGCATGGTATTTCATTTTTCATGAAGCTACCACCTCTACAACTTAGAATTTATGCGATTCACTCTAATGCTGTTATCATTGCTTCCAGATTTTGAACAAACAATCCAACAAAATAACCATCAATTAGGCGATGATTCACATCAAGTGTCATGTTAATCATATATCTTCCATCATGCTCTGTATACTTTCCCCAGACAAGAATTGGTACTGTATCATCCTTCAGTTTTGGATCATTGTAATCACGCTCATTGGAACACATGGTAATATCTGCCCAAGGAATGCATGAATAAATAATCTGTGGCTCTCTCAGTCCTTCCAGTGCATCTACTGGTAATGGATTGTTTATACTTTCTTCACGAGCCTTTGTCGCAAATTCAATAATATTTCCCTCACATGGAAGATATACCATATGAAAACTTGTTGCACCTTTCTTCAAATCTGTAAAGCACGGAACACGTCGATTAATTTTGAATACTCTGTTATCTTTTATTTCTAGCAGAAATTCATCAATCATGTTCAGCGACTGTGTGCATAAATAAATCAACGAATAGTAAAAGGAAATATTCTGTTTCCTCGTAAACTGTAACAACTTTGTAATATCAATATTAAAGGCAACACAATAATGTGGTGTAGATATTTTCGAATAATATTCAAAATGCTGTCTTCTATCCCAACTGTTAATATCAATTTCTTGTTTCATTCTATCATCTCCTCATAAAAAGGTCACTTATTTGATAAATTTATCAATTGCCTGATTCAGCATTTCTATCGCTTCTTGATCATTTTCTTCTACCGCTTCTACAATACAGTGATTGATATGATTTTTTAAGACGACTTTTCCTGTATTATTAATCGCAGAGCGTACCGCAGCCAGCTGTATCAATACTTGGCTGCAATCTTCATCGTTTTCTATCATACGTTTGATTGCCTCTAAATGGCCTATTGCTCTGGACAGGCGGTTTAAAACGGCCTTTTTCTCTTCCCTGCTATGAACATGATGAAAATGTTCGTTCCCATGTTCATGCTTTGAGTCATGTGTATGTTCATAAGAATGGTTATGAAATACTTCTTTTTCTTGCATATCCATCATTCCCTATCCTTGAATTATACGTCTTAGTACGCAATTACCTCACATCCATCTTCAGTAACTAATACTTGAATTTCCCACTGTGCAGAATCGGAACCATCCTCGGTATAGACTGTCCATCCATCGCTGTCATCTACAAAAATATCCGCAGCTCCTGCATTTACCATTGGTTCGATTGTAAACATAAGTCCAGGCACAAGCAGCATTTCCGTCCCTCTTCTTCCTATATATCCAACCCAAGGATCTTCATGGAACTCTACGCCAACTCCATGACCGCCAATTTCTCTTACGACATGGTATCCATTGGCTTCCACATGCTGCTGAACTGCCTGTGCCATATCTCCCATAAATCCCCATGGTTTTACTTCCTTTAACCCCAGTTCTACCGACTCTTTTACAACCCGAACTAATTTTTCTCTTTCTGGACTTACCGTTCCAATACAAAACATTCGAGAAGAATCCGAAAAATATCCATCATAAATCGTTGATACATCTACATTAACAATATCGCCTTCCTGTAAAATCACATCTTCAGAAGGAATTCCGTGGCAAACCTGATCATTGACTGATGTACAAACACTTTTTGGATAGCCTTCAAATCCAAGAGGAGCCGGAATTCCTCCCATCTCTCTTGTCTTCTCTTCTACCCATTGATTAATCTGTTCGGTAGAAATCCCTGGACGAATTTGCTCTGCAATATAGTCCAGCACCGCAACATTAATTCTAGCGCTTTCTTTAATCTTCTGTACTTGCTCCGGCGTTTTAATCATATCTCTTCTTGGCACAATATGTCCTTCTCTTGCATAACGGGCAATCTTTTCATCCAAAGCCTCATGACATACTTTATACTTCTTCCCACTTCCACACCAACATGGATCATTTCTCCCAATTTTTTTCATAATCCCAAAAGCTCCTCTCTTAACCTATCTTTCATTTACTAAAAGTAGTATATCATTCTGAAAACGGTTTTACAATCACTTCTTATATCCCCATACGAATTGGCTGCTCACTATCTGTAGAGGCAGAAGTCTTTCCCCATCTGATAACTATTCTCGCTTTACAAAATCTTCTTTTTCTTAAAAATAATAATACATAGAATAATAACGGAAATACTCAGCCCAATAATAAAAGGATATCCATGTTCTAATTCAGGCATATCTTTAAAGTTCATCCCATACCAGCTTGTAATCAATGTCAACGGAAGAAAAATCGTAGATATAATTGTCAAAACCTGCATATTCCTGTTTTGCTCTTCATCTACCTGTGCTTTATATGCATCCCGAACTTGCTGGGCATAATCAATCAAGTGAATTGTTTTTCCTATTAACCGTTCGGCACGATCACTAATTGTTCCAAAATATTTCAAATGTTTTTTCGCAAAAAATCGGTTTTCGTTTTCTTCAAATGCTTTTCCCATTTCCCTCATTTGGTCATAATATCCTCTTAATATAAGCAATTGCTTTCTCACCGACATCATATGGTTTTGATAATTTTGCATTCGATCATTTGCAATCTCATCTTCCATTTCCATAATCTCCCGTTCAAATCGCTCCAAAATAGAACTATCTTTGCTCATAAATTCCGAGATAAAGTTATAAAGAAACTTTTCCTTTGTCTGCCCCTGCTGAACCTTTTTTCTGCAAATTCGCTGAATTAATCTCTCAGCAAATCCATCCCTCTCTGAAAATACAATATATCTGGAATTAATAAAAAACATAATACGATAACGGCTTCCCAATACATCTAAAAGTCTTGGAATCGCAAATGTTCCATACAAACAGTCTTGCTGCGTTTCTACTTTACAGAAATAGGCATCTTCCAAAGAAATGTCCCCTTCGTATCCAATTCCAATTTGTTCCAAAACTTGCTTACATTCATTTGGACTCACAATAAAAACTGCCTGTCTGCTGCTTTCCAGAATTTCTTCCATTGTTGACTCGATTAACTGTTCTCCTAATGCATATATTTTCATTTTTACCCATTTCCTTTACCAGTTTCCGTTAACAAGGCAATCCTGCCCTATCTTCTCTGTTTATGGAATCAAATTGATTATTTTACATTAATAGGATTCCCCTCTAACCAATACTTCACATTATTTAAATTAATGATGGCTCTTTTTACAAGTGCCTCTTTTGTAGCAAACGCAATATGAGGAGTGGCAATTAAATTTTTGGCATGAAGAAGCGGATGTTCCTGTGGTACTGGAGGTTCCATTTCAAATACATCCACACAGGCCCCTGCAATTTTCCCCTCATTCAAAGCTTCTGCCAATGCCTCACTATCTACAACTGGACCTCTCGCCGTATTAATCAAAACAGAAGTTTTCTTCATTAATGCCAGTCTGTCTCGATTGATTAATCCCCTTGTTTCCTCACTCAATGGTACATGCAGCGACACAATATCACAATGAGACAACAATTCTTCCAAGCTTACGTAAGTTACATTTGGCAGTTCCTTCTTCGTTCTGGAATACGCATAAACTTCACAGCCAAATGCAGAAGCAATATTCGCCACTCTCGAACCAATCGCTCCCGTTCCAATTACTCCAAACTTCTTTCCTTCCAGCTCCATGCCAATAAGACCATCTTTCGTTCCTCCAACTCGAACTCTTTCATTACATGGAATCACATTTCGATATAACGTAACCAACATACCAAATACTAAATCAGAAACCGCTGCATTGGAATAGCCTGCACAGTTACATACCGTAATTCCCTTCGCTCTGCAAGCCTCCATTGCAATATGATCCAATCCTGTAAACGCAACCGCCAACAACTTTAAATTATGACATCCCAGAATCACTTCCTCACTCATCGGAAGATTTGCAACCATAATAATATCGGCGTCTTTTCCTCGTTCAATTAACGTTTCGGTATCCGTCACCTTTGTATCATATAAAACTAACTCTACTCTATCCCCTAAAATTTCCTCTGCCATCGACAGAAATTGACTCTTCTCAACTCCAAGCGGCTCAATTACTACTAACTTCACAATCGTATCTCCTTTCTTATCGCCTCTTCTTATGCTATCATCTCATATTTTTCTCCGTTTTACAATCCCTACATTAACTTTAATCAATGGAACAAGAATCGTTCAATAGAACTAAGAATTTTTCTTGGAAATCCTCCAAAAAATACACCAGAGATTAGGACATTTGTATCCAATACAATTTTCATCTTTTTTTCTTCTTTCTTGTAGATTTAACAATATCATTGACATCACTTTCAGAATAACCAACTGAAGCAGCCCACTTCTGTGCTTCATCCAGAGACGCCTCAAATTCTTCTACAGAAGGAAGTTTCAATGCCTTGAGCATAATAACATCCCCTGAAGTATACACCACCAACTTATCACCAGTATCAATTGATAATCGCTTCCGAATACTGATCGGCAAGGAAATTTGACCTTTGGATGAAACCGTTAAAATCTGTGTATTCATTTCATCAATCTCCTTTCTAGTAAGAATTTCTTACTTATATTATGTAACAATCTAATTACATATGCAAGAATAATTGTAATTTTTCTGATAAGGGAACAACCAAAGTAAAACTGGAGATTCTGTTGCTAAGTCTGGGATATAATGTGAATAAACTACATGAAAAAATTCAAACTGGGTGAACAGAAACGCATCTATTTGAAAGAAAAAGTGCATAGAAAAAACGGAAGACCGAGAGGCTTTATTAAAGTACAGCAAAAATCTGGTGTTCTCCTCTGAAAACGAAGAGAACACCAGATTTTTGTGTCGAACAAGTGAAAGTGCCGCTCAATCATCTTTGATTGGTAATTTTGCGACACTCCCAGAGAATTTTTCAAAACATGACTATTTCATTTCTACTATAAGAGTTTATCTAAATGTTCATCGGTCATTTCAGGTAAGGTGACGTCTTCCAATGGATCATCCCAACTTAGAAGTTCATCCAAACTCTTTTGTTCTTCTTCTGTATCAAAACAAGCAATATAATATGGGCAAGACTCTTTTTGTTTTACAATTTTTCCAAGATATTCACAAAAACAACATCCTTTCTCCCATCCTTCCCAAGCTGCTCGATTTTCATTACTATAAATACAAGACTCATGGTAGGTTTTAGATAATTTACATCCTCCAGTACGATACTTTTTTCTATTCAATGGGGTATAGTTCCAAGTTTTATTCATATCTAAAATCAAATCATAATTCCAAGCCTTTTTTCTTC
>OEQY01000102.1_pt1 | contig 25345 bp, 21 predicted proteins | sample 1539871 | NCBI WGS metagenome assembly OEQY01 (sample SAMEA3891877, study PRJEB23780) | metagenome | biome: terrestrial biome; feature: animal house; material: Caecal content | place: Italy | collected 2015-05-05 | reverse complement strand
TAGGGCAAATGATAAATAAAAAGGAGGTTTTCATTTGAAAGAGAATGTTTGTTTTCGAATTGAAGAAAAGTATTCTAGGCTTAGAATATCAGAGAAAAAGGTAGCAGATTATATACTTTCAAATATGAAAAAAGTGAAACAACTTTCGCTAGAGGAACTTTCCACAGTTTCAGGAGTGAGTCAACCAACGGTGGTACGTTTTGTAAAAGCATTGGGATTTCATGGGTATCGAGAGTTTAAGTATTACTTAGTAGCGGAATTGGCAGGAGAGGAAGAACAGAAAATCTCAGCAATGTATGGATATCCTATTTCTAAAACAGATCAAATTGATGAAGTACCAGCGAAAACGATTGCAACTACAATTCAAATTCTAGAAGATACGTTAAAAAGCATTTCAATTGATACATTCTCAAAAGTGATTGATGCAATTACTCATGCAAATCGGATTGACATTTATGGAGTAGAGAATTCAGGAACAACGATTAGTGATCTAGTTACGAAGATGCTTTATTTAGGAATTAATTGCAGATATTTTAAAGATTATTATTTGCAGCGGATTTGTGCGTCCAGCTTGGAAAAAGGAGATGTGGCAATTGGAATTAGCTATTCTGGATGTTCCAAAGATACTGTGGACGTTGTAAAAATTGCAAAAAAGAGGGGAGCAACCGTAATTGTGATTACCAATTTTTCAGATGCGAAAATTAGTGAATATGCAGATTTAAAGATTTGTATGACACACCAGCAATTTTTACATGGAGATGCAATATTTTCGCGAGCATCTCAAATTGCAGTAGTAGACATGATTTATATGGGAGTTATTTTAAGCAATTATGATCACTATGTAAAGCGTTTGGATCGTAATAGTAGACTAATAAAAGATAAGGCATATGAGTCAGAAATATAACAAGATTGGAAATAATAAAATAATTGGAAAAATTATGAAAATTTAAAAATAAAAATGATATTGTAAAAAATTAACAGAAAAAAATGCTTGAAAAGCATAAAAAAATATGTTTTAATAGGTTTGGAAACAGTAGTTTGAAAATATTACAAAAAATAATATGAAACGATATAATATCCATGATAATACATAAAAAACAAATAAAATATATAAATTAATAGAATATTTTGCTTGTAGAAGTATTCAAAATATGGAGTAAGGATTCGTTTCATAAATTTTGTGTAAAAACGGTATACTGTATTCCATATGATAACAAAAGAAAGGAAATCATGAATGAAAAAGACAGTAACAAAGATAGGGTCACTTATATTAGCAGCAGTATTATTCATAACATTGCTGCCAAATTATATGCTTACCACGTTTGCTGCTGCCAATATCGTTTCAGGTGCAGAAGAGATCGAAGGGGTATGGGAGTATGTAGATGGCGAATACCAAGATGATAATGCTGGTGAAGTTTGGATGGGAGCAAATGCATATGGAGTTACATCGAAGGATGTAGGTAAGTCATATATGTTAAGTCAATCGGGTCTTGGTGATTTAATTGATACGACTTCTAGAACGTATCAAGAAGCGAAACATGCGATTGAGAATAATGCACTTTATACAAGTTTACAAGATGTAGATGTTATGATTTTATATCTGCCGAATTGTCCATACTCGAAAAATTTACTGCCGAAGTTTCGTACTATTGCAAGTGAAGCTGGAGCAAGAGTGCTTTTAATGGATGTCTCTCGATTTACTTCAAAAGGTTTGCTTGCATTCTATAATAGTGTTAACAATGGTATGACATCACCAGGAGTACTGTATTTAGATGCAAATCAGACTGTAGCAGCGACTGGTAAAAAAATGCCACAAGGGCAAACTGCAGTACATAGCACTAGCAACTTTGTAGAACTTTTAAAGAAAGCGGGATTTACAAATGCATTTGATCCATGGTCTGGTGAAGATTCAGGGTATACTACGGAACAGGAATATGAACGTGAAGTATTAAAAGAAACAAATCGTCAACGTATTGCAAATAATTTACTTCCATTGGCTACATTTGATAAGCTGGAAGAAGCAGCAGGTATTCGTGCAGAAGAACTGCTTACCAATGTGGCACATCAACGTCCAAATGGAACTTATTATTCCACTGTTTTTGAGGAAGTAGGATTGAGTTCCAATGCGTATACAGGAGAAAATATTGCTGGCGGCGCAGCGGTTACTCTCCCAAAACGAGCTGTGGATGCATGGATGAATAGCCCTGGGCATCGTGCTAATATTTTAAATTCCAACTATACCCATATGTCGGTAGGATATGCGACAACCAACGATTCTACGAAATATAAAGATAACTGGATTCAGCTATTTATGGGAAAATGTGATATCACGAAAATTGAATTAGATCAGCCAGTTGTTCGGGCTTCGGTTCAAGGAATCCCAATTAGTGATCTGGATCTTAATTTAAAATTAACTTGTGCGACACATGGGGAAACTACAATTCCGTTAATTGATGAAATGTGTACGGGTTACAATCCAAACCAAGCAGGTGAGCAAAATGTAACAGTACATTATGGAAATATGACTACAAAGCTAATGATTAACGTAGGAAATGTAACTCCTCAGGAATTAACAGATAGCATGGTTGCATTTAAAGATGATGTTTCTAATATTATCTATGATGGTGTTGCGAAGACACCTGCTGTAAGTGTTTTTAACCCAACAGGTGATTATGCATTAATAGAAGGATATTCCTATACAGTTTCCTACGAGAACAATATTAATGCTGGAACTGCAACGGTTACGATTACAGGAAAAGGAAATTATACAGGAACGGTAACAAAAGAATTTACCATTCAGCCAAAGAGCATTGAAGGGATGACCATAGAAGGAGTGGCGGATACTTACGAATATACAGGACAGCCAGTTACTCCTACTGTAGTTGTAAAGAATGGAGAACAAATTCTTTATAAAGATTTCGATTATACCGTAGATTATAAAGATAACATTGGAATAACGGTTCCAGGAGCGTCAGGAACACCAGATACGATTGATATGGTAACGCCTGCGATTATTACAGTGAAAGGTACAGGAAATTATACAGGTGAACTGACTAAGAATTTTACGTTTGTGATGAGTACCTTGTATAAACAAGCAACGCTAATAAAGAATACTCTTTATAACAGCTATTATTCAAGTACATATGAATGGTTAAATACAGTATCAGAAAAAAATCCAACTGCATATGAAATGATTTTAAAGAATTTGAATAGTACTCTGGTTAGAGTAGAAACAGCATTGGGAAATGAAGGCTATACATTAAATGATATTATGTCGTATACACTTTATCCGGATGCAAGCAAATGTTTGAATGATTATTATCGTCATATAAATGAGAAATCAGGGGTTGTTTTAGAAGATATTGTAGAAGTACCAGAGGTATCTTCTAGTACAATTAAATCAGAATCTGTTGCAATTCAGTTAAGTGGAGAGACTACAGAGACTAGTACCATTAATAAAGATACAACGTCAGTACAGTTATCCGTAGCAGATACTACTACGGAATCTATTACCATTGATCCGAAGCTTTATGACTCTGTTTCAGCTGTGGCATTGGAGATTGGTTTAAAGGTTAATGATGTGGAAACCACAGATCTTAGTTCACCAGTAACAATTACAATGAATATTCCAGATGGTTTCAGCGCAGATGATAATTTAGTTGTTCTGCATTATAAAGATGGCACTCCAGAAGAATTACCTGCGATTATTGATCCAGAAAAAGAAACATTTCGCTTTGTTACAAATAGTTTCAGTCCATATGTAATTACTAGAAAAGTGGAACAGTATGATTCTGGACAAACGGAAGCTCCAAGCGCAAATAATGCAGATATAACAGGAGTAAGCTTTGGTGAAGAGGATGACGAAGGTCCAGGAGCTCCAGCCAATGTTCAGGCATATTACTCTAACAATTATGAAATTGCTGTAGAATGGGATGCTGCTTCTGCAACAAATGACTGGAAAGTTACAGGATATAAAGTAACCTATTCTTCCAATGAAGATATGAGCGATGCAAAAACATTAACGACTGCTGCTGATACAACAAATACTGTTTTGACGGGTATGGATAAGGGAACTTATTATATTACAGTGTCTACAATTGCTGATTCTAATTCTACAATTCAGATGGAACGATTGTCTCAAACAGCAAAAGTGGAGATTTATAATGATTTTACTCCTGCTCCAATTACTTATACAGTAAATGTTGTAGGAGGAGAAGTTCAAAACCCGAAAGATACTTATAATTATAAAGATAAGGTAACCGTTACGGCGCCATCCTCTACAGATGAAGGAACATTTGGATATTGGTTAGATAGCAATGGAAATACGTTGTCTTATGCATCAACCTATAGTTTTTATGTAACAAGTGATGTAACTTTAACGGCTGTATACAAATCTGCACCAGTGCCAAAACAGGCGGAAATTAGCTGTACAGCTGATTATAATGAAGCGAAAATGAAAATTGTATTTACCGCAAACCGTTCCATTCCAACAGAAGTTACAAATAGCAGTCAGGTTGTTTCTCACGGTATTCTTTTAACGAATAAAGAAGCGATTGGAAAGACAGATTTTACATTAGAAACAGCGGGTATCGTGAAATCAGTAGCGACAACTAAGGGATTATTAGGAACTTATGTTACGAATGTATCTTGTTCCAGTGGATCGACCATTTATGGAAGAGGATATGTTACATATAGAGATGTAAATGGAGCAGAGCAGACCATTTATAGTCAAGTAGTAGAATATACAAGACCATAAAATGATACAAGGGTCATGCTTGTATAAAAAGCATGACCTGAGCTTTTAAAAGATTTTTATATATTACAGTAATAAAATAGGAGATGAATGATGAAAAAACATTATGTAGAACCAGAGATTGAAAGAGTAGATTTTGAAGTAGAAGATATTATTGCTGCATCAGGTCCAGATTTTGATGAAGGTGATGTAGGATTTGGTTGGTAAAATCAAGAAATAGAATGTGGTAAGAAGGGAGTATACTGCCGTATAACTCCCTCTTTCTAATAGAAAACAAAAGTTTTTTAATTAAGTTTATGGAATATTTTCTCTGTTGAAAGTAAATGGAAATATGGTAAACTAATATTGGATAAAAGAATCATATAGGAGAAGTTTTAATGAGAAAAAATAATAGAAAAAAGATGTTAGTACTTGGATGTGTAATTGGTTTAATCCTGACTGGTTGTGGGAATCAGACTGCAGATACACGACAAACAGGTAGTACACAAGAGATTCATACGAGTACCACAACGGGCGAGCAGAAGCAGGAGATGGAAAGTTTAGAAGAAACAACGGTCTCAGAAAAGAGTACAGCTGAGGCAGATGTTCCAACTGTATCGGAAACGAATACATCAGAAACAGATGCTAATTCTCAGGAGTCAGTTCCAAGCCCAGAATTTGAAGAGGTGGAAATAGAGTTTTAAAAAGGAATAGAAAATAATGTTTGAGATGTTAATGGCTGGAGTTTATATTCGTGTGCATAACCGATATCCTTTTATAGAGAATCAATGTAAAGATTGGATTGTCTCTCAATCGAAGAAGGAACCAGATATGATTGTAAGTGCGACGGAGGAAGAGATGATTCAAGAACGGACGAGCGAGAGTTTTTCCAAAGGATACTGTGAAAGTATCTGTATTTATCGTAATATTGCCAAACAGCTTTATCGTTTTGATGCGTTTGTGTTTCATGCTTCTGTTGTAAGTTTGGATGAAAAAGGATACGCCTTTACTGCGAAAAGTGGTGTGGGGAAGAGTACGCATACACGATACTGGCTGGAGACATTTGGGAACAGGGCTTATGTAGTGAATGGAGATAAACCAATTATTCGTTATCAGAATGGAACATTTTATGCTTATGGAACGCCTTGGCAGGGAAAGGAAAACTGGGGAGTCAATACGGTTGTTCCGTTGAATGCCTGTAGTTTTTTAGTAAGAGGAATAGAAAATAAAATAGAGCGGATGAATGAGAAAGAAGTGCTGCTGCGCCTATTCCATCAAGTGTTAATGCCGCAGGGGGAAAAAGCGATGAATGGCTTCTTAGAGTTGATGGAACAGTTTTTGCAGGAAGTGCCGTTTTATCGACTGGAATGTAAAAAGGATAGAAGCGCAGCAATGGTGGCGTATCAGGAAATGAAACAAGGGAAAGAAGGAAACAAGCTATGAAAATAAAAGAAGGATTTATTTTAAGAAAGATTGGAGATCAAACGATTGTAGTAGCAATTGGAGAAGCGAGCACATCGTTTCATGGGATGATCCATTTGAATGATACAGGAAGTTTTCTTTGGAAACAGTTGGAAGAGGAGAAAACAAAAGAAGAATTGATTCAGGCATTGACCCAGGAATATGAAGTGAGTGAGGAGCAAGCAGAGCGGGGAGTGGAGAAATTTTTGAATTCTTTGAGAGAAGCAAATTGTATGGAAGAATAGGGATGCGTTATGGAGAAAAAGAGGGAGTATGTGGATTTAGGAAAAGAAACTTGGACAATGGAAATTCGTCCAAGTACTTCTTTTTTTCAGTTGAATATAAAGGAAATTTTAGAATATAAGGATTTAATTTTTTTATTTGTACGACGAGATTTTAAAACAATGTATAAACAGACTATCTTGGGTCCAGCTTGGATTTTGATTCGACCACTTCTTACGACAGTTGTATTTACCATTGTGTTTGGAAGAATTGCAAGTATTTCTACAGATGGGGTTCCAGATTTTCTTTTTTATATGGCAGGAAATATTCTATGGTCGTACTTTTCAGGATGTTTACAGACAACAGCCAATGCATTTTTAGGAAATGCAAGATTATTTGGAAAAGTTTATTTTCCAAGAGTCGTTATGCCGATTTCTGTGTCGATGTCCAAACTCATTACGTTTGGAGCGCAATTTTTACTATTGTTGTTATTTGTAGTATGGTATCAGTATCGTGGTGGTGTACAGATTAGCTGGTTTTGCCTTGTAACGCCACTTGTTTTATTACAGCTTGCACTTTTGGCAATCGGAACTGGAATGATTTTGGCCTCTTTTACTACAAAATACCGTGATCTGCAAGTGTTGGTGGATTTTGGAATACAGCTTTGGATGTATGCGACACCTGTGGTGTATCCAATGTCTGAAATTCCGAAACAATGGCAATGGATTGTTTTACTAAATCCAGCGGCTCCGGCAGTGGAATGTTTTCGGTATGGATGGCTTGGCAGTGGCACATTTCCAGTTATATGGTTTAGTGTTGCCTGTGTAATAACAGTAGGGATTGCCCTGTTTGGGATGTTATTATTTAATCGAACACAGCGAACATTTATGGATACAGTATAGGATGGATGGATAAATGAAAGAAAGGGAAGTAGTAATTCGAGTACGGCAGTTGGGAAAAGAATATCAATTAGGAGTCATTGGACGTGGAACATTGCAGCGGGAACTCCAGAGCTGGTGGGCAAAAAAACGTGGCAAAGAAGATCCAAATGAGAAAATCGGACAGAGCCATCGTACAGAAGAGGGACATTTCTATGCATTGAAAGATATTTCATTTGATGTATATAAGGGAGAACGAATTGGAGTTATTGGCGCAAATGGTGCTGGAAAATCGACTTTGTTTAAGTTATTGGCTAGAGTAACGGCTCCAACGAAGGGGGCAATTGGAATTAAAGGACGAATTTCGAGTATGCTGGAAGTGGGAACTGGATTTCATGCGGAATTAACGGGACGTGAAAATATTTATCTCAATGGTGCAATTCTTGGAATGAAACGGCAGGAAGTGGAGGAAAAAATAGACGATATTATTGCCTTTTCGGAATGTGAGACATTTATTGATACTCCAGTGAAACGCTATTCGAGCGGAATGTATGTGAAGTTGGCATTTGCAGTCGCAGCTCATTTAAATTCGGAAATTCTTTTAATGGATGAAGTTTTGGCTGTAGGGGATATGAAGTTTCAAAAAAAATGTTTGGAAAAAATGACAGAATTGTCCGAAGATGAACAGAAAACAATTTTGTATGTATCCCATAATATGGAAACGATTCGCACTTTATGTGATCGTTGTATTGTATTGGACTCGGGAAAAATTATATTTGATGGGAATACCGAACAAGCAATTGCAGTTTATCTTGGCAGTGTAGTGCAGATGAAGCAACATTATATATATGATGAGAAATTAGACTTGCGTAAGACGTCAGGAAAGCTTCGATTTTGTGCATTGGATTTTAAGGGAAATCCTGCATTTGCAGCAGCAGAAGGGCTAACGGTTTGTATTCATTATCAGGTGAAAGAAAAGATTGAAGATTTGCATATTCGACTGACCATTCATAACCAGGAACAGCAGGTGATTGGAACATCGGTGTCGGAAAGCTTGGGAGAATTGAAAAAAGACAGTCAAAAACAAGTGTATCTCCGATTGGATACAAAAATGTTGGCAAAGGGAGTTTATACGGCAGAATTGGCAGCGGTAGAGCCATTGGGAGAGGGCAGACAGATCCGTCATGCTTGGTTGGAACATGCATTTGCATTTGAAATTACAGAAGATGCATTTACACAGTATCGATTAAATTGGCCTGTGAAGCAATGGGGATATACGGTATATCCAGATTTGGAGGTATTGGACGATGCGGTATCAACTAAAGGAGTTTGAAGCAATAATTCAAGAGGTATTGGATAGCGGCGGAGAATTTCAGCTCTATCCTAGAGGGAGCAGTATGCTTCCTCTGATACAAGAGGGAAGAGACTGGGTTCGATTGATCCAAAAAGGGAACGCATTGCATCGTAATGATATTATTTTGTACCATAGAAGCGATGGAAGTTTTGTATTACATCGGATTGTAAAAATACGAAAGGATGGATATGTACTTTGTGGGGATAATCAAATACAACTGGAGACAGGAATTCAAGAAGATCAAGTCATTGCTCTTGTAAAAGAAATAGGAAGAAAAGGCAGATCAATATCCAATCATTCGTTTTGGCTTCGATTGTATGAACGGATTTGGGGTTGTCTGCCTTTTCGTAAACTATATTTTCAAATTTTCGGACATCGATATCCAAAATTTTTCTAATATATGTGGAAGATGCTACTTTTAATTTGAACTATAAACTGCTGCTATTGATTGCAATGGTTTCATAGGCTTTTAATATACCGTTGAATGGATTTCCTGTAATTAAGTCCATCTCTCCAGTATATTCTGGGAGCTTTACTTCCCCGTCTTTTCCATGAAAGATAAGTGTTATTTTTTGGTTAGACAACTGGCGTGTTAGGATGATTAAGCCCGTTTCATCTACTGTTTGAACCGTTGTAATGCTGCCTTCTGTGATACATGGAAAATTCTTTCTAACTTGGATTAATGATTGATACCATTGATATATCGTGTTATCCTGATAAGCAGCATCCCATACCATTCCCCTTCTGCAATCTGGGTCGGGTCCTCCTGTCATTCCATATTCATCGCCATAATAAATCATTGGCATACCTGGCATTAGTAATTGCAGGGCTGCTGCCAGTTTCAGTTTTTCTTTCTTTTCTTTACTCATATATAAAAACCGAGCAGTATCGTGGCTGTCAATGAGATTCCATAAGACTGGGTATACTTTTTGATGGAGATTTCCCCGTAAAAATCCTAAGTCTCCCAGAAATTTAGTAGCAGAAATGTTTCCTTTTGCAACGAAGGCTTGGACAGCTAAATAAAATGGATAATTCATCACAGTATCCCATTCGTCTCCTTCTAAAAAATCGCCCGCATAATGCCAAATCTCTCCGATAATCAATGCATTTGGATTGATTTCTTTAATTGCTTTTCTAAATTTTTTCCAGAAAACATGACTAATCTCATCTGCGACATCCAAACGCCAGCCATCAATCTCATATTCTTGAAGCCAATAGCAAGCTACTTGAATAAAGTAATCGGCTGTCTCTGGGTTGCGTAAATTAAGTTTTGGCATTCCTTCATAATAAGAAAAACTTTTATAATTCGGTTTCTCTATGCGAGAACCTTTTTTTAAAGGAAAGCCTTCAATAAAATACCAATCCCGATATACAGAAGCTTCTTGATTGGTTTGAATATCTTTAAATGCAAAGAATTTTGGTGAGGTGTGATTAAATACTCCATCTAAAATAACTTTCATTCCCATTGCATGAGCTGTTTGAACGAGATTTTGTAAATCTTCCTTTGTTCCAAAGGATGGATCAATTTGATAATAATCAATGGTGTCGTATTTATGGGTAGAATCCGAAGCAAAAATAGGGGTAAGATAAATAATATCAATGCCCAAATCTTTTAAATAAGGAAGGTGCTGAACAATGCCTTTTAAATCTCCTTGCAAATTTTCTTTGTGGCCGATCGGTTTTTTGTACCAGATTTCTTCAGGGATTTGTTTACTGCTGGCAAATCGAGATGGAAAAATCTGATAAACAATTTTATTTTTTGCCCACTCAGGAATGCAAAACATTTCTTCTTCTCGTAAGTTTTGCGGACAATCAAACATATGGTCAATACTTGTAATTTCATGTTCATAGAATTCATAATTTCCATAATAAATAGTACAGTCAGAATAATCCGTCAATTCAAAGAAATAGCGCAGACAAATTATATCAATAGAAATAACTGCCTCAAAATAATCGCTGTAACTGTCACTTGTGACCCGTTTCATTTCCAGTTGTTTTCTAGTATCGAAATATTGTACAGGAATATATTTGTCCTGATAATGTAGAATCACTCGTTTTATGTCATTTCTTTTCGTGCGAATCCGAAATAAAAATTTTCCCTTTTCTAATGCATAACAGTATCGCTTATTCATATCGTGAAAAATTGAAGAATATTCCATTAAAATAACCTCCCATAGTAGTTTTTTATAGTGTAGAAAAATAATTCATTGTACTTTTTCTATATTGTAACTCTTGTTTTAGCAATTGACTTGCAAAAGTTCTATGCAAAATTGCATTATATCCACTTTTATTCATAGTAATGATTTTTAGGTAAGTGATATGCGTTTATAAAAAAGAAAACTGTGATGAAGATTTTTTGTATAAAGGATGATACCGAACAAGGGAAAAATATGGATTAAGATAATTATTCTATTTTGATAGAAAATAAATTTTTGAGATTTACGAAGATTTAACTTGAATTTTTCAAATTAAAATCTAAGATTTTTTTGAAAGTTTTATTAATATAGTAAATAAAAAAGACGTTTTCTTGTAATTATTCTACAGAAATATGAAATGAGAATTATTATATAAAATAGTGGGATTTTGTGCATAGCAAAGGAAAAGAATAAGGAAATGTATTGCTCCATATATGAAAAGCAAATCAGGAGAAACCTTGTAAAAAACCTACAAGAGATTCAAGGGTTTTTTACTTGTTATTAACATAATATTGATATGGATTTTACTGGTATGGAAAAATTAGGCTGTTATAATGACGGCGTCTGGTGAAGATATCAGATAAAAATATAGCAAAATATTCAAATCAAATGTAGTGGTTTTTAGCAGTAGGTAAATAAGAAAAAAGTAGAGAGTAAACTATGCTGAAATTGGAACATATCAAAAAGACATATGACAAAGTTACTATCTTGAATGATATTAATTTGCAAATTGAAGATGGAGAGATTGTATCCATTTTGGGACCTTCGGGATGTGGAAAGACAACTTTATTAAATTTAATATTAGGGATTACCCAGGCAGATTCTGGAAAAATCTTATATAACGGAGATGATTATACCGATATTGCGGTAGAGAAGAGAGGGTTTAATATTGTATTTCAGGATTATGCGTTGTTTCCAAATTTAAATGTATATGAAAAAATTTATACAAGTTGTTGCAGTGCTTCCTATGCTGCTTCCAACGATTACATATGGATTTGCAATTATTTATTCTTTTGGAAAAGAAGGATTACTAACTCGATTATGCGGACGTCAGTTATTCACAATTTATGGATTTAATGGATTGACATTGGGATATGTGATTTATACACTTCCAATTTCATTTATGCTCATTTTTAATGCAATGGGATATATTGACAAAAAATATATGGTTGTTTCCAGAATTATGGGAGATAACCCATTTGCCACATTTCGGATTACCGTATTAAGACCATTGTGGGGAACGTTGGCGGCCTCTTTTATTCAGTCATTTTTCCTGAGTTTCACTGACTTTGGTATTCCTGCCGCAGTCGGAGGAAATTATGAAGTAATTGCCAGTGTATTATACAATGAAATGTTAGGAAGTGTTCCGAATTTTAACAATGGTTCTGTTGTTGCAATGATTATGTTAGTTCCATCCATTATTAGTATTGCTATTTTACAATATTTGGAACGCTATAATATCCGATATAATAAAATTTCGGCCATTGACTTGCCAAATAGCAAAGCAAGAGATTGGGTCTGTGGAATTATCAGTACAGCACTCTGTCTCGCAGTATTATCCATATTTGCGGTTATTTTTGTTGTTCCATTTGTAAATGAGTGGCCATATGATTTGCAATTTACTTGGAAAAATATTCAAAGTGTATTACAAGACACGGAATTATCAAATGTCTATGTAAACTCCTTAATGGTAGCGTTTTTAACAGCAGTATTTGGAACATTAGTGTCTTATGGAAGTGCGCTTGTAACAGCTAGAAGCCAATTAAGTAAACGAGTAAAGAAAGTAATTGAACAGATTGCTCTTATTACAAATACAATTCCAGGAATGGTATTAGGTTTAGCATTTCTATTTAGTTTTACTGGAACGAGCTTACAAAATACATTTTTAATTTTAATTATTTGTAACGTAGTTCATTACTTTGCAACGCCTTATTTAATGATGAAAGAATCTTTAGCCAAGATGAATTCTTCTTGGGAAACAACTGCCATGCTGATGGGAGATAGCTGGTTAAAAACAATTATCCGAGTAGTAACTCCAAATGCAGTAAGTACAATTTTAGGGGTATTCAGCTATTATTTTATCAATGCTATGGTAACAATCAGTGCTGTTTTATTCTTAGCAGGTGCTAGAACAATGGTAATTACAACAAAGATAAAACAGCTGCAATATTATAATAAGTACAATGAGATTTTTGTTATGTCGTTGTTGTTGTTACTTACCAATATTGTATTTAAAGTAGCACTTCAATGGATGGCAAAACGGAAAGAAGAAAAAGTACATCAGGAGAGTCCTGAACGAAAACATGTGGATTATGCGAAAGCAGCCAAAACTGCTAGCATCCGTAAGACGATTGGAGTGGTTGTATCTGCAATTTGTATTCTATGTGTAGCTGGATTTGGAATGGGAGGAAGAAACAGCGATCTAGTTGTAATCTATTCCAATGCAGATGATGAAGCAATCACTACAATGAAAGAAACATTGGATAAAAATGGATATCAAGGAAAATATATTCTTCAATCATTTGGAACTTCTGAATTAGGGGGAAAACTAATGGCAGAAGGAAATAAGATTGAGGCGGATTTAATTACAATGAGCACCTTCTATATTGAAAGTGCCCAGGAACAAAATCAGATGTTTACCGATTTGACGTTTGAACATCACACGCTTTCTGAATTTCCATCGTATTGTACGCCAATTACAGCTCAGGAAGGAGCCATTATTTTAAATACAAAAGTAATGGAAAGTCAAAATCTTCCAGTTCCAACCTCACTGAAAGACCTTACGAATCCAATTTATGCAGTGCAAATAAATGTATTCAAGGAGTACCAGGATTTTCGTTCATTATTGCTCAGAGAGAAAAATTAATCAAGTCCAAAGGAATTGCTCGAAGTTTATCGTTGGATTTATACGATCAGTGGGAAACAATGGAAAAGGATGGGAAATGGAGATACACGTCTCCAACTCATGTTGTATTAGCTTTTGCACAGGCGTTAAGAGAGATGGAAGCAGAGGGAGGAATTGAGGCTAGGCATAAACGTTATGAAACCAATAATCGTCTTTTAGTACAAAAGATGGAAGAACTTGGAATTCATACCTATATTGAAGAAAAATATCAAGGACCGATTATTACGACATTCTTTTATCCAGAAAATTGCAAATTTGAATTCCAGGAAATGTATCAATATATTAAAGAGAGAGGATATGCAATTTATCCAGGTAAAATTACAAAAGCAGATACATTCCGTATTGGAACAATTGGAGAAATCTATCCAGAAGATATTGAAAAGGTATGCCAAATTATAAAGGAATTTTTGGGAGGAAAAAAACATGAGTAAAGTAGAGGGAATTATATTTGATTGGGCAGGAACTACGGTAGATTATGGATGTTTTGCACCAGTACAGGCTTTTTTAGAAGCATTTGAACAGTATGGGATTCATTTAACAAAACAAGAGGTAAGAGAACCGATGGGAATGTTAAAGATGGATCATATTCGTGCAATCATGAATATGGATCGGGTTCGTAAGTGTTGGAACGAAGTATATGGAAAAGATCCAGACGAACAAAATGTTCAGGAAATTTATCAGATATTTGAACCAAAACTTTTGCAAATATTGGATCGCTATGCACAGCCAAAACCATATGTATTAGAAACTGTGAAAAAACTGCGTGAAAAAGGAATAAAGATTGGTTCTACAACTGGATATACCGATGAGATGATGAATATTGTAAGCAGTAAAGCAAAGGAAGCTGGATACGAACCAGATGCCTGTTTTACCCCAGATGCTACCAATCATTTTGGACGTCCATATCCTTATATGATCTTTAAAAACATGCAGGCATTAAATCTTTCTTCGGTAGACTCCGTAATAAAGATTGGAGATACCGTTTCGGATATTGAAGAAGGAAAATGTGCAGGAGTAAGAACAATTGGGGTAATTGAAGGAAGTTCTGAAATGGGATTGACACAAGAAGAATATGAAGCATTGTCAGAGGCGCAAAAACAGGCAGAAATTGATCGAGTAACAAAGATATTTAAACAGGCTGGGGCAGATGCGGTGATTTTAAATATGAAAGAATTAGAACAATTAGTATAATAGTAAAGCGAAGCAGAGCTAGAATAAAATTAGTGGACGGATATAAAATTGGCTCTATCACCATAAAATAAGGTGATAGAGCCAATCAGTATTTGTATATTAATCCACACGTTTTTTGCCCCAAAAGAACAACGCTACCGTTCCAGGACCAGTATGACTTCCAATTGTAGTTCCAATATTATTGATTTCTACCTTACCGTTTAATTTTGGGAAACGTTGTTCGACTAAATCAGCAACTTGGCGTGCATCTTCATAGCAGGCAGATTGAGAAATATAACATTTTCCAGAATAATCTAAGCCATCCTCTGCAAATTCTTCCATTTTATCTACAATTGCACGAATTACTTTTTTCTTTGTTCGGATTTTAAATCTTGGTACAAGTTTGCCTTCATAATCTACATTTAAAAGGGGACAAATATTTAATAATCCACCAATTGCACCAGCTGTTTTAGAAATTCTGCCTCCTCTGATAAAGAAAGTTAAATCAGTGGAAAAAAACCAATGGTGAAGGTTTTGTTTATGTGTATTTGCCCATTCGTATAGCTCTTCAATCGTCATTCCTTCATCTCTTAGGTCAGCGAGTTTATCCATTAATAAGCCATAACCAGAAGAAGCTGCTAAAGAATCAACAATAAGAATCTTCTGGTCTGGATACTTCTCTTCTAGTTCCTGTTTAGCCAATAGAGCAGAATTCATAACACCAGAGATTCCAGAGGATAGGCATAAATGAAGAATGTCTTTTCCATCTTTTAATATCTGCTCAAAGTATTCGATAAATTCTTCTGCATTGATCTGGGATGTTTTGGTTTGAGCTCCCTGTTGCATTGCTTTGTAAAATTGGTCAAATGGAATGGATTTTCCAAGATCGTCTGGATATTGTTTTCCATCTAATTCGTAGTGAAAACAAATATAAGATAAATTACGTTTTTTAAAATGTTCTTCTGTAAGATCTGCTGTGGAACAGCAGCTAATCACATATTCCCTCATACATTCCTCACTTTCTTTGAACTTCGGATACTTATGATTTCGTATTTAGTATAACATTTTCTATTTTTAAATTCAACCTGAAGAAGATAGATAGAAAAATGTAGTCGGATATAGAAATACTGAAGTTTATCATGTTCTGGATCTGAGGTTTTTAACAGTAAATATTTTGTGATGGAGAATAGTTTCTTTCTTGGAAAATTTTTCTCTATAATAATATAGTATTGCGCAAATCACTAGATTTATAAAGAAATATATTGAAAAAAAAGAAAAATTATTATACAATTACCGATAACAGGCTATTCGTTCTGAAGAAATATTCGAATGAAAAATAGCTGAAAGGGATGGAAATTTCAAATCCCTGAGATTATGTCGTATTAATATAGTTTTAGGAGGTAAAAATGAGAGGAATTGAAACTGATGTAAGAAAGATTCGCAGGCAAGTGTTTACAGAAATTGCCAAAGCTGGTTTTGAGACAACGAATGAGAATTTAAATGATACAATCGAATCGATTCCATACAAAATTGTGCAGGAGAAGGCTGTCTATAGAGAGAGTATCTATAGAGAACGTGCAGTTGCATCGGAACGTGTTCGTCTTGCAATGGGACTTTCTTTAAGGCCAGAGAACAAAGCAGTTCATATTACATCTGGTTTAGCCGCCAGCAATATTGATGAGAAATACTATGAACCACCGCTAATGCAGGTTATTCCATCTGCATGTGATGCGTGTGAACCAAATAAATATATGGTAAGTGATATGTGCCGTGGCTGTGTTGCACATCCATGTAAGGAAGTATGTCCAAGAGGGGCTATTTCTATGGTAAATGGAAAGTCTTTCATTGACCAGAGTAAGTGTATTAAATGCGGAAAATGTAAGGCAGTTTGTCCTTATGATGCGATTTCCAAAATGGAACGTCCATGTGCAAAGGCATGTGGTGTAAATGCAATTGGAAGCGATGAGTTAGGACGTGCGAAAATTGATCCAGATAAATGTGTATCTTGTGGTATGTGTATGGTTAGCTGTCCATTTGGTGCAATTTCAGATAAATCCCAGATTTTCCAATTAGCGAAAGCCATTCGGGAGGGAAAAGAAGTTGTAGCAGAACTGGCTCCTGCATATGTAAGCCAATTTGGAAAAAATGTAGATGCGAGAAAATTAAAGGCAGCTTTATTACAGTTAGGCTTTAAAAATGTACATGAAGTAGCGCTTGGTGCCGATATCGGTGCGATCTCAGAAGCACATCATTATGCGAATAAGGTGACAACAGGAGAACTGCCATTTTTATTAACATCGTGTTGCCCAGCCTGGTCCATGTTGGCAAAGAAGTATTTCCCAACCTTAATTGATAGTGTATCACAGGAACTGACTCCAATGGTAGCTACTGCAAGAAGTATTAAAAAAGACAATCCAAATGCACATGTTGTATTTATTGGACCATGTGCTGCGAAGAAGTTAGAGGCTTCTAGAAGAACGGTTCGAAGTGATGTGGATTTTGTCATTACATTTGAAGAGTTAAGAGCAATGTTCGATGCAAAGGGAATTGATCCAGCAGCTATTGAGGGAGATTCTTCTATGCATGAAGCAACAGCAGCAGGACGTGGTTATGCAGTTGCAGGCGGTGTTGCAAGTGCAATTGAGAAATGCTTAAAAGAATACTATCCTGAGGTTCCTGTACATATTGAACATGCGGAGGGACTTGCAGATTGTAAGAAAATACTAACGTTGGCGAAAGCTGGAAAGATGAAAGGCTGTATGATTGAGGGCATGGGATGTCCAGGAGGATGTATGGCAGGTGCTGGAACGATTACCGAGTTTAGAACTGCGTCTACAGAGTTAAAGAAGTTCTTAAATGCATCGACAAAACAGATTCCTCCGAAAGAGTTAGAAGAAATTGAATTAGATTAAAAATTATTTGGAGGAAAATAATTGAAAAAAGGTAAGAATTCTTTTAAATGGAAAATAATACTAATTGTATTAGCGATTATTATCGCTGGAATTTATTATTATATGGCACTTCCAGCGATTAATATTCATAATCAAGGATTTTGGGTTTTTATTATTGGATTCGCAGTGTTAGTAACTATTTTACTAGTTGCAAGAGAAAAACCACATGATGTATTTGAATTGAAAGAGAGCAGGATTGTAAAAATCGGAGCTGGAATTGTAGGCGTGTTGTTGATTATATTTATTATAGGTATGCTATTGTCTTCGCCTATTATTAATGCAAATAAATATAAAAATCTATTAGTGCCAGAAGACGGAGATTTTACTCAGGATATTAAAGAGATCAGTTTTGATCAAATTCCACTGTTGGATAGGGATAGTGCAGCGATTCTTGGAGAGCGTAAAATGGGAAGTATGGTAGATATGGTTTCTCAGTTTGAAGTAAGTTCACTGTATTCCCAAATTAATTATAATGGAGTACCAGTCCGTGTTACGCCTCTGGTATATGCTAGTCCAATCAAATGGTTGACGAACCAGGCACAGGGGATTCCAGCCTATATGATGATTGATATGGCAACACAAGATACACAGCTTGTTAAATTGGATCAGCCAATTAAATATTCTCAGGCAGAATATTTTAATCGTAATATTTATCGGCATTTAAGGTTCCGTTATCCAACTTATATGTTTGACCAGTTAAGCTTTGAGATTGATGATAATGGAACGCCATATTGGATTTGCCCAGTGAAAAAATTCAATATTGGATTGTTTGGCGGTCAGACAATTGGAAGAGTTGTGCTTTGTAATGCTCAGACTGGAGAGACTGTGGATTATGCAATTGAAGATTGTCCACAATGGGTAGATCGGGCATATCCAGCTGATTTGCTTTTAGAACTTTATAATTATCATGGACAATTAATCAATGGATTTATTAATAGTATATTAGGTCAAAAGGGTTGTTTAAAAACAACGGATGGCTATAATTATATTGCGAAAGATGATGATGTTTGGGTATATACAGGGGTTACTTCTGTTAACTCGGATCAGTCCAATGTGGGATTTATTTTAATGAATCAGCGTACAATGGAAACGAAATATTATTCCATTTCTGGAGCCGAGGAATTTTCTGCGATGCGTTCCGCAGAAGGACAGGTGCAGAATTTAAAATATTCAGCAGCGTTCCCATTGTTATTGAATATTGCAAATGAGCCAACGTATTTTATGGCATTGAAAGATGATGCAGGACTTGTTAAAAAATATGCTATGGTAAATGTGCAAAAATATCAGAATGTAGCGATTGGAGATACGGTAGGAGAATGTCAGGAAAACTATATTGAACTATTAAAGGAGAGTGGAATCGCAAGCGACTCCAATAGTAATTTACCAGTAATGACAGCATCTGGAACGATTAGCAGAATGGCACAGACAGTAATAGATGGAAACTCCCATTTCTATTTAGTATTAGAAGGAATGGAACAGATCTTTGATGTATCAGTTACAGATTTTGTGGAGATTGTTAAGTACACAGTCGGAGATTCCATCACACTCAATTATAGAGAAGGCACGCCAGTTTGTACGGTTACTGGTATTGGAGTAAATGCTAGTAATCCACAAGCAGAAACTCAGCCTATTACTCCGCAGAATGAGACGGAGCCAGTTCCATCTGAATCAATAAGTTCTCCAACAACATAGAATAAAGGTATTACGTATAAAATGTTGACATAGGATGTACTATGTCAGCATTTTATATATTATCAGAATCTGCAAAAAAGCCTAAATGGAGTTTTTTTGCTGGGAAAAGGTGGAAGAAATATGGTAAAAAAGAAAGATGTTCCAGCAATGATAATTACGATCCTTCTAATTTTTTTAGCCGCACAATGGTCTCCAACGATAACAATTGTCGTAACGGTCATATTATTTTGTGTTCTCTTGCTTTTAGGAAATTTTCTTTTTGAATTTGCTATCTGGAAAGATGCTAAAATTCAATGGGCGTCCGTAGGAAACCGTTCAAAAAGAAACGCAGAGCAGGAAAAGCAATTGGAAGAAACCGAATCGGATCAGAAGTGGATCATGGAAAATGGCGGCCATATATGGATTCAAAATAAGCAAAATATGTGGTTACATAGCTATTATATGGAAAGTAAAATACAGAGCAGTCGATATGTAATTCTTGTACATGGATACAATGGACAGGGATTGGATATGGCAGGAATGGCGAAACAGTTTTATGAACGAGGATATCATATTATTATGCCAGATTTGCGTGCTCATGGTCAAAGTGATGGATTGGCTAGAGGAATGGGATGGATGGATCATTTTGATTTGATGGAGTGGATTTCTTGTATTACTACTCGTTTTCCAGATGCAGAAATTATACTGATGGGTGTCTCTATGGGAGCTGCTGCCGTTATGATGACTGTGGGAGAGCCGCTTCCAACGAATGTAAAAGCCTGTATCGAAGATTGCGGATATAGTTCTGTATGGGAAGAGTTTGAGTCTGTACAAAGAGAAATCTTTCATCTTCCAGCCTTTCCAATTCTATACATTGCTTCCCTTATATGTCGAATAAGAGCAGGATTCTGGCTGCAAGAAGCCGACTGTGTGAAGCAAATTCAAAAATCCCAAATCCCAATTTTATTTATTCACGGAGAGGAAGATCATTTTGTTCCATTTCGTATGCTTCAAAAACTGTATCATTCGGCACCTTCCCCAAAGCAAAAACTGGTTATGGAAGGGGCTGGTCATGCAGTATCGTCACAAGTAAACGCAGAGTTATATTGGAGTACGGTATGGAGATTTTTGGGAATCAGAAAAATTGATCTTGGATAATGATATAATGTTCACCCCTTTCTTTTTTGACGAATATGATAAAGTAAGAGAATCATGTCATTCTTAGGGAATAAATTAAGAAGACTTATGAATCAGAAGAAATGGGGGTTCATCATGTTTTCATCTTGGATTGAAATTGTTGTGCTAGTAATCGCATTATCCATAGATGCATTTGTAGCCAGTTTTGTATATGGCTCCAATAAAGTGAGGATACCTCTTGTTTCAGCATGGATTATTACAATGCTTTCAACAGGTATCCTCATTCTTTTTTTGGTAATGGGAAATATCGTAGGTGCAGTTTTCCCAAGTTCTCTCACAAAAGGAGTCTGTTTTCTCATTTTGTTTTCACTTGGAATCATAAAATTTCTAGATACTTCGTTAAAATCGTGGATTCGATGCCAAAAAGGAAAACAAAAAAAATGGGCATTTTCAATTTCTGGACTGCAATTTATTTTAACTGTTTATGCTAATCCAGAAACAGCAAATGCAGGGGATATTACAGTTCTTTCTCCAGCGGAGGCTGTATCATTGGGAATTGCACTCTCGCTGGATAGTGCAGCAGCGGGAATTGGAGCAGGTATGATGGTGGATCATTATGTACTAACTGCGATTATATCCTGCATCGTTGGAATAATTGCGATTATATTTGGATGCTGGTTTGGAAATCGTATTGCATCACATTCCACATTGGATTTGTCTTGGTTAAGCAGCATACTACTTATGATTTTAGCGTTTATGAAATTAATGTAGTTTGGATGCGCCGATACATGGAGAAAGTGAATATAGTTGTGTCGGCGCAGATTATAATGTAATTAGGCAATTTTTACAAAAATTTCGTTTTATTAAATTTTACTTTGAGATGGCAAAAAAATAAAAAAAGAGCTATAATATAGAGAGAAACGAAATAGAAAGGAATGATTACAAAATGATAAAAGAACTTGCAAAAAGCATCAGAGAATACAAAAAAACGTCAATTGTGACACCGCTTCTTGTTTCTCTGGAAGTTGTAATGGAATGCATCATACCATTTATTACTGCCATGCTTGTAAATCAAATCAAAAATGGATCTGATTTAGGGGTAATTATCAAGTATGGACTTGTATTAATTGTAATGGCAGGGTTATCCCTTCTTTTCGGTGCATTGGCAGGTTCCACCTGTGCAACAGCATCTTGTGGACTTGCTAAAAATCTTCGTAAGGATATTTTCCACAGTATCCAAAATTATTCATTTGAAAATATTGATAAATTTCTTACGTCTTCATTAGTTACTCGTATTACAACCGATGTAACGAATGTTCAAAACGCTTATATGATGATTATAAGAGTAGCAATTCGTGCTCCTTTAATGTTAGTATTTGCCTTTGTAATGGCTTTTGTAATGGGTGGAAAGATGGCATGGATCTTTGTAGTAGTAATTCCAATCTTGGCTATTGGACTGTCAATCGTTATTTATAAGACAGTTCCGCTATTTAGAAAAGTGTTTAAAAAGTATGATAATTTAAATAGCTCCATTCAGGAAAATATCAAAGGCATGAGAGTTGTAAAATCTTATGTTCGAGAAGATTATGAAGAGAAAAAGTTTGATCGGGCTGCGGCAGATGTCTGTGCAGACTTTACAAGGGCCGAACGAATTTTAGCTTGGAATGGACCGTTAATGCAATTCTGCATTTATGCAGTTATGGCATTTGTACTGACATTTGGATCTTATACGATTATTACATCTCGAGGATTGGAGTTGGATGTTGGTCAGTTTTCTGCATTATTAACATATAGTTTTATGATGCTAAGTAGTTTAATGATGCTTTCGATGGTCTTTGTTATGATAACGATGGCAAGTGAATCAGGTAAGAGAATTGTAGAAGTTTTAAAAGAAAAAAGCAATATTGAGAATCCAAAAAATCCAGTCTATGAAGTCGCAGATGGTTCCATTGTATTTGACAATGTTAACTTTAAATATTCAGAAAAAGCGGAACGAATGGCACTTTCCAATATTAATCTGAAAATTAAATCAGGAGAAACGATTGGAATTATTGGAGGTACAGGTTCTTCAAAATCTTCACTGATTCAGTTGATTCCAAGACTTTATGACGCTACAGAAGGAGTTGTAAAAGTCGGGGGAGTTGATGTAAGAGATTATGATTTGAAGACATTGAGAGATCAAGTTGCAGTTGTGCTGCAAAAGAATGTTTTGTTCTCAGGGACGATTCGAGAAAATCTCTGTTGGGGAAATAAGGATGCTACAGATGAAGAGATTGTGCATGCTTGTAAATTGGCTCAGGCAGATGAATTTGTTTCTCAATTTCCTCATGGATATAATACCTATATTGAACAAGGAGGTTCTAACGTTTCAGGTGGACAGAAGCAACGTCTTTGTATTGCAAGAGCGTTGCTTAAAAAACCTAAAATTTTAATTTTAGATGATTCTACAAGCGCAGTGGATACAAAAACAGATGCAGGTATTCGAAAAGCGATGAGAGAATACATTCCTGAGACAACGAAAATTATTATTGCACAGCGTACAGCTTCTGTAGAAGATGCAGATCGAATTCTTGTTATGGATGGTGGTACGATTCAGGCAATTGGAACACATGAGCAGCTTCTTGCAGAAAATGATATTTATAGAGAAATTTACATATCTCAGAATAAGGCAGGTGATTCTAGTGAAAACAAATAATAGAAATAACGTTCATCAAGGGGTAGTCAAACGCTTATTGAAGATGATGTTTCAATTTTATCCAGTTATGCTTCCTGTCACATTGATATGTATTGTTTTTAGTGCAATTGTCGGTTCTGTGCCAGCTGTTTTTATGCAAAATATTATCGCAGTTATTGAGCAGAGTTGGCAAAGTGGTGACTGGAGCAGTGTTAGTACAAAGATTCTTACTTTAGCTGGTATATTGATTGTCTTCTATGTGCTTTCGTTAATTGTGTCGTTCACATTTGGACAGTTTATGGCAATTATTACGCAGGGAACATTGAAAAAACTGCGTGAAAAAATGTTTCAACAGATGCAGGGACTTCCAATCAAATATTTTGATACACATAACCATGGAGATATTATGAGTCATTATACCAATGATATTGATACATTGCGTCAGATGATTTCACAAAGCTTTCCACAGTTGCTGATCTCTGCAATTACGGTTATAACGATTTTTGGTATTATGATCTATTATTGTGTATGGCTTACGATTGTAGTGTTGATTGGTGTAGTACTTATGCTATTTATTACAGGAAAGATTGGAGGCGGTTCTGCAAAATATTTCTTCCGTCAGCAAATAGCGCTTGGTAAAGTAGAGGGATTTGCAGAAGAAATGATGAATGGTCAGAAAGTAATTAAAGTTTTCTGCCATGAAAAAGAAAGTGAAGCAGACTTTGATCGCTTAAATGATCAACTGTTTGAAGAATCGGAGCGAGCAAATAAATATGCAAATATGTTAGGACCAATCTTAAATAATATTGGTAATGTTCTTTACGTTGTTGTAGCAGTGACAGGTGGTATATTATTGGCATTAGGAGTTCCAAATTTGAGTCTTTCGGGTCTGCCAATTGGTATTAGTATTGTTGTTCCATTTTTAAATATGACCAAACAATTTGCGGGTAATATTAACCAAGTTTCTCAGCAGGTAAATGCAGTCGTTATGGGTATCGCTGGAACCTCTCGTATTTTTGATTTATTGGATCAGAAACCAGAAGTGGATGACGGTTATGTTACATTAGTAAATGTCCGTGAGAGAGATGGGGTATTAACAGAATGTGAAGAGCGTACAAATGTTTGGGCATGGAAACATGTGCATCAGGCGGATAAGAGTGTGACTTATACAAAACTGGCTGGAGATGTGAGATTGTTTGATGTAGATTTCCAATACGAAGAAGGAAAACCAATTTTACATAATATTTCCCTTTATGCAAAGCCAGGTCAAAAGGTGGCATTCGTAGGATCAACGGGTGCAGGAAAGACAACAATTACAAACTTGTTGAATCGTTTCTATGATATTGCGGATGGAAAAATTCGTTATGATGGAATTAATATTAATAAAATTAAAAAAAGTGATTTGCGGCATTCTCTTGGAATTGTACTGCAAGAAACAAATTTGTTTACAGGAACAGTAATGGAGAATATTCGTTATGGAAAATTAGATGCAACGGATCAAGAATGTATTGCTGCTGCTAAATTAGTAGGAGCCGATGATTTTATTACCAGATTGCCAGCTGGATATCAAACTTATATCTCTGGAAATGGCGCAAACTTATCCCAAGGTCAACGTCAGCTTCTTTCCATCGCTCGTGCAGCGGTAGCAGATCCTCCAGTTATGATTTTGGATGAGGCAACTTCCTCCATTGATACAAGAACAGAAGCAATTGTTCAGCGAGGAATGGATGCTTTGATGAACGGCAGAACGGTATTTGTAATTGCACATCGACTTTCTACCGTAAAAAATGCAGACGTAATTATTGTATTGGATCATGGTCATATCATCGAGCGAGGAACTCATGAAGACTTACTTGCACAGAAAGGACAGTATTATCAGCTCTATACAGGTGCATTTGAACTAGAATAGTTAAGACCACCGGCTTTAGCCGGTGGCCTTAATTGTGTGCCCGGCGGGCACACGTTCTAAAGGGTGAAAGTCCCTGACCCGCCCGG
>OEQY01000098.1_pt1 | contig 25705 bp, 24 predicted proteins | sample 1539871 | NCBI WGS metagenome assembly OEQY01 (sample SAMEA3891877, study PRJEB23780) | metagenome | biome: terrestrial biome; feature: animal house; material: Caecal content | place: Italy | collected 2015-05-05 | reverse complement strand
AAATCCAGTTATCAAGGACGTTTAAAAGAAAGCACACAGATGGGGGCCGAGTTGATTGGAGATGTGACGGGGGACGCAGATGCGGAAATGGCGGCGATGTTGATTAGCTGTCTGCTGCAAGCTGGTTTAAATGATTTTCAAGTGGAAATTGGCCATATTAATTTTTTTAATGGTTTAATGGAAGCAGCCCATTTGGATGAAGACGACAAAGATTATTTGCGTACGTTAATTGAAAATAAAAATTATTTTGGTGTAGAAAATTTCATTTCGGAGAAAGAAATGGCAGCCGATCTGAAACATGCCATTTTAGAAATGCCAAAAATGTTTGGAACAATTGAACAAATTCGACAAGCAAAGGCACTTGTTCAAAATATTCCAGTTTCTCTTTCTGCAATTGAAGCATTGGAAGAATTATATGACGTATTGAAATTATATGGAGTGGAGAACTATATTACATTTGATTTAGGTATGCTTGGAAAATTTAAATACTATACAGGAATTATTTTCAAAGCGTATACATATGGAACAGGTGATGCAATTGCAACAGGAGGACGGTATGATAAACTTTTAATGCAATTTGGAAAACAAGCAGCGTCGATTGGATTCGGTATTGGACTGGATGCATTAATGATTGCATTGGAGAGACAAAAAATTGAAGTAGATACGGATATAGTAGGAACAATTTTATTATATGACCGCAGGCAAAAGGCTGCTGCCATTCGTCTTGCTGCACAGTTGCGTTCCAAAGGAACGAATCTTCAGTTGATGAAAAAGTATTACGAAAAATCAGTAAACGATTATATGGAATATGCAAAACGCAGTTATATTGGAAAGATTCTCTATATTGATGAAATAGGAGAACTGGTACAAGTAATTCCAGTCAATGGTGGAGAAGTTCAAACAATAGCATTGGAAGAATTGCTAAAGGCATGAGAAAGGTGGATCATACAATGAAATATATTACGTTTGCACTTGCAAAAGGAAGACTGGCGAGGAACACGTTAGCATTGCTTGAAAAAATTGGAATTACTTGTGAAGAGATGAAAGATAAATCATCTCGTAAATTGATATTTGTAAATGAAGAATTGAAATTAAAGTTTTTCTTATCAAAAGCAGCCGACGTTCCTACCTACGTGGAATATGGCGCAGCCGATATTGGAGTTGTTGGAAAAGATACGATATTGGAAGAGGGCAGAAAACTTTATGAAGTGTTGGATCTGAATATGGGAAAATGCCGTATGTGTGTAGCTGGACCAGCATCTGCAAAGGAATTATTACAACATCATGAAATGATTCGTGTTGCATCCAAATACCCTCATATTGCAAAAGATTATTTCTACAATAAAAAGCACCAAACCGTAGAGATTATTAAACTCAATGGTTCGGTGGAATTAGCTCCGATTGTAGGTTTATCTGAGGTAATTGTAGATATTGTGGAGACAGGATCGACATTGAAAGAAAATGGATTGGAAGTGCTGGAAGAAATCTGCCCATTGTCTGCCAGAGTTGTAGTAAATCAAGTGAGTATGAAGATGGAAAATGAACGAATCAGTAAGATTATTAATGAGTTAAAGAAAGTCATTGAATAGGAGGAGCAGAAGATGAGAATTGTAAAACTGAACGAAGACGCAAAGAAAAACATTTTAGCGGACTTGTTAAAGAGAGATCCGAATAATTATGATCAATATGCAGAAAGTGTAAATGCAATTGTAGAGGATGTGAAAAAAAGAAAAGATCAGGCATTATTTGAATATACAAAGAAGTTTGATGGAGCAGATTTAAACTCCAGTAATATTCGAGTTACAGAAGAAGAAATTCAAGAAGCATTAAACACAATTGACTCAAAGCTTTTGGAAGTAATGAAAAAAGCAATGAAAAATATTCGTGCCTATCATGAAAAACAAAAACAGTATAGTTGGTTTGACAGTCAGCCAAACGGAACAATGCTTGGTCAAAAAGTAACTGCATTGGAAAGTGTCGGCGTTTATGTACCAGGTGGGAAGGCTGCCTATCCATCTTCTGTTCTAATGAATATTATTCCAGCGGAAGTAGCTGGGGTAGAGCGAATCGTGATGGTAACGCCTCCTGGAAAAGATGGAAAGGTAAATCCAGTTACATTGGCAGCTGCACATATTGCTGGAGCTACAGAAGTATATAAAGTCGGGGGAGCACAGGCCATTGCTGCACTTGCGTTTGGGACAGAATCCATTCCAAGAGTAAACAAAATTGTAGGACCTGGTAATATTTATGTGGCACTTGCGAAGAAGGCAGTTTATGGACATGTAAGTATTGATAGTATTGCAGGACCAAGTGAAATTTTAGTGATTGCAGATGAGACAGCCAATCCTCGTTTTGTAGCAGCAGATTTACTATCTCAGGCGGAACATGATGAGTTAGCCAGTGCAATCTTGGTTACAACGAGTCAGGAATTAGCCCAAAAGGTTTCAAAAGAGATTGAGGAATTTTTAAAGACACTTTCCAGAAGAGAAATTTTGGAAAAGTCGCTCAATAATTATGGATATCTGCTTGTAGTGGATACGTTAGAAGATGCCATTGATACAGCAAATGAAATTGCCTCAGAACATTTGGAAATTGTAACAAAAAACCCATTTGAAGTTATGACAAAAATTAAAAATGCAGGTGCCATCTTTATTGGAGAATACAGTTCTGAGCCATTAGGAGACTATTTTGCAGGACCAAACCATGTACTTCCTACGAATGGAACGGCGAAATTCTTTTCTCCACTTGGAGTGGATGATTATATTAAAAAATCTAGCATTATTTATTACTCCAAAGAAGCATTGGAACCAATTCATAAAGATATTATTCAATTTGCAGAATCCGAACAGCTCACAGCACATGCAAATTCCATTCGTGTAAGATTTGAACAATAAAAGAAATAACGGAGAGGGGAGATTGCGATGGAAGAAAGAGTGGCGACAATTTGCCGTACCACAAAGGAAACGAAAATTGAATTGACATTAAATCTGGATGGTACGGGAAAAACTCAAATTAATACAGGAATTGGTTTTTTAGACCATATGCTGAATAGTTTTGCAAGACATGGCTTATTTGATTTAAGCGTAAGCGTAGATGGAGATTTGGAAGTAGACTGTCACCATACGATTGAAGATACTGGAATTGTACTTGGACAGGCGATTGCAAAAGCAGTTGGAGAAAAAAAATCTATGCAGCGGTATGGTTCCATCATCCTTCCGATGGATGAGACATTAATTCTTTGTGCAATTGATTTGTCTGGACGCCCGTATCTTGTATTTGATGCTAATTTTACAACCGATCGAGTTGGAAACTATGATACGGAAATGGTAAAGGAGTTTTTCTATGCGGTTTCTTATTCAAGTGGTATGAATTTACATATTCGCCAGTTAGCAGGAGAAAACAATCACCATATCATTGAGGGAATTTATAAGGCATTTGCAAAAGCATTGGATCAGGCAACGAGAATTGACTCCAGAATTGTAGATGTATTAAGCACAAAGGGAAGCCTTTAATCAATTAAAGCATAGAAGAAGTTTAAAGTAATCGTGGAACTAATTTAATAAGGAAGCAGTATAGGAGACTGAGTATAAATTATGAAAAAAGCGTTGGTTGTAATTGATATGCAAAATGATTTTATTGATGGTGCATTAGGAACGAGCGAAGCTCAGGCAATTGTTGGAAATGTGAAGAAGAAAATTGAACAGGCATTAAAAGCAGGCGATGATGTAATATTTACGCAAGATACGCATTATGATACTTATTTGGAGACGGCGGAAGGAAAAAAATTGCCTGTACCGCATTGTGTTTATGGAACAAATGGATGGGAAATTTGTCCTGAGTTAAAAGAATATAGTGAAAATGCAAAGATATTTGAAAAACCTACGTTTGGTTCTGTAAAGTTGGCACGTTATTTGGCAGTAAGAGAGTATGAGACAGTAGAATTTGTGGGACTTTGTACCGATATCTGTGTCATTTCAAATGTATTGTTAGTGAAAGCAGTTATGCCGGAATCAGAACTTTTCGTAGATGCTTCTTGCTGTGCAGGAGTAACGCCTGGGAGTCATAAGAATGCATTGGAAGCGATGAACATGTGTCAGGTTAATATAATCAATAATTGATTTTGTAAAATCAAGGATAAATATAAAGAAAAGGAAGAGAACGGAACATGACGAGTCAAGAAAAGAGACATCTTATTTTAAACAATGGAGATAGAATTGGAATTATTGGATGTTCAAATGGGATTCGTTCAGAAGCTCGATGGCAATTGGAACAATTGCAGGGTATTCTGATGCAGATGGGTTTGGTTCCTGTATTGAGTCCCTATTTATTTCGAGAAGGATATGAAACAAGTACAGAAAGACAGCGAGCAGAGGCACTTATGGATTGCTATCGGGATGAACGTGTAACGGCGATTTTTGACATATCTGGAGGAGACTTGGCAAATGGAGTATTGGACTATTTAGATTATGAACGAATTCAAAATAATCCTAAACCGATGTTTGGATATAGTGACTTAACGACTGTTCTGAATGCAATTTATCAAAAAACAGGACAAAAAGGATATCTTTATCAGCTGAGAAACTTAGTATCTGATAATGGAATCATGCAGCATATGAGGTTTTCCAACTCATTGTTTCAAGGAAAATTAGACTTATATCAGATTCATTGGCATTGGATTCAAAATATTTCTATGGAAGGGATTGTTGTTGGAGGAAACCTAAGATGTCTGCTGAAGCTGGCAGGAACTGAGTATTTTCCAAATATGAAGGATAAATTACTGTTTTTAGAGAGCCGCAGCGGAAACATTGAATTTATTGCTTCCTGTTTTACACAACTGAAACAAATGGGAGTTTTTAAGCAAATAAAGGGATTGTTGCTAGGTACATTTTCTCAATTGGATGAGCAATGGGGAAGTTTTATGGCGGAAAAAATTGCCCTTCAAGTGTTGAATGACCGCTTGCTGCCAGTTGCCAGAACAATGGAAGTTGGACATGGAACAGATTCAAAATGTTTAATTATTGGAGAATATTATAAAATTCGTTAAGTTTTATAAGAAAGATAAATTTTCAGTTGAATATTTTGCTTTTATCTATTACAATGAAGAAAGGCGCTAGAACTAAGAAAAAAAGAGGAGGATATGATTGATATGTATAAGATTTTAAAAGCTGAGAAATTGGCAGAAAAAATCTATCTTATGGATGTAGAAGCTCCAAGAGTGGCAAGTCATTGCCAACCTGGACAGTTTATTATTGCAAAGATTGATGAAGTGGGAGAGAGAATTCCATTGACAATTTGCGATTATAATAGAGAAGCTGGTACAATTACAATTGTATTTCAAATTGTAGGCGCTTCTACAGAACGTATGGCGATGCTGCAGACAGGAGATGCATTTATGGACTTTGTAGGTCCTCTTGGCTGTGCATCCGAATTTGTAACGGAAGATATCGAAGAGTTAAAGAAGAAAAAGTTCTTATTTGTAGCTGGAGGGGTAGGTGCAGCTCCTGTTTATCCACAAGTAAAATGGATGCATGAACATGGTATTGCGGTAGATGTTATCGTTGGTTCTAAGACAAAGGACTTAATTCTGTTAGAAGAAGAAATGAAGGCAGTGGCTGGAAATCTTTATATTACTACCGATGATGGAAGTTATCAGAGAAAAGGTATGGTAACCGAAGTAATTAAGGATTTAGTTGTAAACAATGGCAAGAAATATGATGTCTGTGTTGCAATTGGACCAATGATTATGATGAAATTTGTCTGTCTGCTGACAAAAGATTTAGGCATCCCAACGATTGTAAGTATGAATCCAATTATGGTAGATGGTACTGGTATGTGTGGTGCATGTCGTTTGACTGTAGGTGGAAAAGTAAAATTCGCATGTGTAGATGGACCAGAATTTGATGGACATCTTGTAAACTTTGATGAGGCAATGAAGAGACAACAGATGTATAAGACAGAAGAGGGACGTGCGATTCTTAGACTCCATGAGGGAGATACCCATCATGGCGGATGTGGACAATGTGGAGGTGACGAGTAATGGACGTATTAAAAAAAGTACCAGTTCGGGAGCAAGATCCAAAGGTTCGTGCTACGAATTTTGACGAAGTTTGTTTAGGATATAATATGGAAGAAGCTCAGCAGGAAGCTAGCCGTTGTATTAAATGTAAAAATGCAAGATGTATGACCGGTTGTCCAGTTGCGATTAATATACCAGGATTTATTAAAGAAATTCAAGATGGTAATATAGAAGCAGCTGCGAATATTATTGCAGAATCTTCTGCGCTTCCAGCAGTTTGTGGACGTGTATGTCCGCAGGAATCTCAGTGTGAAGGTGTTTGTATCCGTGGAATCAAAGGAGAACCAATTTCCATTGGTAAGTTGGAGCGTTTCGTAGCAGATTGGTCTCGTGAAAATGGATTTGTTCCAAAAAAGGCGGAAAAGATGAATGGCAAGAAAGTAGCAGTCATTGGTTCTGGTCCAGCAGGATTAACTTGTGCAGGTGATTTAGCAAAACTTGGTTATGAAGTAACAATCTTTGAAGCATTGCATCAGCCAGGCGGTGTATTATTGTATGGTATTCCAGAATTCCGTTTGCCAAAAGATACTGTTGTAAAGACAGAAATTGAGAACGTTAAGAAATTAGGCGTAAAAATTGAATGTAACGTTGTAATCGGAAAATCAGTAACGATTGATCAACTCCTGTCGGAAGAAGGATTTAGTGCAGTATTTATTGGCTCTGGTGCGGGATTGCCTAAGTTTATGGGAATTCCAGGAGAAAATGCGAATGGTGTATTCTCTGCAAATGAATTTTTAACCCGTAACAATTTAATGAAAGCATTCCGTGACGATCATGATACACCAATTGCAAGAGGCAAGAAAGTTGCTGTTGTAGGTGGTGGTAATGTAGCAATGGATGCTGCCAGAACGGCACTTCGTTTGGGAGCAGAAACATATATTGTATATCGTCGTAGTGAAGCAGAACTTCCAGCCCGTGTGGAAGAAGTACATCATGCAAAAGAAGAAGGCGTAATCTTTAAACTTTTAACAAATCCAAAAGAAATCTTAGTAGATGAAAATGGATGGGTAAAAGGTATGGTCTGTGTAGAAATGGAACTTGGCGAACCAGATGCATCAGGCAGAAGACGTCCAGTAGAAAAAGCAGGTTCCGAATTTACCATTGATGTAGATACCGTTATTATGTCCCTTGGTACCTCACCAAATCCATTGATTTCTTCCACAACGGAGGGATTGGAAGTAAATAAATGGAAATGTATCGTAGCGGACGAAACAAATGGAAAGACAACCAAAGAAGGTGTCTATGCTGGCGGCGATGCCGTAACAGGAGCAGCAACTGTAATTCTGGCAATGGAAGCAGGAAAAGCAGGAGCAAAGGGAATTCACGAATACTTATCTAATAAATAAAATAGATGATAATAATAGCCACAGGAGCAAATCCCTGTGGCTATTATTTGTAATATACAAAATTTTAATGAAGTTTTTTATTTTGTTGTACTGCATACGCTGCAAACTGTTGTTTTACCTGCTTCTTTGGCTTCTTGCTCTGTTCCGCTTATAATTGTTTTGGAACGTTTTAAGTAAGTACAATTTTGATCGGCATGGTAAGATTTTCCATTTGGAGTCCAGAAAAATACAGCAGATTGCTCGAACTTTTCATCTTCGTTTCTATTCTGTTCCGTGTTAAGATCTTCATCTTCTAAAAATTCATCTTCCGATGCAATTGCCTCTTCTAAAGAAGCTTCTTTGGCATGAGCAGTTAAATCCGCTTCCTCTACGTCTGCCTCCATCTCTGGTTTTATTATTTCGTTTGCTGATATAGAATCAGATTTTTCATTTGGTATATTTTTCGTAAAGTTTTGTTGCTTTGCCGTTGCTGTATGAGTTTCTGGTTTTTTCATAACAGTAGTTGATTGTTTGGCAGTTGGTTTTCTCTTTCTTAATAATAAGTAAAGAATGAGAATCAATACAAGTAATAGGACAAAGCAAAGTAAGAACATTTTCTTTTTGTCAAACATAATAACTTCTCCTCTTTTTCTTAACGTTGGTTTTCAACGTAAATACTTCTATACTCGAATATCATACCATAGAAAAGAAAAGGATACAAGAAAGAATAAATAACAAAAATCAATAGTAAATAGCAAGAATTTTATCAAAATATAGCAAGAATCGGCAGTTTTTGACTTTAATTTAATATTTCTATTCCTTGGCAGATGATTCTTTTTGCCATATGAGCGATTTCTTCTGGACTTTCTTTGCGATTTCTTTCCAGCCACGCTTGAAATAATCCAATTATACCGTTAATTATGAAGGCATAAAAATATTCATATTGAATTGGATCAGAGACAGAATAAGTATGCATCCAATTATTAAGACATTTTTCTTTTACGAATTCTTTCATTTGGTCTATGAATAAAATATCGCCATTGGAACTAAGTAAAACTGTTACAATCTCTGCATTATGATCTAAAAAGTGAAAAATATCGGTTAAAAATAAAAGAGGTTCAATTTGTTGTTTTTCAAAGTTGTATTTATCAAACACATCTTTTAATTCTTGCATAAGTTCACTTTCAATTGAGGAAAGTAAATCAAAGATATCTTTGTGATGGAGATAAAATGTTCCACGATTAATATCAACATAATCCGCCAACTCCTTTACAGTAATCTTGTTTACTGGTTTTTGCTTCATTAAATCTGTTAATCCAGAGCGTAGAAGAGCTTTTGTTTTTCGAATTCTTCGGTCAATTGCCATAGTAATTCTCCTTCCTTTTATAAAAATTTTATTAATAAAAGACATAGAATATAAAAATGATTAGTAATAGTCTTATTGTTGTAAAATTGAATATTGATCTTTTTCTTAAATAGATTATAATCGAAAAAAGTAAATAAATCAACATTAAGTACATTAAAATTTGATCTTAGTGCAAAATTTTTTGAAAGGAGATATTATGAAGAGACTATTTGAACAGATATTAAGACATAGGAAAACGGTAATCCTATTGTTTGGTCTAGCCTGTATAATCAGTGCTTTTATGAGTACGAAAGTACAGGTAAATTATAACTTGGTTGATTATTTGCCAGACGATGCAGCTTCGACAAAGGCATTGGATCAAATGGAGGAAGAATATGGAGGAGGCGTTCCGAATGCCAGAATGATGGTAGAAGATATTCGTATTCCAGAGGCTATAACATTGAAGCAGGAACTTGAGAATGTAGAGGGAATTACTGAAGTTACCTGGCTGGATGACGCAGTGGATGTAACTGTCCCACTAGAAACAATGGATCAGGATATATTAGATGATTATTATAAAGATAATACCGCCCTATTTACATTGACAGTTGATGATGAGAAAACGATTGAGGCGTTAAATGGAGCAAGGGAATTGACAGACAAAACGGTTTCTATGACTGGAGCAGCAGTTAATACTGCGGTAGCAATGGAAAGGACGGATGAAGAAATTCAAAAAATTGTACTATTAATTATTCCTCTTTGTTTTGTGATTTTGGTTTTAACAACGACATCATGGTTTGAGCCCGTTTTGTTTATGGTAACAATTGGAGTTGCAATTTTGTTAAATCAAGGAACGAATCTAATATTTGGGGAAATCTCATTTGTTACGAATGCGGCAGGAAGTATTCTTCAATTAGCTGTTTCCATGGACTATTCTATTTTCCTATTACATCGATTTGCCGATTATCGGAAAATGGGTAGGAATGTCCAGGATGCAATGATAGAAGCGCTGCAAAAGGCATTTCAGTCGATTACAGCAAGTGGACTTACAACGGTAATTGGATTTGCAGCATTAATTCTAATGCGGTTTAAAATTGGTCCAGATATGGGATATGTTATGGCAAAAGCGATTGTATTTAGCATGTTGAGTGTACTAATTTTTTTACCAGTTGTGGCAATCCTATGCTATAAATTGATTGATCGTACACAACATAGGCCATTTTATCCTGAATTTAAAGGATTTGCAGCGTTTGTGAGTAAAATTCGAGTGCCTGCTTTTGTTTTATTTTTTGTTCTTGTAATTCCAGCCTTTTTGGCACAGAATAAAAATTCATTTCTATATGGAACTTCTCAAATTTTTGGGGAAGGAACCGATGCATATCAAGAGACACAGGCAGTAGAAAATAAATTTGGAAAATCAAATCAATTTGTATTAATGGTTCCAAAAGGAGATTTTGCTACAGAGAAAGAGCTAAGTGATGAGTTACATAATATTCCTCAAGTAACGTCGATTCTTTCTTATGTCGATAATGCGGGAGCAGAAGTTCCTACCGAATATTTGGATAAAGATACACGTTCTCAGCTGCTAAGTGATCATTATAGTCGAATGGTTTTAACGGTACAAACCGAATACGAGAGTGAGACAGCATTTCAGGTAGTCGAAAAGATTCGGACAATTGCTGAAACGTACTACCATGATTACTATTTGGCTGGGGAGAGTGTTAATACATATGATATGAGAGATGTCGTGACAACGGATATGGCAAAAGTAAATGCAATTGCAATTATTGCTGTCTTTCTTGTTATTATGTTTTCCATGAAATCCATTGTACTTCCTATGATTTTGGTGTTTGTAATTGAAGCATCGGTCTGGATTAATTTATCTATTCCGTATTTCACCGATACATCATTGTTTTATATTGGTTATTTGATCATTAGTACGGTACAGCTTGGAGCAACCGTGGATTATGCAATTTTATTATCAACTAGATACTTGGAAGAACGAAAAGAGAAACCAAAAGCAGAAGCATTGCGTCAAACAATTATGCATACAACACTTTCTATTTTGACATCAGGCTCCATTTTAACATTGGGTGGAGCATTACTGGCGATTGTATCGACGCATGGCGTAATTCGTGAACTTGGAGGATTAGTTGGGAAAGGTGCGGTTTTATCTGTGACGTTAGTTTTGCTTGTTCTTCCAGCGTTTCTCTATTATTTTGATACAATTATTCAAAAAACAATGTGGAAAAAGAAGAAATAAAGAATGAAGGAAAGGAATTGATTTTATGTATAAGAAGAAATGGAAAAGAAATATGGCTGTTTTTATGACTGGTGTCATGGTGTCATCTCAAATAATGGTACCCGTTTCTGCCAAAGAACCTACAACGTCTCAATCTACGCAAGAAGAAAAAACAACGGATCAATCATCAAATGAAAAATCAGATTCTAAGTCGAATCATACAAAGTCAGATTCGGATGAAAAGAAAGAAGTGTCTACAAAGGAAAATACAGATAAAGAAGAAGTCGTTTATGCAAACTTAGATGCGGATGGAAAAATGAAAGGAGTCTATGTTGTTAATATTTTTAATGATGCAGAGGATATTGTAGATTATGGAGATTACACGAACATTCGGAATATGAATACAACCGATGAGATTGTAGAGAGTGACGGAATAATCACGGCAACAACCGATCAGTCTTCTCTTTATTATGAAGGAACCTTAGAAGAATGTGAACTTCCATGGAACATCTCGGTAGAATATCAAGTCGATGGAAAGGACTATTCTGCGCAGGAAATGGCTGGAAAATCGGGAAAGTTAAATATGAAATTAAAGATTCAGCCAAATGAAAAGGCAAGCGAAGCATTTCGGAAAGGTTATACATTGCAAGTTACGGTTGTAATGGATGGAGAGCATAGTGAAAATATCGAAGCAGATGGAGCAACCATTGCAAATGTAGGAAAAGATAAACAGCTTACTTATATTATATTTCCAAATGAAACAAAGACATTGGAAATTCATGCAGATATTACAGATTTTGAAATGCAGGCAATTGCGATCAATGGAGTAAAAATGGAACTTGGCATCGATGTAGATAGTTTGGAAAGTGAGGAATTAAAAAACAAAGTCAAAGAACTTCAGGATGGAGCGAAAGAGTTGGATGACGGAGCAAAATCCGTCGAGGAAGGAAGTAAAACACTGCAAAGTGGAGCAGAAAGTATTCAGGCAGGTATCAATGCAATGCAAACGGGATTAAATCAGCTGAATGCGAATTCTGCATCATTAGTATCTGGTTCTGCACAAGTAAATCAGGCATTACAAACCATTCAGGCGTCTTTGGGCGGCTTCAGTACAGGACAGAATCCTCAAGATTTGCTGACCGCTTCAAGTCAAATTCGAGATGGGATTCATACGTTGGAAAGCAGTTTGGCCGTGTTAAGTAATTCCGTTAATTATGAGGCGTACAAAGAAGTGTTTCGGCAGCAGGGCATTGATTTAGACTGGCTGACCGCTCAAAACGCTCAGGCAGGGCAGCAGTTACAGCAGGTCGCAGCATCTCTGTCAGGCGTATTGCCACAAGATCAGGTAACCATGCTTACAAATATCGGGCAGCTTTTGGCAGCAAGCAATGGAGTGATTTCTGGAACGAAAACATATCTGGATACTGCATCACAAAGTATTAACCAAATCTATAGTGGAAGTTCACAGTTAAAACAATCCTATGAAAATTATTATAACGCAGTATCTGGACTTGTACAGAGTCTTTCTGGTATAATGGGAAATATAACGACTCTGACAAATGCAATTCAAACATTGGCAGCTCAATATGCGACATTGGATGCAGGAATTTCTGACTATACGGGAGCGGTTGCTTCTCTTGTCGCTGGATGTAATGAATTAGCAGGGGGAATGCAGGAATTAGTCAGTGGATGTAATACATTGGCAGATGGAACGAAGAACTTATCAGATGGAACAGGAGAATTAAAAGATAAGACATCTAATTTGGAACAAGAAGTAAAAGATATGATAGCAAAAGAATTGGACTCCAAAATGGGAAAGGATGTAAAGACCGTCTCCTTTGTATCAGATAAAAATAAAAATGTATCAAATGTACAATTTGTAATTCAGACAGAAGCAATTAAACTGCCAGAAAAGGAAGTACCAGAAGAGAGAGCAACAGAGAAGTTGAATTTATGGCAAAAATTCTTAAATCTGTTTCAAAAATAAAGTTTAGAAAGGTTGGGTGAAGTATATGGGAAATCACATTATTACGATTGCCAGGGAATTTGGCAGCGGAGGAAGGGAGATTGGAAAAAAGTTAGCAGCGGAATTAGGCATAGAATGCTATGATAGCCGTCTTATTGAAATGGCAGCAGAATATGGCGAGATTGATCCAGCCATATTGAAACAGGCAGAGGAAAAAAAAGCAAGCAGTCTGCTTTATACCGTCTATCATGAGATGGCAAATGAAAAAACGGGTTATGGGCTTCCTCTCAATGATATGTTATTTAATCTTCAGTCAGAAGTCATTCGCCAGCTCGCTGAGAAAGAATCCTGTATTATTATTGGACGCTGTGCCGATTATGTATTATCGGGAAGAAGGCATGTACATTCGGTATTTATTTATGCCGACATGGAGATGCGTCAAGACCGAATTATGAAAAAATATGAAGTTTCAAAAAAAGAAGCCACTGCAATGATAAAGAAAAAAGATAAGGAACGAAGCAGCTATTACAACTTCTTTACCGACCGTCATTGGGGAAAGAAAGAGAGTTATGATATGACGATTAATAGCAGCAGTGTAGGCATAGATGGAGCGGTACAGCTGCTAAAAGAATTATTTAAACTTCCGTAGAATATGAAAGGCTCATTAAATGAGAAATCGACATTTAATGAGCCTCTTATATGTTATTCATTTATTTGCTTTTGTAATTGTTCTTCTAGTTTTCTTATACGATCCTTTAGATGTTTATCTATGATGTATAGGAGTGGAAGAAGCATCAACAGTAAAGCAGTTATTAAAGGAGTTTCTCATACTCTAATTGCACAGCATCTGATACATTCATCAAAACATTGATATTCTGTTTTGTTAATTCTACATCAGTTTGAATTGTTCTTGTATCAGATTCTACAGGAATCATATTATATTCTCCTGCTTTTGATTCTGTTCCACCATCCACATAAACTCGATGACATGCGCCATTTCCAAGAAACTGGGTCAATCTCTCTCCATTCTCAGATGAGCCACATTGATATTCTCCAGTATCGGTTAAAAATACATCTAATGTAAATAATACGTTTTGGTTAGATACAACTGGAAAATAATAAATATTATTATGATTAAACGTTCCATCTTGCTGCAGCGTATATATTACAAATGGCTCCATGATCTGAATATCATCCAATGAAAATTTTGGAGAGGAAACAGATTCTAAATTATGTAAATTATGTGCAATTGTCATTGCCCCTACTTCATTTAAGCAGTTCATTACTTCTTCTGGAGCGGCTGCCTTTTCGAGTTGTAATTGTGGTGCAGCAACCTGATTTAATTCCTTGCTGGAAGGAGTTTCATTGTCATTTTGGCTATTACTACATGCGCATAAAAATGTAGCGCAGGATAATAGCAGTATCATAAAAAGAATCATTTTTTTTATCATTTTCATTCCATCAGTCCTCACTTTCAAATTGTTTCCAAAATTATTGTTCTATATGATATAATATACTATATAATTAGTGGAACGTCAAGTATATTATGTGTGTTTTTAGAAAAATAAGGTATAAAAGCGTTTGTTTTCTTTTAAATGTTTTTTGTAAAAGAAGCTTGCATAATAAGAAAAAAATGTTATAATAATTCCGACAGAGAAAACGAAATGAAAACAAGGAATATTGGAGGAATTGTTATGTCAAAGTTAAAAAAAGGTGCGATATATGCCCTGTTGTTATGTGGGATATTGACTTTTAGTGGATGCGGTAACACGCAGCAAACGCCAGCAGAGTCAACAACGCCACAGGCAGCGTCTAGTTCTGCTCCAGAGGAAACGACACCTAGCTCTGCGGCAACGACGGAATCGGAAGCTGTTACAGAGTCAGCTGCGGAATCTACAACAGAACCAACAACAGAATCAATCGCAGCTCCTGCATCAGAAGCAGCTACTACCACGCAGGCAGTAGATAAATCTTATTTAAGCAATATTCCAGCTCTTTCTAATGAGAGTGGGGGATGTGGCTTTTCAGCGGCAAATGGAAGAGACAGTAAAAATGTACCAAATGATATGTATTGGTATGTAAAAAAATATGGAAAGTACAATGCGGATTTTCTTCAGGATACGAATAAAAATGTGATTTACTTAACGATGGATGAAGGCTATGAAGCGGGATATACGCCAACGATTTTGGATACATTGAAGGAAAAGAATGTAAAGGCAGTATTTTTTGTAACGAAGCAGTTTATTGACAGTGATCCAGAATTAATTCAGCGTATGATTGATGAAGGACATATTATTGGAAATCATACCGTTTCCCATAAGCAAATGCCAACATTGACGTTGGATCAGCAAAAAGAAGAAATTCTTACAATCAATAATATGATTAAAGAGCAGTTTGGATATGATGTAAAGCTATTTCGTTTCCCAGAGGGAGAATTTAGTGAGCAGTCGCTGGCATTGGTAGAGAGCCTTGGTATGAAGAGTGTGTTCTGGAGTTTTTCTCATAAGGATTTTGATACAAGTGCACAGCCAGATCCAGCAACAAGTCTTCAAAAATGTTTAGATGAAGTACATCCAGGTGCAATTTATTTATTACATGCAGTGTCTTCTACAAATACGCAGATTTTAGGTAACTTTATTGATGGAGTAAGAGCAAAAGGTTTTGAATTTGGAACTTATCCCGTACAATAAAGGAAAAAGAGTAGAGGATAGTACGGAATATAATATAACTAGTTTGTAAGATAGGATAAAGTTTTGTAGGTTAATTGCGATTCATTTCCTTCCTATAAAACTCTATCCTATTTTTCCTATGTCGGAGTTTTGGTTCGGGTAAAGAAAAGGAGGTTGTGGATTGGATCAAGAAAATCTATTAAAAACAGCGTTGGAAGCAAGAAAGTTTGCCTATGCTCCATATTCTCATTTTATGGTAGGGGCAGCGTTATTGGCGAAAGATGGAACTATTTATTCTGGATGTAATATTGAGAATGCAGCGTATGGACCGAGTAATTGTGCAGAGAGAACAGCATTTTTTAAAGCAATTTCAGAAGGAAAGAGAGAGTTTTTGGCCATTGCAATTGTAGGTGGAATGGAAGGAAGTGAAGCGACACAATACTGTCCTCCTTGTGGCGTTTGCCGTCAAGTAATGGCAGAATTTTGTAATCCAGAACAGTTTTTAATTATTTTAGGAGCAAAAAATCAAATGTTTAAGGAATATAAATTGAAAGAATTACTGCCACTGTCTTTTATGCTTGAGAAAAATTAAAAGTTGTTTTAGAACTTAGCGAAAAAATAGATAATTATTGCAAAATGAAAGTACTTTCATATGGACGGATAGGCAGTACAAAAAAATGAAAGTACGTGAATTTATACAATAATGAATCAGTAAATGATAAATTTGATGGAAATATTGCTATAATAATATTGACAAATAAATAAAATCAAGGTAGTATTTATAGTAGGGTATTCGATGACATTGCAGTCAGGAGAATACCTTTTCCACGTTACTGTGGCATCCCATAAGAAAGATCCAGTGGAGATTTCTGGGGAATATCCGAAAAATCGGAAAAATAAAGAAAAGGACCTGGTGTTTTATGAAAAAACGAACATTTAAAGGGGGAGTTCATCCATATGACGGAAAGGAACTGACAAAAAACATTCCAGTAGAAACGGTTGCACCGCATGGAGATATGATCTTCCCATTGTCCCAGCATATTGGGGCGCCTGCGAAACCTTTAGTAAAAAAAGGTGACTATGTCAAAATGGGTCAGATAATAGCAGAAGCGGGCGGATTTATTTCAGCGAATGTAGTTAGTTCTGTTTCAGGAACTGTAAAGGCGATTGAACCAAGATTAGTTCCTTCTGGTGCAATGGTGAATTCTATTGTTATTACAAATGATGAATCAGATACCGCAGTGGATGGATTTGGAAAAGACAGGGACTATACGAAGTTGTCAAAAGAAGAGATCCGCCAGATTATAAAAGATGCTGGTATTGTTGGTTTAGGGGGAGCTGGATTCCCAACCCATGTGAAATTAACTCCAAAGAATGAAGACCAAATTGATTATGTTATTGTAAACGGAGCAGAATGTGAGCCTTATTTAACATCTGACTACCGCATGATGATGGAAGAACCAGAAAAGATTATCGGCGGATTGAAGGTTATTCTTCAATTATTTGATCACGCAAAAGGTATTATTGCGATCGAAGATAATAAACCAGAGGCGATTAGCTTAATTGGGGAAATGGTAGAAGATGAAGAGAATATTGAAGTATATCCTCTCAAGACAAAATATCCGCAAGGTGCAGAACGTACGTTGATTTATGCAGTCTCTGGAAGAGAGATTAATTCCACGATGCTTCCAGCAGATGCAGGTTGTATTGTAGATAACGTTGATACGGTAATTTCGATTTACATGGCGGTTTGCAAATCAACGCCATTGATTCGTCGTATTGTAACTGTAACAGGAGATGCCGTCGTTCAGCCACATAATTTTAATGCACGAATTGGTATGAACTATTTAGATTTATTGGAAGCAGCAGGAGGATTGAAGGAAAATCCAGAAAAGATTATATCAGGAGGCCCTATGATGGGTATGGCATTATCTACGGTGGATATTCCTGTTATTAAAACTTCTTCCGCACTGCTTTGTATGACGCATGATGAGGCAGCAGAGTTTGAGCCAAGTGCATGTATCCGTTGCGGCAGATGTGTTTCTGTATGTCCTGGACATATTGTACCACAAAAATTAATGGAGTTTGCAGAGAGACATGACATCGAGGGATTTGAAGCAAACTTTGGTATGGAGTGTTGTGAATGTGGATGCTGTGCCTATGTATGTCCAGCAAAACGTCCATTGACACAGGCATTTAAACAAGCTAGAAAAGCAGTTATGGAGAAACGCCGTAAAAAAGCGTAATAAACATAGAAAAGAGGTAACGTTGTGAGTGATTTTTTAAATGTATCATCATCACCACATGGCAGAAGCGGAGATACGACAAGTAGTATTATGTTTGATGTTGCAATTGCGCTCGTCCCTGCGACTGTTTTTGGTATTTACTGGTTCAAGCTTCCAGCAGTTATTATTACTTTACTTTCTGTTATTACAGCAATTCTTACAGAATTTTTATTTGAAAAATTAACGCATCAGAAAGTAACGATTACAGATGGAAGTGCATTAGTAACTGGTTTATTATTAGCATTGAATCTTTCACCAGAAGTTCCATGGTGGATTCCGATTATTGGTAGTGTTTTTGCAATTTTATTTGTAAAACAATTATTTGGTGGTTTAGGACAAAACTTTATGAATCCAGCGCTTGCTGCCAGATGTTTTTTATTGATTTCATTTGCTGGAACGATGAGTACGTTTTCTGTAGATGGAGTAACAGGACCAACACCTTTGGCTGAATTGAAAGCTGGAAATGCAGTAAATGTTGTAGATATGTTTCTTGGTTTTACAGGTGGTACAATTGGAGAAGTATCTACATTGGCCATTTTGATTGGAGCAATTTATTTAGTACTTCGTAAAGTAATTACATTATGGATTCCAATCTCTTACATAGGTTCTTTTGCCATTTTCGTATTATTGTTTAGTGGAGAGGGGCTGAATTTACCGTTTTTAGCAGCCGAGCTGTGTGGCGGCGGTTTGATGTTAGGCGCATTCTTTATGGCTACCGATTACGTTACAAGCCCAATTACTCGAAACGGTAAGATTGTATTTGGTATTTTAATTGGTATTTTGACAGGCGTATTCCGTCTGTTTGGACCATCTGCGGAAGGAGTATCTTATGCAATTATTTTAGGAAATATTACAGTACCATTAATTGAACGTGTTACAATGCCAACTGCATTTGGATATGGTAAAAAGAAGGGAATTCCTCAGAAAGAGGAAAAGGGATCCCAAAAGCAGTCTGGAAAGCAGATTGATGCAGTGAAGTTATTTGTGATTACATTGCTTGCAGGATTAATTTTAGGCGGTGTATACCAGATAACCAAAACGGTAATTGCAGAAAATGAATATAAAGCAAAAATAGAAGCTTATCAGCAAGTTTGTCCAGGTGCAGTAGACTTTGTAGAATCAGACGAGTTTACACAGGCACTTCCAACTGCAAATACAGAAGGAATGTTCTCCGATGGAACATTGGGTAACGTAGTTGTAAATGAAGCGCTTGTAGGTGTGGATGCAGCTGGAAATCCAATGGGTTATGTAGTAAATGCATCCAGCAATGATGGATATGGCGGAGAAATTGCTTTAACGGTCGGATTTAATAGTCAGTTAGCAGTGAATAGTGTTCAGATTATGACAATTAATGAAACAGCTGGATTAGGTATGAGAGCACAGGAACCAGAATTTACCGATCAATTTAAAAATAAGAGTGTAGAACAGTTTACTGTAACAAAGACGGGAAGTCAGAGTGACAGCGAGATTAATGCATTAAGTGGTGCAACGGTTACATCGAATGCAGTTACAAATGCGGTAAATGCAGCACTTAAGTTTGTTCAACAAACAATAACAGGACAGAATATGACGATTCCATCCAGTACACCTGGAAGTATAGATGTTACTCCATCTGTAGATGACCCAGCAGTGACAACGCCAGAAGTAGTTGACCCAGCTGCGTCAAGTGCAGCAGATCCAGCAGTGACAACACCGACGGATCCAGTAGTGGCAACACCAGAAGCGACGAATCCAGCAGCAACAACACCAGCAGCAGTTAATGTTGCACCAGTAGAATAAGGAGGTGGGAATATGAATAAATATATGGAACGTATTTATAATGGCGTTGCAAAAGAAAATCCGACATTTGTCTTAATGCTTGGTATGTGTCCCACTCTTGCAGTAACTACATCGGCAATTAACGGCTTAGGTATGGGCGTTTCCACAATGGTCGTATTGATTTTCTCAAACTTTATTATTTCTCTTTTAAGAAACATTATTCCAGATAAGGTCAGAATTCCAGCATACATTGTTATTGTAGCATCTCTTGTAACGGTAGTTCAGTTACTAATGCAAGCATATGTTACTACTTTATATGATGCGCTTGGTATTTATATTCCACTTATCGTAGTAAACTGTATTATTTTAGGTCGTGCAGAAGCATTTGCATCTAAAAATCCACCAATTCTTTCTGCTTTTGATGGTATTGGTATGGGAATTGGTTTTACAATCGCATTAACTTGTATTGGATTATTCCGTGAGTTAATTGGAGCAGGAACTGCTTTTAGTGTAACGGTTATGCCAGAGGCTTATGAACCAGTTTCTATTTTTATTTTGGCTCCAGGTGCATTCCTTGTATTATCTTTAATTATTGCGTTCTTGAATGCAATGCATATTCATACAGAAGCAAATAAGAAGGTGGAAAAGGGATGTGATGGACATTGTGGATCTTGTTCTGCTGCCTGTGAAGAAAGAAAAGAAGAACAAAGAAAAGAAGAACAAGAACAATTAGAAGAAATACCAGAAGTAGAACAGAAAAAACCAGAAAAAAAGGCTTCTAATAAGACAACTGTAAAATCGACAGGAAGGAAAGTTACTCCTGTTAAGAAGCCAAATAAAAAAGTAGAAGAATAGGGGGATTTCCATGAAAGAATTGATCTTAGTATTGGTTGGAGCTGCCCTTGTAAATAACGTTGTATTAAGCCAATTTCTTGGTTTATGTCCATTCTTGGGAGTATCCAAGCAAGTAAAAACAGCGGCCAGTATGGGGCTTGCGGTTATCTTTGTTATCACAATTGCATCTGCCTGTGCCAGTTTGATTTATTCATTTATTCTTATTCCGACAGGGCTGGAATTCTTACAGACGATTGTATTTATTTTAGTCATTGCAGCATTAGTGCAGTTGGTAGAGATGTTTTTGAAAAAGAATAGTCAAGGTTTATACCAGGCGTTGGGCGTATATTTACCATTGATTACAACGAACTGTGCAGTGTTGGGTGTGGCATTAACCAATGTACAGAAAGAATACGATTTTGTTACGAGTGTTGTAAATGGGTTTGGTACGGCTCTTGGTTTTACAATTTCGATTATATTGTTAGCTGGGGTCCGTGAACGAATTGCTCATAATAATATTATAAAACCATTTCAGGGTGCGCCGATTGTACTGCTTACAGCAGCATTAATGGCAATTGCATTCTTCGGATTTTCAGGATTAATTTAGGAGGAAGAAAGATATGGATGTAACAGGTGTTGCAATAGCTGCCGTCGTGGTCGGTGTTATTGGTCTCATTATCGGACTTCTTCTGGTAATGGCAGCAGAAAAATTTAAAGTAGAAGTAGATGAAAAAGAAATTGCAGTTCGTGAAGAACTTCCAGGCAACAACTGTGGAGGTTGTGGATATGCCGGTTGTGATGCATTAGCGAAGGCAATTGCAGCAGGAGAAGCTGCTCCAAACGCTTGTCCCGTTGGTGGAGCACCAGTGGCAGAAAAAATTAGTGCCATTTTGGGAGTGGAGACGACGGAAACAGAAAAAAAGGTTGCATTTGTGAAATGTGCAGGTACTTGTGGAGTAGCAAAGGAAAAATGTGTTTATACGGGTATTAAAGATTGCCGTGATGCAGCAGTTGTACCTGGAAAAGGAGCAAAACGCTGTTCTTATGGATGTATGGGATTTGGATCTTGTGTTAGTGAATGTCAGTTTGATGCCATTCATATTGTAGATGGAGTTGCAGTTGTAGATCCAGAAAAATGTGTGGCTTGTGGAAAATGTGTACAAGTTTGTCCAAATCAATTAATTGAGTTAGTTCCATATAAATCGACTTACCATGTAACTTGTAATTCACAAGATAAAGGTAAGATGGTAAAAGAAAACTGTGATGCAGGCTGCCTTGGATGTACGCTTTGTGTAAAGCAATGTCCAAATGGAGCAATCAGTATGGTTGGAAATGTTGCTAAAATTGATTATAGCAAATGTACTGGATGCGGCATTTGTGCAGAAAAATGTCCAGCGAAAATTATTCGTCCGAAAAAGGCAGTATAAAAAATAATGATTGAGAAAAGATTATGAATTGGATGATGAAAAGATCAGTTTTGATTAGAATCATTCCGAATTCATAATCTTTTTTTGTGTTAGGAAAACGGGAAAGAATGGTTGCGTTTTCTATTTGCAGTTCATATAATACAGCAGAATGTTTGGATAGGAGGCAATGGGAAGGTGAACCATTTTTTAGAATTAAAATCAGTTTCGTATTCTTATCAAACAATGGAAGCCGAGACATTGGCGTTAAAAGAAATATCACTTCAAATTGAAGAAGGAGAATTTATTTCAATTGTGGGACCGTCGGGGTGTGGAAAATCGACATTATTAAATTTGATATGTGGGTTAATTCAACCAGATGAAGGAGAGATTTTATTAAAAGGGAAGGCAATGGATCAAACAGCAATGAATATCGGGTATATGCTGCAAAAAGATCATTTATTTGAATGGAGAACTATTTATAGTAACGTTACACTTGGATTAGAACTTCAACATAAATTGGACTCTGATTCAAGGATGCGTGTAGATAATATGTTAAAAACCTATGGTTTATCAGAATTTGCAGCATCACGTCCTTCTCAACTTTCTGGGGGAATGAGACAAAGAGCGGCTCTAATTCGAACTTTAGCAATGGAACCAGAATTGCTTTTATTGGATGAACCATTTTCAGCATTAGATTACCAAACGAGATTAGGCGTTTGTGATGATATTTACGATATTTTAAAAAAAGAAAATAAAACAGCCATTTTAGTCACACATGATTTATCTGAAGCAATTAGTGTGGGAGATCGGGTTGTTATTTTAAGCAGTAGACCTGCCAAAATAAGGAATATTGTAGCATTGGATTTTGATAAAAATTTAACTCCTCTTCAAAGGAGAAATGCAAAACCATTTGCATCTTATTTTAATACAATATGGAAGGAGCTGCAAGAAAATGAATGCTCATGAGTTATATGTATTAGAAGAAAAAAAGAGGCGATGGCAAATTCATCTTGCTCAGTTTGGTTTATTCATTTTGTTTGTTGGTGTTTGGGAGGGAGCAGTAAGAGCGGGATGGATCAATGATTTTATTTTTAGCAGTCCCAGTCGAATTGCAGAAACAATATATCAAATGACTTTGGATGGAAGTTTATTTCTCCATATAAAAATTACTATGATCGAAACATTCGTCAGTTTTGGAATTGTAACGCTGATTGGAATTGCAAGTGCTGTGCTGCTCTGGACATGTACATCGGCGGCACAAATATTGGAACCGTATTTAGTTATGTTGAACAGTTTGCCAAAATCGGCATTGGCTCCTGTTTTAATTGTATGGCTTGGCAATGACATAAAAACGATTATTGTGGCAGCAGTTTCTGTAGCGGTATTTGGAAGTATTCTTACTCTCTATACGAGTTTTAAAGAGATGGACCCTGATCTTGTAAAATTGATTTATATTTTAGGAGGAAATAAATATAGCGTTATGAAATATGTATTACTTCCAGGAAGTGTCCCAATGATTATTAGCAATATGAAAGTAAATATTGGTCTTTGTTTAGTTGGAGTAATTATTGGGGAGTTTTTGGCAGCAAAAGAGGGACTGGGATATTTGATTATTTATGGAAGTCAAGTATTTCAGCTGGATTTGGTAATTATGAGTATTCTTATTTTATGCGTAATAGCCATTGGATTGTATCAGATTATTAATCAGATTGAAAAACATTATGGAAGATAATAAGAAACAACTCTTGTGATTGTAGTTTTTTTTCGCTATAATAGCGATAGGGTTTTACCCATTGGAAAAAAGACATAGGAGGAAGTGTCATGGGACAAAATAAAAAAAGAGATCAGTTTCGTACTCAATTTGGATTTATTGTAGCATGTATTGGCTCCGCCGTAGGGATGGGAAATATTTGGATGTTCCCTTACCGTACTGGAAAGTTCGGCGGAGCTGCATTTTTGATTCCATATTTTATTTTTGTACTATTATTGGGCTTTTCTGGAGTATTAGGAGAAATGTCATTTGGACGTGCAATGAAAACAGGTCCAGTTGGAGCATTTGCAAAAGCAGTACAGTTGAGAGGAAAAAAGGGCGGAAAATTTGTTGGAATGATTCCCGTTATTAGTTCCTTTGGTATTGCGGTTGGTTATTCGGTTGTAGTGGGGTGGTTATTTAAGTATCTGGTTGCGTCAATAACGGGAAGTTTATTTCAAACAACCGATGTCGCTGCTTATTTTGGAGAATTTGCAGTAAACTTTGGCAGTATCGGATGGCATATGTTTGGGCTTCTGATTACGTTTGCAATTATGATCTTTGGTATTGCAAGTGGGATTGAGAAAATGAATAAAGTGATGATGCCATTGTTTTTTGTATTTTTCTTAATATTGCTTGTTCGAGTGCTTACATTAGATCGGGCAATAGAAGGATACAAATATCTTTTTATTCCAAGATGGGAAGAATTGGGAAATATTCAGACATGGATTTATGCATTAGGACAGGCATTCTTTTCACTTTCTCTAGCTGGTTCTGGTACAATTGTATACGGAAGTTATTTAAAAGAAGATGTGGATGTAGTGAAATCTGCAAGAAATGTAGCTTTTTTTGATACTTGTGCGGCATTGCTTGCGGCGATGGTTGTGATACCAGCTGTATTTGCATTTGGACTGGATGTCTCGGCTGGACCTCCACTTATGTTTATTACATTGCCAGAAGTATTTCGTCAAATGCCGTTTGGAAGTCTATTTTCCATCATCTTTTTTATTGCAGTGATTTTTGCAGCAATTACTTCTCTGATGAATTTATTTGAAACTCCAATTGAAGCGCTGCAAGAGCAATTTAAATTATCAAGAAAAATGGCAGTGCTGATTGTAGCGTTACTTGCAGCATTGATAGGAATTTTTATTGAAAGTGCAGATACAGTAGGAACATGGATGGATATAGTATCCATTTATATGATTCCTTTGGGAGCTTTACTGGCAGCAATTATGTTCTTTTGGATTTGCCCAAAGGGATTTGCAAGAAAACAAGTTCAGATTGGTCATCCCAAACCACTTGGAAAATGGTTTGAGCCAATTACAAAATATGTGTTTGTTGGCATTACATTGATGGTATATATCGCAGGGATTATTCTGGGAGGAATTGGCTAATAAGAAAGGGTGAGGAAAATGGAAGAACAGATGAAAAAACAGTTTCGTATGCTGCAAGTTATGGCAGTTTCCTGCGTTGGAATATTCGTTATTGTGCTTATATCGGCCCTTATTCTAGTTCCAAAAGCAGTGAATACGATGGATAGAATAAGTCAGATCCAATTGAATTTAGATCAAGAATCAATGGAAAAATTGACTACAGATATTGATGAATTGATCGTTACATTAAATGAAGAAGTACAACAGATGACAGATCAGTTAAGTCAGGTAGATGTGGAAAATTTGAATACAGCGATTAAAAATTTGTCAGATGCAGTGGAGAAAATGGATATAGAAGAATTAAATCGTGCGATTACAAATTTATCAGATATAATAGAGCCTTTAGCCAGATTGATGAATTAATTGCAAAATAGAAAGACGGAGCCGTTTTATAAAAAACAGCTCCGTTTTGTAAATTTATGTATAAAAGCGATAAATATTCAAGTCTAATTATTCAAGTGCAGAAGCATCGGCTCCACCAGCTGGAGCAGCAACGTCAGAAACAGCTGGAGTAGCAGCGTCAGAAGCAGCTGGAGTAGCAGCATCGGAAGCAGCTGGAGTAGTAGCAGCATCGGAAGCAGCTGGAGTAGTAGCAGCATCGGAAGCAGCTGGAGTA
>OEQY01000097.1_pt1 | contig 25806 bp, 21 predicted proteins | sample 1539871 | NCBI WGS metagenome assembly OEQY01 (sample SAMEA3891877, study PRJEB23780) | metagenome | biome: terrestrial biome; feature: animal house; material: Caecal content | place: Italy | collected 2015-05-05 | reverse complement strand
CCGCGCCGTCCGACGAAACCCCTGAATCCCCCATTCCCGACGAGACGACACAGGAGGAGGCAAACACCATGAAAAAGGTCATGAAGGTCGAAGGCATGAGCTGCAATCACTGCAAGATGAGCGTGGAAAAGGCGCTGAGCGCGCTGGAGGGCGTGAAGAGCGCACAGGTGGACCTGCAAAAGAAGACCGCGACGGTCGTGCTGGCGCAGGACGTCGCGGACGAAGTATTGAAAAAAGCGGTGACCGACGCGGGCTTTGAGCCCGGCGAGATCACCGTGAAGAAGGGACTGTTTGCCTGATGCAGGCGGATCATGAGACGATCGCGCGGCTGCTGCGCACGGCGCGCGGACAGATCGACGGCGTGCTGCGCATGGTGGACGAGGACCGCTACTGCATCGACATCGCCAACCAGCTGCTGGCGGCGGAGGCGGTGCTGCGCAGGGCGCACACCGAGGTGCTGTGCGCGCACATGAAGGGCTGCGTACGCGAGGCGGCCGAGCACGGCGGCATCGACGAGAAGCTGGACGAGGTCATGGACATCCTGATCAAGCTGTCCAAGTGACGCCGGCATGACGATTGACATCACAAAAAATCAGGGCCCCGGCATGGACCGGGGCCCTTGTCATCGTCAGTCGCGATTGGAGCGGCCCGCGAGCACGAACAGGCGCACGAGCTGCAAAATCGCGGTCAGCGCGGAGGCGACGTAGGTGAGCGCCGCGGCGCTGAGCACCTTTTTCGCGCCGGCCGTCTCCTCCTGCGAGAGGTAGCCGTAGCCCGACAGGGCGGCGACCGCACGGCTGGAGGCGTTGAACTCGACCGGCAGCGTGATCAGCGAGAAGACGACCGCGAACGAGAAGCACACCAGGCCCACCGTGACCAGCGGCTCCCAGGAGAAGATCAGCCCCAGCAAAAACAGCGGAATCGCCGCATTGGATCCGATGGACGCGATGGGCGCGAACACGCTGCGCACCTCCAGGGGCACATAGCCCTGCGCGTGCTGCACGGCGTGCCCGGCCTCGTGCGCCGCGACGCCCAGCGCCGCGATGGACGTGGAGTCGTACACGCTGTCGGACAGGCGCAGCACGCGGTCGCGCGGGTCGTAGTGGTCGGTCAGGTTGCCGCGCACGCGCTCGATGCGCACGTCGGTGATGCCGTTCTGGCTCAGGATGGCGTCGGCGGCCTGCGCCGCGGTCAGCCCCGAGCGGGCGTACACCTTGGAAAAGCGGTTGAACGTGCCCGACACCTTCGCCTGCGCGTAGAGCGCGAGGATCAGCGCCGGGAGCACGATGAGCATCGTCCAATCATAGAAGAAGAACATGCAAAGACCCCCTCTGTCCTTTCGGCGGCCATCTGCCGCTTACATGACCTCATCATAGTCCAGAACGCGGCCCTGCGCAATGCTTTCCCGGTGAGTTGTCGTTTTCAGCGTCTCAAAGCCTCCGCGCGCGCGAAAAAACGTCTCGCCGCTGCGCGGCGGCACGGTCAGGTACAGCGCGCCATCCTGCGCGCACACGCGCTCTCCGGACGTGCCACACAGCACGTCGCAGCCCAGCTCTGCCTCGGGCACGCGCACCGTCACAGGGTCTTCGCTGCGGTTGATCAGGCAGATCGCCGTCTCCTCGCGCACGGACCGGCCGAACGCATCCCGTCCGCCGGGCGCCGTGCGCACCACGCCCAGCACGTCCGCGCAGGGCGCGAGCATGCGCATCTCGCCCGTCACGAGTACGGGGTGCGCGGCGCGCATGCGCAGCATCTGGTGGAAAAACGCCAGCTGCTCCTGGTCTTCCCTTCCCCAAGGATAGGCCGCGCGGCACAGGGGATCGCCTGCGCCCGTCATGCCGGCCTCGTCGCCGTAGTAGATGCAGGGCATACCCGGCAGACACGCGATGACGCGCAGCATCATCCGCGTGCGCTGCACGCCCAACTCCCGCTGCTCCTTCGTCAGGGCATGGGCCTCGCGCTCGGCACGTGCCAGCGTCTCGACCCCCGCATCGGCCAGTACGTCGATGATGCGGGCGCGGTCGTGGCTGCCCAGCAGGTTCATCAGCGAGTAGAAGAAGGGCTTGGGATAGTTCTGGAGCAGCGCGTCGACAACGCGCGCAGCCTGCAGCGCCGTCTTCTCGCCGCGCAGGAATGCGATCAGCGCCTCGCGCAGCGGATAGTTCATCACCGAATCCAGCGTGTCGCCCAGCACATAGGAGCGCATCTTGTCATACGTCACCTTGTGCGAGGCGTCCTCCCACACCTCGCCCAGCACCGCGCAGTCCGGCGACACGTCCTTGACCCGCGCGCGCAGCCGCCGCAGGAAGGACATCGGCAGCTCGTCGGCCACGTCCAGCCGCCAGCCGCTCGCGCCCGCCCGCAGCCAGTGACGCGTGACCGCGTCGTCGTCCTCGAGCATGAAGCGCAGGTAGTCGGGGTTCTCCTCGTTGACGTTTGGCAGCGTGTCAAAGCCCCACCAGCAGTCGTATGAGTCCGGAAAGTGCTTGAACCGGAACCACGACGCATAGGGCGAATCCTTCGACTGATACGCGCCCACGTCCGGATAGCGGCCGTAGCGGTTGAAGTAGCGGCTGTCGTCGCCCACGTGCGAGAACACGCCGTCGAGCATCACGCGAATGCCCATCGCGCGCGCGTCCCTGCACAGGCGCGCAAAGTCCTCCTCCGTGCCGAACATCGGGTCGATCTCGCGGTAGTCGCCCGTGTCGTACTTGTGGTTGGAGCGCGCCCGGAAGATCGGGTTGAGGTAGAGCACCGTCACGCCCAGGTCGCGCAGGTACGGCAGCTTCTGACGCACGCCCTCCAGATTGCCGCCGAAAAAGTCGCGCGCCAGCCCGTCGCCGTTGTGCGCGATGGCGCTGTCGGGGCGCTCATACCAGTCCGCGTGCACGCGCACGTCGTCGCGCTTTCGCAGCAGGCTGCCATCCGGCACGCCGTTGTAAAAGCGGTCGACCATGATCTGATACATCACGCCTTCGCGCATCCAGCGCGGCGTGTCATAGGCGGGATCGCACACCGTGATCTGATAGGAGTCCGCATTGCCCTGCAGGCCCATGCCGCCCAGGTTGTCCGCCGCGTTGCCGTACAGGATGGTCTCCTCCCCCTTCTGTACGCCAAAGCGGTACCACATCAGGCACGGATGATCGCATGTCTCGATCTCCGCCTCGTACAGATATCCGCCCTCCTGCGCGCCCAGCATGCGCATCGCGTTGCGGGTCTCGGTCCCGTTCCACGTGCGCACGAAGACGAGGTCGGGCGCCTGATCCGCCTCCACGCGCAAGCGGACGCGCACGCTCTGGCCGCAGCTCACGGCGCCGAACGGCCAGCGATAGAAAGGATCCCGGCTGTCGTGATACAGTCGCATCGAACAGATTCCTCCGATCGGGCCGAATGCCCGGTAATCACAAACCATGATAATTTTCGCGGCGCGCCCTAGGATTCCCTGCCACACAATCAGCATATGACGGGAAAAATTTACGCGCGCTTAAATGCGGTGTTTTTCCTGCAAGCCGACAGTCAACCACGCCGGAACGCACGGGTCAGGCGCGCAGGCACGCGCACCTGCGTCACCGGGAGCAGGCAAAAGGAGTGCACCGCAAACAGCACGCTGCGCGTGTCGCACAACGAGATGCAGCGCAGCGGCGGCTGCGCGGGCGAATCTCCTGCGGGCGGCAGCGGCGCGGAGAGCAGATAGAGCGTGCCCACGCCCGGCGCGCGCAGGCGGCACAGCGCGCCCATGTCCTCCCAGCGCAGCGTCAGCGAGCGGCCGGCGAAGCCCACGCGCACGCCCTGCGGGCCGAGCACGGGGTTGGCGGACAGCGCGTTTGCGGCCGAGGAGAGCAGGTAGAGCCCGGCGGCGGCGCAGCCGATCGCCGCGGCGCACAGCGCGCACAGCGGCAGCGTTGCATAGGCGTTTTGGCAGGCGGACAGCGCGATGCGCGCGCCGGTGAGCAGCGCCAGCGCGCCGCCCGGCAGCAGCAGCAGCGCGGGCATGTACAGGCGTGAGAACAGCCGCCTGTGGGTGCGCGGCAGGGCCTCAGCACGCGCAAAGACGCTCTCGGGCGGGAAGGGGCACAGCGACACGACGGCGGCGCGCAGCGCGGCGCTGGCGGGCACGACGAAGTGGCGCGGGGTGGCAAACGGCGCATCGTGCAGCATGCGCGCAAACGAGTCGTCGCCCTTTTCCATGCCGTACAGGTAGACGCGGCGCGCATTGCACTGCATGTAGCCCACGGCGTCCATGTCGCGCCAGAGCAGGCGATGACGGTGCAGGGGCGTGCCGATGAACACGCCCTTCTCGTCCATGAGCAGGCAGCAGCGCATGAGCAGCAGCGCCACGGGCAGCAGGATGAACGTGGCGCAGAAGGCGGCGCGCGCCAGCGTGGCGTTGCCCGCGGCGTGCGCAAGGGCGGCGGCGAGCGCCGTGAGCGCGCGCCGCACGCCGCGGCGCGCGAGCGCGGGTTTGGGCGTCCGCTTGCGGCCGGGCCGGCAAGCGGACTGAAAAAGCCGACGCGCACGGGGCGCATCGGCTCAATCCGGCTGATTCTATTATAGCAGCCGTCGCGTCATCCGACAACCACATTCAACAGGCGTCCGGGCACGCAGACGATCTTTTTGACCGTCTTGCCGGCGATCAGGCGCTGCACCTCGGGCAGCTGCGGCAGCTCGCGCTCGGCCTGCTCACGGCTCATGCCGGCGGGCACGGTGATGCGGCCGCGCACCTTGCCGTTGATCTGCACGGCAATCTCCACGGTCGCCTCCTGCAGCTTGTCCTCGTCCCACTTGGGCCACTGCTGGCGGTAGATGGGCTCGCCCAGGCCGCACTGCTGCCACATCTCCTCGGCGATGTGCGGGGCAACCGGGTCGAGCAGCAGCAGCAGCGTGCGCAAATCGCCCCTCGTGATCCGGCCGGCGGCGTAGAACTCGTTCACCAGCGTCATCATCTGGGCGATGGCGGTGTTGAACTTCATCTTCTCGTAGTCCTCGGAGACCTTCTTGATCGTCTGGTGAATCAGCGTCTCCAGGCCCTTGGAGTGGCCCTCGCCGTCCGTGAGCATCTCCTGCAGTCGCCATACGCGCTCCAGGAAGCGGCGGCAGCCGCGCGCGCCCTCGGTCGACCACGGAATCGCCTGGTCAAACGCGCCCATGAACATCTCGTACAGGCGGAAGGCGTCCGCGCCGATCTCGGCGATGGTGTCGTCCGGGTTGATCACGTTGCCGCGGGACTTGCTCATCTTCTCGCCGTTGGCGCCCAGGATCATGCCGTGACTCGTGCGCTTGCGGTAGGGCTCCGGCGTGGGCACGTAGCCTTCGTCGTAGAGGAACTTGTGCCAGAACCGGCTGTAGAGCAGGTGCAGCGTGGTGTGCTCCATGCCGCCGTTGTACCAGTCGACCGGCAGCCAGTACTTGAGCTCGTCCATCGCGGCGAACATGTCGTCGTTGTGGGGATCGATGTAGCGCAGGAAGTACCAGGACGAGCCCGCCCACTGGGGCATGGTGTCCGTCTCGCGCCGGGCCGGGCCGCCGCAGTGCGGGCAGGTGGTGTTTACCCAGCTGTCGATGACGGACAGGGGCGACTCGCCGCTGTCGGTGGGCTCGTAGTTATCGACATCGGGCAGCAGTACGGGCAGCTCGCTTTCCGGCACGGGCACCCAGCCGCACTTGTCGCAGTGCACGAGCGGGATCGGCTCGCCCCAGTAGCGCTGGCGGCTGAAGACCCAGTCGCGCAGCTTGAAGTTGACCTTGCGCGTGCCAATGCCCTTCTCCTCCAGGAAGTCGGCGATCCTCTGCTTGGCCTGTGCGACGCGCAGCCCGTCCAGGAAGCCCGAGTTGACCATCACGCCGTCGGCGACGTCCGTATAGGCGGCCTCCTGCACGTTGCCGCCTGCGACGACCTCGACGATGGGCAGGCCGAACTTCTTGGCAAACTCCCAGTCGCGCGTGTCGTGCGCGGGCACGGCCATGATCGCGCCCGTGCCGTAGGTGACCAGCACGTAGTCCGACGCCCACACGGGGATCTCGCGGCCCGTGACGGGGTTGACGGCCCGCAGGCCCTTGAGCTCCACGCCGGTCTTGTCCTTTTGCAGCTCCGTGCGCTCAAAGTCGGACTTGCGCGCCGCCTGCGCGCGGTAGGCCAGCACCTCGTCCCAGTTCTCGATGCGGCCCTTCATCTCGTCCAGCAGCGGATGCTCGGGCGCGAGCACCATGTACGTCGCGCCGAAGAGCGTGTCCGGCCGCGTGGTGTAGACGCGGATCTTGCGGTCGCTGCCGGCGACGGCAAAGTCGACCTCCGCGCCCTCGCTACGGCCGATCCAGTTGCGCTGCTGCACCTTGACCTTCTCGATGAAGTCTACCTCGTCCAGGCCGTCGAGCAGCTTCTGCGCGTAGTCGGTGATCCTGAGCATCCACTGGCTCTTGACCTTGCGCACGACCTCGCCGCCGCAGCGCTCGCACACGCCGCCGACGACTTCCTCGTTGGCCAGGCCGCACTTGCAGCTCGTGCACCAGTTGACGGGCATCTCCGCCTTGTAGGCCAGGCCGCGCTCAAACAGGCGCAGGAAGATCCACTGCGTCCACTTGTAGTACTTGGGATCGGTGGTGTTGACCTCGCGCGAGTAGTCGAAGGAGAAGCCGATCTTCTGCAGCTGCTCGCGGAAGTGATCGACGTTTTCCTTGGTGACCTTGGCCGGGTGCACGTGGTTCTTGATCGCGTAGTTCTCGGTCGGCAGGCCGAAGGCGTCCCAGCCGATGGGGTACAGGACGTTGTAGCCCTCCATGCGGCGCTTGCGGCAGATGATGTCCAGCGCGGTGTTGGAGCGCGGATGGCCGACGTGCAGGCCCGCGCCGGACGGATAGGGGAACTCGACCAAGCCGTAGAACTTGGGCTTGTCGTGGCTCTTCTCCGCCTCAAAGGCATGGGCGTCCGCCCAGATCTTCTGCCACTTTTTCTCGATGGCAGCCGGGTTGTAAGGGGTGATCATCTCGTTTCCTCCTCGTGATGCATGGACATTGGATAAAGAAAAAACGCCCCGTCTCTGTCAGAGACGGAACGTCCGTTCCGCGGTACCACTCGACTTGACGGCATACGCCGCCCGCTCGACGCACGATAACGGGTGCGGCCGTCCGAAACGGAGCGCTCCGGGGCGAGTGAACCGCGCTGCGCCGCCGCCTTGCACCGACCGGCGGCTCTCTTGGGGCGCAGCGTGCGGATGCGTTCCCCATCCTCGCGCGTGCTTGATTCGATTACCTACCTAGTATATGCAAAACTGCGCCCGATGTCAAATGAAAAGCGCAAATTTTCCCGTTTCTCCGCCCTTGTGGCCGTCCGCCGGCACATTTTTTCGTCCAGGCCCAAAAAAAGCTTGATTTTTCCGTCCAAAGACGGTATAATAATTTTCGCGTTCCGAAGCGCGCTGATGTAGCTCAGTCGGTAGAGCGCGTCCTTGGTAAGGACGAGGTCACCGGTTCAAATCCGGTCATCAGCTCCATCCCATCGCCTCTGTGAGCCCTTCTCACAGAGGCGTTTTTTTATGTCCATGCGAAGGCCCATGCCTCCCCGCTGAGCAGGCGCGTTGAGTCTCCCCTATGGAAGAACGCCCCTTCGCCTGGCGCAATGCGCAGGAACAGGCCCAACCCGCTACCGCGGATGACCCAATGGGCCTCTGCCATGCACCCCCGAGATCGGCGGCGGGTCAATGCGGCGGTGCACAATCATCATTGAACGGGATGCTGTGCGCCTGGCTTGCCAGGCCATGTTTCAATCCCGCCCCAGGGGCCTCCTCGCCATGCCCTTTCTGCGCTTGGCCGGCAACCCAAAGCCGACGTTCCGATGCATCCGTATCGGCGACGGCCGCGCTGCCTGAACGGCCCCAGGCCGCCCTTGACGCCGTTCATGAGCAGATGGCCGGCGCCCCGGGCATCCTTGTCGCGGCAATCACGCGCCGGCGCGGCACGTGTCCCGGCAGTCTGATGCAGCGCAGTAAGTCTGTGCAAAGTCCTGGCCAAGGCGCACCGGGCGATCCGCCTTGCCGCGGACCGGAAACCCAGACTCAAGGCACGCCCGTGTCTTGGGCTTCACATTTCGGCGCCCGTCGCCAGAAATTCCTCCGCCATGTGTACCGCCACGGCTCCGTCGGCTACGGCCGTGACCACCTGCCGCAGCGGCTTGGTGCGTATATCTCCTACGGCATACACGCCGGGGATGCCGGTTTGGGTGGTTTCCCCTGCGGGGATATAGCCGCCCCGGTCCAGCTCTAGCTGCTGTGCCACCAGCTCCGTTGCGGGGTTTCTGCCTATGCTCACGAATACGCCGTCCGCGGCAATCGTGGTCTCTTCACCGGTCTGCACGTTGCGGATGCGAACGCCGGTAAGCCTGTCCTGGGCGAGCAGCTCCGTCACCACGCTATTCCACTCAAACGCCACGTTTGGGGCCTGCATCAGAGGCTCGTGGTAGATCTTTGTCGCCCGGAGCGTATCCCGGCGGTGGACGACGATCACCTTTTTGGCAATCCGGCTCAGCAGCAGCGCATCCGCGGCCGCCGTATTGCCGCCGCCAACCACCACGACGGTTTTCCCTTTGTAGAACATGCCGTCGCAGGCCGCGCAGTAAGCCACGCCGCGTCCGACCAATTCCCTTTCGCCGTCGATGCCCAGTTCTCTGGGATTGGCTCCCATGGCCAGCACGACGGTTTTCGCATGGAAGGTCCCTTCGCTGGTGTGCACGGCCTTGGGGCTGCCCTTCAAATCGACGCGCAGCACCTGCGCATTCCGCGTTTGCGCCCCGAAGCGCTCCGCCTGCCGCTGCATCTGCTCCGCCAGCTCAAAGCCGCCAATGCCCTCTACAAAGCCCGGATAGTTGTCAATCTGATGCGTCAGCGCCATCTGTCCGCCCGCGGAGAGCCTTTCGATCACCAGCGTCTCAAGCCCCGCTCTGGCCGCGTACAGCGCCGCCGTATATCCGCCCGGTCCGCCGCCGATGATGATCATGTCGAAGATGCGCTCTTCGGTCTGTTGCTGCCCCTTGGGCAGCATGCCAGCCAGAAACGCCTCGATGGCAGCCTTCGACTCCGGGGCAACCAGGGAAGTCAACGGGTTTCCCGTCCACGTACAGCCGAAGGGTGGGGATCAGTTCCACGTTCAGCTCCTCCCAGAGCGTTTCATCCTCATCCATATCGACCTTGACGGCCTTCAGCCTACCGGCGTACTCCGTGGCAATCTGCTCATAGGCAGGGTTGATCTTGCGGCAGTGCGGGCACCAGGGCGCCCAGAAATCCACCAGAACGATCTTTTCTCTTGCAATCAGGTCCTTCAGTTGTTTTGCGTCTATGTTCATAGCGGTCATCACAATCAGCCCTCTTGTTTGATTTTAAAAATAGTTTATCCGGATCCACGGATTTTTTCCGTGACGACATCACGGCGCTCTGCACGGCGAACGGCACGAGCCCGCAGCCACGCCGCACCCGCCAGCAATCCGCCTGCAGCTTCCTCAGACGCTCTTGGCGTGATAACGTCACGGAAGAAACCCTTCCCTTTGGCATATAGTCATTCCATTCAAGCACGGGGAGGAATCGACATGGCGGTGACCCGCAAAAAAAGAAGGGCTTTTGTTGAACGGCGGGACTGTGTGGCCTGCGGCTGCTGCGTTAAGGTCTGTCCCATGGGCGCCATAGAGGTGATTCGCGGCCTATACGCCCAGGTCAGAGCGGATCAATGCGTTGGATGTGGGCGGTGCGCCAGGGAGTGCCCGGCGTCGGTGATCGAGATCCGGGAGGTGACGGCATGAAAAAGCGATGGTACGATTATCTGTGGATTGCCTCCCTGGCCTATCTGGCGCTGGGGCTCTTCAACATCCTGTTTGCATGGCTGGGGCTGCTGTGCTTCTTCATCCCGCTGCTCATCTCCATCCTGCGGGGAACCAAGGGTTACTGCAACCGCTACTGCGGTCGCGGGCAGCTGTTCAGCCTGCTGGGCGGCAGATTTGGCCTTTCCCGCAAAAGGGATATCCCGCGCTGGATGAAGAGCAAGGCCTTTCGCTACGGCTTCCTGATCTTTTTCTTCGCCATGTTTTTTCTGATGCTGTGGAACACGTATTTGGTCTTCGCCGGCGCGCAGGACCTCAGGCAGGTGGTAACGCTGCTGTGGACGTTCAAGCTTCCCTGGCACTGGGCCTACCATGGAACGCTGTTCCATCCCGGCGTCGCCCAGTTCGCCTTCGGCTTCTATGGCGTGATGCTCACCTCTACCGTACTGGGGCTGATCACCATGGTCCTGTTCAAGCCCCGCAGCTGGTGCGTATACTGCCCCATGGGCACCATGACCCAGCTGATCTGCAAGGTCAAAAGTCCTCAAGGTGCCGGGGAGGAATTGGATTGAAGAAAGCGGCGATCCCTGCGTTGCTGCTTTTCCTCCTGCTGACCGGCTGCGCCGCGCCTTCGCCCCAAGCCGGCGGCTACCGTCAGATCAGGCAATGGACATGATGGAGGCGGCCACATCATCCTGGATGTGCGCACGGAACAGGAATTCGCCTCCGGGCATATTCCGGGCGCCATGCTGCTGCCCAACGAGACCATCGGCACGCAGGAAATCTCATGGCTTTCCGATCAGGATCAGCTGATCCTGACCTATTGCCGCAGCGGAACCCGTTCCAAGCAGGCCGCGGAAAAGCTGGCCCGGCTGGGCTATACCAACATCATGGAGTTCGGCGGCATCAACGACTGGCCCGGCGAGATTGTCACGGAATGAGCAGGTGCCCATAAAGCGCCCCGTATGAAGATATACGGGGCGTTCGCTTGTGCTGCCCGCGCCTTTGTTCCGAAAGGATTGCAGGGGTGCCGGCAATCGCCATGAGGCCCACAGCCCATTCAAGGGCGCGGCCTTTGGAGCAACGCACGACCGTCCTGCCAGGGAAGGCCTCCAGTGCCTGCCCCGCCGCGTCCCGGCCGGGCCTGCAAAGCGCCGTATCTCCGCTTTCTCTACGGAGAAGTCCGGTCAATGGCATCGCCGCATGCGCGCCGGGACATCACGCCGTCAGAAAGCCGCCCCGGCGCAGCGCGTCGCAGGCCGCGTCGAGCGTGCGCTCGTCGGGCGCGGTGAGCGTATGCAGGTGCACGCCGTCCGTCACCAGCGCCGAAAGCGGCGCCGCCTCCTGCCAGCCCGCATTGCGGACGAACGCATCCACCTGTCGCCGGCTCGAGAGCATCAGCATCGCCCGGAACTCCCCGTACACCGGATGGGTGACGACGATGTCCTCCACCGTCGCGCCCGCGTCGACGACGGCGTACAGCTCCTCGCGCATGCGCTCAAATCCCTCGTGCGCGCACAGCACGGCGCGCGCACACGGCGCGGGCGCGGCGGCGGGCAGCATGTAACCCTCAGGGGTGGCCAGCACGGGATGCCCCTGCGCGCGCAACAGCGCGATGTCCTGTACGATCACCTGCCGGCTGACCGAAAACTCCCTGGACAGTTCCCCGCCCTTCACGGGCTCGCCCGCGCGCTCGATGCGCGCCAGGATCGCCGCGCGCCGTCCGGCTGCGTCCATGGCGTTCCACCTCCGTGCACTTCATGCGCCCATTATAGCACAGCACGCCCGAAAAAGAAATCGCCCCGGCAAATGTGGGGGCAACGCCTTAAAAAAATTTGAAATTTTTATCAAATTATAACCATGTGATTCCTCAAGGCAATCTAGTCATCTTCATAAAATCTATCTTTAAATATTCCAAAGCCGCTCTTAACCCTTTATTCAAACAGCAATGTCTTCAGTTGAAAAGACGGCCCATACGGACCGTCTTACTGCTTGAGGATTTCATGCGGGCACCGATTTTCGGTGTTGAGTCAATCAGGAAATACGATCTGTAGACCGTCGTGCCCCGGTATTACAAAATCAAAGCTTTCTTTAATGTTGCGAATCGTTTGGGCGGCAATTTCAGCATCGGTTTCAAACTCGGTCGTGTTGTGTAGAAAATGGTATTTTGTCATGATGCCATCTCCTGCTACCAGAATTTTTTTCCCTCTGAAGCAGAATGCCACGCCGTGCAGGGTATCCGTATGTCCGGGCAACGGCAATGCATATACCCCTGGCAAAAATTCGCCGCAGACCTCTTGAATGCGTTCGATGCCTTCTATCGTAGCTGTCTCCCGGATGAGCTGCGCCGCTCCTCGACCAGCCAGCCAAACTGCCCCAGGAAAGTATTGTAGTCCCTCAACATGATCACCATGATGATGCGTACTAAAGCAATGGGTTATCGCCTCTGGATATAGTCCCGTACGTCGGTTTACATCGAAATAGTAGTCTTTAGGTGTCCAGCGAGTTGTCGGATCGACAATCAGCACATACGCTTTTCCTGTCGTATCCTTGCCGCGAATCATGACCGACGTACAGGTGGAGGGGTACCCGCGAGGCGGGCTGGACGGCGTCTCCCCAAAGTAACGGTTCCAACGCAGGTGCCCTTCAACGATCACGTCAAAATCGTCGATTGTTCCTTCTAGGTGGGGGAAAATATTCATCAAATGTCACTCCTTTCGGTCCTGGTACGATCAAGATTTTGGCTCATGATGGCCGCTGTTTCGATTGCTTCTACAAGGCTTTCTTCATTGGATAGGTTCTTGCCGGCACGATCAAAGGCTGTCCCATGATCGACGGATGAGCGAATGAACGGCAACCCGACGGTGATATTCACTCCACTCATCTGTGAAAACAGACCGGTTTGAGGATCAAGCTTGAATCCGCAAAGCTTGAGCGGAATATGTCCTTGGTCATGATACATGGCGACAACGACGTCATATTGTCCGGAAAGCGCTTTAACAAATACGGTGTCGGGCGGTATGGGGCCGTCAGCGTCGATACCCAGATTTCGGGCTTCTTCAATTGCAGGTAGGATAGCATCCCGTTCCTGCGAGCCAAACAGGCCATTTTCAGAGCTGTGCGGATTCAGCCCTGCTACGCCAATGCGAGGAGAGCGGATATTCAATAGGCGCGCACTGTATGCCGCCAGTCGAATGGTTTCAAGCACACGAGGTTTTTGAATCAGCTGGCAGGCTTTCTCCAAGGAGACATGCGTCGTTACATGGATGACTCGAAGGCCTGGTGCTGTCAGCAGCATTGCATAATGAGCTGTATGCGTATAATTTGCGAAAATTTCCGTATGTCCGGCATACATGTGCCCTGCCAGATGAATCGCTTCTTTATTTAGCGGTCCCGTGACCACGGCGTTCACCTGTCCCGCTAGTGCCAAGCGAATTGCCGCAACAACATAGCTAAACGCCGCCTCGCCGCACAGCGCGGACACCTCTCCATAGCGCCAACTTTTCGCCTGTATTATTCCAGTATCTATATAATCGATAATTCCGCAACGTCCTTCTGCCTGGCACACGTCGGTAATGCGGTGCAGTTTGAGATCCAAGCCGGTAATGCGCAACGCATCCTCCAGCACGGCTGTGTCTCCCACCAGAATGGGCTGTGCCTGCGCATATACGGAAGCATGGCTCAATGCCTTGACGGCAATTTCGCCTCCAATTCCAGCAGGATCTCCTATGGTGACAGCCACGCGAGTTTTCATGCCTGTTTTCCTCCTTCCATTTCCTTAAGGCGTTTCCAAAGCGTGCCTCGGCTGATGCCAAGACGCTGCGCAGTACGGAGCTGATTGTTCTTCTCTTCATGGAGGACTGTTTGAATCACATTCTGCGTAATGTCATATAGCGTTCCTTCCAACGAAACTACATGGCTGACGCCTGTGGCAGGCGTTCGAAACGAGCGATTCAGCAGGCGTGCAATGGTCTCTTGTGTGATATATGGCGTATCGGTCAGCAGCACAGCCTCGTTAAGTAGTCTCTTGACGTCGCTGAGGTTGCGCGGCCATACAGACGTCTGCAACAAGCCAAATGCTTCCTCTGTCAATCCAATGACCTGCTTACCGTGGCGCAAATTGATGCCGTTTAAAAACAGGCCGATCAACGAGGGCAGATCTTCCAGGCGTTCGCGCAATGGTGGAATCAACAATGGCGCACCGTCCAATTCGTCCACAAGATAGACATAAAGCGGGTCATCCAGCGGGACACTCCCACCAAACGGCAATTCCCAGGAAATGTAGAGCTGATTACGGCGATGCAACTGCGTTTGGTTGATATATTCAATCAAACGAAGCTTTGACCCCGCATCGATTGCCTCGGCATTTTTGATATAGAGCGAAATACCTGCGCAACACAGCGGCGAATTGGTGCTCTCCAGCAGTGCAGCCCAACGCCTGGCCGTAGCGAAGCGTGCGTCGATAGTCGCAATGGTGTTTTTTCGTCCATCGCTTTGCGCGTGCATCGACTTTACAGCAAAGTCCTTCCCCGTCCCTGCTTCGCCTGTAATCCATAGCGGCTGCCTTCGGCTGGCATGTACGGACATCTGATGTACAAATTCCTTCATAGCCGAACTCTGGCAGTTCTGAAAGCCAAGGGATGGCACATAAGATTCGGCGGAAGTATTGGTCGAAAACCACATATCCCGTTCGGTAGGCAGAGGAACCGGATGATGGATGTGAAATAGTGCACACTCGCTGGATCGATACAAAATGCGCTTTCCTTGGACTGGAAACTGTTTTTCGCCATCGCTGAGCAGCAGACTTACCTCGCCAGTTTGAAATACATCGGACACATGTTCAATCAAGCATTGCGGAAAAGAAGACGGATGCTGTCCGTTCCCAGCAACGTGCAGCAGTCCGCCTTTTTTGTCAAATGCGGCAAAGCACGCATCGCTAGCAGCAATCATCGCATTGAGCAGTTCGTTATTTTCCACGCGTTGTCGAATGGCCTGACACAACCGTACCGCCTGATCCAGCGCGTCCATTACACTTCCTTCTCCTGAAGTGAACAACACTGCATTGAGCTGCGCTTCTTGAGCGCAGGAGATGGTAATTACATCGCCGACAATCAGATTATATGACTTTTGCTTAAGCGTATCCATGATGGCGCGCAACTCATCTTTGCTTTCGATAGTATAGATATCTGCCTGTTCTCGAATGACGTCCATGATGAGTCGGGCACTGCGCGTAATGGATGGAAAACCGACGATTGCATAGCGATCGCTATACATTGAAGCGCTTCGGATGGCAGACAAAATATCGTATCCTGACAGTGCAATTTCTACAACCGGAATGTCTACTCGCTTTTTGATGCAGTCTGCCGTTCCACCACGCGAAAGGATGACGTCATAGGGATGCAGATCCATGGTGTCCAGAAGTGCAGTGGCATCCTCCAAATTTTTGACGACAGTAGTGACTGCCACGTCATCACGCGACGCAGCCACGCGTTCAACGACTTCTTTGAGGCCGATATAAGGAACAATTGCCAGGATTTTAGTTTTCAAGCATATCGCCCCTAACTTTTGCTTGTTTTATAAACATAAAATAGCATAAACGCGCAAAAAACGCAACCATATTTCGCTAAAATATCAAAATTGTCTACAATATGAACAATTTTTGCTTTCGGGATATGTTTACAAACTTAAATGCTTGCGTTATGATAAAACTGTCAAAAGCAAAGCAGACTGCTTCATCTTGGACAAAGGGAGGCGAATGGTTATTAGGCTGTTGGTCATTGCAGATGATTTGACGGGTGCATTGGATACCGGAGCCCAGTTTGCCAAAGCAAATGTTCCCGTGCGTGTGAGCACAAATGTTCCTTGCTCTATTGGTCCAGAGGAACAAAAGCGCACATGCGTATTGGTAGTCAATGCACAATCGCGTCATTTGCCTCCCGCACAGGCAGCCGAGCGGATCGCGACGATCGTTCGTCTGACGCACTCATTTGCCCCAGACCTCTATTATAAAAAAACAGACTCCGTATTGCGCGGCAATATCGGTGCGGAAATCGAAAGCCTTATGAAGGCTGTCGGTGCAAGGAATGCATATTTTGCGCCGGCATTTCCAGAGAACGGGCGAATCACCAAAGATGGTGTTCAATATGTGCACGGTGTCCCGTTGGTTAAGACAATTTTTGGGCGAGATCCATTCGATCCCGTGAAACATTCTGATGTTCGAGCCGTCATCGCGGAACAAAGCGCAACCCCTGTCACACTTGTTCAGGACAAATGTCCCGAGGAAGGGATCGCGCTATTCAGCGCCGAGACCAATGAAGACATGCGCACTGCTGCAAAGATGATGCGCGAAAGCGGTGCACGCGTTCTGGCTGGCTGCGCCGGACTGGCTGGTGTTCTGGCGGATGTGTACAATCTATCGCGTATGGAGTTCAAACAGCCTGCCTTGCCGCAGCGCACCTTGGTTCTCTCTGGCAGTTTGCATCCGGTAACGGCTCGACAGTTGCGTTATGCACGGCAACAAGGCATTTATGGAATCTCCCTGTGTAAAGAACAACTTTATTGTCCCCAATATCTACGCACAAGCGAAGGCCGTCTATTTTCACAGCGTCTCGTGGAGCAGGCCCAACAGCAGCGGCATTTGCTGATTGAAGTCGCAGATATGTCGCTAACAGCCGACAAAATCGATCATAGCACCGCCGCGCGCGAAATCGTCTCATACAATATCGGTTCCATTGGCAGTGCGCTCGTCCATGCGAACATTCCAGCAGTCTACGTCTTCACCGGCGGCGACACATTGATGGCCGTCATGCAGCAACTGGGCACTTCATTTCTGAGGCCCATTGCGGAAATTTTGCCCGGTTTGGTCTTGTCGGAAACCATTCTGAACGGACAGTCACTCTTTATCGTATCTAAATCTGGAGGATTCGGACCCGATGACACATTCATGCAGATCATTACGTATTTGGAGCAGCATGTGAAAGGAGAGCAAACGGCGTGAGAAAACTAAGAATTGCGCTGATTGGTCTTGGACAGCACATGCAACGGATCCTGTATCCTGCGCTGCTCAATTGCGCCGCAGAAATCGTCGCCGTTTGCGATGCAGACCTCGTCAAAGCCCAGACATTTGCGTCCATTCACCGCGTGGGGGCCGTTTATCCAAGTGCTGAAGCGCTTTATGCATCCGAAAGCGTCGATGCCGTTGTATGTGCAGCCAACAGCACTGTGCATTATACGGTCGCTCGGCTCTTCGCCTCTAAATGCATACCTGTCTACATTGAAAAGACCCCTTGCGATACTCGTGAGCAGGCCCGTGAATTGGCCTTACTGGAGGCACGCAATCATGTACTCATCCAAACCGGCTTGAATCGACGCTTTGCTACTGGATATGTTATGGCCAAAGAAATCATCTCGCGCAAGGCCTTTGACCATCCAACCTTATTCCTCTCCAAATTTAACGCCAGTCCTTATGCAAATGAACGTTTCTTTTTGACAAACCACGTGTTGCATCATTTGGATCTCGCGCGCTACTTTTTGGGTGAGCTACAGGATCTCCACCTTCGCAGGGTACGCGTTGACGGACAACGATTTGGTTTTCAGCTGGATGCTGTCAGCCAAGGTGGTGCCCTTGTCTGCATCCAATCCAATAGCCTGCAAGACATTCATTACCCGATGGAGCGCGTAGAGATCACGGGGGTAGGGCAGCTGATTATCGTCGATAACATGCGCTCACTACAATATCATCGTCCAGCATCCGATAAGTCTTGTTCGGAAAGCGCGCACATGCACGACGATGCAGACGCGTTATGCTGGTGGCCAAATCTAGGGTACCCCTTTGTCAATCAAGGGATGGGTAATGAGGATGAAATTCGCCATTTTATTGATGCGGTACGTGGAGTGTGTGCGCCGCTGCTACCCTTTTCTGAAGTCTTAGGCAGCATGGAACTACTGTATGACGTGTTGGATCTCTACGACCAGCTGCCATGTTAAGGACGACCGATTCGCTTGACAGGAGGCGCAAACATGCAAAGAACTTTAAAGAACCGCCGGCGGCTTTCTCTGACGCTTCAGGAGAACTGGCAACCCTATCTGTTTCTGTTGCCAACGCTGATCTACTTCGCCGTCTTTCACTACGCAGTGATGTACGGCGTGCAGATTGCCTTTAAAAAGTATATCGCTATCAAAGGGATCTGGGGCAGCGATTGGGTCGGCCTGGAGCACTTTGAGCGTCTGTTTTCTTCCTATCAGTTTCCCATCCTTTTAAAAAACACCATCCTCCTCAGCGTGGAAAATTTGCTTATCGGTTTTCCAATCCCGATTGTATTTGCCCTGCTGCTGAACCAAATCAAAAATGCAAAGCTCAAGAAAATCGTACAAAACGTTACGTATGCCCCTTATTTCATGTCTACCATCGTCATTGTCTCCATTTTGAATGCGATGACCAATCTGGATTCCGGCTTTGTCAACTATGTGCTGGCCGCCCTTGGCCAGGAAAAAATCCTCTTTATGGGAGAAGCCGGGTGGTTCCGACCGCTCTATATCATCTCTGAAATTTGGCAAAAGACAGGGTGGGACAGCATCATTTACGTAGCAGCGTTGGCTGCCGTCAGCCCAGAGTTACATGAAGCTGCCATGGTAGACGGCGCCAACAAGCCGCAACGCATCTGGCATATCGACCTTCCTTCTCTGGTACCAACGATCATTGTGCTGTTTATCCTTCGCTCTGGACAGATCATGAAATTGGGATTTGAAAAGGCCTACTTGATGCAAAACGCACTCAATCTGGACGCCAGTGAAATCATTTCCACATACGTGTACAAAATGGGCATTCAGCAAGCACAGTTCAGCTTTGCATCCGCCGCCGAGCTATTCAATTCGGTCATTAATGTCGTATTAATCGTAATCGTAAATACCATTTCTCGTAAAGTCGGCGAGACAAGTCTGTGGTAAGGAGGCGTACTGATGCATCAGATTCCAACGAAATCCTCCCATCATAGGATTCGAAAAGCGAGCAAGACGGACTATGTATTTGACGCATTCAACATGCTGATCATGCTCCTCATTCTGCTCATTATTCTTTATCCTCTTTATTTTGTGCTGATCGCTTCCTTCAGCGATCCCATGGCAGTACGTCGCGGAGAAACCTTTTTCTGGTTTAAAGGCGTCGGCTTCGAGGGATACGAAGAAATTATCAACACCGCATCCATTTGGTCAGGCTATCGCAACACGATTTTCTATACTTTTGCAGGCACCGTCATCAGTCTAGCGCTTACTCTCACTTCTGCTTTCGCGCTGACGAAAAAAAACTTGCCATTCCGCAAGCTTATCAACGCCTTGATTGTGTTCACCATGCTGTTTGACGGTGGCATGATTCCGCGTTATATGATCATACATAGCATCGGCATCTACGACACCATTTGGGCCATGCTTCTTCCCAGAGCTGTTTGGGTCTTCTGTCTTATGGTCGCTCGTACGTTCATCGAGCAATCCATTCCCTATGAGCTATACGAGGCTGCACAAGTTGAGGGTTGTTCCTTTGCCGCTTACTTCTTCAAGGTCGTCTTGCCTCTTTCACCCTCATTGATCTCCATTCTCATCCTCTATTATGGTATCGGTCAGTGGAATAGCTACTTTGACGCTATGCTCTACCTTCAGACCAAAGATCTCTATCCGCTTCAACTGATTCTTCGCGACATTTTGATCACCAATCAAAGCCAAAGCACGATGATGCTGGCCGACAGTCCAGAGCTTATCAATGAAATGTTGCGCAAATCGGAAAGCATGAAGTACGGCATCGTCATCGTCTCCTCTCTGCCTGTTTTGATTCTCTATCCTTTCCTGCAGAAATATTTTGTCAAAGGCGTCATGATTGGCGCGATCAAAGGATAACGGTGGATATTCTGGCGCGACGCCATCGGCCAAATGACACAAGAAAGGAGGATAGCCATCTCATCCCGGCGCGACGCCATAAAGAAAAAAAGGAGGAAATTAAATGAAACATGGATTGTGTCTGTTACTATGTCTCTTCCTGTTGTTGCCAGCCTTCGCTACAGCTGAGAACTTCAATGCTGAAGGTCTTCCCGTTGTCAATGAGCCGATCACCCTGCGTATTGTCGCGGCCATTGATAGCGATATGAAGAACTACGATGAGATGAAGTTGGTTCAGCAGTGGGAAGCTGATACCGGCATCAATGTAGAATGGATTCAGTATGACACCGCCAGCTGGAATGAAAAGAAAAATCTGATGCTTGCCAGCGGCGATCTGCCGGATGTAATTTTCGGTAATCTGAGCGAATACGACGTGTTAACCTATGCCGATCAAGGCTACTGGATTCCTCTGCAGGATCTGATCGATCAATACAGCGTAAACATGAAGAGCTTTGCGGAAAAGTATCCGGAAGTCTACAACACTTGGTTTGCACCAGACGGCAACCTGTATAAGATTCCACGCCTTAAGGGGCAGGAAGATATGGTCTGGCCCAACCGCATGTACATCAACCAAACCTGGCTGGATACCCTCGGTCTGGAGATGCCGACCACCATCGACGAGTTGACAGAGGTTTTGCGCGCATTCAAGACCCGGGATCCCAACGGTAACGGATTGGCAGATGAGATCCCATTTGCATTCCGAACCAACGATCCGCTGCCCAGCCGTACCACATTCAACCGCCACGCCCTTTACGGTTTCTTTGGCACTTTCGGACGTCTGGACTCGCCCGATCATATCGTGCTGGAAGACGGTCATGCAGTCTTTACTGCCGATAAAGAGGAATACAAAAACGCCGTTCAATGGTTGCACATGGCTTATGAGGAAGGCCTGATTGATCCGGAGGCCTTCACCATGGACGCGGCTTCCTATAAGGCAAAGAATACGGCGAGTGAAAATGTCTATGGTGTTTGGACTGGATGGACGGTGGAAGAAGCCACCAATCCGCCGGAACAAGGAATCGAAGATTACGTCATGTTGCCTCCGCTTGTCAATTCCAATGGCGAGCAAATCTGGCCTCGCTTTGGCTACAATGTATCCGCAGCCAGCGGCAGCATTCTGGTCACTTCCATCAATCAGTATCCTGAGGCGACCATCCGTTTCCTGGACTATATGTGGGAGCCCTACTTCTCCATCCAGATGGACTGGGGTATTGAAGGCCTTGGTAGCCAGATCAACGAAGATGGAAGTTGGGAAATCCTGGGTGGCGGTTTGAAAACCACTCGTACGGCGGAAGGAATGGCTTGGAACGTAGCGACCTGTGTGCCGCAAGACATCTATGAAAAATGCATCTACACCTCCGCTGTCAAACAGTTCGAGATGGATGCCTGCGACGTATATAGGCCTTATGGGCAGGAGATGTACCCGGGCATCTACTTTACGCTGGAAGACACACAGGAAATGCAGCAGTATTTTACCGACATCACCAATTACGTAGCCAAGATGACCGCAGCTTGGGTAATTGACGGCGGCATCGAAGAACAGTGGGACGAGTACATCAATACCCTCAACAGCATGGGCTTGGAGCGCTATGTAGAAATCTACGAGGAAAACTATGCGCGCTATATCGCCCCTTGATGGCTTCTACCACGCATTTAGGGGCGGCTGTTCTCAGCCGCCCCATTCAAAATCTATGAAAGCAGGTGCATACCATGCCGAACAATGATTGGCTAAAACATCGGCACAACGCAATTCACATGACGATCCGCGACGTGGATTGCGACCATTTTGACGTCGAAGATTATATGGCCCGACTGCATGAGATGGACGTCACGGTCTTCAGTTTTTTCTGTGGCGGTTATGTGACGACTTACCCCTCCGATCTGCCTGAACAACGGATCAGTCCCTGGCTTGGCGACGACGACCTTACGCACCGTCTGGTAGACACAGCGCATCGTTATGGCATCAAAGCTTTGGCAATGATCGATTTGGGTCAGTTACCCAAGGAAGCTGGCGATATGCATCCAGACTGGTGCGCCCGCGATGAGCATGGCCAAAAACGCATCATTGAAGATCGCCTCTACGCCACATGTCCCAACAGTTCCTTTCGCCTAGAGTTCACGCGGGAGATGGTTCGTGAAATCGTTCAGCGCTATGATGTAGATGCCATCAAGTTTGGCGGAGCGAGCTATGGATTTGGTGGGACAGTCTGCCATTGTGATCGCTGCCGCGAGCAGTACGCTGCGTATTCCCATGGTAAATCTCTTCCTCAAAAACGGGATTGGTCGGATCCCAATTGGGTTGAATATTTTCATTGGCAAAATGCAAAGACGCTTGAAACGGTTCGAAAACTCAGCGACTTTGTCAAAGAGTTGTCGCCAAACATGCCGGTGCTGGGCAACGCGACCGCTTTTGGCGATCCTCACTGGACCATGAGTTCTCCCTTGGACATGGAACGAATCATTGATCTGCAGGACATTCTGCAGGTGGAGGTCCAGGAGCGGCACAAAGCCGAAAGTCACCCTACGCCCTGGCAGTCTCCCACCTTTGCCGCAGAAACCGCTAATTTCATGTCTCATGCCACAGATAAGCCCGTATTCGTCGTCGCTTCCTACTTTCTTGCCTGGCCTTGGAGGCGTATTGCCATGCCTTATGCCGAGCAAAAAGCATATTTGGCGCAGATCGTCGCCAATGGAGGCTCGCCCATGGTGAATCTCTCTGGCGGCCCCATGAAAGTACACGAAGATCAGCGCGGTTTTCGCGCCATCTCCGAAATTTATCAGTTTTCTTATGCACACCGGGAATATCTTTGGGGGGATCACTCAGCAGCTCGCATTGCGCTGTTGTATTCGCAGGATACCTTAACGGAATACGGGCGTGACGATGCCATGGAGCGTTACGTCGAACACATCCGCGGTATGGAACTTGCAATGAACGAAGCTCATATCCCATATGATATTCTATCGGTCCGGCAATTCCGCTCAGACATGGCACAGCAATATGATGTCATTCTGCTGGCCAACATGGCGGTCCTAACAGACGAGCAGGCGGAACAGATTCGCGGCTTTGCCGACCTAGGTGGCAGCGTGATTGCAACCTACGAGACTTCGTTGTACCGCTCAGATGCTTCGATTCGCGATAATTTTCTGCTCCACGATCTGTTTGGCGCAGACTACTTGGCGCACGACCGCGTAGATCGGCTCGATCCGCAAGTCACAGCCATGGCTTATCAAGAGCTGGATACAGCGAATCAAGATATTTTTGCACCATTGAATGCTCACTTTGAGGGGACCTCTCTTCTGCCGGCGTACGGGCGTTACCTGCGCACCAAAGTTCATATAAATTCCTGTAAGGCGCTTACATATGGTCCGGCCATGCAGGTTTTCCCAGAAGGTTTCGCTTATCCATTGTCTGAGGGGCGACATGATGCTTCTATCGTAGCACGCAAACATCCGGGCGGCGGCTCAATCATCTATTTTACCGGCGAGCCCGATCGAGCCTATTGGTTAACTCGTGCGTTGGATTTCCGACAGCAGCTGCTCAATGCCATTGCGTTTTGTGAACATCGTTCCCGCCCACTCCTGATGGATGCGCCCAAGACTGTGCTGGCCACGCTACGTGAAAAAGACGGGCATCATATGGTACATCTGATCAACTCTACCGGCGGCGATCGCTATTTCGATACATTTATTCCCGTCTTCAGCATCAACATGCAGGTATTCGATCCAGATGCCGTATATTTTAAGGCCACCTGCCTTAGCGACGGCCGCAAGTTAGAGCTCACGCACAATAACGGTTATGCCCAGGTAACGCTTGATAAACTGACGGATTATGAAGTTATCCGGTTCGAATGATCGAGCTGGAAGGAGGAAAAAATGGAATATTCAGTCCTTGGTCGTACCCATCTGAAGGTCAGCCGCATTGGCTTTGGCGGTGCGGTCGCCGGATTGAAGAATTATCTTCATTCATATGATCCTCACGCAGATGATCAGCGCGATCAAGTTATCGAGGCAATTCAATATGCACTGTCCCGCGGGATCAATTACTTTGATACTGCTCCTGGATATGGAAACGGCGAAAGTGAAACCATCTTTGGTGATGCATTGGCGCAAAGCGATCCCTCAAGTTATATATTGGCGACCAAGACGGGCTGGCGAAATTATAAATCAGGCGATATGCGGCGTCAAGTAGAAGCGAGTTTGAAACGGCTACGGCGCGATTGGATCGATATTCTACAATTTCATGGCGATACTTATCCCAACGAGGCTGCCGAAGAAATGCTTCGGCCTGGTGGTGCAGTGGACGAAATGCTGGCGCTTAAGCGGGAAGGGCTGATTCATTTTACTGGGTTCACCTCCGAAGATCAAAACGAAGCAGTCTATCGCTTCATTCGTTCCGGAGCCTTTGACATGATGCAGATCTGTTATAATTTCTTATTTCAGCATGCATACGAGCCCAATCGCCCCTTTGGCTGCATATTAGAGGCGGAAAAGCAGGGCATGGGCATCGTTACGATGCGTGCACCGACATCCGGATGGATGCAAAAATGGATTCAAAAGGTCAACCCAGCCAATACATTCGACTACACGCCTGCGCTGATTCAGTTTGTCTTATCCAATCGATATGTGGACGTGGCACTCATCGGTATGCGCTCTAAAAAACGCGTGGACTCCAACGTCCACATCTGTGACGACCTCAATGGACGTATCGACATTGAGGCGCTATGGAAGTACTACGTCTGATTTCAATGTAAAACCGCCCTGTTTTCAAAATTTCTGAAAACAGGGCGGTCTTCATATCCTCCAAACTTTTTTGAGGCAACGCTCAAGCATAGTATTCCGTGCACTTCATGCGCCCATTATAGCACAGCGCGCCCGAAAAAGAAATCGCCCGGGCAAATGTGGCTTGATGCGCCGGGACGAATGGACTATAATGAAAGCACGACTTCTATGAATACGGAGGGGATGACCATGCAAAGCGACATTGACATCGCGCGCGCGTGTCAGTTAAAGCCCGTTCAGGCGGTGGCCACGGAGGCGGGCATCGGCGAAGAGCTGCTGGAGCTGTACGGACGCTACAAGGCCAAGGTGGACTACCTTGCGCTCAAGGATCGCCCGATGGACGGACGACTCGTGCTCGTCACGGCGATCAACCCCACGCCGGCGGGCGAGGGCAAGACGACCGTGTCCATCGGTCTGGCCGACGCGCTGCGCCGGGCCGGCAAGCGCACGATGCTCGCGCTGCGCGAGCCGTCGCTGGGGCCCGTATTCGGCGTCAAGGGCGGCGCGGCGGGCGGCGGCTATGCGCAGGTCGTGCCCATGGAGGACATCAATCTGCACTTCACCGGCGACCTGCACGCCATCACCGCCGCCAACAATCTGCTGGCCGCGATGGTCGACAACCACATCGCGCAGGGCAATTCGCTGGGCATCGACCCGCGCCGCATCGCCTGGAAGCGCTGCATGGACATGAACGACCGCCAGCTGCGCCAGATTGTGGACGGCCTGGGCGGGCGCACGAACGGCATGCCGCGCGAGGACGGCTTTGACATCACCACCGCCTCGGAGATCATGGCGGTGCTGTGCCTTGCCAGCGACATCGCCGACCTCAAGCAGCGCCTCGGCGTTGTCCAGCGCCTGCTGCGCCTGCTCCACGCCGAGCTGCGCCTGCTCCACGCCGAGCTGCGCGGATGCGACCGCGCTGTCGGTAGCGGCCCGGGTAGCGCTGTAAGACTCCTGCAGCGCGCCCATCGTCGAGGTGACGGTCGAGGTGTCCACGGTAAACAGGGTCTGGCCCTGCCGTACCGTATCCCCCTCTTCAACCGAGAGCGTCAGCACCTGCCCCGCAAGCAGCGGGAACACCTGCACCGAGCTGACCGCGGCGACCTGCCCGGTCAGCGAATACGACGCGCTCATCGGGCCGGGGACGACCTCCATCACCTCGAGCGCGGTGCCGCTCGGGGCTTCCTCCACGGTCTCCTCCTGCCCGCCGCAGCCCGCGCAGAACAGCATGGCGCCTGCAAGCGCTGCGGCAATCAATCGTTTACTTTCCATCGATGTCCTCCAACTTTTTTGCCTGAGATGAG